>Ga0187846_10000846_pt1 | contig 17582 bp, 15 predicted proteins | sample TC_taG_FD_161473 | JGI IMG/M metagenome (GOLD analysis project Ga0187846, IMG submission 161473) | Biofilm microbial communities from the roof of an iron ore cave, State of Minas Gerais, Brazil - TC_06 Biofilm (v2) | ecosystem: Environmental > Terrestrial > Deep subsurface > Cave > Wall biofilm...
CCCGGCAGGGATGACGGTGAGGGAGGCCAGCGGCTGCTCGGGCTGTGGGTTTTGCCAGGCCCACAGGTAGTAACCGCGCAACTGCGCCTGGTTCGCCTCCGCCTGGCGCTCACCAGCCTCGTCAAAACGCCCTTCGTAACGCGCTGGCAGACTGTCGCTCTGATCGGGGACGGCGCGAAAGGGGAGTTGTCCCCAGGCGGTTGGTATCTCCGTGATTTCGAAGCGGTCGCGGATAGTCACGCGCTCTTCGTCCCCGTTCTGGTAGGTGAAGACATAGTCAGCAATGGGCTGGCCAACAGGACCACCACTGGAGATGCCCGACGCCAGCAGGCGATGAGCCACGATGACCGACCGCGTATGCTCATTGATAGGGATGCTAAGAGCAGCGTGCTGCAATTCATCTCCAAAGGCGACGAAACAGCATTGAGGGTCGGTGCCAACGAGGAACGGCAAGCCACGGAACTGCTGCGGCCCAATGGGGGGCGTCCCCTGCTCTCCCAGAAGCCCCAGCCCGGCGTTATGCAAATCCTTCAGATCAAGCGGAGTGTAGTCGTCCATTGATCGCCTCCCGCGAGGTTGATGAAGTTTCAGAAATTTTGTACTCTCAATAACTCATGCTCTTTATTATACTGTATTGCCCTGTTGATGTGTTGAGACCAGGCGATGCTCAATGGCGTAGCGCGTGGCAGCGCTGCGCGAGGAGACCTGAATCTTGCCATAGATCGAGGTGAGGTGGGTATTGACCGTGCGGCGGCTGATAACAAGTTGTTCAGCGATCTGCGCGTCGGTCAGCCCTTGGGCCAGCAGGCGCAGCACCTCGACCTCGCGGGCGGTCAGGTCATCGGGATAGGTAATGACCGGTTTGGTTGGAGAAGTCGATGATGGTTCTGCCGAGGTTGGTGTGGACATTATCACTGGTCCCCGAGCGGCAAAGGCTTGTTCAGGTGTTATAGCACGTCCTTCGGCCCAGGCGGCGGCAAAGGCTTGCTCTCCGAGTTGGGCGCGGGCGGCAGCCAGGATACGGTCATAGTTTGCACGCTCAAAAGGATTCAGCTCTCTACTGACGTTCAGCCGCGCATCTGTTGCCCCAAGCAGGTGCGCTGCCCTCAAGAAGTGTCCCTCTGCTTCAGCAAGCTCAGCCAATCCCATCATGCGCCAGCCCATGAGTTCTTTCTCCCCGGTCTCCAGGACCAGAGAGAAGCCCTCGTAATACCGTGCTGCTGCCTGCGTTAAGTCTCCTTGAAGCAACGCAAGATATCCCAATGAGTAAAGCACTGTGGAGAGCCAGGCCTTGTCATCCAGTTCACGGGCAAGGGTGAGACTGTCTTGGAGCAAGATTGCTGCCTGCGTCAGGTCCCCTTTAAACGAGAGCAGGTATCCCAAATCTTCAAGGGTGTAGGAGAGCCAGGCTTTGTCGTCCAGTTCGCGGGCAAGAGTGAGGCCTGCTTGAAGCACCGTGGCTGCCTGCGTCATGTCCCCTTTCATGAGGAGCAGGTCCCCTAACATGCGCATTCCAGCAAGAACGGTCCTCCTTTCGCCTAGCTGTTTTTTGAGCGCAAGGCTTTGCTTGTACCAGTCTTCCGCTTGCATCCAGTCTCCCTCATCCTGTGCTGCGCGTGCAAGGACGTCAAGTGTTTTGGCAATGTCGGTGGGGCTGCCAAACTGTTGGACGAGCGCGAGCCCTTCCTGGTAGCGTTCCCTTGACCGCGCGAAGTCCCCTTGAAGACCAATCGTCCGTCCAAGGAAAATGAGCGCATAGCCATGCTCGCTTTTATTTTCTGTTTTCCGATACAGCGACACACCCTCTTCCAGGAGCGAACGTGAGGCTGCAAGGTCACTTTGTATCCTCTTCATCCGCCCGAAAAAGCATAACAAATTCGCAAGTAGCGTCGTATTTTCACTCTCTCGACACAAGGCGATGGCTTCTTCCATCAGCCTGTTTCCCGCGGAGGCATCGCCCTCGTTAAATGTCACCGTTCCCAGAGACCCAAGGGAACGTGCTAGCTCCCCTTTGTTATCTAGACGACGGTAGAGTGCTACACTTTCCTCCAGCATAGTGCGCGCTGTTCTCCAGTCTTGCTGGTTCGAAACTAGATCTGCCACACACTGGAGCGCTTTCGCTCGTGCCTCCGTAGGGCTTTGTGCTTGCGGCAGCTGCAGAGCGGTTTCTACCCACCGCCTCCCTTCGCTCAGAGAACCTCGCCTGATCCAGAAGGTACATGCCGCACTACTCAGCCGTAAAGCGAAATCTGCCTCCTGATGGTCGATGAACCACTGTAGTGATGCACGCAGATTCTCCTGCTCTTGTTCCCACCTTCCTAACCAGGCGATTTGCTGGGCGCCGTGCAGGTATGTTTCTGCTCTCTCCGCCCACGTTAAATAGTAGAGGGCATGCGCCCGTTGAACTTCCTCCATCTTTCCATGCTCTCGCAGGCACTCCAATCCATACTCGCGGATGGTCTCCAACATTGCGTAGCGGGGCTCACCTCCCTCTTGCTCGACCTGCTGAAGTAAGCTTTTGTCGATGAGGGACGCCACTATATCCAATACGTTTGAGGTCATGTCCTGACAGGCTGCCTCGACCGCTTCCAACGTGCAGCCGCCCAGGAAGACAGAGAGCCGCCGGAAGAGCTGCTGCTCCTCTGCATGCAAAAGGTGATAGCTCCATGCGATCGTGTTGCGCAGCGTCTGCTGCCGCGCGGGCGCGTCCCTCGCTCCGCTTGTCAAAACTGCTAAGCGCTGTGAGAGCCGTGCGAGCAGCGCCTGTAGCGAGAACAGTTTCAAGCGGGCAGCCGCCAGTTCAATGGCCAGAGGCAGCCCATCCAGCCGGGCACAGATCTCGACGAGAGCGCGAGCATTGGCGTTAGTCACCTGGAAATCGGGCTTGACCGCCTGCGCTCGCGAAACGAAGAGCGCCACCGCCGCGTTGTGCGCAAGCACTGCGAGATCGGGCAGGTGTTTGAGATCGGGCAGTGGGAACGGGGGCACAGTGAACTCCTGCTCCGCTCGCACATGTAGCGTCTCGCGACTCGTCACCAGTACCTTCAGCCTCGGACAGGTGCTCAGGAGATCCACCACCTGCACGGCTGCGCTCACCACCTGCTCGAAGTTATCCAGCAGTAGTAACATCTGCTTCCGCTGCACCTCCTCTTTGAGGCGCTCGTGTAGAGGCCGACCACCTGCTTCCTGTATGCCGAGCGTCTCGGCGATGGTGGGCACGACCAACGAGGGATCGCTCACAGGGGCCAGATTCACGAAAAATACCCCATCAGCAAAGGCATCGGTCAGTTCCGCCGCCACCTGCACGCCCAGGCGGGTTTTGCCAGTGCCGCCGGGACCTGTCAACGTCACCAGGCGCACCTCCTCGCGGGAGAGGAGGTGTCCAACCGCAGTCAGTTCCTGTTCTCGTCCAATGAACGGTGTATGCTGAGTAGGCAAATTATTGGGATACGTGTCCAGGGTTCTAAGAGGCGGAAAGTCTGCAAGCACGTCAGAGATGACCAGTTGAAAGAGCTGCCTGGGGCGTCCCAGGTCCTTGAGGCGGTGCTCTCCCAGGTCGCGCAGGCTCAGGTCTTCCGGCAGGTCCTGCTCTACGAGGTTGGCAGTCGTCCGGGAGAGCAGCACCTGTCCGCCATGTGCGGCGCTCATAATGCGTGCCGCGCGATGCACGTCCAGGCCAACGTAGCCCTCGGAGGTATACGCCGGTTCGCCGGTATGCAGGCCCATGCGTACCCGCACTGTCACGCCTTCGGGCCAGGGATGGGCCGCGAGGGCACGCTGCGCTTCTACGGCTGCCAGCACAGCATCGGTAGCGCGTGCAAAGGTCACGAAGAAGCTATCTCCCTGGGTATCAACCTCGTACCCGTTCCAGGCCTGGAAAGCGCTGCGCAGCAGCTGTCGACACTGCGCCAGTACGTCTGTGTAGCGGTCACCCACCTGCTCCAGCAGGCGCGTGGACCCCTCGATATCAGTGAAGAGTATCGTTACTGTTCCTGTTGGAAGGGCCCACGGCGTGGGTCCTTTTTGCCCCTGTCCGGCTGGATGCTCAGATGAAGCCACAGGAAACATGCGTCCAGGCGATTCTGTGTTGAAGGCTTCTTCTAAGGCCAGGGCAAAATCCTTCACGTTCGCAAAGCGCTGTTGCGGGTCCTTGGCAAGCGCCTTGAGTACGACCTGTTCAACCCCAGGCGGAATCGTGGGCACCCTGGCACGCAGGGAAGGTGGAGGAGCCGATAGATGCTGACTTGCTATCTCCTCAAACGATCCGTGGAAGGGAGTTTCTCCGCTGAGCCATTCGTAGACCACAATACCGAGCGCATACTGATCGCTGGCCTGGATCGGAAGCTCCTGAAACTGCTCCGGTGCTATGTAAGCCACAGTACCTGCTGTCTCCTGACTCTGCTGGGGGTATGAGCTTTGGGGAGTGAAGACCAGGCCAAAGTCGGTGAGCAAGACTTCATTGTTGCGCCCCAATACCATATTTTCCGGCTTGATATCGCGATGAATCCAGCCTTGCTCATGGATATAGTGCAAAGCCCCGGTCAGTTGTTTGACGTAGGAGACGATAGTGCCTGGTGGTATTAGTGTGCCTTTCGGGTGGCGCTGGCGTAGAGTGCCACCTGGGGCATACTCAATAATCAGGTAGGGAAGGTCATCCTCCATGGCGAAATCGAGGATGCGCAGGATCAGGGGATGCGCCAGGCGAGCAATCAAACGTGCCTCGGTACGGAGTCGCTCACTGTCCTCGCTGGTAAAATGGACATGTAGTACTTTGATGGCCGCCTGGGTGCCCAGATGCAGGTGTTCTCCCAGATAGACTTCAGAAAAGCTACCCTGCCCGAGCAGCCGGAGCAGGCGGTAGTTGCCAAGTCGCTGTCCTACACGGTCGATCATCCCTGCACCTCCACGTGAGAAGCTTCGTGTCAGTTTCACGAATGCAGCCAGGATGTACCAGGAGCGCATCTCCAAGGGCTGTTGATACTACCTTGCATGTGCCGCTACAGTAACTATACTCTACTGTAGACAGAACTTCAACATGCACGTCATTTAACGTAGCAGCTCTCGCGTGGTTTCTCCCATTTCAACAACCAGATACGTAATGAGATCACGTTTTTCTACGGATGTGCTACGGCCTTCAACACTCTACACTGTGAGCAGGAGTTCTCGCATCAGCGAGAAGAAGACCTGGCACCTCCAGGAGGTGCATTGAAAGGAGAGGCACAATGATTCCGAATATCCAAATTCACGAGCAGTTGCTGTTTGAGCGTCACAGGGAAGTGCTGCGCGAGATGGAGCAGCGTCGCATGCTGAAAGGTCAGCGCCGGCAGCGTTTCAACGTGCCACGACGCGTGGTTGCACGAGTAGGTATGCTCTTGATTGCGCTGGGCATACATCTGAAACGGCTCGAGCCGGGTCGCGAACCGGCGCTGTAGCGCCTGGGGTGAGGAAATGCCGAATGATAACCAATCCAATCTCTACCGATCAGTATTATATAGCGTTGTTCCGTCGCGCAGTGCTGCAGCGAGACCAGCAGGCACGGGAAGCCGTGCAGCAGCACTTCACTGGGACGGTGCGTGGCTGGCTACATTGTCATCCCGTGCGAGAGATGGTGTGTAGTCCTGGTAGTGAAGAGCAGTATGTCGCTCAAGTCTTTGCACGATGCTGGCAAGCTGCCGGTGATCGGCAAGTGGAGGTGCAGACGGTGGCTGGCGTGCTGCGTTACATTCGTGTGCATGTAAACGTAATCATGCTAGATGCGCTGCGGGCTTCCACACAGCCGGGAGAGATGCCGGAGCAGCGGGCAAGCAGCGCTGAAGAACCAGGCGCAGCGGGCCCTCATGAGCACGGTGAGCTATGGGACATGCTGCGCACACTGCTGCCCGATCCGCGTGAGCAGCGCCTGGCTTACTTGCTCTTCCACTGTGGGTTGGGACCCAGTGAGATTGTTCGCGCCTGCCCAGAGGATTGGAGTTCCGAGCAAGAAGTCCATCGTTTGCGTCACATCCTCCTGGAGCGACTCCTGCACGCGGTTAAATAGAGATATCCATCACGATGTCCCTTCCGCAGCAGTAGCCTTCTCCAGGTGCCCCCCGAACTCAAAGCGCATGGCTGACATCAGCTTATTGGCGAAATCAGCCTCACCGCGTGAACTGAATCGTTCGAAAAGCGCGGCGCTCAGCACGGGTACCGGCACGGACTCATCTATGGCTGCAGAGAGGGTCCAACGCCCTTCCCCCGAATCCGATACCTGGCCTGCGAAGTTACCGAGTTCCGGGCTTTTGAGGAGCGCAATGGCGGTGAGGTCCAGCAGCCACGAACCAATGACACTACCACGACGCCAGACTTCGGCTACGTCGGGGAGGTTGAACTCGTACTGGTAGTATGCCGGATTTTCGAGTGGAGCTGTTTCAGCGTCGATAGCTTGCTGCTCCCTCCCAATGTTTGCATGATGAAGGATGTTCAAGCCCTCGGCATAAGCGGCCATGATGCCATACTCAATACCGTTGTGGACCATCTTAACGAAGTGACCGGCGCCATTCGGGCCGCAATGAAGATAGCCTTTCTCAGCTGTACCCCCAATCTTCTCACGCCCTGGTGTGCGCGAAGCTGCTTTGAGGCCAGGGGCTAGAGCGTCAAAGATTGGATCGAGGTGCTCGACCACTGCGTCCTCACCGCCGATCATCAGGCAGTAGCCGCGCTCCAGCCCCCACACACCGCCGCTCGTGCCGATATCGAGATAGTGGATACCATGTGGTTTGAGTGCGGCAGCACGCCGGATGTCATCGTGATAGTAGGAGTTGCCACCATCGATGACGATATCTCCAGGAGCAAGAAGCGGGACGAGTTCAGTCAAGGTCGCGTCCACCGAGGCCGCGGGCACCATGAGCCAGACGGCGCGCGGTTTGGCAAGCTGGCCGACGAGATCTTCCAGCGACGACGCCCCGGCGGAGATCGCTCCCTCTTGCAAGCGTGACTGCACGGTGCTGGCATGGCGTGCATAGCCGACAACGCTATGCCCCGCCCTTAACAGTCGCTGCGCCATATAGGCGCCCATGCGGCCAAGTCCGATTAATCCAAGTTCCATGGCATGTTCCTTTCTGTTCTTGAACATGTTTTACGTTTTTTATTTTATAAGTGTATGCACCAGTATGCAGGTGTCACACGTTCTCGAAATTCCTGTATGGCTGGCCAAGTCCTATTCCAGATTTGGGACCCTTCTATATTCTATATCATACTCACCCACGCCCGCTTTTGATCAGTACAACTGGACAGTAATACATTACCCCATTTTCTTCTGCTTGATGTATTATTAGATAGTGAGTCACAAAATTGCAGGAGGTAGGCAATGAGGAACAAAGCCCACGTATTTCATGCCATCAACTTCGCCCCGTCTGTGCTTACCCTTCTTGGTGGACTACTCGTCGTCCTTCAACTCGTGCTGCCCGCCGCAGCCTTCGCGTCCTTCACCCGCGTTGCTGCCAATCCACCGGCAGACCAGGCCTTTGCCCTGGCCGAAGTCTCCGTCGTCCGGCTCGTGGTCTCCTATACCTCCACCACCCAACCCGTCGGCGGGAAACTGTTCGCGCCCTCGGTCGCATGTACCGGCCTGGGCGTGCTGGTGGATAGCTGGGCACCAACCAGCTCCACCGAGGCGAATAGCTGGGTGCTCACCGATGGTGATCTCGTCAACAAGAACGGAGCAACCTGTGCTGGGCGCACGAATGCCGCTCCGATCGCTGACCTGCAAGTGTATGCCAATACCGTCTATACCTCCAACTCCCAGGGGCTGCTGCTCAGCCCATCCAACTTCGTGCCTGTGACTATGAGCTGCTCTGATGCGAAGGTGTGCAGCAATGGCGCGGCGCTCTTTGCCTTTCATACCGGCCAACCACAACCTTTCCTGGACATTGCTGCGTCAACAGCCACCCAACCAACGTCATTTGGCATCGAATTGACCCGGGACGGCAGCCTCTCGGCCATCCCGCTTCAGGCAACGGCCGATCTGCAACATGATCCTCAGTATCTGACCCTGCTGCCCCAGTTCTTGACTCCTACCCAGGAGCCTCCCGGTGGCACGCAGACGAATGTCACCCCGGTTGAGCGGGGCATGCCGCTGGTGGATAGTAGTGGCAGCCTGGCAGGCATCCACCTCAATGCCAGCAACGCTTTTGCTGCAGGGCAGATTACACAGCTTCTGGCTGCCCAGCCAGAACTCCAGTCTGCGTCGACACGCATAAACAATCTGAATACGCAGTGGCGACAGGGGCTTAAAGATTATTACGCACACAACTTCAATAGCGCCCGGCAGGAGTTGACAGCCGCGAAAACGGCCAGCTTTACGGCGCCGTCGCTCTATCTCTCGTCAATAGCAACGCTGACATCTAAAAGTTCCGGCGGTCAGTCTAATACCCAGGCTTCGACAGGGGAAGTGAACATCTTCGGCATACCATTCTCGGTGCTCTCGCTCATAGGCGTTGCCGGGCTGGTCCTGCTCATTATCCTCTTAGTGCTGGTGAGCCTGCGTTTAGTCGGCGCGGCGCGAGCAAAACGCAGGGAAGAACTGCAGGGTTTCGAAGCCGACGAAGCGCAAGCCCAGCGTGTTGCTGAGATGAAAGTGCAGCGCCAACAGGAATCCTGGCAGGTGCAGCCTCAACCACGGCCTCCATATGCCGCTATAGCTCCTACTCCGCCTATTGTACGCGCCGATATTCCAGGCAGAGAAGCGATACCACCAAAGGCAATACCTCCTGCAGTTCAGGAGTTGAGACTGCAGAACGCGCGGACGGAACCAATTACGCCTCCCGCTGTTTCTCATACTGTACCTTCTCATGTGCAAGCAGAAACACCGCGTGGGCAAGAACCACACCTGCCGGGTAAAAAGGAAGAGATCAAACGCCCCGAGATCATCTCTGATAAACCGCAAGAGCGCCCGGGGGCAGGGAGGGAGTTGGAAGACCGCGTCGGGCAACAGCTCGGCAATTATCGCCTTGTTCGCCTCCTGGGACGGGGTGGTTTCGCAGAAGTCTATCTAGGTGAGCATGTGCGTTTGGGCACCTCTGCTGCCGTCAAAGTCCTGCATACACACCTGGCCAACAAGAGCGAAGTGGAGAGTTTCTAGAAAGAGGCTCACACCATCGCCAGCCTCGAACATCCCCATATCGTGCGCGTCTTTGATTTCGATGTCATCAATGGCACCCCTTTCCTTGTCATGAGCTATGCCCCGGGCGGCACACTGCGCCAGCGTTATCCAAAGGGAAGTATCCTCCCCCTCTCAACCATCGTCGCCTACGTCAAGCAAGTCGCTGAGGCTCTGCAATACGCTCACGATGAGAAGTTCATTCACCGCGATGTCAAGCCGGAGAACATGCTGGTGGGGCGGCGCGGCGAGGTCTTGCTCAGCGACTTCGGTATCGCGCTCGTGGCCCAGAGTTCGCGCTACCAGAGCACACAAGATATGGCTGGCACGATCGCCTACATGGCGCCCGAACAAATCCACGGCAAGCCCCGTCCGGCCAGCGATCAGTACGCCTTGGGCGTCGTCGTCTATGAGTGGCTCAGCGGAGACCGCCCCTTTCATGGTTCGTTCACCGAAGTTGCTGTGCAGCACGCGATTGTTCACCCGCCGACATTGCGTGAGAAGGTACCGGCGATCACTCCCGACGTGGAGCACGTGGTGCTGACAACACTCGCCAAGGACCCCAAACAACGTTTTGGGAGTATCCAGGCATTTGCCACTGCTTTGGAGCAGGCCTCCCAGTTGACCAGGTAAGCCCACCTGCTTTTGTCATAAAATACAAGAAAAGCTGTTCGGGAAATTTACAAGAGGAGGATCATCATGACTGTGAATGAGCTGATTGCTCGCTGGGAAGGCGTTCGCGCTGGCTTGCTGGCCACCATCGAAAGGTTCTCCGCGCAGGAGTTGGACTATGTTGCTGTGCAAAGTGGATATTCCGTAACACAACTCATCCTGCACATTGCTCACGAAGAGGAAGGGGAGATCCGCTATGGCGTGACGCGTGAATTGACCGAGTGGCCACCCGAGTTTGCGCCATCACAGTATCCTTCGCTCGAGGCTCTGATACGCGTCCTGACGGAAGTGCATCAACGGACCGAAAGCTATCTACGAACCCTGCGAGATGCCGATTTAGAGCGCGAGGTTGAGACTCCGTGGGGCAAGAGCTATACCCTCTCCGCTATGTTCTGGCACGTGCTGGAGCATGAGATCCATCATCGCGGAGAGCTTTCCCTCGTGCTAGGTTTGCTTGGACATGAAGGACTGAATGCATGAGCGGGGCAGAAAGGTTTTGCAGCGTCGTCGTCATGATCTCTGCCAATGTCGAATGGAAGGTCATAAGCACGTTCTATCCAGATGCCCAGGTGCTGCCATCACCCTTTGGCGAGTGGTTTGTCAGCGACATGGATATTGGCGAACGGGTAGAGCCGGTGCTGTTCTTTCACGGTGGATGGGGAAAAATCGCGGCGGCAGCTTCGACTCAATATGCCATTGACCGCTGGTCTCCCAAACTGTTGATCAACCTGGGCACCTGCGGCGGCTTCGCTGGCGGGATCGACAAGGGCACGATCATCCTGGTAGAGCGTACCATCGTCTACGACATCATCGAGCAGATGACCGGGGGACAGGCTGCCATTGACCACTACGCGACAGAAATAGACCTCTCCTGGCTCGGTGAGAACTATCCCCACGAGGTTCGCCGCATGCTGCTGGTCTCCGCTGACCGCGACCTGGTGGTGGAAGAGATTGCCCACCTGAAAACGACCTTCGGGGCGGTGGCGGGAGATTGGGAATCGGGCGCTATCGCCTTTGTTGCGCAGCGCAATAATACGCGCTGCCTCATCCTGCGGGGAGTCAGCGACCTGGTAGGCGAGCAGGGAGGTGAAGCCTACGGCAACGTCCAGGTCTTCGTCGAAGGCACAACCAGCGTGTTGTCGCACTTGATAGCTGCTCTCCCGGCATGGATTGCTCTAGGGGTAAAGGGCGCTTAACTGGAACTCAAACCAGATAGAAACAGTCAATATATTAATAGCGAATACAATCTTTTAAAACGTATAGGATACAGAGACGTACCGCTCTGAGAAAGAAAACCTGCTATGCATCGATATAGTCCTTCTACCTCTGCTCAGACTCCACTCGTGCTGGCTGCTCTGCTTGCTTGCGTGCTGTCTTTGCTGTGTGCTGCCTGTGGCACTCCTCCCAACCCTGACTGCTCCATTGCGCCTCCAACAGGCTACCCCACGCTCACCACTGCGGGTGGATTGGTCTACTTACATTCGGACCGCTCCTCTTCTCTCTATGCCTTGCGCAGCAGCGATGGCTCTCTGCTCTGGAAGTATCAAGCCGGGTCCCTGCTGGCCGTAGAGCATGGCATCGCCTATGTTCAGGGCACAGATGACACCTTCTATGCATTGCGTGCCAGCGATGGAAGCATGCTCTGGCACTATGATATGAGCAAAGACGTATCAGGTGTCATCGCTGTCGTAGACGGCCTCGTCTACTTCAACTCGAGCAACAACCTGACGCTGTACACGCTGCGGGCCAGCGACGGCAAGCGCCTGTGGCAACACAAGATTGACACGGACCATTACCCCTCGACCGTGCTGGCGCAGGGCGGCGTCGCCTATGTGGCGGCGGAGTATTCCCGCGTCACAGCCCTGCGCGAGAGCGATGGCGCCCAGCTCTGGCAAGATGACGTCAGTGCGCTCCCTCCGGCGGGCCTGCCCTTGACGGTGACGCTAGGTAACGGCATCGTCTACGCCGCCTCGAACCAGACGATGGCCCTGCGCGCCAGCGATGGGAAGGTACTCTGGCAATTTGCCAAGGCAGGCCCGTTGGTCGTGGGCAACGGTATGGTCTATGTGAGTTCAGATCAACTGTATGCTCTGCGCGCCAGTGATGGCACACAGGTCTGGCGTTGGCAGTTCCCCAGTAGCGAGCAATATGTGCTTACGCTGGACAGCAGTGTTGTCTACGCCGGACCGGACGGAGGCACGTTGTTTGTCAATCGCGAGCGTATCGATACCTACAAAGAGCATCTGTATGCGCTCAATGGGAGCACTGGAGCCGTCCTATGGAATCACTCGCTGGGGCAGTCGCATACCGTGCTCGACGTGTCTGGCGGAGTGGTCTATGCGCTCTCACAACAAGCTCTGGACGCCTGGCAAGCCAGCAGCGGTTCGCTGCTCTGGCACCACCCTCTCCAGCAAGTCGGCCTCCTGGTAGACGGTGGGACGGTGTATGCAGGCACCGCCGGCAATGCCGGTGACTGTTTTCCCTTAACCAACTCGAAGCTAACCGCCTTACGCGCGACCGATGGTTCCCAACTCTGGCAATTCGAGTTGGGGACGGTGAACAGCCCAACAGTGAAGGTTCTGCTTCCTTCCGTGTGAAATGTCTGGATGAATTATAGGGCGCGATTTATCGCCGCCATCGCCAATCAAGATTGGTTATACCCATAGGCGGCGCATTTATGCCCGCACCGCCGATTGATCGGCCTGGGGACGGCATCGACGGGCCATTGGCCGATAATGAACTTTCACGACCAAAGCCGGTCCTGTCATGCTGAACCCTTCGCTTCGCTCAAGGGTAAACTCCGTGAAGCATCTCCGTGCCTCGCAAGAGAGATCCTTCGCTTCGCTCAGGATGACACCATGTTACCGATGTTGGTTGTTAAAAATCATAATCGGCGCTGTGCCAATCAATTGGACGCCTATGACATGGCGGTTTTGGTTGTATAATCATTATCGGCCCGACCTCGTCAATCACCCCGAAGGATGGAGAGCCAGGCAGAATTGAAGCTTGAGAAATGTTTATTGCTCGTAAATAGGTAGATTTAGAAGGTCATCCCCAGCTTAGGTAAACCCGCTCGCCTGCTTGACAGAGAAGCGCTCAGAAAGCTATTCTCCTCACGAGAGAAAGAATGCATTCCCGCATGAGAGGAAGCACATGATTGTTCTTGAGACACCTCATTTGCTCCTTCGCCACTTGACCCTCGATGATCTGCGAGCCGTGACAGCCCTGTACGGCGATCCCGTTGTTATGACATTTCGAGGAGGCATCCGTTCTCCAGAGCAGGCAGAACAATACCTCAAAGGCTATCTTGAGGAATATAGCTCTATTGGCTATTGTTTCTGGGCCGTCGTTCTTCGTCAATCAAACACCTTTATTGGCTTGTGTGGTCTACTCGATCAACCGGATGTGGGTGGACAGGCCGAGGTCGAAGTCGCATACACGTTTGTCAAAGAGTACTGGAATCAAGGGCTAGCGACAGAAGCTGCGATTGCTTGCAAAGCATATGGATTTCAGCATCTTGGCAGAAATCGCTTAGTTTCTACCATTGATCCAGACAATCTTGCCTCGCAACGTGTTGCTCTCAAAAATGGCATGGTCTACGAGAGAGACTATGTTGCCAAAAATGGCAGAACGATGCGGATTTATGCCGTTCATCGAGCTTGATGCTTGTCAGTTGCCCAGAACCGAAAGGCGCAGCTGCCCAAGGTGCTCGGGGTCGGCGAGTATGTCGCGCGGAGGGCCTCATCGAAAGGCGGCCCGCCAGGGGCCTGGAAGCTTCGCAATGCTCAATGCCCACTCGAGATCCGGCGCCTCGGCCATAGCGACTGCTCGCTGCTCTGCGGCGTTTCCGCGCAGCAGCAGGTGCCTCGCGTACTTGAGCGGCGTGCGGGCCAGTACGAGGGGAAGCGCCTCACGTTCCTCCTGGCTCAGGCGACGCTCTAGACCTGAGTCGTAGGCGTCGACGAGTTCCCGTAGAGCCTGCTTGCGCTCGAGCGCGGAGCGAAGATCAGCGAGGGTCGGCCCGGAGTTGACATAGTAGAGGACCAGCGCAAGATCGTCGATCCGGGCACCCTCCTCCATGAAGTCGAGGTCCAACACTGCCACCAGGGAACCATCCCGGAACTTGACGTTGTTGTCCCAGAAATCCCCATGGACCAGCTGCCGGGGGAACTTCAGGCTTCTCTCATCTCCCGCGCAGAGCAGAGCGTTCGCCAGCTCCTCGGATAGCCTGGCGATGCGCTCTTCGTCCGCGGACGTTGCCCAGGATCGGATGGCTGAGCAGGCATGCGTCGTGGTCTCAAAGGCAGCGGCGGCATCGATGTGGTTGGCCGCTGGAGCACGCCTGGCCCCTGTTGGAATAGCGATTCCACCCAGGACGGTATGTATAGTGCCAAGCACGCGCATGCCATCGAGCAGCTCGGACCATGTCGTCATGTCATGGCCTTCGACGAACGGCTCGACCTCGACCAGCCAGTCTCCGCAGTGGATCCACGGTCGCCCATCAGCCGAGGTCCTGGTCTGGCTGAAGGGAAGCCCTGCGGCACGAAGTGTGGCCCGGACGAACTGGATCCCTTCCAGGCGTTGAGGCGTCACCCAGGCTCGATAGACGCGGGCCACGTGACCCCCGCCTTGCCCCGCGAACTGCAGGTTCAGGTTCGATGAGCCACCAAGGTCGATTGGATAGCAGTTCGGGGTCAACTCGTAGGCCCGGACTATCGAGTCGATGAGTTCCGGGCTTATTATGGGCCGAACTGGTAACATCTTGTTTAAGCTTCCGTGGCAGCGTAGGTGGTCTTCCTATCCGTCGGCTCGACCGGCAGGTAGGTCGCGATCACGATGCCGTTGTTCGTCGTCGAGGTCGCGACGAGCCGGAGAGCGGCGAATGCACCACCGTCGGGGAAGAGGCGGCGCCCTGACCCCAGAACCAGTGGGTGGATCAGGAGCACGTACCTGTCAACGAGGTTGCGCTTCATCAGCGATTGGACCAGCACTCCGCTGCCCATTACCACGAGATCCTTGCCCGGCTCCTCTTTGAGCCTCTCCACGGCCTCCGCGGCATCGCCCGCAAGCAGCGTGGAGTTGCTCCACGGGAGCGGCTCAGAGAGCGTCGTTGACGCAACGTACTTCTGCATGTTGTCTAGCAGCGCCGAGAAGGGGCTGTCCTTCCGCTTGGGCCAGACGGCGTAGAAGTCCTCGTAGGTCCGCCGGCCCAGCAGCAGGGCATCGATACTGGCCATGCTTTCCCCGGCCTGCTCCATCGCGGCGTATGGCACTGCCCAGCCGCCGTGCTCGAAGCCGCCGCGGCGATCCTCGTCCGGCCTCCCCGGTGCCTGCATAACCCCGTCGAGCGTCAGATTCGTGAATACAACGACTTCGCTCATGAGTAGATTACCCTCCGCCGAACAATCCGCCAAGTATCGCTTCAAGGCATCCCTCCGCCAAAGTTTCTCGTCCGCTCCTGGTTGCAAGCATCCCAATCAAAGCTACCAGGAGGAAGAGGATGACCATTCCTCCGGCCACATACATGAAGATCAGGTGAGGCCTACCGGAGGTCAGCGCAAAGCCGATGAATGGTCCGGCAAGAAGCGCCAGGATGAGCAAGAGACAGCCACACCCACGCAGCCTGGACCCTGGTCGCCTGGGCCGCTGCCTGGACCGTAGCAGAGGCTGGCGCCCCACCCGGTTGGCTACATAGCCAGCAGCCAGACCAGCGAGGAGCGGATCGTCTTGCGTTTGCGTTGGTGCCTGCGCATAGGGCGGCGGATTGCCTGGCTGTGGCCTAGCAGGAAATGGGTCTGGCACGCCCGTTGGCGTTGTGCTTACCTGCGTGCCACAGGCGACACAGAAAGCAGCGCCAGGCGCCAGCAGTTGCCCGCAGTTAGTACAGAATCGCTGTTGCGGCTGATTGTCCATTGGCCTCCCTTCTTAGAATTCGGAGTTCCCAGAACGCGGAGTTCCTCGCTTTGAGAAGCAGCATACCATACTTTCAATTCAATACGCACTCTGCTCGATCATCCGCAGCACCATGATCTCCACTGCTTCAGCAAGATCTCCGCAGGCCCTTCAGCACGGTCACGCAGCCGTCTCAAAGGTCAGTATAGCCAAGCGGTGCGGAAGAGGGAAGCCATGCACGAATGGCGTAGACTGGGTCCTTGTTCGGACACCACTGTCCCCTCCTGGGAAGTGGCACACTTCTGGAAAAAGAGCCGTCATTGCAGCAGGTAGTAGACCTCGGTCCACACCTTGGCAGGATCGTCATTGTGGGGCCCATAGACCTCCCACCGAGTGCCGGTCTTCAGCTTTCCCTGCTCGGCGCACCAGTCGAGCACGGCGCGATGTGCCGCTGCCAATCCCGAGTACGGGCCGCGATGAACAGTCATCGCCACCTGCCCCGCGGGCAGAGCGGACGCTACCACCCGTCCGGTGAGCGGGCAGGGGACGAGCAACTCCACACCGACCTCGACGTGCGGCGCATCGTCCCAGTACAGCATAATATTGCGGCATCCGCGGTTGATCCCGCCTGCGTGTAGGCATGCCCACACCTCATCCATCAGCTCCCGCCACAGGGCTGGGAACTCCTGCCAGGTGGTCGTCGCAGGCACCACTGCTGTTGGGCGAGCCACGACGTTTGTCACGGTTACCTGATAGCTCATTTTCCCTCCTGCATCGCTAGCCGGTCTTTCTCACACAAGACGCTCCATCAGTATCGTTGCAGAGTATAGCAAATCCGTTGAACATTTGTCCACCTCCCCCCAGTCTTGCACAACGTTGATGCGCCTGTTTGCGACACGCAGAGGCGTCCCGTATGAGGAGAACGCAGGTTGCAAGAGAGGTGAAATCTGCCGTACCCTGCTCAGTGGATGAGTTACTTACCTGGTTTCCTCCAGAGCGCAAAGCCCAGCCAGAAATACTAGACCGGGTTGACCAGGAAGCCGCTTAGCAGGACAGGGATGAGGATGAGCGGGTTCGTTGGGCTTAAGAGAACGAGGCGACCAGGATAGAGGATGAGAAACAACACTGCCAGCACATAGCCCCAATAGTGGAGCCCGCGTGGAAAACGCCCGCTGCGTCCGATGAGCCAGGAAAGCACCAGTAGGCCCAGACCTGCCACGCCAAAGGTGAGATAGATCATTTATACCTTCCCTCACAAAAGGAAGCTTGTTACGCCTCCGTATATGGCAACCTCGCCTGTCGCATTTGCCGATTCACAAACAAAAATCCGGCCACCAAAAGCAGGCCGCCCCACACGATGCTCACGGTAGGCAAGACGCCCAGGTGTTCGAGGCTCAACCCTATCGCGGTGGGACCGATGGTGAGAATACTAAACAGGATCAGGCGATGGACGCCAGTCACACGGCCTTGCAGGGCATCCGGTACAACGGAGAGACGATAGCTGTCCATCAAGATAGCGTTGATCGAGTCGAAGATGGCGATACTCGCGAAGACGGCTCCCAGCAAGAGGGGCGTCGTGACGATGCCGTAGAGCGGCCAGAGCAGCACAAATACAACAAATGCGCTGCCAATCGCTGTGCCAAAGCGCATGCGGCGCTGGAAGGGCCGGCAGAGCGCCGTGCCGAGCAAGTTCCCGATGCCTCCGGCGGCGACAATAAGACCGTAGAGCACGGGCGTGATATGCTGCTGCTGCACAATCGCCAGCACAATGAGCAGGCTCGCCGTCATCACGAAGTAGAGATAGCTGGAGATCAAGACCACCGAGCGCATAACATTGTGCGACCATAGCCAACGTAACCCCTCTTGCACTTCCACAAGCAGG
>Ga0187846_10000847_pt1 | contig 17570 bp, 22 predicted proteins | sample TC_taG_FD_161473 | JGI IMG/M metagenome (GOLD analysis project Ga0187846, IMG submission 161473) | Biofilm microbial communities from the roof of an iron ore cave, State of Minas Gerais, Brazil - TC_06 Biofilm (v2) | ecosystem: Environmental > Terrestrial > Deep subsurface > Cave > Wall biofilm...
GGGTGCCGCGGTGACCGACGGGTTCCTCGGACGGTTTCATTGGATCCGGGATCGGTCGGCGCGGGCGCTGCCGCTGTGGTCGAAGGACCAGCCGGGTTACGCGACGCTGCTCGCCTTCCACGCCTTTGGGGCGGAGGAAGCCGGCGATTACACAAGAGCCGAGGACGAATCACGTGCGGCCGCCGAGCTCGAACCGTTGAGTTTCTGGCCGCATCACACGGTCGCCCACGTGATGGAAATGACCGGGCGCCCGGAGGACGGATTGGGGTGGATGGCGGCGCGCGAGGCGCTGTGGTCGACCCCCGGCCACATGAACCAGGTCCATATCTGGTGGCACAAAGCGCTGTTCCACCTCGAGCTCGGGCAATACGCCGCCGCATTGGCGCTCTATGACGGGCCGATGCGCGCCACGCAACGCCCTGTTGCGCTCAGTCTGACCAATGCCACGGCGCTGCTGTGGCGGCTCGACACATTGGGCGTTGACGTCGGTGAGCGCTGGCGGGAGGCAGCGGCGTTGTGGGAAGGCCGCGCCGACGGGAAATGCCTCGTCTTCACCGATATTCACGCGGCGATGGCCGAATTGCGGTCGGGCCAGGAGGCGCTGGTCGAGCGGCGGCTCGCGGCGATGCGAAAGACGGCGGCCAATGGTGTCGAAGCCGCCGCTCTCTACCGCACGGTCGGCATTGCGATCGTCGAAGGCCTCAGGGCATTTCACTGCGGCGCTTGCGCCGAAGCAGTCGAGCTGTTGCTGCCGGTTCGTTTCGATCTATGGCGGATCGGCGGCAGCCACGCGCAACGCGACGTCGTCGACTGGACGCTGACCGAGGCGGCCGTGCGCGCAGGCCAGCGCGAGATTGCTTTGTCGCTGGCATATGAACGTCTCGCCACCCGTCCGCGCAGCGCCCCAAACCGTCGCTTCCTGCACTACGCCGAGGCCATCGCGGCTTGATCGCGCGGCGGACCCTCAAACCTCGACAACACAGATTAGGGCCGAGGTTAAGTTTGGGATAGCCACTCCAGCGGTCGCGGTGCAAAGCTCAATTCGCGTTTTGCCTTCTCGTTCGATGCACCGCGCAGCCGGGTCGCATAGTAGACGGTATCTGGTCCAGACGCCCGGAGGGCTTCTTCTTCCGTCATCCGCATTGGTGCCGGCGCGCCGACCGCGCGTGCGAACGCCGGCAGCCACACGCTCTGAGGTACCGGGTCGCCGTCTACGAGATTGTAGGCGCCGGGAGCGCATTCCAGGGCGGCCGCCGTCGCCGCGGCGGCATCATCGATGTGTACCCAGCTCCACACACCCTCGCCATTGCCGATAACGGCAACCTGCTGCTGTCGGGCCTGCTCGCCCATGTCGCCATCGCGGCTGTACCAAGTGCCTGGGCCGTAGAAGAAGCCATAGCGCAGGCTCACACACTCGATGCCCTCTGTTGCCGATGCCGCCGCTTCGAGTTTGGCATATCTGCGGGTGCCGGCAGCGACCGCTGGCGACGCATCAAACGCGAAGCTCTCGCTCTCGTCTGCGAGACCGGCACCCGGCGCGTACCAAAAGGCCGAACTTTGCAGCAGGTAGCGGCGCACGCCGGTGCCTTGGAGTCCCGCGAGGAGGTTCGCGTTTCCTTCGATGCGGACCTTGTTGTCGCGTTCCGCGGCGGCCTTTATTGCCGCGGGCGTATAATGCCGCGGAAGCGAGGTCAGCTCGTTGATGATTGCATCCGGGCGAATCCGCGCGACGGCCGCTTTGACCGACGCGGCGTCGAGTGCATCGGCAGTGACCGGCTCCGCGCCCAATTCGGCCACCGCGCGCGACGACTGCGGCGAACGAGCTAACCCGAGCACGACGTGACGGCGCTCTTTCAAGCATCGGATTAATGGCCGGCCGATCGCGCCGGTAGCGCCGGCGATCAGAATTCTCATCGCTGCCCTGCTATCCTAGACGAGTTAATTTATCGCCGAACGTCTGCCGTCAATGATCTGCCACGCTTGGCAATCTAGATCATTGCGTCTGCCGCGCAAGACTGAGAGAATTTGGTTAACTCGTTGGGAAAGGCCGCGCCTACGTCTTCGACGAACACATTCGACCTCGGGCTCGCGCTCGCGGGCGCGATATCCGCCGGAGCTTACACGGCCGGTGTCCTCGGCTTTCTGTTCCAGGCTCTCAACGAATGGGAGAAGGCCCGGACCGAGCCGACCACACCGGGTCATCGTGTCGAGCTCCAGGTGGTCGCGGGCGCCTCGGCGGGTGCGATTACCGGCGCGCTCGGCGTGGTCGCTCTCGCCCACGGCATGCAGCCTCAGGAATTTACTGCAGAGGAAAGGGAAAATTCTTATCGCACCGCGGCCAGGAGCTATCAGAAATTTCGCTGTGTCCTCCCGTCCCTTTACGACACCTGGGTGACACGCCCGCGCCTGGTAGACCCGAGCGGCGGCTCGATTTCCTGAGCGGTCAAGACCTGAGCGACCCTATTGTCTCGGTGCTGAACGCCAAGCTCTTGGATCAGATAAAAACTCAGGCACTGCTGCCCTTCGGGGAGCCATCGCAGACGCATCCGCCCTACGCCTATGTAGCCGAGGATCTGCACGTTTTTATGACGGTCTCGAACCTGCGCGGCATCCCGTTCACGGTCCAGTTCGGCAACAGCACCTACGGCATGCAGACCCACGGCGACCGTGCCCATTACAAGATCGGGCATCTGGGAAGCGGGGCCAGTGCGCACAACGAATGGACCGACTCAGACAGCAGTGAAAGTCTCTCGGTTGACGATCTTCTCGCGGCTGGGCCGTCGGTGCCGCCGGAGTGGGATCGATACGGGACTTGTGCACTGGCGTCATCGGCATTTCCGATCGGACTTGCCCCGCGTCACCTTGCAACTCCGCTCGATGGATATTTGAGGCGATCGTATCCGATTACTCGAGGAGCCTCTGCAATACGCCCGAGCTTCCCGCTGGACGAGAGAACCGAAGTTGCCTCTTTGAATGTGGATGGCGGGCTGATCAACAACAATCCGTTCGATTACGCACAATTCTGTTTGATTGGAGACGCCGTGGCCAGCAACACCGACGGCGCCGAAGCCGACAGCGCGGTGATCATGGTGGCGCCGTTTCCAGAACCGCCGGCTTTTCTGCCCAAAGGCCAACCGGTTGACGAGCTCGTCCCGGTGGTTCGCGCACTGTTCCCGGCATTGATGAATCAGGCGCGCTTCAAAGTGGGAGAAATCGTGCCCGCGCTAAATCCGGACGACCACAGCCGCTTTCTGATCGCGCCGCATCGCAGGCTCGATGGGAAAGAGGAGCGGTATACGATCGCCTGCGGGCTGCTCGAAGGTTTCGGCGGGTTTCTCGACGAAAAGTTCCGCGCGCACGATTTCCAGCTCGGCAGACGGAATTGTCAGGCCTTCCTGCGTCGCACTTTCGGCGTGCCGGACAGCAACCCGATTGTCGCCGGCATGAGCGGTCGACAGCAGTTCCGCATTGCGCCAGATCACGCAACCGGGCAGCCACCGAAATGCACGATCATTCCGCTTCTCGGCGACGCGCAGCAAGAGGTCCCGTTGCCGCACTGGCCGCGCATGAGCCAGGCTAATTTCGAGCTGTTACTGGTTCGGATCAAGGGCCGTCTCAGGAACATCGCGCCGCTGCTGATACAAGCTCAAACCACCAGCCCATTGCTGCGCTGGATCGGCTATCTGGGGCTATTCTTCGCGCGAGGCAGGGTTCTGGAATACATTCGCTTCGCGATCCTCTCCGATCTGGTTCGGCGGGACCAAATCGAGGGCTGGGAGCTGCCGCCGAATCTGGCCGCCAATGGCGCCGATGATGCTCGCGCGGTGCTGGCGGAGCTGGCGAGCCCGAGCTTCACGTTTCGTACGGTGCGCGGAATCGTGACGAAGGCGCATTTGCCGATTGACTTCGTCAACCGGGCGCTGCGGCAGCTGAGTCAGGCCGGCGAGCACAAGCCCTTCCGCCTCTGGCAGGGCTGGATGGAGGGAGAACAAGTCTTTACGTTAGCGTCACGGAAGCCAAAGGGGTTCTGGTCGCTGCCGGGAATCCGCCGGATTGGCGATTGGCTCGAGGAGCCGGCCATCGACTGACGCGGGCTCAGGCTGTGCAAGCGCGCAATTGATCAGTGGTAAGTGCGAGGCGGTCTGGGGCTGTGCGTCCGGATCACATGGTGCGGGGAACTCGCGCGGCGCCGCGGCTCCAAATTTGGAACGGCACGGCCGGACAGGCTAATTTCGCCCGACCCCGGCCACCAATCGGCTTCCATAACCTGCCGCCACGAGAGAGCCGAGCGCCACCCTTACGGGACGCGGCACTCGTTGCCTGATTTGATATCCGAGTTTCGGGTACACGATGATCCGGTGCAGATCACCCACAAGGGCGTGGAGGGTGCGTTCCGGGTCCGGCTCGCGCTTGAAGTATTCTTGCACCCCAATGTCCTCGCAATACAAACGGAGCGCCACTTCCGGCCAAACCTGTCGACCGGTAGCGAAGCCGCGTCGCGTCATATAGGGCTTGGCAACGACGATCAGACTGTTGATTTTGAGCCCTAACTTTTCTGCGAGCGCCCTGGTGCAAGAAAAGTTTTCGCCGGTATTTTGCGCCCGATCCTCTAATATGATTGCTTGAGAGGGCACTCCCTCCTTTACCGCGACATCGGCAAAAACTTGAGCCTCGGATCGACCCCAACCCGTTTCTAACAAAGTGCCCCGATGGGCAACGCCACCCGACATGATGATGATGGGCGCGAACTTCGCGCGCCACAAGGCTGCGGCGCAAACCGCAACCATCGGATCGAAGCTTCCCAGCGCCAGGATCGCATCGGCCGCAGAGAGCGGATGAACGAGCCTCATGTAGTTCCACGCAATCACCAGCACCTGCTCGACCGCGGGATCGTTCCACGGCATGCCACAGTCCTTTCGGTGCCCTCGGCAGCGGCCTGCTCAGTCGCACTGCGCGGATCGACAGCAGAGCGGGCGCTCGGAAGGCGCGGTAGTGACGCAGGTTGACAGACTTAAGCCCGGCATCTCGGCGCAAATGGGGTCCAGGAAAAGAGCTTACGGCGTACACCAGAAACCGCAGCGATTTTGCGCAGCCGCCATGCACTCGGTCAGCATAGGCTGGCAGCTTTTGTCGCATGCTATTCTGCTATCGTCTCCGAATGGATATACTTTACAGGAGTCGGTACATTCCTTGTATTTTTTCCTTGTATTTTTTGCCCGCATAGGAACGCCTTATAACAATTGATGCGGGCCGTCTGCGCCTTCGCCGCCAGAGGAGTCGACAGTAGCAACAAAAAATACCGAGACCATCCGAAGCATGCTGATCGCTGTCATGCGGGATACATATCACGGGATGCGGGTCCGTCTAAGTGCGACGAGCTTCCAGTGAATTCGGCGTGCAGAAAGCGACCCTTCTGGTCGCCTACGGGACGATGCCGCCCGAATTTTTCGCTCGCGGGAAGCAGCTGCGCCGGAATTGTGCGTCCGCACTGAACTCGCTACTGCGAAGCGCCCATAGGTAAAGCACTCCCGGAGTTCTTTGGGCTACGTCAACACTTCCGCAACTCGGGCAACGAATTGTTCGGCGGTGTCGATCGCCGCGCGGGCGCGGCCGAGCCGAGGCTCGTGCCTCGTCAACCGGGCAAATTGCGTGTGCACGCCCCTGTGGGTTTTGGCGTCTTTGCCGGTGCGCTCCGCGATCAAGGCCTGCGCCGCATGAAACGCGGCAAGGTAGGCGTTACGGCCGGCGTCTTCGCCCACTCCGGCGTCGAGAATGGTTCGCGCGCGGATCAAACATTGACGGGCCTTATCGAAATGCTCCTTAGCTTCGGGCGTCACAGATCGATGCCTTCGCGGCGAATTTCCCGCATCAACGAGGTGCGATCATCATATGACCCCGCCCGGTTCGGCATGGCATGGATAAACACGCCCTCTTCGTAGAGGATATCGGTGACGAGCGGCACGATGCGGTCGATCTCCTGCCAGCGGTCGGCAAGACCTTTCAGAAACACAGCCACATCGTAGTCGGAGTCTACGCGCGCGTCGCCGCGCGCTCGCGAGCCGAACAGCACCACCCGATCGATGCGGTCGCCATACAACTTGTCGAGTGCCGCGCGAAAGCGCTTCAGAATCGGATCGGCAGACGGAAGGGCAGGCATTTGATTACGATATCATACTTTGCCGACCCCCCGCGGTTGCCCCGCGGTGCTGACGCAACATCGCCGGGGCGCGGCAAGGCTCGAAAATCGCGCTAATACGTCTCGCGCGGCAGATCGAGAAGCGGGAAGGCGCTGTGCACGTGCGGTGGCACGACAGGCCGCGCCGGGGCGATGTAGGATTTGTCGAGGGCCGCAAAGCTCGTGACCCCGAGTAGCGCCAAACAGATCGTGATCTCGTGCTGCAGGATCTCGAGCAGGCGCACGATGCCGGGGCCGCCGGCCGCCGCGAGGCCATAGACATAGAGCCGGCCGACCGCGACCGCGTCGGCGCCGAGGATCATCGCCTTGACGACATCGGTGCCGCGGCTGATGCCGCCGTCGACGATGATGCGCGCCTTGCCGCCGACAGCCTCGACGATCTCCGGCAGGACATCGATCGAGCCGAGCACGTGATCGAGCTGGCGGCCGCCATGGTTCGAGACATAGACGCAATTGACTCCCGAGCTCCGGGCCGAGCGGTGCTTCGAAGCGGGCGCAGGCCTGCGCCCGCCTCGGCGGTAGCGCGAAGATTATGCTCAGGATTCGTACATATTCTTCTTGGCCCACAGAGAATGATGCAGATCGGCGACGCACTTGTTGAAGGCGGGGCTGCCCGGATCAATACCCGCAGCGGCACAGGCCAGACTATCCTTATACCAAGTATTCTGCGCAGCATTGGCGCTCCCGGTGCTGCTAGCGGCCAGCAGTGCGGCAAAGAAGCAAATCAGGACGATGCGTGACATTGTTGTCTCCTATTTGAAAGAGGTCTGTCGGGTTTGGTGGATTTCGCCTCACCGGGTCGGGACGATGGCCCCATAACCGCCGGTATTTGTTGGCGACTGTTCCGCGTTGACCACACAGACTGCGAAAGCCGACGTGCCGGCTCCAGACCCTTATCGGAGGATGCGCGGCGGTCAATCCGAACCACTTGCGCTTGATCCCATTCCGCCAAGCTCCGATTGAGGCCCCTGATGCATCTGTCATACCGGCGATCCGATGGATCGAGTCCCAAGACGACGGCACAGGCATGACGCTCCTTCGCTATTCTCGATGAGCCTTCCGCCGCATTGGCAAAGGTTTGGGGCGAAGCGAGCAGAGTGATAATTGCCGCAGCGCCAGCGAGTTTGGCCGATCGCGCTGCCCAACGACGGAAAGAGGCGAGCCGCCCTTGTTCCTTCTGTTGGGCGATGATGGAGGAGGTTTGTGGAAGCATCTGATGATCCCCTTTCCTGGCTGTAGTCGCTCCGGTCATCCGGGACGCGGCATACGTAGTCGGTCTAGATTAAGAGAATAAGGCTATCGAAATTTATCATTCGTTAGTTTAAATGGAACAATCGAGGCCACAGCCCCATCGACGGCCAGAGCTCGAGCGATGAGGGGAAGCACGATCTCGCCCAGCCTGGAGAAGAGCGGTATGACGCTTGATCAATTGCGGATCTTTATCGCGGTTGCTGAGCGCGAACACGTTACGCGCACCGCTGAAGCCCTCGGACTTGCCCCTCCCTCGGTATCGGCGGCGGTAGCGTCACTCGAGCGGGGGTTCGGCACGAAGCTGTTCCATCGCGTAGGACGCGGTATCGTCTTAACCGAAGGAGGTAGGTTGCTGCTCGACGAAGCGCGCGCTCTGGTCAACCACGCCGAGGCTGTGAAGCTGGCGATGCGCGAGTTCACGGGGCTCGGTCGCGGGCGTCTCGAGATCAAGGCCAGCCAGACAATAGCGAGCCATTTTTTGCCGCCGAGACTGGTCGACTTTCATCAGGCGTATCCCGGCGTCGCGCTGGTGGTTTCGGTCGGTAACTCGGCCGAGGTTGTCGGTGCGATAATCGGCGGCAACGTCGAACTCGGCTTTGTCGAAGGTCCCGAGGAGGAATTCGGGGATCCGGCTCGCAATCGAATTGATCGCCATGGATGAGCTCGTAATGGTCGTCAGCGCCAACCACCCTTGGACGATTAGCGAGAGCCTCACGGTCGAGGATTTGGCCGTGGGCAAATGGGTGTTACGAGAGGATGGCTCCGGGACAAGGGCAGCCTTCGTCAAGGCGCTGGACGCGCTCGGCGTTCCGTACGGCAAACTCGACATCGCCATCGAGCTGCCGTCGAATGAGGCGGTTCTTGCCGCGGTCCTCGCGGGTGCCGGCGCCGCCGTTCTGTCGGCACGAGTGTGTGCCGACGCAATCAAGGCCGGTATCCTGAGACGCCTAACGGTCTCTATTGCACCGCGGGCGTTTTACGCCGTCCAGCATGGCGACCGTTATCGCTCGCGTGCCGTTTCGGCATTGCTGGAGATCCTCCGGGCCCACACCTGAATGTAGCTTTACGCGCCGCTAATACGTCTCGCGCGGCAGATCGAGAAGCGGGAAGGCGCTGTGCACGTGCGGGGTCACAACCGGCCTTGCCGGGGCGATGTAGGATTTGTCGAGGGCCGCAAAGCTCGTGACCCCGAGTAGCGCCAAACAGATCGTGATCTCGTGCTGCAGGATCTCGAGCAGGCGCACGATGCCGGGACCTCCCGCCGCGGCGAGGCCATAGACATAGAGCCGGCCGACCGCGACCGCGTCGGCGCCCAGGATCATCGCCTTAACGACATCGGTGCCGCGGCTGATCCCGCCGTCGACGATGATGCGGGCTTTGCCGCCGACAGCCTCGACGATCTCCGGGAGGACATCGATCGAGCCGAGCACGTGATCGAGCTGACGCCCGCCATGGTTCGACACATAGACGCAATCGATACCGAGCTCGACCGCGCGCTTGGCGTCCTCGGCCGTGGCGATGCCCTTCAAGATCAGCGGGATGTCGAATTTCGCCTTATAGCGCTCGACGTCGCGCCAGCTGTGCTGCGCCTGAAAAACGCGTGCGTCGTTACGAACGACGACACCGCGGCGCTGATAGCGCTTGGCGATGTCGCGCTCGCGCCGGCTGTAACGGTCGGTGTCGACGGTCACGCAAAAGGCGTCATAGCCGGTGTCGATCGCGCGGTGGATGTGGTCGTCGATCCAGTCGGCGTCGCCGAGAACATAGAGCTGGAAGATCTTGAAGCCGTCGCCCGAAGCCTCGGCCGTCGCTTCGAGACCGGGATGGGAGACACAGCTCAAGATCATGCCATTGCCGAACTCGGTGGCCGCCTTGGCCACCGTTGCGCCGCCGCCCGGCTCAAAGCTCTCGAGCGAGCCGACCGGGGCCAGCAGCACCGGGATGCGCAATTTGCGGCCGAACAGGCTGGCGCTGGTGTCGATCTCCGACACGTCGCACAACACCCGCGGCCGGAAGGCCAGCGAATCCAGCGCCAGACGGTTGCGCGCCACCGACGTCTCGGTCTCCGAGGCGCCGATCAGATAATCCCATGCATTCCGGTTGAGGTTGGCGCGCGCCACTTTGATGAATTCATGAAGGTTCTGAAAGCGCTCTGCGAGCGACTCCGGCATGACGTTTCTCCCTCGCTAATTTGACGACGATCGCAAGGTATCGCTACGATGGGGCTCTTTGCCTAGACCCGCGACAATCCCCCGAAGAGGAGACGCATGATGCCCCGCATTCTTACTCCCGGCACGCACTCCCAGGAAACCCTTGCGATCGCCCATGACCTGTTGCCAACCGGTTGGGAATTGGCCACCGCCCCCCATGGTAGGCCGGAGTTCTTCGACCTGCTGAAGGACACCGAATATTACATCGGCGCCGGTCAGTTCAAACACGGGCCGGAATTTTATCAGGCGGCACCCAAGCTCAGGATCGTCCAGACCTTGAGTGCGGGCTACAACACCTACGATCTCGAAGCCGCACGGGCGGCCGGGGTGCCGATTTGCAACAATGGCGGCGCCAACGCGACGGCTGTCGCCGAGCATGCGATGTTGCTCATGCTCGCGGTCTGCCGCAGGCTAATCTGGCAGCATGAGGGTGTCGTCTCCGGCCGCTGGCGCGGCAACGATTTCAACTCGGCCAAGCTCTACGAGCTCGAAGACAAGACACTAGGCATCATCGGTCTCGGCAATATCGGAAAGAAGGTCGCGCGCCGCGCGAAGGCCTTCGACATGCACATCAAATATTACGACATTCACCGGCTCACGGGTGACCAGGAGGATGCGCTCGGTGTGCGTTTTTCGCTGTTTCCCGAGCTGTTGAAGACCTCCGACATCGTCACTTTGCACGTGCCGCTCGATCGCTCGACGCACAACCTGATCGGCGAGCGCGAGCTCGCAATGATGAAGCCGACGGCGATCCTGATCAACACCTGCCGCGGTCCGGTGGTCGACGAGAAGGCGCTCTACATGGCGCTGCGCGACGAGAAGATCCTGGGTGCGGGGCTCGACGTCATGGTCGAAGAGCCGCCCAAGCCGGACCACGAGCTGTTCACGTTGAAGAATGCGATCTTCAGCCCGCACGGCGCCGGGCCGACCTGGGACAATCATTGGAAGCGCTGGCGCAACGCCTTTGACAATTTCGAGCGCGTTGCGCGCGGCCAGAAACCGTTCTGGATCGTCCCTGAGTTGCGCGGCTGACGAACGCTCCCTCTCTCCGCAACGCCGGGAGAGGGCTGGGCGAGGGGCGCGTTCCATCATGAGGAGAATGCGATGCCCGTCCGCATCCTGATGGCTTCCCAGCTCTCTGCAGTGGTCGTGGATGTCACCCGCGAGCTGTTGCTCCCTGGTTGCGAGCTATAACCTGGTGCGGCTGCGCGAGCCGAGGGCGGTGGCGCGATGAACCGGCGTGCTCCGGCCTTCGCCCGAGACTTTGCCGGACGGTGGCGCATTGTCGAGATGGATCAATGGGAGGACCTCGATCTGCTCGAACCCGCGCACATCACCTTCACCGGCAAGGAAGGCGGTAAGCTCGTTTTTGGCGCCGTCGAAGCCGATCTCGATGTGCGCTATGGGTCGCGGGACGGTTCGGCTTGCGCCGAGTTCTCATGGGAAGGTTCAGACGACAATACCCACGCCAGCGGCCGCGGCTGGGCTGCTCTCGGCACCGCCGGCCGCCTTGTCGGCCACATTTTTATCCACAAAGGCGACGAGTCAGGGTTTGTCGCTGAACGCGACTGATAGCTTCGGCAGTCCGCCAAGGGTTCTGGAGGCCTCTCCAACTGCTGTACACACGGCCCTAATGAGCACAGGAAGCCTTACCCCCGGTCCCGGCCGCGGCGCCGGGCCCGATGTCATGGTCGAGGAGCCGCCGGCACCTGAGCACAAGCTCTTCACGCTGCACAACATCATCCTGACGCCGCATATGGCGGGGCTGGGCTGGGAGAACTGGATGAAGGCATTCCGCAACTCGTTCGACAACGTCGAGCGCGTCGCCCGTGGCGAGAAGCCGCTCTGGATCATCCCCGAGCTGCGGGACTGAGCAGCTGGACCTCAGTCTTTCGACCGCCCTGGCTCCGCCGTCTTACATCAATCTCAATTTGTGGGAGCACCGGGCCTCCCAAGGCCAGCTCGCTAACCGGGAAGGGAAGGAGCGCTCGCCACAGTCAGTTTTGCCGCAGACCGGCGAGATTCACTCCTATTGTCGTGGACCATCGGACCCCTACGATCGACCAACATCGAGCGAACCCGGTATACAGTGAGTTCGATTAGCTCCGTACAAACTGGACCTTCCCGCGGAATCGTCGCGGCGATATGCGGCGCCGAAATCCTCAGCCTGCTCGGATACTCCATGATTCCGGCGCTTCTGCCGCAGTTCATCGGGGCCTGGTCTTTGACCAACACGCAGGCCGGTTGGCTCGCCGGGATGGTGTCAGCGGGATATATGGTCGCTGTCGTCCCTCTCGTCGGCCTGATCGATCGCCACCCCGCCCGACGCATCTATCTCGCGTCGAGCACCCTCGGTGCTTTGTCCAATTTTGGCATGGCGCTTTGCAACAGTCTGCTCCCGGCGCTCGGATTCCGGGCCGTCGCCGGCATCGCGATGGCCGGCATGTATATGCCCGGCCTGCAAGCTCTCACGCATGGTGTCGAGGGCGCGATGCGCGCGCGCATCGCCGCGTGGTACACCAGTTCTTTCACCATCGGCGCGTCACTATCGTTTCTGTTCGGCAGAGTGGGAACGCTCCTGGGCTGGCGCAGTGTTTTTGTTCTCGCCGGCATTCTCAGTGCCGCCGGCGTCATCATTGCCTGGGCCGTCATGCCGCGCGCGGAGGACGCCAGCAAGGCCAGAGAGCTGCAGCCACTGCTGGAGTTTCGTCCAATTCTTGCAAACCGGGACGCCCTCGTCCTGATTGTCGGCTATGCCGCGGCAATCTGGGGTTCCGTCGGATTGCGGCAGTGGATCGTCGTCTTTCTCACGTTCTGCGCAGTGGACCACGCTAGTGTTCCCGTGCAAGCCTGGACCATCCTGGTCGTTGGCGCGCTGATCAGTTTCCTCGGCGTCCCCGCCGGCCTTCTTGGCAATGAACTATCGATCCGGCATGGCTTGCGCAACATCGCCACCCTAATCTTTCTGTTGTCGATGCTTATGGGCGGTCTGTTTGGCTTCGCAGCGGCGCTGCCCTACACCGCCGTCCTATGGCTGTCCTTGATCACCGGCTTCATCGTGCAAGGTAACTTCTCCAATCTCACGTCCGGTGTCCTCGCCGTCGCCGTCCCGCGGCATCGAGGTGCAACAATAGGGGCGTATTCCTGCGTCGGCTTTGCCGCTGGTTTCCTCGGGACGCTCCTTTTCGGCGTCACGCTCGATAAATTCGGCGGGACATCGCAGCTGGAGGCGTGGATAGTGAGCTTCGGCACCTGCGGCCTCGCTTGCATGGCCGGCGCGGTGGCGACGATTTTCTTGTCGCGTGACGTCTGGCAACGGCGACCGTAAGGTTCCCTTTGCAGCGGCAGCCTTGTTACGCCGGTGCGGGAGCCGCCGGCGCCCGCGCCTTCAAGAGCAAGAGCGCGACGAACGCGCTCCGGCTGAGGCCGGCCGAGACGGCACTCACGCGGATGCCCATGTGGTCCATCAAAAGGCCGAAGAGCAGCGGCGAGGCCGCCTGAGTCGCTCGCGCCGGCGCTCCGAGAATGCCGCTGCGCAGCCCGTAGCCAACTGGTCCGAAGATCGCCAGCGGCACGGTCCCCTTATTAGCTTGATCCCCAGGCCAGCGTCTGTGCGGTGCCAAGGGCTGCGACGACGACTGGGCGTTTCATCGTCGATACTCAGCGCCGCCTGCATCCAGCAACCGCTCGACTATTACGCAATCACGCCAGCGGCCATCCAATTTCCCATGACGGCGGTGGATTCCGATTTCCTCGAAACCAAGCCCCTTCAAAAGGGCGCGGCTTGCAAGGTTCTCCGGAAACACTCGGCTGGTAAGCTTGTGCAAGCCGGCGGCGGCAGCCGCCGCTATCAGCGCGGCAAGCACCGCGCGACCGGCGCCGCGGCCGCGGAAATCCCGCCTCACATAGACCGAGAATTCGCCGATGCCGCTATAGCAGCACCGGTCGCTGTGGGGAAACGAAGCCGCAAAGGCGACTGAACCCGTTGTCTCGGTTTCGGCGATGATCACGAGCTGCCGTCCGGTGAACCACCGGGCAATTTGTCCGGTCGAGCGCGGCTCGGTCTCGAAGGTCGCGATACGATCGGCAATGCCCTCATTGTAGATCGCCGCTATCGCCGCCGCATCGGCGAGCGTAGCCGGCCGCGTCCTCAATCCGGTTGTATCCGCCATCGATATTTGCCCGGGGCTCATCCCGTCTTCGCCGCGTACCGACGCAGGAGCGGAAGGGCCAAGAGAAGAGCGATCAGCTGCGCCACAATGAAACCCGGCGCATCGACTGGACGAATCCCGGCGAACGTATCGCTTAGCGTGCGCGCGATCGTCACCGCGGGATTAGCAAAAGACGTCGAGGCCGTAAACCAATACGCGCCGGTAATGTAGGCCCCGACAGCGACAGCTGTTACCGGCTCGCGGTGCGCGCGGCAGCCCCAGATCACAGTCAGCAGACCGAACGTGGCAATCACCTCTGCGACCCATTGAGGGAACCCCGTGCGGGCATGCTGCGAGAGCTGCCAGATCGGCAGATCGAACATGATATGCGCCAGCCACACACCAAGGATGGCGCCTGTAATCTGAGCGGCAATGTATGACGGCACTACCTGCCAGCGTAAGCCCTCGGTGGCCGCGGCCGCCAGCGTCACAACGGGATTCATATGGGCGCCCGATTGCGGGCCGAAGGCGAGGATCAGCGCGACCAGCGCGCCGCCGGTGGCGATCGCGTTCGCGAGCAAGGCCAAACCGACATTTCCGACGCACAGGCGTTCGGCCATGATGCCGGACCCGACCACGGCGATGAGCAGAAAGGCGGTCGCCACCAATTCGGTGAAGGCCTCGTGCACAATGGGACGGCTCAGCGCGCCCCGCCGCGCCGCCATTGCCAATAACGTCACGGCGCCGGTTCCCCGCTTGTCAGGATCCGCAAACGGCTGAGAGGATGCTCCTCGCCGAATTGGCCGTGGAGAGATTCGTCCGCCCGTCCGGTTCACGGTTTGCGGGCTTCGACCATGGCCGGGGCGATGTAATCTTCGACACTGCGGCCGGACGCCCAGCTCTCGACCATCTCGCGGCTTTCGAAGTTGGGCTTGACGCGCACCTCGACAAAGCCGGCTTCGCGCAGCCAAGCTTCAATGCGCTCGGCCGGAGCCGCACCGGCGACACAGCCGCAGAGTAGCGCGGGATCGGCTCGCAACTCGGCCGGCAATGGCGCGATGTTGATGACATCCGACACGGCGAGCCGGCCTCCGGACTTAAGGACGCGAAAGGCCTCGCGGAACACCTGCTCCTTGTCAGGGACGAGATTAATCACGCAGTTCGAGATCACGACGTCTGCGGCATTGTCGGCGATCGGCAGGTGCTCGAGTTCGCCAAGGCGGAATTCGACGTTGGTCGCGCCGACACCGGTGGCGTTGTCGCGCGCCTTTTTGAGCATCTCGTGGGTCATGTCGACGCCTATGACACGACCGGATTCGCCGACTTGTTGCGCCGCAAGAAAACAGTCGAAACCGGCGCCGCTGCCGAGATCGACCACAGTCTCTCCTGACCGCATCGCGGCAATCGCTAGCGGGTTGCCGCAACCAAGCCCGAGATTGGCGCCCTCGGGAGCGGCGGCCAACTCAGCCTCGGAGTAACCCATTCGGCGTGCTTTATCGTGCGAGGTGGATTCTGGGCCGCAACAGGATGAGGCCGCCGGCGCGCAGCAGCTTGTCTCGCTTGCCGCGGCGATGCCCCCATAACGGGCACGCACCATTTCCTTGATCTGAACATCATCCATCGGATTTGTCTCCTTATGCGGCTGTGGTCTTTGGCGTGGCACTGGCGTAGCCAATGGCCGGATCACATACCGGCGCGCAGACGGCATCGCGGCCGCAGCAATTTTCCGTGAGGTAGACCAGTAAGGCGTTCATGGTGCCGTACTCGGCTGAGTAGATGAGATGCCGGCTTAAGCGGCGTTGCGTGATCAGACCGGCATGGACGAGCTGTTGCAGATGAAAGGAAAGCGACGACGGCAGGACGCCGAGCCGTTCGGCGATCACCCCGGCCGGTAATCCCTGGGGCCCGCATGTCACGAGCAGCCGAAACAGCTCTAATCGGGTTTCCTGGGCGAGCGCGCCAAGCGCGGCAATCGCGCGTTTTTGATCCATAGGACCGTCTTCTGGTACTTCGACGATAATCGAAATATGTTGTGACGCGACCTTCAAGTCAAGGGAGATTTTGAAGAATGTCGAAATATTTTCAACTTAACCGGGATCATGCATTCCCTACTCCGGCCGCCCATTCGATAACCGCTTCAACACCAAGCGAGCGATGGCAGTAGGTGCCTGATCGGGGACCGCAAAGCACGAACTGACATTGATCTCGCACAAGACGTAGCTGTCTTCGCCTGATGCGGTCTGGGGGCCGTACAGGAAGTCGGCGTCCCAGATGATTGGCAGCGATCGGCGGTCTATTCCCAGCACCTCCATCATTTGCGGCGTCCACTCGGTCTCCATCTTCGCCCGCAACGCCTGAAACGGCGCCGTATCAGCGCCGTGCATAATGCGCGGGCCGGGCTGCGCGGATGGTGAATCCGGCCCCTCCGGGGGTGGCGCGACCAGTGCTTTGACGAACTGGTGTCCGAAGCCGACGACCTTATCGGTTCCCATGTAACACCGAATCATGCCGTCGGGCAGGCGCGACTGAAACGGCTGATCGATGATGCACCCGCCCCAGGCGAAATAGGGCTCGCAGCTCGCCATGAATTCTTGAAGCGGCAGGTCCTCCGGGATGCTCCCCCGCTGGGCATGCAGGACGCGCACGGTGTCTACCACACCGGCGCGTGTCGGAATTTCCTCGACCTTCCAAACCCCTTGGCCGCCGTTGCCCCGGTTCTGCTTGATGACTCGGGGGCCTGACGATTGCAGCCGTCGGGGGAACGCGGCTCCGAACTCGGCGGTGGTGCGATAGAGGTGCGTGTCGGCACCCCAGCCAAGATGCTTTGTCCGGTACAGGACTTCTTTGACCCCCATCTTGAGGATCACGTCGGGGTGCGCGCTGACCCAGGGGCTGCGCGAGGCGACGTCGCGCAACAATGCGTCGAGCGCCGCTCGGGTCTTGCCTTGATGGATCGGATCGACCCATACAAGCACCCCATCAGCCGTCAGCAGCTGCTCGCGCACCTCGTCGGCGAATTTCTCGTCATAGACCGCAGGCTCGGCATGGATACCGACAGCGGCAAGCTCCTCGAAGATCCGGTAAAAGCGATTGTTTTGTGGTGTGGTGGCTTGCCTGGCTTCGGCATTGCCACGCCAGAGGATTGCGATTTTGTAGGGCTTCGGGTCCGGATTGTGTCTCGACTTCGCCTCCCTGCCGCTCGCGGCAGTGAGAGTGGCACTACTCCTGAGCCGCGTGCCTAGTATTAATGAGTTAATTGCAGTGGTCACCGCACGAATTCCTCTAAAATACAGTCTTGTGGCGCACGGCGCGTTTCGGGCCGATCGCACCGAAAGGTCCGCTCCAGCTTCGCCGAAAAATCCTGGAGCCGCTTGTTTAACTCAGTTTTAAGCGATTTTCGAATTTCGAAATCTTCTGCGCTATGAGGTTCACGACCAGCCGTCGCGGAATGCCGTGATGGTCATCAGTCAGTGCAATGGCTGTCTCAAGGTGATTTTCCCTTCGGACAGACGCGGGTAGCCAGGACCCCGGATTGACGCTCTCTGATACGTTAAAGCCATTTTTCTCGGATTGAACAAAAGGCGCCAGGAAATAAAGTTGACCGTCACGGACTGGCGGGCTTGAAAGTCGGAGAAGCGGCGGCAGACTTGGGAACATAATAATTTGGACCGTTGGATGAGAATGCTCTCTCAACGCCGCCTTTGGAAAATAAAATCCTGGATAAATCCGCCAATACTTCTAACTTTTGGCGATCATTAGCAT
>Ga0187846_10000848_pt1 | contig 17569 bp, 13 predicted proteins | sample TC_taG_FD_161473 | JGI IMG/M metagenome (GOLD analysis project Ga0187846, IMG submission 161473) | Biofilm microbial communities from the roof of an iron ore cave, State of Minas Gerais, Brazil - TC_06 Biofilm (v2) | ecosystem: Environmental > Terrestrial > Deep subsurface > Cave > Wall biofilm...
CGATTTGTATCCGTACAGTTGGGCGTTAGTGTCGACTACGGCGACGTCTGGTCGGAGGAGCTTAATGCTCCTCACTTCCTGGGTGAGGTGGCTTCCGTTGAGCATGTCTCCAAGGAGAATGGCGTTTCGCCTCTCAATAGCATTTCGACCTCCGTGGATCGTGCCCGCAACGTCAATCAGCTCGGCTTCTGGGGTGAAGTAGCTCGCCAAGGTTTTAGCGTCGCCCTGGTTCCAGGCCTCGTCCATCCCTGACAGTACCTGCCGGATCGCGCTTTCGTCCTGACTGCTGGTTTGAGGATGCAAAGGCTCTGGAAATCCCATGGCGACAGCCAAGCCCAGCAAAGCTGTCAGAACTGCGTCGGATATCCGTCTCATGAGTGGAAGTATAGCAAGAGCGCGGTTTGATTGGGGGTTAGGCTCAGAGTTTATAGGTACGTAGTGGATGCCACAAATGCGCTAACGTGTCACCCCCCTTGTGCCCCACGTGCTCGGGGGACGATCCAAGCCCGGTGAGCGAAGCATCACAGCGCCGTGATTTGAACCCTCCGGGACAGGCCACAAAGCCCGATGAGCCGCAGGTCCTGTGATACATTAGGCGAACCCAAAATCTAAGGAGGAGGGAAAATCCGATGCAACGCAAGAAATGGTTCGCGACTGTGGGCGTCCTGCGCGGCAAGGCCTTGGGCTACGGACGCTGGAGCGTGGCGTTGACCATTGTGATCGCAGCTCTGACATTGGTGAGAGGCGCGGCGGGCTCCCAGCTTGGTACCGAGCCCGACATTGCCACAGCGGGCGAGACCCCGGCAGGTCGGGGCAGGCTGCTCGCGCTACGTCTGGCGAGAGGCGCGGCGAGCTCCCAGCCTAGTAGCAAGCCCGATGCGGCTGGTGCGTACAACATTCTGCATCTCTTCACGTGGGCCAAATACCCCACTGGAAATTTGATTTTTGACGCGCCTGGCAATCTCTACGGTACGACCTCGAACGGTGGATCTAGGAAATGCCCCGGTGGCTGCGGCGTCGTCTGGAAGCTCGGGCGCAATCCGAAAGGGACCCGGACAGTAAGCATACTCCACGCCTTCACAGGCGCGGACGGAGCCAATCCCTTTGCTGGGCTGGCCCTGGACAACGCCGGCAATCTCTACGGTACTACCGCGAGGGGCGGCACCTACAGCGGTGGCGCTGTCTTCAAGCTGGCGCCCAATGCGGACGGGACCTGGACGGAAAGCGTGCTTTACACCTTTACAGGCGGCGGGGACGGAGGCTATCCCCTTGCCGGGCTGGCCCTCGACGCGGCTGGCAATCTCTATGGCACGACGTACACCAGCGGCGCCTACCACAGTGGCGTCGTCTTCAAGCTGGCTCCCAACCCAGATGGGACCTGGGCGGAGAGCGTGCTCCACAGCTTTACGGGTGGTGCCGACGGGAGCGATCCTGTCGCCGGACTGATCTTCGACGCGGCTGGCAATCTCTACGGCACGGCCCAGAACGGCGGCGGGTCAGGCTGTAGCGGCGCCGGATGTGGCGTCGTGTTCAAGCTGGCGCCCAACCCGGACGGCACTTGGACTGAAAGCGTGCTCTACACCTTTACAGGCGGTGCCGACGGAGCCTTGACAGATGCCGGGCTGGTCTTCGACAACGCCGGCAACCTCTACGGCACGACGGATGCGGGCGGGTCAGGCTGTAGCGGCCTCGGATGTGGCGTCGTGTTCAAGCTGGCACCCAACCCGGACGGGACCTGGACGGAAAGCGTACTCCACAGCTTTACGGGCGCAGACGGAGCCAGCGGCGTCGGGCTGATCCTTAACGCGACGGGGAATCTGTACGGCACGACCGTGTGGGGCGGCGCCTACAATTACGGCGTCGTGTTCAAGCTAACGCCCAGTTCGGGCGGGTGGAGTGAGACAGTGCTCCACTCCCTTTTGGGCTACGGGAGGAACCCCCAGGCGCCCGTGATTTTTGACTCGGCGGGCAACCTTTACGGCACCACGTCGTCGGGCAACGGTAACTCCGGCTTGGTCTTTGAGATCACGCGGTAGGAACAGTAGACAGCAAACGGGTAGCACAGGAGGAGTCGACAGGTAGCGCAGACCTGTTTTTTTCCAAGATGCGGCTTTTCTAGGATTGCTGAGATCGTCTGCGCCTGGGTGGCGCAGACATTGGTTTGTGATGTCTGCGATTCTTCTAGGAGAACGCTCTAGGATGTCGAGTGGGAGACCCGGCTCTGATTGCGGTAGGAGCCCCAGACATGCTAAGAGCGCATGTCTGCGGCACCCGAGTTGATTCACGGACTAATTGCCTACTGGAGGTCCGTGTGCAGGGTTTGTTTGATGTTGCGATAGACCTCCCGCCGAAGCTCTTCCAGGTCCTGTTTGACAAGGTTGAGGCCCAGCACACACAACTCGAAATTCTCAGAAAGCCTGCGAAACAGCGGAGCCTCATCCCGGTATTCGAACTGGTCGAATGAGGACACAATCGCATAGGACTCCTTCCCGGCCTGCACGTAGTCGATAAACGCATCGAGGCGAGGCTGCCTTGTTTGGCGAATCCTCGCCACGCTCTCCGGGAAGAGACCCATCATAAACAGGGTATAGTCTCCTATGTGCTTGCGCACCGCACGCTCCCGGTCGAACGAACTTGCCTCGAGCATAGGGTTCGATTCAATGAGCATCTCCCCGACATCTTCAAGCCTGCGCCCCAGGGCGTTTCGAATGCGATACAGGCTATCGGTATGCGCAAAGTCAGCGAGCAAATCCGTCACATAGCGCGCTACGCCGGGCTCCTCGAGGCGGAGATCGTCAAAGAAATGCCGCCACACGAAGTCTTCAAAAAACTTTCGTAGCGAATACCTGCGGCGTGCGCTCAGATCAAAAAGCATTGTGTCAAAACCTCCAATGGCCTGGGGGAATTCTATTTTGCCTCCTTGTTTAAGGTCAACACCAGCCGAGGAAGCGCGGGCCGACCCTGATTGGAACCCAGGGTCCTGGCTCGGCTGGAGGCGGAACCAAGGACACACGGCCAGAAGTTACAGGCATTCCCCGCGGACCCGCGTTACACGCGCCCGTAGCGCGCGTAGCGCGCGCATCTTGACCTTTCTGGTTCGAGTGCGGTAGATAAGATAAAATCTAAGGAGATACAGATCGGAGCTCTGGTCGGTCTGGATCAGCCAGGAGGGTTTTCAGGCGTGGGGGTAGCCCGGCAGATGCATCCGCCTCTTCCTGGCACGAGATGAAGGGAACCGTGTTATGCGGATCTGTTCCTTGCTTCCCAGCGCTACCGAAATTGTGTTCGCCTTGGGCGCAGGAGAGTCGCTTGTCGGCGCAACACACGAATGCGACTATCCTCGCGAGGCGGCCGAAATCCCAAAGGTAACGCGATCCAACATTCCCGACGGACTTTCGAGCCCGCAAATCGATGCAGCCGTAGCCCACGCCCTGGAAGCGGCGGGGACGCTCTATGAGCTCAATCTTCCGCTGCTCGAGGAGTTACGCCCCGATCTGATCCTTACGCAGCGGCTCTGCGATGTTTGTGCCGTTTCCTATGACCGAGTGCAAGAAGCGGTAAACAGCCTCAAGTCTCATCCGGTTGTCCTGAACCTTGAACCCCACTCGTTGGACGAGATTCTCGAGACGGTCTTGGCAGTCGGCAAGGCGATGGGCCGCCCGGCCGTCGCGAGCGCGCTTGTCGAGAGCTTGCGGCGGAGGATCAACGCGGTTCGGGACAAAGCGAAGAGCCTTTCGTACCGGCCAAGAGTATTCTGCATGGAATGGATCAGTCCTCCGTACTGCGGCGGCCACTGGATGAAGGAGTTGGTGGAAATCGCCGGTGGGCGGGATGATCTTGCTCGTCTCCACCAGCCCTCGTGCCGGATCGAGTGGAGCAAAGTGGTGGCTTATGCCCCGGAAGTCTTGGTGCTCGCCTGTTGTGGACTTAACTTGCAGCGCAGTCTGGAGGCGGGGGCGGCGCTGGCGGAATATGAGGGCCTATCCAATCTACCGGCAGTCAAAGCGGGGTGCGTCTACTCGACCGACGGCTCAGCCTACTTCAGCCGCCCCGGACCAAGGATTGTCGAGAGCCTCGAGATCCTTGCCCATTTGATCCATCCCGAGCTTTTCGCCCCGCCGCCCCTTCACGACGCCTTCCGCTCGCTTGAGCTCAGAATCGCCAGCGCGTGGCGGCATTGAGAGTCTTCTTCTCGTCCAGCCCAAACGCCACCGCCGGGCACACCGCATAAATGGGCTCCTTGAGGCTCAGGATGTCCTCCTCGAAGGACGACATATCCCAGGCATATTTGCGCTCGTAAAGGGTGAGGAACTTTCGGCGGAGAGCCACGTCACCCACTTCCTCTGCCACTCCTTCCAGAATGACTGCTTCGTTCGCCTTCTCCGTGCAGACCACGCAGCGTTGGTTCTCCGCCAGGTTCCGCGCCTTGCGCGACCGCCGCCCGGTGCTGAACAAGAATTCCCGGTCCAGCCACAAGCCCCAGACGATCATGGTATGCGGCGAGCCGTCCGGCTTCACGGTTGTGATCCAGTAGTTGTGGCTTTTCTTCAAGCGATCATCGGCCCACCTCCAGGAAAGAAGGCCCTTGTTGCCTTTCGGAAGCCCGTAGCCCGGCATGTGCGGGCGGCTGGCCTTGGGTGCTGATTTCTTAGCTGGCACCTTGGTGGCTGGCAAGGAATTCCTCCCCGAGAAAGGTATCGCGCAACTCTCGAAGGCTCTGAGGGAAATTGGCCGGGATTTCATCGACGGTCGCTGGGCGCGACAACCGCCTTCGGGAGCGAAAAGACCTCATCGCTTCACGCGCCGAAGAGAGTCGAGCAGCGGCTTGCCCATCGTCTGCAGTTTCCGCTCCAAGCGGTCGGTGCAATCACATTCTCCGCAAGCCCACGGTTCGGAGCCGTTCCAATCCTTGCATTTCCGGCGGTCATGTGCGTCCTGAACCTTCTCCAACTCGAAGTACTGCTCCCAGTAAGGCCGCTCTTCCTGCAAAGGCGTAGGACAGTAACAAACCTCGACCCAACGGGCCGTCTCGTCCGGAAAGCGTCTCGCGTCCCTCATGTTCCGGAGGTACTCGCCCTCAGCGACCGAGCCTACGCCGAGGGTTCTGTTCTCGACCGCCTTCAGGAGGGCGGGTTCGCAGCCGGGCTTCAGTCGGGCCCTAACGAGGTACCGCATAGGAGGATTATATCGCAGGATTACCAGCCCACACGGCCTCGCGTAGGCTTTCGTCCGGCTGGCGCAGACCTAGTTCTGCGCCAACCCGGGTGCAAGATCGAGCCCTGCAGACCATGAGAAATGTAGAAACTCCAGGCCGCATCCTGCCGCGTCCGCCCCCGGATGCGGCAGTCCGCGAGGCGGTGATAAACTGCGAAGACACTATGATGACAGCCCCCCATTCATTGTTGGCATGCTATATTCATCATTCCTTGTGAGATGACCCCTGAGCATCAAAGGCTGGAAGAATCGCGCGAGCGCCAAGTTCATTGGAAACGCTGGGGACCCTACCTTAGCGAGCGCCAGTGGGGCACGGTGCGCGAAGACTACAGCGACTCTGGCGACGCCTGGAGTTACTTCCCACACGACCACGCGCGCTCGCGGGCCTACCGCTGGGGCGAAGACGGCCTCGGTGGCTTCTCCGACCGCCATCAGTTGATCTGCTTCGCGCTCACCTTGTGGAACGAACGCGACCCCTTTCTCAAGGAGCGCCTCTTCGGGCTCACCAACCACGAAGGCAACCACGGCGAAGACGTCAAAGAGTATTACTTTTACCTCGACTCCACTCCCACCCACTCCTACATGAAGTATCTCTACAAGTACCCCCAGGCAGAGTTTCCTTACGCCCGATTGCTGGAGGAGAACCGTCGTCGCGGCAAAGGCAATCCGGAATTCGAGCTGCTCGATACGGGCGTATTCAACGACGACCGCTACTTCGACATTTTCGTGAAATACGCCAAGGCGACGAGCGAGGATATTCTGATCCGCGTAACGGTCTACAACCGCGGGCCGGAGCCTGAAGCGCTCCACCTGCTTCCTACCGTCTGGTTCCGCAACACCTGGTCCTGGGGGAAAGACAACGGGCGGCCTAGGGTTTCGAGAGGCGAGGACGTGCCTAGCATGGCCGTGCTCCAACTCGAACACTTCCGTTACGGCAAGCGATGGCTTTTGTGCGAAGGCTCACCAGAGTTGTTGTTTACAGAGAATGAAACCAATTTCCAGCGGCTCTTTGGAACTGAGAACCGCACGCCCTACGTCAAGGACGGTATCAACAACTACATCGTGCAACGAGCAAGGAAAGCGGTTAACCCCGAGCAGGAGGGCACCAAGGCGGCAGCCCACTATGCGCTGCGTCTCGAGCCCGGGGGCTTCGCCACCGTGCAACTACGATTGACAAACGGCGCTCCTGAGCAGGACGTGTTCGCTTCCGGACGCTTTGACCACGTTTTTGTTCAGCGCTTGGCAGAGGCTGACGAGTTCTACCAGAAGCGCACCGGCCACTGCACCAGCCAGGATGCTTGCAACGTGCAGCGTCAGGCGTTCGCCGGTCTACTGTGGTCGAAGCAGTTCTATCACTACGACCTTCGCACCTGGCTGCAAGGCGATCCTGGCGGGCCGCCCGTGCCTCCCGGCCACCGGTATGGACGCAACCGAGACTGGACCCACTTTTACACCGACGATGTGCTCTCCATGCCCGACAAGTGGGAGTATCCTTGGTTCGCCGCCTGGGACCACGCCTTCCATTGTGTGGCACTGGCCTTGGTCGATCCGGACTACGCCAAGGAGCAGCTCATCCTTTTGCTGCGGGAGTGGTACATGCACCCCAACGGGCACTTGCCCGCCTACGAATGGAACTTCAGCGATGCCAACCCGCCCCTGCACGCCTGGGCGGCTTTGCGTGTGTATCAGATCGAAAAGCGCCTGCGGGGCCACGCGGACCGCGCCTTTCTGGAAAAGGTCTTCCACAAGCTGCTACTCAATTTCACCTGGTGGGTGAACCGCAAGGACCCTGAGGGCATGAACGTCTTCCAGGGGGGATTTCTGGGGCTCGACAATATCGGCGTGTTCGACCGCTCCAACCCGTTGCCCGGCGGCGGGCACATGGAACAGTCGGACGGCACCAGTTGGATGGCCATGTACTGCTTGAAAATGCTGACCATGGCCGGTGAACTGGCGCGCGACGACCCGGCCTACGAGGACGTGGCCAGCAAGTTCTTCGAACACTTCGTACACATTGTGCGGGCCATGAACAACCTGGGCGGCGAGGGCATCTCACTCTGGGAGGAGGAGGACGGCTTCTTTTACGACTGCCTGCACTTTTCGGACGGAAGCCGCCACCCCATCAAGGTGCGCTCGATGGTGGGCCTGATTCCGCTTTTCGCCGTCGCCATCCTGGAGCCGCAGTTCTTGAAGCTGGCGCCCGGGTTCGCCCGGCGCATGCAATGGTTCATCGATAACCAGCCCGACGTGCGGGACCATCTCGACATGACCGAGACATCCGAGCACGGTGTGCGAAGATTGCTCTCCATTGTGAATCGCAAACAGCTTCAGCGGGTGTTGCGTTACATGCTCGACGAGTCGGAGTTCTTGTCTCCGCATGGCATCCGCTCGCTCTCCAAATTCCACCGCGACCACCCTTACGTGCTGGTGCACGACGGCGAGGAGCACCGGGTAAACTACGAGCCGTCGGATTCACGGACCGATATGTTTGGCGGCAATTCCAACTGGCGCGGCCCAATCTGGTTCCCTCTGAACTTCCTGCTGATCGAATCTTTGCAGAAGTTCGATCATTACTATGGCGAGCATCTGCAAGTAGGATGCCCCACCGGCTCGGGAGAGATGAAAACCCTTTGGGAGGTGGCAGGCGAGATCTCGCGGCGCTTAACCCGGATCTTCCTGCGCGACGGGAATGGCCGGCGCCCCGTGTATGGCGATTGCGAGAAATTTCAGCAGAATCCGTTGTGGCGCAACCTTGTCCTCTTCTACGAATATTTCCACGGCGATACCGGCGCCGGTCTCGGCGCCAGTCACCAGACGGGCTGGACTGCCCTGGTGGCCAAGCTGATTGAACAAAGCGGGGAATAGGACGAGAAGCTGTCCGCGGTCAGCTCTCAGCCCTAAGCCCATACGCCTGTTCCTCGTCTGGCGGAAGGGTGATAGCAGACTGCTTTCTACCCGCGTTCCCTTGATGGAGTTTCCCCACAGATCTGGCGGTTGCACACCGTGTTGTCATTTTTCCTGGTAAAATGACGGCGTGGTTTCCGGTCAGCGCTACTACCCGCGCCTCGTGTTGCCCCCCAAGGGTAGCTTCTTTCTCCTCGGTGTCCGCGGGGTGGGTAAGAGTACTTGGGCACGAGACAAGTTCCCCGACGCCTACTGGGTGGACCTTCTCGACGAGTCGCGCTACCAGACCCTGCTGGCTAATCCAGGCCTGTTGGCGTCGGAACTTCGCGATCTACCTGCGCAGCGCGCAGTAGTCCTGGACGAAGTTCAGCGCATTCCGCCGTTGCTCAATGAGGTGCACCGGGCCATCGAGTCCAGCCGGCGCAGGTTCGTCCTGCTGGGGTCCAGCGCGCGACGACTGAAGACCGCCACCACGAATTTACTTGCGGGCCGCGCGGTGCTGCGCACCATGCATCCCCTCGTGCCCGCCGAACTGGGGGGCGATTTCGATCTGGAGCGAGTCCTGCGCTTTGGCAGCATCCCGGTGATCTGGCAGGCCGATGACCCACGGGCGGCACTCGACGCCTACGTTCAGCTTTACGTCAAGGAGGAAATTCGCTCTGAGGCGCTGGTGCGGAACCTGCCGGGCTTTCTGCGCTTTTTGCCGCTGGCAGCGCTCTTTCACGGACAAGTCATCAACGTGGCGGGGCTGGCGCGAGACGCCGCTACCGCGCGCGCCACGGTGGAAGGCTATCTCGATATTCTTCAGGACACATTGCTCGCGACGCTGCTTCCGGCATTTGAATTGCGCCTGCGGGTTCGCGAGCGCCGGCATCCGAAGCTTTATTGGGTTGACGCGGGCCTGGCGAGGGCGGCGAAGCGTCAGCTTGGCCCAGTCGGGGCGGAGGAACGCGGGCCCTTGCTGGAGGGCTCGATCCTAACCGTATTGCGGGCCCACAACGAGCAGGACGACCTCTTTGAGGAAATCGCCTACTGGGCGCCGGTTCAGGCCCGGCAGACGGAAGTGGATTTTCTAATGCGGCGAGGCCGCGACTATCTCGCGCTCGAGGTCAAAGCTCGGTCGCGACTTTCGCCTTCCGACCTTTCTGGCCTGCGCGCTCTGGCAGAAGCGCGCCGCGTGGCGCGCCGCGTCCTGATCTACCTGGGGGAGCAGCGCTTGCGCACAGAAGATGGAATTGAGGTATGGCCGCTCCCAACGTTCCTCGATGCGATGGTGAAAGGCACCCTGTGGCCGTGATCGAGAGACGCCAGAGCACGCTCACGCCAGCCTCTAGCTCTCAGGCGGCGCTGAAGTTTGGGAGGAGCCCCCGCTAAGATACAATAGACCGAGGACGGGCTAAGCGCGCGGAAGCGATTGTTGTCTTGCTGGGGCGAGACCCGCGCAGCGTGGGTTCTCCATGAGCAACATCGACCATCCGGATCAGCGATGGGCTTGTTTTGAGCTTTGGGGCGGCAACCGCAGAGTGGCTCACGCCGTGGAGCTGCCGGGGCTGGTCGGCTGGATTCAGTCTACCCCCCTTGAGCCGGCGACGGGCGGCGGCGATGTTCACTACGTGTCCGTCTGTAACAGGGGGATGACCTCGCGCATTGCTCTGGCCGACGTCGCCGGCCACGGTGACTTTGCCAGCGGCGTGGCCGAAAGGCTTCGTGACGTGCTGCAAAGGCACACCAACAACTGGGACCAGTCCGCTCTCATGCGCGAATTGAACGAGGCCTTCCTGGAAGGCGCAACCGGCGTGCAGTTTGCTACGGCGGTCGTACTGGGCTTCTACAGAGAAACGGGAGAACTCCTGTTCTCGAGCGCCGGCCATTTGCCGCCCTTCTGGTATCGCGCTACCGAAGACAAGTGGGATGTGTTGGAGGCCGGCACTCCCCAGGCCAGGGAAATTGAAGGCCTGCCCTTAGGCGTGATTCCAGGCACTCATTACACTCAGACGGCAGTCGAGCTTGGTTTGAATGACCTGGTGGTGTTATACACCGATGGCTTGACCGAGGCCAGGGACGAGGCCGGTGATATGCTAGGCCAGGAACGCCTGCTGGCCTTGGCGGGTGAGTGCCCCGTGGAATCGCCCCTCTCGACCGCCCGGGGACTGCTCGATCGACTGGCGACTTTTCGTGGCCAGTCACTGCCCTTGGACGACGAGACGCTGGTGGTGTTGCAGCGTGTCAGCGGATAAGTCACCAGGTTGGGCCCTGTGACTGGAAACGAGTGTCTGAGCGTAGGTCGGCCTGTCAGAGAGCATTAAGCCTGGCCGGGCGGCCAACGGGCGCGAGCCAATGAGAAGCTTTCTTGAAGACATCCGGTTCGGCGTTCGGACGTTAGCCAGGAACCCCGGCCTGACCGCTGTGGCGGTGATCGCGCTGGGACTGGGCATCGGCGCCAACACCGTCATCTTCAGCAGCGTTAATGCCATGCTGCTTCGCCCTTTCGCCTTCAGAGATCTCGATCGGGCCGTGGCGGTTTGGGAGACGGCACCCAAGGAGAACGAAAACCACATCAGCGCCACGCCTGCCAACTTCTTGGATTGGCGTGACTGGAACCAGAAGGACAGGGCATTTGAGCTGCTGGCCGCGAGTCACAGCTGGAACGTCAACTTGACGGGCTCAGGTATCGCCGAAAGGGTGGAAGGATTTCAGGTCACATCGGATTTCTTTGCTCTGCTCGGGATAGCCCCGGCGCTCGGGCGGTCCATTGCCGCGGGAGATTTCGAGCCCGGCCACAATTCGGTGGTGGTGTTAAGTCACGGTTTTTGGGAGCGGCATTTAGGAGGCGATCCGGGTATAGTGGGGACGAACCTGCTTCTTAATGGCGCCGAGTTGTCGGTGATTGGCGTCATGCCGGCAGACTTTGATTTTCCGGTTGGCGCTGAAATCTGGGCGCCGCTTGACCTCACTGCCTCGCAGAAGGCCGACCGATCCAGCCACTATCTACAGGTGATTGGCAAGCTGAGGGCCGGAGTCTCAATGCCACAGGCGCAGGTGGATCTGAATAGTCTCGCGTCACGTCTCGCCCAGCAATATCCGAATACCAACAGCGGCCACGGAGTGCGGGTGATCGGCCTGGTCAAAGACGTTACCTTCGGCTCTGACCGGTTTGTCCTCACGCTCATGGGCGCCGCCTTCTTCGTTCTGCTCCTTGCGTGCGCCAACGTGGCCAACTTGCATTTGACTCAGGCCTCCGCGCGCCAGAAGGATATCGCGTTGCGACTCGCGCTGGGCGCCGGGCGTTGGCGAATCGCGCGACGGTTGCTGGTGGAAGGTGTGTTGGTCTCAACGCTTGGCGCCTTGGCCAGCCTGCTGCTCTCCTGGTGGGGACTCACTCTGAGTAGGCGCAGCATCCCGGCTTTTATTGTTCAACACATCCCGGGCCTGAAGCACCTTGTGATTGACCAACGGGTGCTGGCGTTCACGCTGGTGGTTGGGGTGGTCAGTGGCATCCTGGCCGCTCTCGCGCCAGCCCACCAGGCTACACACGCCGACCTGAACGAAATCCTCAAGGAAGGTGGGCACGGCGGTGGTCCAGGGAGGACGCGCAACAGGTTGCGCGCCTTGCTGGTGGCCTGCGAAGTAGCTTTGGCCATGGTCCTGCTCGTGGGTGCAGGGCTTATGGTGAAAGGCTTCCGCCAGCTCCTCAGGTCCGATCTCGGCTTTGAAACCGGCCACGTCCTCACCTTCCACGTGGCCTTGGCCGATTCGAAATACCCGAATGCCGCCGCCGTGCGGGAATTCTACCGTCAAGTCGTTGCCCGGTTAGAGGCGTTGCCCGGCGCGCAGTCAGCCGCCACCGCCATCAGCTTGCCGGCAGGTTGGAGCTGGGATTCCACTGAATATCGCGGGGAAAATCAGCCTCCTTTGGCCCCGGGGGAAATGCGAACGGCGATCTCGCAATCCGTCAGCCCTGATTTCTTTAATGCCCTGCACGTGCCGCTGTTGCAGGGCCGCTTTTTCACCGCCGAGGACAGCGCCGAGAGAACGCCCGTTGCGATCGTCAGCGACAATCTGGCGCGCCGCATCTGGGGCGACCAGAACCCCGTCGGAAAACGCATGAAACTGGGTCCCAATGAGGACAAGGAGCCCTGGCGCAGGGTGGTAGGAGTGGTGGGCAATCTCAGGCAGTCATCGTTTGATGATGGGCCACATCTGACCGTCTACGTCCCCTTCGCGCAGGTTCCAAGGTCAGCTTCGGCCTTGGTGGTACGAGCCTCCAAGGATCCGATGGCGCTAGCCTCGGCCGCGCGTGCCGCCGTCCGGAGCGTCGACCCGGACCAGCCGGCTTACGACGTACGCACGCTCGAGCAGCTCATCTCTGACAACGACAGCGGTGTCCAATTCTCCGCCCGCATGATGGCGGTTTTCGGCGCCATCGCGCTCGTGTTGGCCGCCGCCGGCATCTTTGCTCTGATGGCGTATTCCGTAAGGCAGCGGACCCACGAGATCGGAGTTCGCCTGGCATTGGGCGCGCAGCCGGGCGACATGGTCAGGCTCGTTGTGGGGTATGCCCTCAGGGTTGCCGCGGCTGGCTTGGCTGTCGGCGTACCCTGCGCCTTGGCCTTGAGCCGCGTCCTCTCCAGTCTGCTCTTCGGCGTCGTTCAGATGGATAACCTCATGTTCATCGGACTCGCGGCGCTGCTGATGGCAGTGGCAGCGCTTGCTGCCTACCTTCCCGCGCGATGGGCCACCCACGTGGATCCGATGGTGGCGCTGCGCCACGAATAGCACTCGTAGTAACCTACTTCAGGTCACCCATCGCCCATTCAATGCCATTCAGCAAAAGCTGCTGGAACCAGTCGCTTTTCCAGACCGCTTCTTCATGACCTAGCGCTGTGTAGAAAACGCGGCCTTCACCAACGTTGCGCGTCCAGGCAAGCGGATATCCGTAGAATCGCTGGCGCACTCGAGGGCTTTTCATGTCTACGGAAGAGGTATCGAGTTTCAGCAACACGTGCGTCGTCTTGGCCTGGAAATCGCTCATCTGGTAGATCTCGTCATTCACCTGAAACGAAGGCTTGCCCAGGAACTTGACGATGGGGTTTGCGGCATCCACCACATCGACGGTCACTAGCTGATGCCAGGGGTGATCATTGAAGTAGGCGCCGACAATGTCGAGATAGTCGGGCCACATGTAGAAGGTATCCGTCGCGCTGTGCACGCCGACAAAGCCGTGCCCGGAGCGCACAAAGTTCACGAACGCCGCCTTCTGCTCGCTCGTCATCGGCAGTTCGCCCGTGGTGTAAAACATGACGGCGTCGCAGTTCTTCAGGTTTTCGGCGGTGAAGCCGGAAACGTCGTCGGCCAGCGTGGTCTCGAAGGCTCCGGACTTTTCGCCGATCTCCTTCACAATGTCACGCGACGGCGCCACGGTGTCATGCTTAAAGCCGGCGGACAGAGTGAGGTAGAGCAGTCGTCCTTTCTTGTGTTCGTTAGCACACCCTACGCCCGGGCTAAGAGCATAGCCCCACGCGTGAGTCATAACCAGCAATAGAAACTGGGCACGATGTTTACGCATGACACCTCCCGGGCTAATCGTCGACAAGCTGTTGAGAATGTCCTCGTTCACGGTGCTTCCCTCATCCAATACTGCTTTTCATAGTACGGCCACGACTTGGCTCACCCGTCAGGCGTGTCACGCCACCCTTTCCCACCACGGGGACCCACGGCGACAGGGCCGGAATCCTTCGGGAAAACAGCCCTCTCCCTTCGGGAGCAGGGGGGACCGCGGAGTGGTGGGTGAGGGGTCTTCTATACGTTAGGGGTACCTCTGAAAAGACGGACTCAGTGTTCATAAAGCGGTGACGTATTCTTGCCAGGCGCTGCCAGGTGAGGCCTGTGGGGGCCGGTTCAGTTTCGAACCGCCACCGCGTGCGCGGCGGGCTGGGCCGCGAGCGCTCTACCAATCTCCCGGCAGAAGGCCGGCAGGTCAGTGGGCATCCGCGACGTGATCAGGTTGCCGTCCACAGCCACTTCCTCGTCGACGTACTTTGCGCCCGCGTGAATCATATCGTCCTTGATGGCTTTGAAGCAGGTCGCTTTGCGGCCGCGGACGATATCCGCTGAGGCGAGCATCCAGCCCGCATGACAGATGGCAGCCACCACCTTGCCGGCACGATCCATGTCGTGCACAAACCGCACCATACGCTCGTCCTGGCGCAGAGCGTCGGGCGCCCAGCCGCCGGGAATCACTACGGCGTCAAATTGCGTCGCGTGGACATCTGCCGCGGAACTGTCCGCTACGACCGGATAGCCCTTCTTGCTGGTGTAAGTCTGCCCTGCCTCGCCCCCCACCGCTACGGTCTCCGCGCCCTCCTCCCGGAAACGCAACAGGGGATACCAGACTTCCAGTTCCTGGTACTGGTCAGCTACCAGCACCGCGATTCTCTTGCCCCGAAGATCCATGGCCTTCCTCCTCTGTTGTGACTTGGCTAATCTTACCGCAACTTCCGCCTTAGAGCTCCCTTCTTTGTGCGTAGCTGCGCAGGGTGCGAGGCGCGAATTGAAGAAAAGAGGCCTATTTCAGCCTGCCCAGAACCTTGTTGTAGTCCTCGTGCGAACCTACCAGACCCAATGAAGATGGTTTCCAAAGCGCCTGGCAATAGCTCGATAGGAAAAGGCCTATGGCAACCGTCCAGACCTTTCCCTTGGCCTGAAACTTGAGAGAGGATGGAGAGGGTTCTGTTTGAAGAGCCGATATTTCTCGTCGCTAATTGCTGGATTTCATGAGGCAGGTCGGCGTAGAGTCTTCGAAAACTCTCCGTCAAGAAAGATCGGAGAAGGGTCACTTCGCTTTGTGAGCCGTTTCCCACTGTTCGAGGAATTCTTCCAGGGGAGCGGATTTTCCGGCCCTGATTTCAGCGTCCCACGTTTCGAGCAAAGCCATGCCGGCACCACCGTCGGAAAAATCGCCCTCGATTTGCTTGTCCCAAGCCTTGCCGTCCTCTTCGTTGAGCCAAGTTACGAGCGAGGTCTTTTCCCCTTCGGAAAGCTCGCTAATCGCCTGCTTTATGGCCTCTAGTGTCATGACCACAGCCTATCTTCCCTGCCGCAGGAAGGCAAACTCCTTCCAGAGTTCAACCTCACGACCTCCCACGACTTTCACGACTTTCCCAACGACTTGACCGCACACAATCTATAAGCTAGACTAGCAGCTAGGTGCTTCGAAGGAACGGAGGTACTCAATCATGCAGTCTGTCGGATTATTTAAGGCCAAGAATGAACTCTCCGCGCTCGTGGACAGAGCGTCCAAGGGAGAGGAAATCATGATCACGCGCCGTGGCCAAAATGTGGCGATGCTCGTGCCCGCAAACCGGCACTCGCGCCGCGACCCTCGGGATGTCGTTGCGCACATTCGAGAGGCCAGGAAGGGGGCGCGACTTCCTGAAGGCTATACCCTCCGCCGGTTGGTTGAAGAAGGGAGGCGGTTCTGAAGAGATTTGTCGTCGATGCCTCGGTCGCCTTGTGTTGGTACTTTGAAGACCAGAAAACCTCATACACCGAAGGAGTTCTGGAGTGCCTCGCGCCCGGCGATGAGATACTGGTGCCTGCCGTCTGGCCTCTGGAGATCGTTAACAGCCTCGTCATTGCGGTACGACAGAAAGGCATCACTTCTGCTCAGTTGGAGACCTTCGTAGCAGACCTCCAGGACTTGCCTCTAGAAGTGGACTTGCAAGGGGTCGGAAGAGCCTATTCGTCCATTCTTCGAATCGCTCGCCAGCATCAGCTTTCGGCCTACGACGCAGCATACCTGGACTTGGCTCTGTTAGAGGGGCTGCCCCTCGCGACTGGGGATAGGAATTTGCGCGCCGCAGCAAGACGCTCAGGGGCTGAATTATTTGATCCCAGGGAGTTAAAGAGCAATAGCCAATAAACCCGAATGTAAAAGCAGGCGCGTTACATGTTGAGCCTCGGCTCGGTCGCGCCCGCGGCTACCCGTGGTGAATTGACACTGGCCCTGCCTGCTTTCAGCCGACGACTTTAACAACTACGCGCCAATCGCTCCTCCGCACTGAGAAGCTTTAGTATCAACTAGCTTTTTCGGCGTAGGGAGGCCCGCGGGGGCAACCTGCCACGTGGAGAGGGTCGGAGACCAACTGCGGTATAATCTCGGATACGGGAAGCCCAAAATAGAAATTCCGGTCCAGAGTGCAACATTGCAAGCAAGAGACCCCTCACCCGTCCCGACAAGTCGGGACACCCCTCTCCCCTTGGGAGAGGGGAGGAATTTCTAATTTTAGCTTGCGCGGCGCATCTCCTCCCGGATGACACGTCGCCAGATGTTCTCGATTGGTTCCTCCGCCCGTTGAATGTAGCTTCGCAAAGCGGCGTTGATAAGGGTTTGATAGTAGTCGCCGCCAGCTTCATCGACCTGCCTTCGGAACCAGTCCAACACACGGTTGTCCAAGGGGGATCGTGACTCGAGTATGACATTTCGGAACCCCGATCACCGGGCCGCGTTTTGCCTTGCTGAAATCGTATTCACGTTTCATAGGATTCCACTCTATGATGCGTACGATTGCACACAGCAGCAATCGACTGCTCGGAGGGCCTCTTCCGCTCGGCCGTCCTGATCTGGGAACATGGTACACTGAGTGCTCAGACAGTGTGACGACTGGGCGAATCCACAGATTACGCGGATTCCGGGGATTCAGGAGGATTCCTCTCTCTGCGTAATCTGCGGATGAGGCTTTGTCTCTCTGTGCCTCCGTACCTCCGTTGCTAAATGAAGAAAATCTTGCTCACAAACGATGATGGCATCCGTGCCGAAGGGCTCAAAGCCCTGGAAAAAAGTCTCGCTCGCCTCGGGGAGATCACCGTAGTGGCACCTGACCGCGAAATGAGTGCTACCAGCCAGTCCATCACCATCCACTCGCCGCTTCGCGTTCAGGTGATTGACGAGCACCACTACGCCATTTCGGGCACGCCGGCGGACGCCATGATCCTGGCTCTGCATCAACTTCTCCCCCATAAACCCGAGCTGGTGGTTTCAGGGATCAATCCCGGCGCTAACCTGGGCGAGAACGTTATCTATTCCGGGACGGTCGCCGCCGCGATGGAGGCTACATTGCACGGCGTGCCAGCCATGGCCGTCTCCCTCGCATCACGCAAGGAAACGGACTTCACTGCTGCAGCCGAATTTGCCGCGCAATTGGCGGCGAAGGTGCTCGAAGAGGGACTTCCCGACGGCGTGATGCTGAACGTGAACGTGCCGCGCGGCGAGGTACACGGGGTTCGCATCACCCGGCAGAGTCAGAAGATCACTCAGAACATTATCCACGAGAAGAAAGACCCTCGTGGACGCCCCTACTACTGGCAGGACGAGAACATCATACGGGAGAAGGCCGAGCCGGACTCAGACTACGCGGCCATTATCAACCACCAAATCTCCATCACACCCCTT
>Ga0187846_10000849_pt1 | contig 17567 bp, 17 predicted proteins | sample TC_taG_FD_161473 | JGI IMG/M metagenome (GOLD analysis project Ga0187846, IMG submission 161473) | Biofilm microbial communities from the roof of an iron ore cave, State of Minas Gerais, Brazil - TC_06 Biofilm (v2) | ecosystem: Environmental > Terrestrial > Deep subsurface > Cave > Wall biofilm...
TAGCATGCCATCCAGCCAACTCGAAAAGGCCAACCGGTTCCGCGCGTTGCACCAAGAGGCGGGACATTTCGTGATCGCCAACGCCTGGGACGCCGGCTCGGCGCGGATCCTGGCCGGGCTTGGCTTTCAGGCGCTCGCGACCTCGAGTGGCGCCTCGGCCGGCGTGCTCGGCCGCCGCGACGGCATGGTGAGCCGACAGGAGGCGCTCGACCACGCCCGGGCGATCGTCACGGCCACCGACCTGCCGGTCTCGGCCGATTTGGAGAAGGGTTTCGACGACGCGCCGGAGGGTGCAGCGGAGACGATACGTCTTGCCGGCGAGGTCGGTCTGGTCGGCGGCTCGATCGAGGACTTCAGCGGCAACCCGCAAAAGCCGCTGTACGATTTGAACCACGCAAAGGAACGGGTGGCTGCGGCCGTCGCGGCTGCGCGCAAGCTGCCGTTCCCGTTCACGTTGACCGCGCGCGCAGAGAACTTTCTGCGCGGCAATCCGAACCTCGACGATACGATAGAGCGGCTGAAGGCGTTTGAAGCGGTGGGCGCCGATGTGCTGATGGCGCCGGGCTTGCCCGATCTCGCCGCTGTGCGCACGGTGTGCACGGCTTTGTCGAGGCCGTTCAACTTTATGGGTGGCGTCAAAGGCCGGTCGTTTGCTGTGCAGGAGCTCGCAAGCGCCGGCGTCAAGCGGATCAGTCTCGCGACATCGCTCTATCGGGCGGCGATGAGCGGTCTCGTCAATGCCGCGCGCGAGGTCAAAGAACACGGCACTTTTGGCTATGTCGACACGACAATGGCGACACCCGAGCTCAACAACTACATGACCGGCACCGGCTCTTGATAATCGTGCGCCGGCACAAAGGAGGCGATCGTGATGAGCCGCATCAACCGAGCCCTCGAATTGTTGGCGCAAGACCAGGCAATCTATTATGTCGGCGGCCATAGCGGGCACGCGCTGAACTACTCCCAGGGGTGCGAAGACGCGCACACCTGGGCCGACTACATCAATGTCGGGATGGAGCATGGCTCGTTCGACATGGCGGGCCTCGCCGAATACATGCGCGGTCTCGTCGCTGGCGGCCCGACACGCTCCGGTCATCGCACGCCGACCATTGTCGTCGAGGCGCCGATCAACGGCACCGACGCTGCCAATATCCGCTACAACGCCTGGCAGTTCCGCCAGATCCTCGGCCGCGGCGTCCATGGGGTCCTGTTGTGCCAAGCGGAATCGGCGGATGCCGTGCGCGCATTTGTCGAATCCTGCCGCTATCCGCACCACCTCGATGGAGTCGACCCTGCTATTCCCTCGCCGATTGCCCGGATGCACGGTGCCGCGCGAGTGGCCAGCGGCGGAGGGCTCGCCCTTGGCACGCGCGGCCGCGGCTCGGAAACGACCGCCGCCCCGGTATGGGGGATCTCACCCGAGGAATATCTCGAGCGATGCGATCCCTGGCCGGTCAACCGCAAGGGCGAGTTGATGCTCGGTGTCAAACTTGAGAGCCCCGAAGGGGTCGCCAATTGCGAAGCGATCCTCGCCGTGCCGGGTCTCGGCTTTGCCGAAATGGGCCCTGGTGATTTGGGCTTGGCGCTCGGTTACACGGCGGTGCCGCGCGAGCCCTACCCGCCAGAGATGCGGGAAGCGCGCGAGCGAGTCTTTGCCGCCTGCCGCAAAAACCGCGTCGCGTTTCTCGAATCCGCGACACCGGAGAATATTATCGCCAAGCTCGATGCGGGAGTGCGGATCATCGCCGGCCACCGCGAGGAAACCTCGATTCTCGGCCGCGCCCACCAAAGGCGCACGATGCCGGTGTAAACCCGGGCCCACGGGCTCCGCATTGTAGGTACTTTTCATGACAATTGATCTAGAGCGTGCGGTGGAAGAGTTCTGGGTGACGCGCGGCCGTTGCGAGTATTTCCCGGCCGACTATTTCGATCGGCTGAGCCTGGACGAGGCCTACCGCATTCAATTGGCATTGATTGATCGACGCTGTGCACAGGGCGAGCGACAGATCGGCTGGAAGGTCGGCCTCACTTCCAAAGCGATCCAAGAGCAGTTCGGCTTTCACGAGCCCTGCTTCGGCTGCATCCTTGAAACCCGGCCGAGCGGGCATGTGTTCGCGACCGGGGAGCTGATCAAACCCGGCTTTGAAACCGAGCTTTGCGTGCGGTTGGACCGGCCGCTTGCGGGCGAGGTGTCGCTAGACGATGTGGCGGCGGCGGTTGCGGTGGTTCACCCGTCCTTCGAGATCACCGAGACCCGCGGCGACCCCGCGCAGATTGCACTGATGCTGGCCGACAACGCGCAGCAGCGCTGCGTCATTCTCGGCGAGCCGGTGGCGCTTACCCCGGCGTTGCGGCTCGATCAAGTGGAAGCCCGCGTCGAACTGAATGGGAGCGTCGTAGCGACGGGTGTCGGTGCCGCGGTGCTCGACCATCCGCTGAACTCGGTCGCCTGGCTCGCGCGCAAGCTCGACGAATACGGACGCAGGCTGCGGGCGGGTGAGTTGGTCATGACCGGCTCCCTCGTGCGCCAGTTCCCGCTCGCTCCGGGTGACCGCGCCTGGGCGAGTTTTTCCGGGATCGGCGCGGTCGAGGTCCGGGTCGGATGACCGTTGAGGCACCGGGGGAGCGGCTTGGTGTCGAGGTCGATCTCGAAGGCGTGGCGCTGCTGACCAATCCTTTGTTGAACAAGGGTACGGCCTTTACCGACGACGAGCGCACCACTTTCGCATTGCACGGCCTCCTGCCGCCGCATTTGGGAACGCTCGATGAGCAGCTGACGCGGCGCCTCCAGGCGGTTCGCAGATTCGACCGCGACCTCGATCGCTACGTATTCCTGCGTGGGCTGCAGGACGCCAACGAGACATTGTTCTATGCGCTATTGACGCGCAATCTCGCCGAGATGCTGCGGCTCGTCTACACGCCGACCGTCGGGCAGGGCTGCGAGGAATTCAGCAACTATTGGCACTATCCACGCGGGCTGTTTCTGAGCTGGCCGCACCGCGACCGGATCGCCGAAATTCTCGCTCATCCCCGTTTCGACAAAATCGAAGCCATCGTCGTCAGCGACGGCGAACGCATATTGGGGCTCGGCGATCAGGGTGCAGGCGGCATGGGAATCCCGATCGGCAAGCTGTCGCTATATACTGCCTGCGCCGGTCTGCACCCGGCAACGGCCCTGCCCATTCTGCTCGACAGCGGCACGGACAATCGCGAGCGGCTCGCGGACCCCGTCTATATCGGATGGCGGCACGAGCGCGTGCGCGGCGCCGATTACGACGCCTTTATCGAGCAGTTCGTCAGCGCAGTCGAACGACGCTGGTCGCATGTATTGCTGCAGTGGGAAGATTTCGCGCGCGCCAATGCCGGGCGAAATCTCGAACGCTATCGCGACCGTCTGTGCACCTTTAATGACGACATTCAAGGCACTGCAGCGGTCGCGGCCGGGACATTGCTCGCCGCGACGCGGGTCACCGGAACGGCGCTGCGCGATCAGACCTTTGTGTTGTTCGGCGCGGGGACTGCGGGCTGCGGCATCGGTCATCTGCTGCTAAAGCTGATGGTCGATGACGGCGTGCCCGAGAGGGTGGCCAGACGCCGGTTCTTTGCGGTCGACCGCGATGGTCTGCTGGTCGAGGGCATGAAGGATCTACAGCCCTTCCAATCGACGTTTGTCCAGCCGCGCGCGGCTGTTGCCGGCTGGAGCCGGTCGCATCCCGACCGCATAGATCTGCTCGATGTCGTGACGAATACGCGCCCGACTGTGCTGATCGGTGTGTCCGGTCAGCCCGGCATGTTCTCCGAGGAAGCGGTGCGCACGATGGCGGGTGCGGTTGAGCGGCCGGTGATCTTTCCGCTCTCCAACCCGGTCTCGCGCAGCGAGGCGACACCGGCTGACCTGATGCGCTGGACTCAAGGCCGCGCGCTCATCGGCACCGGCAGCCCCTTCCCGGCGGTAGAGATCGACGGCAAGCCGTTTACCGTTGATCAAACCAACAACGCCTATGTCTTTCCGGGTGTCGGCCTTGGGGTTCTCGCCGTCCGGGCGCGGCGGGTCAGCGACGACATGTTCGCTGCGGCCGCAAAGGCGCTCGCCAGTGTTTCACCGGCGACCCGCGACCCGAGGCAGAACCTCTTGCCCCCGGTGCACGATCTGCGCTCAGTTGCGGTCACCGTCGCCGCCGCGGTCGCCCGCCAAGCCCGCGCCGAAGGGCTGTGCGAGGCCTTTGCCGACAGTGCGCTCGATGGGCTTATTGCGCAAAAGATGTGGGAACCGGTCTATCGTCCCTACTACCGGAAAGGGCGAAGTTGTTGACGGCGCAGCCAGCTGGCTAGCCAAGCGGTATCGGATCGGCAGAATCCCCCGGGAGCAGTCGTTGCGGCACTTGGGTGAAGCTCCACATGCCGCTCTGATCGGGTCGATCGAATACCCACACCAGATCGAACCGATTACCCGGCCAGTGTTGTGGGATGCCTTGATTGCCGCCCAATATAAACTGGGCGATGTCGGGAATGGCCTCATGTTCCCAGGCGATCAAGACGACACCCCCGATAATGGTTGCCGCCCGCACCAGCGCCGCTTCATCGCCTTTCGGAAAGTCCGTGTTGAGCCGCAGGCCGAGCTTTTCGGCGAGCGGGGTGACGGTCTGTTGCGGTCGCAGGCTGTTGCTATGATGCGCAATGCCTGATGCATAGATGGCCTGCGGCGTCCTCAAATGTGGATCGGTGAAATGCCCACCCGGCGGCGCGAACAGTCCGACAAGCGCATCGGCGCGTTGCCATCCGATGGCGGTCAGTGCTTCGGGGTTTGGCGTTCCGTCCGGCATCACGCCTTGGGCTCCGTTTGGTCTTTCAGCGTGGCGGATTACCATGATTTTGGTTGTCGGCATGGTCACCTCTGCGCCGAATTTCACGAGCAGTCTCGGGATTTGGTAAAAGCCTTGGCAGGAAACATGACTCGACAGAACGTGCAAGTCTGGAGCTTTAGTTTAAATTAACTACGATGTGAAGCCCCCGCAATCATGGACAGATCCTCTGGTTACAAATACGGGTCGCAGAGGCTCGGCGAGCGCCGCGATACAGGAGCCGAGTGGCGGCGTAAGGTGCCACTTGCTGCACATGCGGAATGGAAGGTGTCGGCCGAGCGCGCCGATCCTGTTGAGGTGCTGATCGAGCAGGGCAAGAACCGGATCGCGGAATTGCTTCCGGTGCGCCATGGGCGAATGAAGGCCGACGCCTTCGCCTTTATGCGCGGTGCTGCTGCGGTCATGGCGGCCGATCTCGCTTCGGGCTCCTCGACAGGGCTGCGCGTGCAGGCCTGCGGCGATTGCCATCTCGGCAATTTCGGCGGCTATGCTAGCCCGGAAGGGACCCCGGTCTTTGATGTCAACGACTTCGACGAAACATTACCGGCTCCCTTTGAATGGGATGTGAAGCGACTTGCCGCGAGCCTCGCGGTCGCCGGACGAGTCGCGGAGTTGCCAGGGCGCGAATGCCGGCGCCTTGCTCACGCGGCCACTGAGAGTTATCGCCGGCACTTGGCGGAGCTGGCACTGCTATCGCCGCTGCACGCCTGGAGTTCGCGGATCGATCTGGCCGCCGCCATGGCTGAGGTTGACTCCGACAAGGTCCGCAAGAAGATTGAGCGTCGCCGTGCTGCCGTTTTAGCAGGTGCCGCCAACCATTTCGGCCTGGTCGAATGGAAGAACGGCGACTGGAAGATCAAGGACAGGCCGCCGCTGGTTCGTCATCTGAGCCACCACGAGCTGCATGCGCATAAGGCTTTCGTGTCCTACGCGGAGACGTTGCAGGAGGACCGGCGCGTGCTATTGCGGCGCTACCATCGCCGCGACGTCGCGTTCAAGACCGTTGGCGTGGGCAGCGTCGGTACGTTCTGTGCGATTGGCTTGTTCGTTGCGGACGATGGTTCGCCGTTGCTGTTGCAAGTCAAGGAGGCTCAGGAATCGGTGCTCGCGCCGTTCGCCGGCGCGTCCGACTACGCCGATCACGGCGAGCGGGTGGTGGTCGGGCAGCGTATGATGCAAGCTGCCACCGACATCTTTCTCGGTTGGACCCAGAACCGAGTTGACGGGCGTTATTTCTACGTCCGACGACTGAAGGATTCGGGTCTGGCCAATCTTGGTGCACTGCTGGAAGAAGCGCTGCCGTACTATGCCAAGCTGTGCGGCCACACCTTGGCGCGAGCCCACGCGCGCGCCGGCGACGCTGTGGTGCTCTCCGGCTACATGGGAGACGACAGCGAATTCGACAAAGCGATCGCGGAATTCGCGCTGGCCTACGCCCATCAAACGGAGCGGGATTGGCGTGCTCTTCTGGATGCGATCAAATCCGGCAGGATCAGCGCCGAAGAGAAGCATGCTTCGTCAACTTAAGAGCACGGTTAGATCATGAAGAGGCTCGCTCGTCGGCGCACGCGCACCCTGCCATCGATGATGGCAGAGCTGGCGATGGCGTCGTGGGAGACGATTGCACGTCGAACCGCTATGATCGCTCGGGGCACGTGCAGCCCCGCGGAATATCAGCGCATGCTGATGGAGAAGGCCGCCGCTTTGCAGCAATCGGCGATTGCCGTGATGACCGGGCGCGGCAAGAAAGCCGCGCTCCGACCATGGCATAAGCGTGCTGCCGCGAACGCGCGGCGGCTACGGCGAAAGACGTGAGCGACGAGCAGCGTGCCTCAACTCAGCGCCTTTCCGCCCGAATGATCTAAGGGTTTTTCGGACACATCCCAGGCTTGCGGCAGCCCAGATCACCGCCACAGCAGAGTTCCGTTCCCGCCGGGCATCGGCAAGCTGCATTAATGCATTGCTCGCTTATGATGCAGGCGTTTCCGCATCTTCCACAATCGGCGCGGTCGTTGCTCAGGTTGGCGCACACATTGCCGCACAATGTCAAGGGCGGCTGACAGGAGGGAGGAGGCGGAGGGGGAGCGCAAGAGGGCGCCGCCACGAAGCCGGTCGGCACGGATCCGGTCAGTCTCATCAGGGGAGTCCCGCTGCCCGCGAACTGACAGACGGGGTTTCCGGCGGCATCGAATATCTGACCTAGGATGCCCTGGATGTTTCCAGTTGTCATCAGTCTCGAACAGACTGTTATGTGATGTTAACGTAATCGACACCGAGCCGACCTCAGGCGTGCTGGTCCCGTTGAAGCCAAACATCTGCTGATAGCTCGTGTTATTGCCGAACCCGGGCTGGTTCTGTCGCTTCAACGTGAATATCTGCAGGTTAGCCTGGAGGTTTGACAGCGCCGAAACTGTGGCAGAGCTGTCATCCCGCAGGTCGTCCCCGCCGGTGGCAATCTCCAATGCATCGAAGGCAGGCCGAGGGAACAGGTCGAGGTGAAGTTGCTCCAAATCTCTTGGACCACGAACTTCACACCGTTCAAGGTGACATTGCTTCCGTCGGGCTGGGTAACTCCGACCTCCTGGGTTACAATTATCCCCAATCTCGTTTCCGCTGGAACTCCATGCGTTCAGAAGCGGATCGCTCACCGATTCGAAGAATTCATGGCTTGTCATCACGACTTCACGGTCCGACGATATCTGACCGCTGGGCGAAGTTACGACCCCTTCATCGCAGCCTTCACCCAACCGTTGGCTACGGGCAGAAACGCATAAACCGCGTCATTGCCGTTCGAATCGGTGAAGCTGCTGTGATACGCGCAAAACGCCAGGCCGCTCTGGTTGAGCGGGTTGAAAAAGGTGCACGCCGCGCCCGTCGCGGGGGCTTTGATGCATTCCTGAATTCCGGTTCCCACATACACAAGGAACTCGGTGTTGACTCCGTCGCTCAATCCGTACTGGTTGATCAGCGACTGTACTTCGTGCTGAATGTCAGCATCGAGGACCGGATCGGTCTGGGAACCCGCGGCTGGCGTGCCGTTGTTATGTGCGTAGGCTCGCGTGTCGACAAAGGTACCGCCGACACGAACCGCATCGTGTGAGTTCTGCACCAGGCAGGTATTCGAGCTGCACGTGCCTGTGTACTGCCCGAGGATGCTGTAGTAGGTGGAAGGGGTGACGTCGTTGAAGAATTCGGTGAGAAGCGTTTCGTAATTGCCGATTCCGTCTGCCACGCTCCCGTCGAAACTGCTGTTCGACGGAAGCCAGAAAACGAGATAGACCTTCGCCGTCCGCATGATCGGCCCGCCCTGATTCGTGATGTTGGTCTGGGCGATCGCGGCCGACACTGACACCCATAGAACCACACTGGTAAGCCCAAGCCGGAACATGCTTTTGATGCTGACCCAATGCCGATAGAACCCGGACCGAGCATCTGCCGAATAGGTCATCGAGGCTCCTTTCTCTAACTTCGTAACAGCTCACGATGGCATTACGGCTGCGGTAAATTCGGAATTTTGAAGCGCTGTTGAATCGTGTCGAGCAGAACTGCGGTAGCGGCCCACGTGGCGGTGGGCGCCGCGTTTCGGGCCATCAAGTCGTCGATCGATACGATCCCGTTGCGAACTGCAGTGGCCAAAAGAGTTTGGGCCGGTGCTGCAATTTGAGACAGGTCGGGCCGGCTGTCAGGATCGATGCGGCATCGGCCGCACTTGTGAGTTCAAGTTGGTGCCTCGAATTTAAGATGCTCGTCAATGTGACTGCTCCCGCCGTCACGGTTATTGGCGCGTTGGGACGAAAATCGTTGTTGAGCTGGCAACCCGGACAGAATGCCTGCCGTTGCATGAACGGCGCCACGGAACTGATGGCCACCAAGTCGGGATCCGTCGAGGGCACATCGTGGAACAGTGGCTGATTTTGTGCTGGTGTCAGACGGAATAGCCGCTGGACGGCGACGACGAACTGTCGGTGCGTGGTGTTGTCCTGCGGACCAAAAACCCCGGGGAAGAGGGGGGTCATAATCCCCTGGTTCACGATCCGGATGATCGCATCGCTCTCTGGCCCCAGGATCGAAATATCGGTAAGCGATGCGGTCGTGGTTTTCTCTTCAGCGCCGGCGCGCGTGCAGCACACGATCAGAAGGCTGAGAAGTACCGGTCCGAGGATCGGCGCATAGCGACGAACCATGTAAATGCCCCCTTCGGGCCGGGTTCGACTCAGATCGGGATCGCCAGCAGCGTGTCGATCTGGCGGCTGTCGAGGACGACGTTCTTACTGGCGAACTTCCAGGCCCCGTCGACGCGTCTTACCTGATCGAGGTATCGCCCGGCGGCGAAGAGAGTCATATCGCCTTCCTGCATCGTCCGCACAACCATGAAATTCGTCACTAGTTCGAGCGTTGCTTCACGCTCTTCGACGATCTTGATCGACGAGACCAGGTGTCGGTAGCGCTGCGGCTCGTAGATGTTGGCTTCGCGCAACGCGCTGACTCGGTCTTTCAGCATGTTGCGCGAGGTCGCGTGTATCAGCCCCAACGGCATGCCGGCTTCGTAATTCTCGGCCGAGGTCACGCGATAGAAACAGTCTTCGGTGAAGAAATCGGGCCAATGCTCGAGCTGGTCGGCGTCGAGGCAGTGGACATAATTGGTATAGAGCTGCTCCAGCTCCAGCCGGCATACTACCGCCTCGAGCTGCATTGGCTCAGAACCCCATCAATGGCCTATAGGCTTGCCAGAAGCTGCGGACCGAAGCCTCCGTCGTGCGGTTGGCCTCGGAGACGTGGCCAAAGCCGCCCATCTCCAGCACCGAACACTCGTCTTCCGAGCCGGGAATGGCACGCTGAATAAAATTGCCGACCGCACCGTCCTCCATCGACACGTAACCTGCCGGACCGACGAGATTGGCTTGCGCCAGGCGCAGTGCCGTCATCTCCTCCTCGTCTTCCTCAAAGCCGAGATAGGTCCATTGCAACTCGGTCTTGTTCGGCCCCTTCGGCAATACTAGCCGCACTGCAATGCTGTTCTGTATCTGCTGCAGTACGAAATTTGGGAACAGGGAGAGGATCTGCGTCGTCGTGTCGTCGCCAAACTCCTCGGCCATGGCGAGAAACCTCGGATCGGCCAACCGGAAATTCTCGCGCAATGACGGGATTCCAGAGTAGAGCTGGTCGGAGGTCGCTTGATCGACGCGGTCGACCTTGTTGCGCGTGTAGCTCGCATGATGCGCTCCGGTTTCGGCGATATCGACGCCGCCCTCCGAGGTCAGCCGCGAGATGCGGAAGGTCGTGAAGAAGGAATGCAGCAGGGTGGCGTGGTAGGTGTCCCGCACATTCTCGAAATAGAGCTTCCAGTTGTTGTGCAGAATCTGCGAGGTCGTGCCGAGGATCTTCGGCTTGCCGTGCAATACCCGATGAATCCGCGAGCCGATCAGATTGCCGATGTAATTCGCCAATGGCGGCGTCTCGGGTGAGAGCGTGCCGAAGACGAGATCGCCGAAGTTGTCGACGCGCAGTTTCTTGAGCCCGTGCTCTTCGAGCCGGAAATTTGTGGGCATTCCACCCTTGCCCGCGATGCCGCGGCGGAAGGCGACGCTGTCGAGATTGCCTTCGAGATCGTAACGCCAGGCGTGATAGACGCAGGTCAGATTGTCGGCGTGGCCCCGCCGCTTCAGGCAAACGAGGTTGCCGCGATGGGCGCAGCGGTTGACCATCGCATGGATCTCGCCGTCGTGGCCGCGGGTGACGATGACCGGCGTCTCGCCGACAAACGTCGTCAGGTAATCACCCGGCTGCGGCAGTTCGCCGGCGAGTGCGAGATACTGCCAGGTCGGCCCGAGAAAGATCCGGCTGAGCTCGGCGCGGTAGATGTCGGGGTCCGAGAACATCCGGTACGGCACCCGCGCGTTACCTTCGGCCGGCCATTTGACCTGTTGGTGCATGGACAATCCTCGTTCTGGCGGTTTAAGCCACCCCTGGGTCTGCGCGAGCCGACCTCCAGTTATACGTCGAGCTGCTCCTCCCACACGGGCTTCCGGGCCACGACATTGAAGCGGCCGTCATAGATCGGTCGCCCGCTAGTGGTCGGGCCTTGATACTGCACAAACAGCATGACGCCGCCCGTCTCGGTGGAGAGCTCCTCTTCGTAATGGGGATCGGCGTGATAGATCATCGTTCCCGGTTCATAGACCTTTCCGCCGATCGTGGAGGTGCCTTCGAGAATGTACCAGACCTGCGCGAAATCGTGCCGATGCATCGGATGGTGCGCGCCAGGTTCGTAGCGAACCAACCCCGCATTGGGCTCGGTCGGCCGCTCCGGGCAAGGATGGAATAGCATCTTGCTCCATTGGCCGGGAAAACGCAGCGTTTCCCATTCGCGCTCGTTCTCGTGCAGCGCTTGCATCGAGTGGTCACCGCTCTTGCGCTGAATGGTTGCCATGGTTTGAGTCATTGGGACTCCTCTCTTTTCTTCCGATTAGTCGGCTTCAGCCGCCGTAGAAGACGTTGTCGCCGAGCTCCTTCATCTCGAGGATTGCGGCGTCGGGACGCCCGGTGATCGGCTTGGCGACATGCGCGTCGACGACCTCGCCGACGACGATGTGGTGGTCGCCTTGCTCGACGATGCTGGTGACCTTGCACTCGACCGCCGCCGGTGCCGCGTCGAGGATCGGTACGCCGGTCGAGCCTTTGTGAATCACGTGACCGGAGAGCTTGCCGTCTTCGAGCTTCGTCGGCTTGAAGAAGGTGAAGGCGACTCCTTTGCCGTCCTTGCCGAGCATGTTCAGGGCGAAGGTCTTGGTGTTCTTGACGATGCCATAGGCGCCGGAATCGGTCTTGACGCCGACCACTACGAGGGGCGGGTTGAAGGCGGTTTGGGTGACCCAATTGACCGTAGCGGCGGCGACGTTGCCCTTGCCGTCATCGGCGGTCAGCACATAGATCCCGTAGGGGATCATCCTTAGTGCCGTCTTCTTGGCGTCCTGGTCCATTTCCATCCTCCTTGTTCGGCTTCGGTGGGCGGATCATAGAAACCCGGCCGCTTCACGCCAAGCCGCAGCGCGCGTAGAAGCGGACCGCGTTGTCCCAGAAGAGCTTGCGCTTGCGTTCGGGGGGCATACTCCAGCCCAGCACCGTCGTCACCGACTCGGGGAACCAGCTCTCGCCGTGCGGGTAGTCCGAGGCGTACATCAGCACGTCCTCGCCGAGCAGATGGATTACCGAGTTGGTTAGCCGTTCGCCTTCCGGGATCTCGATGCTTTGAAAATAGCGGCCGCCCAGTACGTATTCGCTGGGCTTGTGGGCGAGCTCGGGCAATGCCGCCTTGACAGTTTCGGCGTGCTCGTCGATGCGCGCCATCCAGAACGGCAGCAAGCCGTGCCCCGCTTCGAGCGTGCCGATACGCAGGCTCGCATAGTGGTCCATGACACCGCTGCCGATCAGCGCGGCCATATTGCGCATGCCGCACCAGGGGTGCGCGGCCGAACGTTGCAGAAACAAATTCTCCCAGGTGTCGGCACCGCCCGGCGCATAGGGTGGCATGACCGTGAAGGTGTGCAATACCACCGCGAGATCGTGCTCGGCCGCCGCCGCCCAGATCGGCTCGAGGTCGGGGTGATCGAGCGGCATGCCGGCAGGCGCATAGGCCATCACCGCCCAGGCCCAGCGCGACCGCGCCCAACGGCTTATCTCGGCGAGGCTCCCTTCGATGTCGCGGGCCGAAACCAAAATGATGCCGCCGAGCCGCTCGGGAAAGGCGCCGCAATAATCCGCCATCCAGCGGTGATAAGCGCGGTACATCGCCATCTCTAGGGCGACGTCGTCGCCAGCCGTCCAAGTGCCGAACCAGCCCGAAGGCAGGGTCAGGTTGACGTCGACCCCTTCACGGTCCATGTCGGCGATGCGCTCGGCCGGATCGTTATCGACGCGCGGCGACGGCCGGGCGCGATTGGCGCCGGTGAAGGCGGCCATATAGCGGCTGGTCTCCGTTTCGGCCGCGGCGGCGCCGAGGCGGCGCTGGTAGCTGCGCCCGCCTTTGGTATAGGTGATCCGTCCGGTCCGCGGATTGGTGTCCTTCCATTGCTCCCAATCGGCCAGCCGCGCCCTGTCGGCTTGCGCGAGGTACTGGTCGAGGACGTTCATCGAGGGCCCGACATGCGTGTCGGAATCGAAGATCCTGAAACCGTCGCGCGCCATCTTTGGTCTCCTCGCGGTGTGTTGCCCGTCAGGTGCTGCGATATTTCGCCAGGGCCTCGGCGGAAAAGTAGCGTTCTTCGAGCTGGCGCTGCTTCTCAAGGCCTTCCTCATCCGGTCCCGGCTCTGGGCGAGGGTAGGGGCGGTCCTGCCGCGCTCTTTCGAATTCCTCCCACGCAGCGATGCCGTTGGCCTGAAATTGCTGCATGAAATCCCATAATGCCGCCCAGATCACCTGATGGGTGAAGCCGGGATACCACGCGATCGAGACGCCGAGTGCGAGATGCTCGTCGAGGCCGAGATAACGCGGCAGCCGCCCTTTCATAAACGAGAGCGGGCCGCGGACGACGGAGCGGGCGCGCCGGATCTCGTCCTCCGAATGCGGCGACTCAAATTGGACCCAATCGACCCCAGCCTCGCTCTCATAGGCGCGCAGCCGCCTCAGACAATCGACCAACCCGCCGCCCGCGGCGTCGCGGGCATAGCACTGGGCCATCACGACAAAGTCGGGATCAAGCTCGTTCTTCATGTCGACGGCGGCGCGATAGCGGGCGACCGCCTGCTCGAGCGGCACGACCTCGACCCCGGCACTCTGGGTGCGGCGCTTACCTTCGATCGGCTGGTCGTCGATGCGCACCCCGGCAATGCCGGCGCGGATGCATTCGCGCACCATCCGCCGCACTGCCATGATCCCACCGTGACCGGTGTCGCCATCCATGATCACCGGGAATTTGACGGTCTGAGCGATCCAGCCGGCGATCGTCACGCACTCGGTCATCGTTGCAGTGCCGACATCGGCGAGGCCGGTATAGGCGCCGACCACCCCCGATGTCCCGACAAACCCGGCCTCGCATCCGCCGAGCTCCATGATCCGCGCCAATGCCGCACTCGGCGTGTGCAACACGGCGAGCACCCGGTCCTTGCGGTGGATCAGCTCGCGCAGCCTAGCGCCCGGCGACGGACCTTGCTGTTGCGCCATGCCCGGACCTCCGCGCTGCCTCGCCGACCTTTCCTTTGCGGCCGGCGCTACCAAGTGTCAACGGTCGGGCCAATGCCCGGCGCGGAATTTGGGCACGGAGGACGCGCATGGCGATACCAAAGCGGGAACTCGGACGCACCGGGCTGCCGGTCACGGTGCTCGGCTACGGGGCGATGGAGCTGCGCGGGGCGCCGCGCGGCCGCGATGTCACAGAAACGCAGGCGGAAACCATCCTCAACGCCGCGCTCGATGCCGGCATCAACTATATCGACACCTCGATCGACTATGGGCTGAGCGAAGAGCGGATCGGCCGTTACATCTCGCATCGGCGCGCGGAATTCTATCTGGCCAGCAAGTGCGGCTGTCTGGTCGGGACTACACCCGCTCCGCCCGGGCAGCGCAACGCGCACGTCTTTACCCGCGACAACATCCTCAAGGGCGTCGAGCAGAGCCTCGCTCGGATGAAGACCGACCATCTCGACGTCGTCCAGTTCCATGCTTCGCCGTCCAAACAAACCTTGGAGGAGCACGGTGCGCTCGACGCGCTGCTCGAGCTCAAGGAGGCCGGTAAGGTGCGGTTCATCGGCATCTCCGCAACCTTGCCCCACCTGCTGGACCATATCGCGATGGGCGTGTTCGATGTCTTCCAGATCCCGTATTCGGCGGTCGAGCGCGAGCACGAAGCGGCGATCGGTGCCGCCGCCGAGGCGGGGGCGGGCATTGTCGTCCGCGGTGGGGCGGCAAAAGGCGGGCCCTCCAAAGAGAAGCGGAGCGGATGGCAATGGGAGCGCTGGCGGCAGGCGCAGCTCGACGACCTGCTCGCGGGCATGAGCCCGATGGAGTTCATTTTGCGCTTCACCTTCATCAATCCGGACCTCGACACGACGATCGTCGGCACGGTGAACCCGGCGCATCTCCAGGCGAATATCGACGCGCTGGAGCAGGGACCGCTGCCGCCCGATGTCTATGACGAGGCCAAACGCCGCCTCGCCGCGGCAGGGTCGGTGCCGCGCAATGCCCCACGATGATCGATGGTCGCGGCTTTGTCGGTTACCGCTGCGGCGAGCCCCCCGTTGACCGATGGTGGCGCTGTCAGTGAATGCCGTTGGAGGACATCGAGGTGACTTTGTCGCGAGGCGTGCGAGCCCACTGCGCCATCGGAGGATGAATATGCAGGCGGTCTCCAGCTGTGCGTGTGCGATTGTGACGGCAGCGATGATGGTGTCGGTAAGTGGCGCCTGTGCCCAAGAGACCAGGCTCAAGGTTCCCAAGGTCATCGTCACCGCGCAGGCTGCCCCGGTCGAGCCGCCCTACATGCGCGACCCCTGGAAGGCTTACGCACGGAATCCTTATTTCGGTCGATATCGCGTCGAGGAGGATAAATTCGCCGAGGTGCCGTGCACGGCAACACGCATTGCTTTTGCTCCGGGCGGCAGATGCCTGCAAGGGTACCGGCTCACTCTCCCAGAAGTTTCCAACGAGATTGGCGGCAATTCCTGCGACCTGGCGCTGGACGTGGTCGGCGCCAACACCGGGAAATTGTATATCGAAGCGGATATCCTGGCCTTTGATCCGTACAAAGTCACGGCAAACGGTTCGCCACCGCGGTGGTGCTATGTGCACGGTTACATGGGCTATGACCAGGAAGACTTCCAAGACATGAACGAGGTGACGAGGCGGGGAAGCAATTGGCATAATCTGCAGATCAACGGGCAAGAGAGGTCCATCGAATTCTCGGATAGCCCGCACAATTGCGTCGCCGTTCTGAAGCCCGGACCGGTTTGGCTTGGCGGCTACACCTACATGATGCACGCCAGTATCTGCCGCACCGACAGCGCACCTGTGCAGGCCCAGGACATCGCCTATGTGATTGCCTCGCTGCAAACTCGAACTTATGACCCGGTCGGCAATTTGAGAAAAGCGGGCGATCCGATATACGGTCCGGCGGGCAGCTCGCGATAAGCGGGTGAGCAGGAGCTCGATGGGGCGTAGCCCCGGCCGGCAGTAGGGCGAGGCCGAGCGGAAATTCACGTAACCGCCTGCTCCGCCATCGAGGAGAACAACCATGCGAGCGGTCTCCAGCTATGCAAGCGCCATCGTGGCGGCTGCAATCACGGCGTCGGCGAGCGGTGCCTATGCGCAAGACACCAAGCTTTCGGTTCCCAATGTCACCGTCACCGCGCCGGCGGCCCCGGTCGAGCCGCCCTACATGCGCGATCAGGGGAAGGCCTACGGGCGAAATCCTTATTTCGGTCGATACCGGGTAGAGGAGGACAAATTCGCCGCGGCGCCGTGCTCGGCGACCCGCATTGCTTTTGGTCCAAATGGCAAATGCCTGCAAGGATATCGTCTCACTCTTCCGGGAGTTAGCGGCACAAGCAATTCAAATCCTTGCGACATGGGAGTCGACGTGGTCATCGACGCTACCGGAAAATTGTCAATCGAAGCGGATATCCTGGCTTTTGACCCGTACAAGGTCATGGCGACCGGTTCTGTTCCACGATGGTGCTACGTTCATGGTTATAGGGACTACGACCAGGAAGACTTTCAAGACATGAACCAGGTGACGAGGCGGGGAACCAATTGGCGTAATCTGCAGATCAATGATCTCCAGGATCAATGGCACGCGGGGGACAGGTTGAGGTCCATCGAATTCTCGGACGGACCTCGCAATTGCATCGCCATTCGAAAGCCCGGACCGGTGTGGAAGGGCGGCTACATTTGGATGATGCACGCCAGCATCTGCCGCACCGATGGGGCAGCTGTGCAGGCCCAGGACGTCGCCTATGTGCTCGGTTCGCTGCAAACCCGGATTTACGACCCGGTCGGCAATTTGAGAAAGGCCGACGATCAAACAACATACGGTCCGGCCGCGAACTCGCGATAAGCGAGCGAGCGGGGGCGCAATGCAGCGTAACCCCGGCCGGCGGTAGGGCGAGGTCGAGCGGAAATTCACGTATCCGCCTGCTCCGCCATCGAGGAGGACAACATGCGAGCGGTCTCGATCTATGCGACAGCTATCGTGACGGCGGCGGTCATGGCATCGGCGAGCGGCGCCTATGCCCAAGATAGCAAGCTTTCCGTTCCAGATGTCACCGTTGCGGCGCTGGCTGGCCCGTTCGAGCCGCCCTATATGCGCGACCCCGGGAAAGCATATGGGCGAAATCCTTATTTCGGTCGATATCGCGTCGAAGAGGATAAATTCCCGCAGGTTCCGTGCACGCAAACGCGCATCGCATTCGGCCCGGGCGGCAAATGCCTAGAAGGATATCGGCTCACCCCTGCGCCATTCAACACTTGGAATGGGTCATCTACCTGCGATATGGCGCTCGACGTGGTTATCGACACCAGCGGAAAACTCTCCATCGAGGCAGATATACTGGTTTTTGATCCCTACAAGGTTGTAGCGAACGGTGGTGCGATTCCTAGGTGGTGCTACATTCGCAGCTATTTGGGCTACGACGAGGAAGACTTTCTAGACATGAACCAGATGACGCGGCGGGGCACCAACTGGCATAATCTGGTGGTCAATGATTCTCAGAATC
>Ga0187846_10000850_pt1 | contig 17566 bp, 14 predicted proteins | sample TC_taG_FD_161473 | JGI IMG/M metagenome (GOLD analysis project Ga0187846, IMG submission 161473) | Biofilm microbial communities from the roof of an iron ore cave, State of Minas Gerais, Brazil - TC_06 Biofilm (v2) | ecosystem: Environmental > Terrestrial > Deep subsurface > Cave > Wall biofilm...
CCCAAGTTCTGGAGCCAGGTAACCGTGGGCGACCGGGTGTTGTTCGACGGGGCACAGTGGAAAATCGTCGTCCCGTATCGGTGGTACGAGCACAACCTGTAGGCGAGGCAAGTGAATGTCCCCGCACGCGGCTCGGATGATGAGGTCGATGATTCGACGCGGCCATCGGGAGACACAGAATCGGCCGTCCGCTCTGGGCTCGGCCGGACGACCCAGGGCGGACGTCCCTGCCGATGACGGGCGTCTGCGCCGTGAATCGCTCTCGTCATCCACAGCACCGCGGACGAACGTTTGAATGAGGATCACGGAACGATTGCCACGCCTCCCGGTTGGCGCAGTGGAGGGCCCTCGTAGATCACGTTGATCGAGCCGTCGGGTGTGATCCGATAGACCGCGTTCATCATATCAACGACGATGTAGCTTCCATCCGGAAGGAGGGCCACGGCACGGAAGTGCGCCCTCGGTTTCCGCGCGATCACCGACACCTCGCCGCTGGGGCTGATCTTGAGCAACTTGGCCGGATTCCTGGATCTGGCCAGGTCGACCTTGCCTGCGTCGTCAATGACAAACCCAATGTCGGTGACGATGTAGTTGCCGTCGTTGTCAACCTTCACATCGGTCACGTTGACCAGCGGGGGTCCCGTGGCGACGACCGCGACGGCTCCTTGGGGAGTGAGTCGGAACAGGGATCCCGAGGCGTCCGCGACAACGTAATTCCCCTCCTTGTCGACGTCGATGCCGTGTGGGAACCGCAGGGGCGGGCCTCGGTGAAGGGTCGCGACCTTCCCGGCACCCGTCAGCTTGAATATCGACTTGGCGAAAAAGTCGGCGATGACGTATCCGCCATCGTGATCGAGCGCGACGTCCCGAGGGAGAATCAATGGCGCACCCTTGTAGAGGGTTCTGACGGTGCCGTCCGAGGCCATCACCCTGATGGCCCCCACGTCCGCAAAGACGAATTGGCCCTGCCCGAGGGCGCGGATCCCTCTCGGCGCGGCGATGGCGGGAGGGCGCGCGATTGTTTGTATCCCCCCAGACCCCGTTACGTGAAAGATGAAGGACTGGGCGGTCGGATTGTGCTCGCTGTGCCGAGCCTCCGGGCTCGCCTGGGTGACGAGGTAATCGCCTGATTGGAGCGGTAACTGGGTTTCGGTGGCGTGCAGGCCGACAGGGCAGGCGGCGAGGGAGAGCGTCACCGCCACGACGGTCACGATCCTGATCGGCTTCATGCGGCGCGTCTCCCCATCACTGGCTCGGGATCGAGGCTTGTCTACCGAGCTCCCCAATTCCTCCCCCGAAACCATCTCGATGCGATCTTACAGCGAATCCTCGGTGCGTGCGGGAGGACGGTGATGCATCGCGTGTGCATCAAAACGAAGCTGGCTCTTCCCGGAGCAGGGAGGAGAGGCACAACACCAGAAATCCATGCGTGCCAAACCGCCCGGTCACATATGGATCGACTCGCGATCGTGAAGGGAGGACCGACATGGTCGTTTCAGGCGGAGTGTACGGGATCGCGTTCATCGGCGCCATGGTCTACTACTTCCAACATGCCACCACGCTCGCGGCCGGCGTGGTCGGGTTCTTCAAAGCACTGTTTTGGCCAGGGGTCCTCATGTATAAGGTGCTCGAAGTCCTGAAAATGTAGCTCCCCACGAAGGCCGGTCGACGGATGAAGCTGAATCGCATCGATATTTTTTCGGTTCCGGTCGCCGACCAGGCACGGGCAAAAGCCTTCTACACGGGCGTGCTTGGGTTCGAGGTCATCCGCGACGAGCCCATGGGCCCGGACCAGCGCTGGATCCAGCTCGCGCCGCCCGGCGCCGAGACCTCGATCACGCTCGTCACCTGGTTCGAGACGATGCCGCCCGGCTCACTGCAAGGCATGGTCCTCAACACCGACGACGTCGAGGCCGCGCACGCCGAGCTCGGCCGGCGCGGCGTCGTCCCGTCCGACATCACCCACGCGCCGTGGGGTCGGTACGCCACGTTCACCGACCCGGACGGGAACGGCTGGGTACTCGTAGAGGCCGCCGCGGCTCGCTGAAAGACTCGCCGGAGGTTAGAGCGCGGAGACTTCCACCGCGGCCTGCGGCGAGAGGATGTGCCCCTGCTCGATGGCCGCGAGAACGTCCAAGAAGGCGCCCGCGGTGTCGAGCGACGTAAAGCACGGAACACCGCGTTCGAGCGCGGCCCGACGAAGCGCAAACCCCGCGCGCCCAGGAATCCGCCCGCGGGTGGGCGTGTTGATCACGAAGCTGACCCCCCGGTCGCGAATGAGGCGCAGAGCGGTCTGGTCGTTCCGGGCGTTGCTCACCCGGACGGGGCGCAGCCCCTGGCCCGCCAGGAACTGCGCCGTTTGGTCCGTCGCGTAGATCGCAAACCCCAGCGCGGCGAAGCGCTGGAGCAGCGGGGCGGCCTCGGACTTGTCGCGATCGGCGAGGCTGGCGAGGAGCGCCCGGTGGCGCGGAGCGATCACCCCCGCGGCGGCGAGCGCCCGATAGAGCGCCCCCGGCAGGGTCGAATCCTGACCCATCACTTCCCCGGTCGACGTCATCTCCGGACCGAGCAGGATATCCACCCGGCGCAGTTTTTCGCTGCTGAAGACCGGCGCCTTGACCGCGATGCGGGGCGGGGGCGGAAGGAGGGTCACCCCTGGGTACCCGAGATCGGCCAGCGTCGCGCCCAGCATGACCCGGACCGCGATCGACACGAGCGGGACACCGGCAGCCTTGCTGATAAACGGCACGGTCCGGCTGCTGCGGAGGTTCGCCTCCAGCACGTAGACGGTGCCGCCTTTGATCACGAACTGGATGTTGAGAAACCCCTGAACTCGGAGCGCGCGGGCCAGGGCCATGGTGTGGGCCACGATTTGATCTTTCTCTTCCGGCGCCACGTGGAGCGCCGGGAAGACCGCCAGACTGTCTCCCGAGTGCACGCCCGCCCGTTCGATGTGCTCCATCACTCCGGGGAGATACACCCCCTCGCCGTCGCTGACCGCGTCGACCTCGACCTCCCGACCGTCGAGGTAGGTGTCGATCAACACCGGGTGATCGCCATTGAGCGCGAACGCCTGCCGAAGGTAGCGCGTCAGCTCCACGTGGTCGGCGACGATCTGCATCCCGCGGCCGCCCAACACGTAGGAGGGACGCACGAGCAGCGGATACCCCAGCCGGGCGGCGATCGCCGCCCCCTCATCGATGGAGTGGGCCGCCCCCCCCGCCGGGCACGGGATCCCGAGGACGTGAAGCAGCGCGTAGAACTTCTCGCGGTCCTCCGAGATGTCCAGGCTCTCCATCGACGTGCCCATGAGCCGCACGCCCGCCCGGGCCAACGGTCCGGCCAAATTGAGCGCCGTCTGACCCCCGACCTGGACGAGGACGCCCTCGGGGCGTTCGCGGTCGATCACGTTCAGGACGTCCTCGAGCGTGAGTGGTTCCACGTAGAGACGGTCCGCCACGTCGAAGTCGGTGCTCACCGTCTCCGGGTTGTTGTTGATGAGGATCGCTTCCCGCCCCTCGGCGCGCAGGGCCTTGACCGCGTGGACGCTCGAGTAATCGAACTCGATCCCCTGCCCGATCCTGATCGGGCCGGAGCCGAGGACGACGATCTTCTCCTTGGGTCCGGGCGAAGCCTCGTCCTCGTCCGCGTACGTAGAGTAAAAGTACGGGGTCATGGCCGGAAACTCGCCCGCGCAGGTGTCCACGACCTTGAAGACCGGACGGATGCCGAGTCGGTGCCGCTCCGCGCGCACGGCGTCCGCGGTGGTCTGCCACGCCGCCGCGACCGCGGAGTCGGAGAACCCGAGCCCTTTGGCCCCGCGCAGGGTCTCGCCGCCGCGCTGACTCCGGAGCCGGGCTTCCATCTCCACGAGCCCGGCGATCTTGTCGACGAAGAAGCGGTCGATCCGGGACAGATCCGCGATCTCCTGGGGCGGCGTCCCCCGTCGCAGCGCTTCCGCGACGGCGAAGAGGCGTTCATCGCAGGGGGTCGCGATCCGCTCCCGCACCTCGTCCGGCGACCACTGGGCGGCGGGTGGATACCGGAGTCCGTCGGCGTTGAGATCGAGGGACCGCAGCGCCTTGAGCAGGGCTTCCTCGACCGACCGCCCGATGCCCATCGTTTCTCCGGTGGCCTGCATCTGGGTGCCTAGCCGCCGGTCGACGCCCGTGAATTTGTCGAAGGGCCAGCGGGGAATCTTGACCACCACGTAGTCGAGCGCGGGCTCGAACGCGGCGCGCGTCCTTCGAGTCACCGCGTTCGGGATTTCTTCGAGGGTGCGGCCGAGCGCGATCTTCGCCGCGACGCGCGCGATCGGGTACCCCGTCGCCTTGCTGGCGAGGGCGCTGGACCGACTGACCCGCGGGTTCACCTCGATGACGTAGTATCGCTCGCTCCCGGGGTCGAGGGCGAACTGGATGTTGCATCCGCCCTCGATGCCGAGTCCGCGGATGATCCGCAGCGCCGAACTCCGCAGCAACTGGTACTCTCGGTCGCTGAGCGTTTGGCTCGGCGCAATGACGATGCTGTCCCCGGTGTGCACGCCCATCGGGTCCAGGTTCTCCATGTTGCACACCGTGATGCAGGTGTCGGAGCGGTCGCGCATCACCTCGTACTCGACTTCCTTCCAGCCCGCGAGCGAGCGCTCGACCAGCACCTGCCCGATACGGCTCGCGGCCAGGCCGCGCGCGCTCACCTCCTCGAGGGTCTCCCGGCCTTCCGCGATCCCCCCGCCCGTTCCGCCGAGCGTGTAGGCGGGTCGGACCACCACGGGGTAGCCGATCGCTTCGGCGCACGCGGTCGCCTCCGCCTGCGACCGGGCGATCGTGCTCTCTGGAACCGGCTCCCCGAACTCCGCCATGGCCCCCTTAAACAGCTCGCGATCCTCCGCCCGCCGGATCGCGTCCAGCGGCGTGCCGAGCACGCGCACCCCGAGCCGGTCGAGCACCCCGGCCTCGGCCAGGCCGACCGCCAGGTTCAGCCCCGTCTGGCCGCCCAGGGTCGCGAGCAGGCCCTGCGGCCGCTCCTTTTCCAAAATGCGCGTCAGGAAGTCGATCGTGAGCGGCTCGATGTACACGCGGTCGGCCGTATCCACATCCGTCATGATCGTCGCGGGGTTGCTGTTGACCAGCACCACCTCGACGCCTTCTTCGGACAGCGACCGGCACGCCTGGCTGCCCGAGTAATCGAATTCCGCCGCCTGACCGATGATGATCGGTCCGGATCCGATGACCAGCACCTTTTGGATGGGCTCTGGGGGCATCAGCGCTCCACGCGCTCCCTGACGGAAGGACGGTCGGATGCGGCATCGGCCGGGCGGGGCGATCGGCCGATCAGCGACATCCACTCATCGAACAAGTAGCCGGAGTCGAGCGGCCCGGGCCGGCCTTCGGGATGGTACTGCACCGACATGATGGGTAGCCGGCGGTGCCGCAGCCCTTCCACCGTGCCGTCGTGCAGGTTGCGGTGGGTGACGGTCAGCTCGGACCGCTCCAGCGAGGCTTCGTCCACGGCGTAGCCGTGGTTCTGCGTGGTGACGTATACCCGGCCGCGCTCCAGGTCTTTGACGGGGTGATTGCTGCCCCGGTGGCCGTAAGGAAGCTTGAACGTCTCACCCCCGGCGGCGCGCCCGATGAGCTGGTGCCCGAGGCAGATACCGAAGATCGGCAGGCGGTCCCACAGCGCCTGCACCTGGGCCACCTGGTGCGCCAGGACCTTGGGATCACCGGGACCGGGGGAGAGCACGACTCCGGCGGAGCGCAGCGCCATGATTTCCTCCGCCGTCGTCAGGTGCGGGACCACCCACGTGTCGCACCCTCGCGCGCAGAGGTTTTCCACGATCCCCCACTTGACCCCGCAGTCGAGCACGACGACCCGGGGGCCAGGGCCCGGGTGCCGCCGCCCCTCAGGGGTCGAGACGCGTCCGACGAGGTCCAGGGTTCCGATATCGGGGAGGGCCCGGGCCCGGGAGACGAGCTCCGCGTCCGAGACTTCCTCGGTGGAAACGATCCCGCGTTGCAACCCTTGGCTCCGCAGATGGCGCACGAGGCGCCGGGTGTCCACGCCGGCGACGCCGACCACCTGCCAACGGGTCAGCAGCGCGTCGAGCGAGCCCGATGACCGCCAGTGGTTGGGGTGGAGGGCGCCTTCGCCCACGATGAACCCCGCCACGTGCGGCCGCGCGGACTCCCACGCGTCCCCGCTCACGCCGTAGTTCCCGATGAGCGGATACGCCATGGTCACGATCTGCCCCGCGTACGAAGGGTCGGAGAGGACTTCCTGGTATCCCGTCATCGCGGTGGTGAAGACCACTTCCCCCCCGGACGCCCCCGTCGCGCCGAGCGCCCGGCCGGTGAGGACCATCCCGTCCTCCAGCACCACCCGTGCCCGCATTCACGCCCTCCTGGGATTATGAATAATTATACGCATATGTCGCATAAAAATGCAATGCGGGACGGGGCCTGGCAACCCGAGGACGGGCGCGGCGGGGCAAGAAAAAAGGAGCCCGCGGGAGGCTCCCCTGCGATCGTGGTTGTCTTCCCGGCGTCCCATCGATCCCTCCCGGAGATCGTTAATGGTCCGCGTTTCCGAACCATTGTACCGCGTTCCGGGAGAATTGCAAGCGGCCGCTACGGGGTCTTCTTGAGGAGCTGCTCGACCTCTCTCAGTCCCTGTTGAAGCCGTGCCAGGATCGGCGGATAGCGGGGATCGCTCCTGATCGCGGGGAACTTCGCCTGGGCGTCGGCCGCCTCAGGGCTGTTCTGGAACTTCTGCTGGAGTTGATCGATCCGCTGGCCGAGGGCCACGTACGCGGCGTTGCTCGCCCGCAGCGCCTGCTGGTCTGCCGACGACAGATCGAAATTCGCAAACGCCGCCGCGTCCTGGTTTCGGACGATCTTTCCTGGATGGTGATCCCGCACGTAGTAGTACTCGATCGTCCGCCGGTCGATCAACGCGATCGCCAGGTCTCGTTGGGTCGCCGCGATGGCCTTCAGCTGGGGCCACTTCGACACGATCAGCGCGTACAGATCGTTTTGAAATCGCTTCTCGACCGCGGCGAGATGCTCCCGCGCCGGATCGGGCTTCACGGCGGGGGTGGCCTCCGCCCACGTGGACGGACCGGCCGGAACCGCCCCCACCGCGCCGCCGAGCAGTTCCAGCGCGACGATGCTGAGGACCACGCTGATGGCGTTCAACGACCGGTCATTTGATGATCGCGGCTCAGGCTCCTGCCCCCGGGCGGCGGAACCGGCGGAACAGCACCCAGACCACTCCGGCGATGATCAGCGCCGGCGAGAGCGTGCTCGCCAGCACCGCGACCCACTGCACCCCCCCGAGGATCTGCCTGACCGTGGCGACGAACGCGGCCTGCATCTTCACCAGGGTCGCGCCGAAATCCCACAGACCCACGCTCTTCGCGATCGCCTTCTGGCGCATGGCAACGTTGACCGTGGCGAGGTCGACGTTGTGCTCGAGGAAATGCATCCGCCCCGTGATCTGCTCAATCTGGCCGCGCACCCGCGACAGCTCCTGCTCGATCGCCAGAAGATCAGAGATCCTGGCCGCGCGGTCCATGAAGGTCAGCAGCTGCTGCTCCTGGCGCTCCAGGTTGCGCAGGCGCGCCTGAAGGTCGACGAACTCCTCGGTGACGTCTTGGGCGCTGAACCGCCGCTCCGTTACCGTCCCCAGACCTTCGACATCCTGGATGACCGCGCTGAACTGGGGCGCCGGAACGCGCAGGGTGAACTCGCCCTGGGGGTTTCCCTCGTCGTCCGCGGACGAGGAGTCGGCGATGAACCCCCCTGCCCCTTCGGCGATCTCCAGCAGGCGCCTGGCTCCCGCGTCGAACTTCTCCACCTCAATCGCCAGATGTGCCGTGCGGACGACGCTCCGGGGGAAGGGCTCCGGAGGCTGACCCGCCATAGGGGGCGCGGCGGGAGGAAGCGCCAAGCTGGAAGCCGGGGGCGCGGCCGGCTGCTGGGCCGCAGGCCCTCCGCGCGTCGCGGTGTTGAACGGAACGGACGCCTTGCCCGCCGGGGCCACCTGCTCGTCCGCCGGTCTCGGGATGCCGACCGAATGCCTGGCCAGCTGCGGCCCCAACAGATTCGCCGCAAACACCACGACGAGTCCCACCGCCGCCGCGCCCGCTAGCGTTCGCCAGTTTCCGCTGAAGTGGGCCCACCACATCGCGGTCCCTGACCGGCGGGCCTCCTCGATGCGCCCGCGGACCCGGGACCGGAAGGACTCGGGAGCCGCGACCGGCGTCACCGACCCGATCAGCTCGACCACCTCGCGCAGGGACCCCAGGTACTTCCGGCAAGCGTCGCACGCGTCCAGGTGCCGCGTGATGCGGTCTCGCTCCGCCGGGTTCACCTGATCGTCGAGGTAGGGTGAGAGCAATTCTGTGACATGATCCCGCGTCATGGCCAGCTCCCTTCGTGTCGCGATCCGGAGCCCGCCGGCGCCAGATCGGCGAGCGCCGCCCGCAGCGCCTCGCGCGCCCGCGCGAGCCTCGACCGGACCGTCCCGATCGGGGCCTGGATGACCCCGGCGATCTCCTCGTAAGTCCATCCCTGGATATCCCGTAAGATCACGACCATCCGCTGGTCGACGGGCAGGGCTGCGATGGCCCGGTGGATTCGCTCCCGGATCTCCACGCGCTCGGCACCGTCGGCGAGCGGGTCGACGGCCGGCGCGGTCCCCTCGAGCGGATCGGCGGCCCGGGGCCGCCGGCGGCGGACGATGTCCACGGCGGCGTTGACGGCGATCCGGTGCAGCCAGGTCGAAAACGACGATTGCGAGCGGAAGGTGCCGAGCGACCGGTACGCCTTCACAAAAGCTTCCTGGGCCGCATCCTGAGCGTCCGACGGGTTGCCCGTGATCCGGTACACAAGATGGTACACGCGATCCTGATAGGCAGCCACGAGCAGATCAAAGGCGTGGGTGTCCCCCGTCCGGCTTCGGTCGATCAGGATCATCTCGTCGTCGGGCACCACGGCACCACCTTCCGACAGCTTAGACGCCCGAGGGACGGAAAAGTTCCGCCGGCGGGCCAGCCAAATAAAAAAGTGCCCTCGAGGGGGCACCGCGACGACACGGCGAGCAGGCGGGCTAGGTCTTCGGGGACGATCCGGCCGGGGGATCCCCCGGCGTGGGCCCGGCGGTGAATACGACGCCGCGCCACTCTCCGTCGGCGAGCACCTCCAACGGTTCGAGCCCCGCCACGGCGGCGAGGACGTCGGGGAGGCGATCCGCGATGATCCCCGAACCGATGAAAATTCCGCCGGGAGCCAAACGCCCGCGAACCTCTTCCAGGAGCAGGACAATGGTCTCGGCCACGATGTTCGCCACAACGACCTGGGGCGCGAAGGGCGCACGGCCCAGTCCGCCGCCGCGCGTCACCCGCACGACGCGGTCGACCGCGTTGACCCGCACGTTTTCGCGCGCCACGGCGACGGCGACGGGATCGACGTCTCGGGCCCACACGCGCGCCGCGCCCAGCCGGGCGGCCGCGATCGCGAGGATCCCGGAGCCGGTTCCGACGTCGATCACGGAAAGCGGCGTCTTGGGCCGCTGTCTCGGAAGGTACTTGAGGAGGGCCCGCAGGCAGAGGCGCGTGCTGGCGTGCGCGCCGGTCCCGAACGCCATGCCTGGATCGATCCGGATCAGAATCCGGCCGGGATGCTTCGGCGCGCGCAACCACGTGGGCTGGATCATCAGGCGGCCGATGCGGATCGGGCGGAGGGCCGCCCGCCAGGCCCGCACCCACCCGCGGGCCGCGATCGGCCGCACGGTCACAGATCCCGGGCCCGGATCGAGCCCTACCTCGCCGAGCCCGCGAACCCGCTCGCGAAGGCGGCGCAGTGTGATGGGACGGACGCGCGAAGGAGGGAGGAAGCAGCGCAGCGTGACCGCGGATGGGGTCGGTCGGTCCTCGACGACCCCGGTGATCCCGAGCTCCCACAGCATCGCGCCAACCGCCTCCGCGCCGCCGGGCGAGGTCACCACGCGCACTTCCACCCAGGTACGATGCGCGGGGCGACGGAGGAGCCGTCGGGGGACGGAGACACCCCCGAGATCGATCAAGAAGGCCGGGAGCGTAACTTTCCGAGGAGCGTCTTCTTCGTCGGCTTCACGTGCTCCCCGCGGAGGCGGCCGAACTCCAGCAGCAGATCCTCCTGCTCCTTCGTCAGCTCCTGCGGGATGGCGATCTGAAAGCGGACGACCAGATCCCCGCGTCCCTCCCGGAGTGCGGGCATCCCCTTCCCCTTGAGCGTCATCGTGGCTCCAGGCTGAAGCCCGGCGGGAATCACGAGCGGGGCGTGGCCGTCGAGGGTCGGAATCTGGATCTCGTCTCCGAGCGAGGCCTGGATCATCGACACCGAAACCTCGCAGTGCAGATCGCGCCCGTGGCGGGCGAAGACCGGGTGCCGAGCGATGTCGAGATCAACGTACAGGTCTCCCCGCCCGCCGCCCCGCATCCCGGACTCACCCTCGCCGGAGAGGCGCAGCCTCGTGCCGCTCTCCACGCCGGCGGGGACCTTGACCGTAATTTCCCGATCGGCGCGCGCCCGTCCGCTCCCGCGGCACTCCTTGCAGGGGTTGCGGACGACTTTCGTGGTCCCGTGGCATTTGGGGCAGGTCGCGATCTGCGTGAACGACCCGAACGCCGTTCGCCGGCTGTATCGGACCTGACCCGTTCCCCGGCACGTCGAGCACGTCTCGGGCGCGCTCCCCTTTTCCGCGCCGGTGCCGAAGCAGGCGGGGCAGGTCTCTTCCCGCCTGACCGTGATCAGCTTTTCGACGCCGTGCGCCGCCTCTTCGAGCGTGATCTCGAGCGAGAGGCGGAGGTCGCTCCCCCGCTCGGGCCCGGGTTCACCCGTCCCCGGGCGCTCCCGGCCGAAGAACATCTCGAAGATATCCTCAAACGGGCTCCCGCCGAACGGACTGAACGGTCCGGCGTCTCGTCCCAGGGGCGCGACGCGACCGGTCCGGTCGTACAGTGCGCGCCGCTCGGGATCCCCCAGGATCTGGTAGGCTTCGTTGATCTCCTTGAACCGCTCGTTGGCGAGCGGATCACTGTTCACGTCGGGATGGTGCTCGCGCGCGAGCTGGCGAAACGCACGCTTGACCTCGTCCGCGCTCGCGGTGCGGGGCACGCCCAGGATCTCGTAGTAGTTTCGGCGGGCCATGGTGTGCCGCTCTAGTGCTGGCTCAGCGCTTCCCCGAGGCTATCCGCCAGGAAGCAGACGAGACTGATGACTTTGCCGTACCGCATGCGGGTGGGGCCGACGATGCCGAGGACGCCCGCGGGACGCTCGTCCAAATAGTAGGTCGCCGTCACCACGCTGCAGCCTTTCATCTCTTCCCGCTGATTCTCCCCGCCGATCGTGATCCGCACCCGCTCCTCCGCGGAGCCGATGCGCAGCAGGTCCACGACCACGTCATCCCGCTCGAGCGCGGAGAGGATCGGCTGAGCCCGGCGGGCGTCCTGAAACTCCGGCTGCTTCAAAATGTTCGCCTTGCCGTCGGAGTACACGCGCAGCGGGGCGTGGAGGTGATGGTCCCGCAGCAACCGCTCCACCTGATCGAACACGCGCTGGTAGAGCGCGGCCTCTCCGATGACCACATCGAGCATCCGATCGGTGAGCTCGCGGAGCGGCTGGCCGGCGATCCGACGGGTGATCTCGTGGGAGAGGCGGTCGAGATCGTCGGGCGAGATGGGCGCGTCGAACTCGGCGGTCTTTCCTTCAAAGACGCCTTCGTCGGTCACCACGACGACGAGCGCGCGGCGCGGCGAGAGCGGGACGAGGTGGAGGTGAAGGATCCGCCGCTCGGAGGGGCTGACCGAGGCGGCGACCGACGCGCAGTTGGTGGCGGACGCCAGCGCCCGCGTCGCCTGCTCGACGGTGCGGTCCGGCTCGACCGCCAGGAGCGCCCGGCGAATCCGCGTGCGCTCGGCGGCGGGAATCTGCTCTTCCTGCAGCATCGAGTCAACGTACACCCGGTACCCCTGCTCGGTTGGCACCCGGCCTGCCGAGTGGTGCGGCTGGTGGAGGTATCCCATCTCTTCCAACGCCGCCATCGTGCTGCGCACCGTGGCGGGGCTGATTCCGAGACGGTGACGCCCCAGGACCGCTTCACTCCCTACGGGCTCTGCGGTCACCACGTAGTCGTCGATGACGATTCTCAAGACCTCGCGTTTGCGCCCGTCAAGCTCTACCATAGGCGACCCCGTCCAGTTAGCACTCGATGCTAGGGAGTGCTAGCCTCACCGCGACCAGCCTAGCATCGGCCGAAGAACACTGTCAAGCGCCCGATCCGCCCGCGGACGCCGGCGCCGTCCTGCCCGGACGGAGCAGCATCCCGAGAAGCGCAAGCTCGCGGACCCGCAAGAGGGCGCACACGACCAAGTAGGCAGCGCCGCCCGTCACCAACGCGGCAATGAGCTGGATCGCCGCCCCGGAGAACCGGGCCGGATCGACGTGCGGGCCCACCAGACGCATCGTCGCCAGAGCGACCCCGGCGAGGGCCCCCGACGCCAGTCCCGTCCGCAGCGCGGTCGCGGCGATCTCTCCGCCACCGAGCCCGCCCAGGCGTCCCCGGAGCACCCAGAGCAACAGGCCGACGTTCGTGACGGACACGAGCGAGGTGGCCAGCGCGATGCCCGTGGCCCCCAGCCAACGCATGAGGAACCAGTCCCCCACGGCATTCAAGGCGATCATGTACAAACCGATCTGCACGGGTGTTCGCGTATCGTGCAGGGCATAGTAGGTGCGGGTGACGATGTAGTAGGCGGCGAACGCCACGCTCCCGACGGCGAACCCAACGAGGCTGAGCGCCACGGCGTGGGTCGCCGCCGGGCCGAACGCACCGCGTTGGAACACGACTCGCACCAGCGGCTGACCGAGCACCAGCATCGCGGCCGTCACCGGCATCATCGTGAACAAGATCCCGCGCAGCCCGAGGGACGTGGTGGCCCGCAACGCCTCCGGCCCCGCGGATGCGATCCGGGCCATCGTCGGAAAGAGTGCCGTCGCCACGGACAGGGCAAAGATGCTGACCGGCGCCTGATTGAGCGCAAACGCGTAGTCGAGCACGGCGACGTAGTCGACGGAGGGTTGGGGCGGGAGGAATGAGGAGAAAAACCGGGCGACGTTGGAGTTGATCTCGATGACGGCCAGCCCCAGCATGGCGGGGGCCGCCAGTCGTCCCATTTCTAGGATGACGGGGTGCTTCAGATCGATGACCGGGCCAAATCGGAGGCCCGCGTGACGCGCCGCGGGGATCTGCACCACGAACTGGGCGGCCCATCCCAGCAGAAAGCTCACCGCCACGCCCAGAATCCCGAGGCGGGCGCCGAGGGGGGCGACGGTGGCGATGATCACCCCGTTGAACACCAGCGGGGCGAGCGCAGGCACGGCAAATCGGTTGTGGGCGTTGAGGAATCCCGTCATGAAGCCGGAGAGGGCGAGGAAGACCATCGAGACGAACATCACGCGCGTGAGGCCGATCGCCGAGGTCAACACCGACGGGTTCGTGCGAAGGTATCCCGGCGCGGCCAGCGGCACGATCAGCGGAGCCGCCAGGACGCCCGCGGCCACCATGCCGAGCCCGATGATGCAGACGAGGTTGAACGTGCTGGTGGCGACCCTCTGGGTCTCCTCCGGATCGCCCTTCACGAGCATCTGGCTGATCGAGGGGATGAAGACGATGCTGAGGATGCCCCCGAGCAGGAGGCGTTGCGCGAAGAACGGCAAGGAGTACGCGATGACGAACGCCGACTTCGCCCCCGTCGCACCGAAGCCCGCGGCGATGATGACGTCCCGGACGAGCCCGAGCCCCCGGCTGGCGACGGTGCCGACGGCGATCAAGCCCGCCGCCCGCGCGAGACCTCCCACAGGCATCGCCGGCCGGAGCGTCGCCGGGCGGGTCTCTCCGGTGAGCATCTTCCCGCCATTATAGCACGGGCCGCTCGCGGTCCTTCGCGACTCGACCTGCCGGGCCATCTCAGCGCGACGACGACGGCGCGGCGACGAGCAGGTGGACCCACGCCGCGGTGAAATCCCCGACCCCGACGACCCGGAAGGCACCGTCCAGCGCCGGGCGCAACCGCTCCACCATCGGCGCCCGAAATGGGACCGTGGTGATGAGCCACACACGCGGGTAGTGCGCGGCCAGCTGCCTGGCTTCGGCCGCGGTAAATCCCAGGCGCCGGTCCCCTCCCGCCCCCTCGATCGGGAACAGCGTGAGGGACGGGTGCGGCTCGCGGAAGTAGTACGTAAATGCGAGTTCGGCTGCCCCATTCACGTACAAGAGAAAATCCCCGGGCTGCGCCTCCTTCCGTACCAAATCGGCCGCCGCCCGCCAGCGGTAAGGGCGAAAATGCGGGTCGAAATAATAGCGGTCCAGCACGGGGACCCCGAACAGGAGGAGTCCTGCGGTGAGCAGCGCGAGGCCAGGCTCCCGCCATCCGCGCAGCCGCCCCGCGACGTCTACGATTCCCCGGGCGAGGAACACGGCGTAAAAGGGGAGCAGAAACGAAAACCAACGGGGATAGAACATCGGTTTCGCGAGGGAGATGAGGAACGCCGCGCCGATGGTGACCGCCGGCGGGAGCGCGAGGAGCGCCAGCGCGCGCCGGTCAGACGTGAACGACGCGATCCCGCACCACAGCACGGCGAGGAACGGCAGGACGATGACGAGCTGCCCGACCGGCCCCAGCGTCCCCCCGAAGAAGTAGCTCGTGGCTCCGAACAGCGACCCGCCAAACGCGAACAGCCCAAGCAGGTCCACCAGGTTCCGAACCGTGACAGGGTTTCGATACCAGGCCCAGCCGTGCGCGTCAAATATCTGATAGAAGAGCGATGGCGCCCACGGCGCGTACAGGGCCAGGGAGCACGCCATCGCCGCGAGCCAGGGGACCGCGTGCCGGCGTTCATAGCCGAGGACCCAGATCCCGTGGGCGATGAGGACGAAAAAACCAAAATAGTGAGTGTACACCATCAGCGTCCCGAGTACCGCGTACGTCCCCCAGCGAAGGATGCCGCCGCGCTCGACGCTGGTCTGAAGGGCCAGGGTCGAGCCTACGGCGAGCAGCCCCAGCAGCGGGTACATTCTGGCTTCTTGTCCGGCCATCACCGCAAACGGCGAAACGGCCACCAGGAACGCGCCGAGCAAGCTCGCGACCTCCGTGGAGGTTCGGCGCATGAGGGCGTAGGTGAGGAGGACCGAGCCGAGGCTAAAGCACGCGGAGGGGATCCTGAGGGCCACTTCGCCCGTCCCGGCGAAGGCGGTCCACGCTTTCATCAGCAGATAATATAGTGGAGGGTGCGCGTCGGTCGCCCTGAGGATCCCCGGGATCGCGCGCCAGGGAAATCGGACCACCCACGCGACGAAGGCTTCATCAAACCACAGGCTGTTCTGCCCGAGGAACGCAAACCGAAGCCCGGCGGCGATGCCAAGCACGCCGGCAAGGATCGCGACGGCGCTGAATTGCACGCGCTCGGGCCGAACGTGATGTGCAGGACGGACCGACGCGTGGGAGTCAGCCATCTGGGGCGCGTCTATCTCCACACTGCCCACAATACCCAAAACCTCGGGCTTTAGACCTCACCGCCGATCGCGGCGCGTGCCGCGCATTCGCCGCGCTCGCGGTCGGTTGATGGAGGCAGGGGGCTGTGTTACAATGGGCGTCGCCGCGCTGGGTGCGCGCGATCGGGACGGCCACCCACACGGAGCGGCGCGGGGGGTGCTTGGTTGGCGAAGCGCACGAAGTCGGGCCTGAAGCGAAAGCGCCAGGCCGTCAGGCGAACGGCCCGCAACACGGCGGTCCGCTCTGCGATCAAGACTCAGATGAAACACGCGCGGCAGGCGACGGCGCCGACCGCGCCTGAGGTCAAGGCGGCGATCCGCGAGTTGGATGTCGCGGCCCGCAAGGGTATTATCCATCCGAACGTCGCGGCGCGGAGCAAATCCCGCCTGATGCGTCACCTGGCGCGCCCGCGCGAAGCGGCCCCCGCCTGATCCCGCACGCGAATCCACCTCACCCCAGGCAGAGCCCGACGATCAACGTTTCCAGCGCGAGCCCGGGGGGCTTGAGCCCGGTCTTGATCTCGGTGTCGGTTTCCATCAGCAGCCCGAGCATCCTCGCCACGTCCATCCGCCCAAACGCCTCGAGCTGCGCGAGATAGCGCGCGAAAAGGAAGGCGCGGGTTCCGAGCGCGTCTCGAACGTCACCCGGGGAGGGCCGCCGGCCAGGCGCGGCCCGCCGCACGAGCGCCTTCGTTTTCAGGAGCATTCGGATCTGGTCCCCCAGCATGAACAGCACCTTCACCGGCGGTTCGGTGGTCAGCACGACGCGCAACAACCGCAGCGCCCGCTCGACCTGCCGGTGGCCCACCGCATCCATCAGATCGAAGACGGTGGCTTCGGCCACGTGGCTGGCGACCGTGTTCACATCGTCGGCGGTGATGGTGGTGCGCCCACCCGAGTAGGCGGCAAGCTTGTCGACCTCTGATCCCAATTCGCGGAGCGTCCCCCCCACCAAGGCGACCAGCGCTTCCACCGCCTCGGGGGTCATCGCCTTTCCGTCTTGCTTGGCGCGAGCGCGGATCCACCCCGGCAGGTCGCGAGGGTCGAGGCGGTCGCAGGGGATGACGCGGCCGATGCGCTGAAGGACCCCAAACAGCCGCCGCCGCCGGTCGAGCCTGTCGGCGAGAATAATGACCGTCGATGGCGGAGGGCCCTGCTCCAGGTACGCGGCCAGGGCGTCCTGATCCGGGGCTCGGAGGTCCTCGCCGCGGAGGAGGACGACCACCCGTCGGTTCCCAAAGAACGGCAGGGTCTCACACCGTGCGATGATGTCCCGGACCGCAACCTCGCTCGCGTCCACCACGTCGAGGTTGAGATCCCGCTCCGACGCGGGGAGGAGATCGTCGAGCAGCTTCCGCAGCGTCTGCTCCGCGACGAAATCCTCTTCGCCGAGGAGGAGATAGACGGTGGCCGCTCGGGCGGGCCGGGACGGCGGCGGAGACGCCCCGCCGGCGGAGCCTCTCCCCCGGGGCGGGGCGGCGCGGGACGGACGCGCGGGGGGCATCAGCCAGCCACCCGCGCTGAGACGGGGCCTGCCGAAGACGCCCGGTGAACAAGCCCCGACCGCCGGATGACTCGTATTCTATGGTAGGCTAAGCGCAGGAGGACTTCGTGACCCGAGGCGTGGCCCGTGTGCTCATGCTGCTGGCGGTCCCGATCGCCCTGGGCGCCCCGCCGGCTGGAGCGGGTGTTGAACTGCTCCCCTCCGGCACGTTCCAGATCATTCCCGGCGACTCTTCGGCGGTCTTCATGGTTCCCGACAATCGGGGCGGCTTTACGGGCCGCACCGCGCAGATCACCGGCCGCATCACCGTCGAATCCTCCGCAGAAGAAAACACCTACGTCGCCCAGGTGGCGGCGTCGATCGACACACCCTCCCTGACGACCGGCAACGGGCTGCGGGACGCCGCCATGCGGACCATCTACCTCAAGACCGCTGAGTACCCCACGATGTCGTTCGCCGGGGCGGTGA
>Ga0187846_10000851_pt1 | contig 17566 bp, 15 predicted proteins | sample TC_taG_FD_161473 | JGI IMG/M metagenome (GOLD analysis project Ga0187846, IMG submission 161473) | Biofilm microbial communities from the roof of an iron ore cave, State of Minas Gerais, Brazil - TC_06 Biofilm (v2) | ecosystem: Environmental > Terrestrial > Deep subsurface > Cave > Wall biofilm...
TCAGGTCAGCGACTTCGCACGCCGGCGCCTGAAGTCCATGCAGCGCCGACCCAAACTCATCCGCGCGTTCTGGCAGCAGGCCGAGTTGGCTCTGTAAATTGTCACCCATTTATCGAAACGTCAATAGGACGGAACCGCCGGAGAGGCGGCGAAAAGCGCGCGCGGGAGGGTTCGGGATACTCTCCTCCCCCTCCCGCACTTCTTCGCAACGCCCGCGCGCAGAGGCGAGAAACAGAAGGGGGGGTGGCTACCTCACGATGGCGGGCGCGGCCGGCCTGGCCGTCGCCGCCGACGCGTGCTGCACGCCCAGGAACAGCATCGCGGCGGACCCGATCAGCATGCCGTAGCCGATCAGGCGAAGCACCAAGGCCAGTTTGCGTACATCCGTTCGCGTCATGTGCCTGACTCCTTTCCCATCTCCTTGCCCGGCATTCTTGCGTCGCTCCGTCTTAGCAGGGGACCGGAGCATCGCGCGTTCGAATACCCTTCTTCGTCAATAGGGGGACTCAAGTTTTCGGGATCCCTGCCGACTGTGGGTGTTCCCCGGTTTGACGCACTTGGCCCCGATTCCTAGACTAGCGGCAGCAGAATTTCTACGCGTTTCCCGCGTTATAGGAACGGATTCCAAATGGATGCCAAGCAATTCATCGAGCAGACTGTTTCGGGCAATCAGGTTGTCCTGTTCATGAAGGGCACTTCACAGTTCCCGCAGTGCGGCTTTTCGGGTCGCGCGATCCAGATCCTGAAGTCGTGCGGCGTCAAGAAGCTGGTGACGGTGAACGTTCTGGAGGACGACGACGTACGCCAGGGCGTGAAGGACTACGCCAACTGGCCGACCATCCCGCAGCTGTACGTCAACGGGCAGTTTGTCGGCGGCTCCGACATCATGACCGAGATGTACCAGAGCGGAGAGCTGCTGGAACTGCTGAGGAAGGCCGAAGCGGTCTGAGACCGCGCACCGGCTTGGCCACGGCGGCCGGCCGCAGAGCCCCCGGTGGTAAGCCTCAAGTGACCGTGCGCCGCCTGATCGTTGCCATCACGGGTGCCTCCGGAGCCATCTACGGCACGCGCCTGCTCGGCCACCTGCGCGGCGCCGGCGTCGAAACCCATCTTGTGCTGTCGCAGGCCGGCGTATGGAACGCCCACCACGAGCTCGGGATGCGCCGTGCCGACATCGAGCGCCTGGCCGACGTCGTGCACCCGGTGACCGATCTTGGTGCGAGCATATCGTCGGGCTCTTTCGCCTGCGACGGCATGGTTATCGCGCCGTGTTCGGTCAAGACGCTGGCGGCAGTGGCGCATGGATTTGGCGACAATCTGATCGGACGCGCTGCCGACGTCTGCTTGAAGGAGCGCCGCCGCCTGGTGTTGCTGGTGCGCGAGGCTCCGCTGAACCTCGCGCATATTCGAGCGATGGAAGCGATCACGCTGATGGGCGGGGTCGTGTTTCCGCCGGTGCCTGCGCTCTACCTGCGGCCGGCGTCGATCGAAGCACTGGTCGACGGCACACTAGCGCGCGTACTGGATCTGTTCGGGATCGACAATTCGATCGCACCGCGCTGGCAGGGCATGGGCCGGGGCGAAGAAGCCTGAGGGCGCCGTGAGCAAATGAAGCACCTTACGCGGGTCAACGTCGTCTATTTCCTGGTCGCGATGCTGGGCGTGCTGATGCTGCAGAACGCCTGGATCCACTACGTATCGGTCGAGCCGATGGCGTACAGCGACTTCCTGCACGAACTGAAGGCGAACAACGTGCAGGACATCTCGATCTCGTCCGATTTGATCCACGGCACGCTGAAAAAGGCGCTGGCCGATGGGCGCAGGCAGTTCGTCACGACGCGGGTCGACCCCGAACTTGCGAAGGACCTGGACACCTACGGCGTGAAGTTCACGGGAGTGGTCGAGAACACGTTCCTGAAGGATCTGCTCGGCTGGGTCGTGCCGGCGCTCGCGTTCGCGGGGATCTGGTTCTTCCTGATCCGCCGCCTGCAGGCGAAAGCCGGCGTCGGCCCGGGACTGCTTGCGATCGGCAAGAGCAAGGCCAAGGTATACGTGGAGAAGGAGGTCAAGGTCACCTTCGAAGACGTGGCCGGAGTCGATGAGGCCAAGGAGGAGTTGAAGGAGGTGGTCGGTTTCCTGAAGGATCCGGCTCAGTACGGCCGCCTGGGCGCCAGGCTGCCGCGGGGGGTACTGCTGGTCGGTCCTCCCGGAACGGGCAAGACGCTGCTGGCGCGCGCAGTCGCGGGCGAAGCGGGAGTGCCATTTTTCTCGATCAACGGGTCGGAATTCGTCGAGATGTTCGTCGGCGTCGGTGCGGCGCGCGTGCGCGATCTGTTCGAGGAAGCGCGCAAACAGGCACCCGCAATCGTCTTCATCGACGAGATCGACGCGCTCGGGCGCGCGCGAGGCGCCTACGGCATCGGTGGACACGACGAAAAAGAGCAGACCCTGAACCAACTGCTGGCCGAGCTGGACGGCTTCGACGCGCAAGCCGGCCTGGTGCTGATCGCAGCTACGAATCGCCCCGAGATTCTCGACCCGGCGTTGCTGCGCGCCGGTCGCTTCGACCGCCAGGTGCTCGTGGACCGGCCCGACCGCTCGGGACGAACCGCGATCCTGCGCGTTCACGCCAAGAAAATCGCGATCGCTCCGAACCTGGATCTCGATCAGGTGGCGGCGCTCACGGCCGGCTTCAGCGGGGCGGATCTGGCCAACCTGGTCAACGAAGCCGCGCTGCAGGCAACGCGCAGCGGACACCGCCAGGTCGAGCTGGACGACTTCACGATCGCGATCGAGCGCATCGTCGCGGGACTGGAGAAGCGCAGCCGCCTGCTCAGCCCGAAGGAGCGAGCGGTGGTCGCGCATCACGAGATGGGGCACGCGCTGGTAGCGAGCGCTCTGCCCGGACAAGACCCGGTGCAGAAGATTTCGATCATCCCACGCGGTATCGGCGCGCTCGGCTATACGCTGCAACGTCCGACCGAAGACCGCTATCTGATGACGCGGGGCGAGCTCGAGGACAAGATGGCGACGCTGCTCGGGGGGCGAGCCGCCGAACAGCTCGTGTTCGGCGAACTGTCCACCGGTGCGGCCGACGACTTGGCCAAGGTCACGCAGATCGCACGCAGCATCGTGGCGCGCTACGGTATGGACTCGCTGCTGGGGCCGATCGTGTACGAGCAGGAGCGCACCGCTTTCCTCGCGCCCAACGGGGTGGAAGCCTCACCGAAGCTCTACTCCGAGCAGACCGCGCGCGAGATCGATCTGGCCGCGCGTGCGCTGGTCGAGGCGGCGTTCGACAAAAGCATCCGCATTCTGACGGAGCGGCGCGCCGTGCTCGAACGCGGCGCCCGACTGCTGCTCGAGAAGGAGACGCTGGGGGACGCCGAGCTGAAGGAGTTGCTGGCTGCGCCACCGGAGCAGACGGTATTGCCGGCGCCTGCGCGAACTGCCGACGCGGCGCGCGTGTCGGCCTGATCCGCCCGCCGTGATTCGTCCTCGACAACTCAATGGTTGGCGATCCGCAGCAGCCGATCGCCGGCCGACTCCGGAGCCCACACCTCGCCGCGCCGGCCCATGATTTGACGAACGCCAGGAGCCTGCGCTGCCGGCGTCGCAAATGTTTCGGTGGCCGGATCGAAACGAACGAGCGACCCTGTTGACCAGTCGCTCAACCAGACCCGATCGGCGGGATCAACCCATACCGCGTAGGCGTGCGCGCTACCGGGAAGAGGCCACTCGCGCCAGGCGGACGAGCGCGGGTCATAAACCGCGACCTGTCCTGTGTTCCAGAAGCTGACCCAAACACGGCCGCGGGAATCGGACCAGACGCGCCGCGCTCCCTGTTCCCGCACGGGCGGCTCAAGCACAGTGGCCGTTCCGGTATCAAGGTCAACTTTCGCGATGTAGTTGCCCGCGAGCGAAGCGAAATACACGTCACCACTGGGTGTCGTGCAGATGCCGTAGGGTCCAGGGCCGCGAGGTGCCTTCCACACGCTCATCTGACCGCTCGCTGGATCGAGCCGGCCGTAGTAGCCGGCCTGACCGGTGAACCAAACGCGGCCGCGCCGATCGAACGTCGCCGTGTTCAGATTTGCGTCTGCAGCATCCGCCGGAAGCGGCCAGCGCCGCACCTCGTGGTTGGCGGGATCGACCCGCACGATCGCGTTGCGTCCACCATCGGTGATCCACACTCCGCCGTCAGGGCCGACGATCACGCCGTGGGGTGCCACGCCGGGACCGAGCGATACCACGTCGACGCGACCGCTCGCCGGGTCCAGGATTCCGAGTTGGCCGGAATGCTGTGCCGTGAAATACACGGTCCCTCCGTCGGGCGCCGGCGCCACATCATGCGGTCGGGATCCGGCAGGCACCACGAAATCGGTCACCTCGTTCGAAGCCCGCGTGGTGGATGACAGCGCAATGCAAATTGGCGCAATGCAGATCATTACGCAAACATTACGAATTGGACGCACCATTACCGCGCTCCTGAAATCCCACATGCCAGTTTCGCACCATTCAAGTTGCTATGCGTCAATCCTTCCGATTGGCCCGACGCAAGATCGATCCCGCGATTTTGCGCTGGGCGGCGCGTTCGAATGGCGTATCCTGAAAAGGGAGAGTTCCTCGATGCACTCCTCGATGCACAGCCCGGGCAGCAACATGCAGGCAGGTCACGCTTCCGACAACGGAGTGCGCCAACTCACGTCCGTCGCGGCAGAAGCGTGGGGGTTCCTGAACCACAGCACCGATCTATGGCTAGCCGGCCTCGCACGGCCCGACCTGATTCGCGCGCGCGCGGCACACCGACTGAACATGTTGTTGGCACATGCCCGGCGCTCCTCGCCGTTCTATCGCGATCTGTACCACGGGTTGCCGGCCGGCAAAGTGGCGCTCGAGCAGCTTCCCGTGACCAGCAAAGCGACCTTGATGGCCAACTTCGAGGACTGGGTCACCCGGCCGGAACTCAAGCTGGATGCGCTGCTGCAGTTCACGCAGGACCCGACTCGCATCGGAAGGCTGTACCTTGGCCAGTACACGATCTGGAGCAGTTCGGGCACGACCGGGACTCCGGGCTTGTTCGTGCAAGGTCCGCAGGCGCTGGCGGTGTACGAGGCGCTGTTCGCGGTACGCAACAACATGGACGCGCGCGCGATGCTGCGCTCGATCGCGGCGGGCGAGCGCTTCGCGTTCGTCGCAGCGGTGGATGGCCATTTCTCCGGCGTCTCGATGTGGCGGCGAATGGTGCAATTGAATCCGTGGATGGCGCCGAACACCCGCGCGATCTCGGTGTTGCAACCGCTCGGGGCTGTGTGCGAGCAGCTGCAGCGTTTCGATCCGCGCATCCTGACCAGCTACGCCTCGCAGCTGGTGGCGCTTGCGCAGGAACAGCGCGAAGGACGGCTGGCACTGAACCTCAAGGGCATCTGGAGCGGAGGCGAAACCTTGTCGAGACGCGACCGCGCCGACATTGCAGGCGCGTTCGGCTGCCCCGTCATCGACGACTATGGAGCTTCGGAATTCCTGAACATCGCGTACGACTGCGGCTGCGGCGCGCTGCACCTGAACCGCGATTGGGTGATCCTGGAGCCGGTTGACCGCGACGGCCGTCCGGTTCCGGACGGCGCGGCGTCCTTCTCGGTGCTGCTCACCAACCTGGCCAACTTCGTGCAGCCGATCATCCGCTACGACCTCGGAGACAGCGTCACGTTCCTTTCCGAGCCATGTCCGTGCGGCAGCCCGCTGCCGGCGTTGCGCGTGGAAGGCCGGCGCGACGACACGCTCTGCCTGCAGCGCGGCGACGGTTCGCTCGAACGGGTGATTCCGCTCGCGCTGTGCACGGCCCTGGAGGAGCGAGCGGGCGTATACCGGTTCCAGGTGCTGCAGGAAGCATCCAATCGGCTGGTGCTGCGAATCGACCCGTCGGAGGGCGAGCCGAGCGAGGTCGCGGCGCGCGCCGAGGAGTGCATCCGCTGCTATTGCGCCGAACTCGGCGCGGGCGGCGTGCTCGTGCGCACCGACCCGGCGCCGCCGCAAGTGGACCCGGTCAGCGGCAAGCTCCGCCGAGTGTGCGCTCGGCGCGATGCTGCGGACGCAGGTGAGCTGGCCACCGCCAGCCCGATGTAGCGGCAGTACCTCCTGCAGAAGTCTTCTCCCGCGCTGGTCGTCACGTAGGGGTTTGAGCGTCGGTGCGAGCATGCGCCGGCGCGCCGGGCGCCACTGCGAAATCCGATACAGTATCGATCCGGGCTTACAAGGCGTTACGCAGTTTGCACAATGTAGCGGCACGATCGTCATATGGTTGACTCGAAGAAGCTGCAATGACTTCGCAGAATCGTGGGCGCGCTTCCGGCGTGCGTGGAGCAAGGATGAAGAACTGGAAAGGTGTACTGTTCGTAGCAGCGTCCGTGGTGGCGGGAACGATGGCGTTTGTTACGCCGTCGTGGGCCGATCGCGATCGCGACGACCGGCACTGGCATGGCCGGATCGAGCGCTTTCACGATCACGACTGGGGCGTGTGGCGCGGCGGCCGCTGGTCCCACGAGTTTCACGATGGACGCTGGGGCTGGTGGTGGATCGTCGGCCCGACCTGGTACTTCTATCCGACACCCGTTTACCCGTATCCCGATCCGTACGTGCCGCCGACCGTGGTTGTGCAGCCCGCGCCGCCGGCAGTGGTCGTGCAGCCCGCGCCTGCTCCGGCCAGGCCGGTGACGCCTCCGCCTCCGCAGGCCTGGTACTACTGCGCGTCGGCGAGGGGTTACTACCCCTACGTGCCGACGTGCGCGGAAGGCTGGCGCGCGGTACCCGCAACACCGGGGGCGGCGCCAGTGGCGCCGCAAAGCGCGCAGCCGGCGTTGCCACCGCCGCAACAGTAACTAGCGCAACCAGCTGAGTTTTGGGAGAGTCGAAATGAGAATGAAAATCCTCGGAGTCTTCGGGTCCGTCGCAGTAGCTTCGCTGCTGGCGGCGTGCGCACAGATTCCGAACGGCCCGAGCGTGGCCGTGATGCCTCCGCCCGGCAAGCCATTCGATCTTTTCGTTGCCGACGACCAGCTCTGCCGCGGGTACGCAACTCAGGCAATCGGAGGTACCAGCGCTTCGCAGTCCGCCGCCGCCAGCGCGGTAACGTCCGCGGCCGTCGGCACCGCGCTCGGTGCCGCGGTCGGCGCGCTCGCGGGCGGGCACAATTCGGTCGGAACCGGCGCAGCCATCGGAGCGGTCGGCGGGACCGTGGTGGGTCTGGGTGCAGCCGATACCGCGGGGCGCTCCGTGCAGCGCCGCTACGACATCGCGTACGAGCAATGCATGTACTCTCGCGGCAACCTGCTGCCGGGGCAGTCCGCCGCTGGCTATCAATCGGCGCCGCCGCCTCCGCCGCCTGGTGCTCCTCCTCCGCCGCCGCGCTGATGTAACCGCGAATCCAACCGATCCGTCACTCGCTTCGCAGTATCGCGAGCAGCAGGCGTTTGGCCTTTTCCCAGTCGCGTCGCACGGTGCGTTCGGTCACGCCGAGCGACTCGGCGATCGCCGCTTCGTCATAACCGCCGAAGTAGCGCATTTCGACGACCCTGGCGGCGCGTTCGTCGGCCTTCTCCAGCACCTCAAGAGCCTGATGCACGCGGACGATGTGTTCCGCGTCCGCGCAGATGTTGTCGGCCAGATCGGTCGAAAGGGTTGTCTTCTTCGCATCGCCGCCACGCCTGCGTGCGAGCCGCTGCCGGGCGCTATCTACGATGACCGATCGCATCACGCGTGCGGCATAGGCGAAGAAGGCCTTTCGGTCCTGGATTCGAAGTGCGCCTGAATTTGCAAGGCGCAGATAGGAGTCGTGCACAAGCACCGTCGTTCCCAGAACGGTGTTGCGCCCGCCGGCGCGCAAGCGCGAACGCGCCAGGCGCTTCAGTTCCGGGTAGCAGGCCGCGAACAGCGCATCCCGCGCCGCGACATCGCCGCGTCGCACCCGCTCCAGAAGCTGTGTGAGATTGCTCACCTTCGCCAACTTTGGTGACCCGTATACGTGCAGTTGCAGGAGCCGATTGCACCGTGTGGAACGGGCTTTGGCAAGTGACGCCCGACACACCGCCCGGTCTGCCGGCATGCGCCTGTGCAAGTGTCCGCTTCGCTGCGGCGATTGCGTTCGTTAGAGCAAGGGACGGCGGTTTGCGCCGCCGCAAATCGCCGACTCAGGGCAATCGGGAGTTCGCCATGGACAGGCCAAAAGCCGGCTCGGTCCCTCATTCCGCCGGCCACCACACTCAGAGGATTGCGGCAGTCGCACTGATGCTCGGCGCTGTTGTCGCGCCCATTCTTGCGCTCAGCAAGGACGACGACTCCGAGGCAAGATTCAGCATCGATGGTGCAGGAATCCTCGAGAGCTCGTCGACGAACGCGTTCGATCGTGGGCCCACGCAGGGATTTTTCGAGTCCCTCGGGACCAACGGACGCAAGTGCTCAACCTGCCACGTCCAGGCCGACGCCTGGAGCCTGGCGCCGGCTCACGCGCGGGCGCTCGAGGCGGACGATCCCTTGTTCACTCCCAACGACGGTTCGGATTGCCCTCCGCTGCAGGCGTCGCAGGGCGCCGACAGCGGTCGATCATCGCAGCTTCTCCAGTACGGCCTGATTCGGGTACAGATTTCCATCCCCGCCAACGCCGGTTTCGCGCTGGAGTCGGCGACCAATCCCGCCGGATGCACGATCGCACCCGGCTCCAACGAAAACGGCGGTCAGTTCTTCCTGTTTCGGCGTCCGCTGCCTTCTACCAATCTGATCTTCGAATCGGCCATCATGTGGGACGGCCGCGAGACGCTGCAGCCGATCACGACCCAGGACGGCCAGCAGGGCTTGCAGCCCCTTCATTTCGACCTTGCCGACCAGGCCAATTCGGCCACGACTGGTCACGCACAAGGGGCGCCGATCGCAGGTTCGCCCGCGCAGGCAGATATCGTCTCGTTCGAGTCCGGGCTGTACACCGCGCAGCGCCTACAGCTCGCGAAATCCTCGAGCGGAGTCGCCCTTCTCGAGGCCAACGGTGCGCACGGCGGCGCCGAGTACCTTCAGAACACGGTCGCACCGGCCTTCTTCATCGGCGTGAACGATCCTCTGAAGCCGGGATTCCGCAACGCCAGCTTCGACCTGTACACCGCATGGGAGCCGGGCAGTGGCGGCTACAAGGAGTTGTCGCCGATGCAGAAGGCAATCGGTCGCGGCGAGGCGTTGTTCAACAACACTCGTTTCGTGATCCACGACGTGCCCGGCCTGAATAGCACCCCCACCGATCCCCTGTTCAACCCATCCGACCCGCTCGCAGGGCAGGACGTGGTCGCGGGCTGCGGCCTGTGCCACAACAATCCGAATGTGGGCAACCATTCGACTTCCCTGCCGATCAACATCGGCATCACGATGGCAAGTCCGAGCAACAACGACGGTTCACCCAACACGTCGCTCGACATCGCGAATTTGCCCGTCTATACGCTGCGCAACTCGGTCACCGGAACGCGGGTGCAGGTCACGGACCCCGGCAAGGCGATGATCAGCGGCAAATGGACCGATATCGGAAAGACGAAAGGGCCGATGCTGCGCGGACTGGCCGGGCGGGCCCCTTACTTCCATAACGGCTCGGCCAAAGATCTCGCCACCGTCGTTCAGTTCTACAACTCCCGCTTCAACATCGGACTGACATCCGAGCAGGTCGCAGACATGGTGGCATTCCTGTCGGCCCTTTGATCAGGCGACTTGCGCCGGCAGTGCGCCTTCCTCCGTGGCAGCGGCGCGGCCGACCACCTGGCCGCCCCGGCGAACCTTGACCGCGCAGAACTTGAACTCGGGGATCTTGCCGACCGGGTCGAGTGCCGGGTTGGTGAGCATGTTGGCGGCGGCTTCGTAGTAACAGAAGGGGATGAAAACCGTCCCCTTCGCAATGGCGCTGTCGACTCGCGCGTACAACGAAATGCTGCCGCGCCGGGACTGCACTGTAACCACCCCGCCTGGCCCGACCCGCAGCGCAGCCAGGTCGGCAGCGTTCATCGAGGCGACCGGCTCGGGCTCGATCGCATCGAGCACGCTCGCGCGCCGCGTCATCGCGCCCGTGTGCCAGTGCTCGAGCTGGCGCCCGGTGATCAGCACCATCGGGTACTCGGCGTCCGGCAATTCGTCGGCGCTGATCAACTCGGTCGGCACCAGGCGGGCTCGGCCGTTGTCGGTCGGGAAATCATTGATGAACACGACGGGCTCACCCGGGTCGCCGACCTTTTCGCACGGATAGGTGACGCTGCTCTCGTCCTGAAGCCGCTCCCACGTGATGCCGGCGATCGATGGCATGGCCTTGCGCATCTCGTCGAACACGTCGGATACGTCGCGGTAGCTCCAGTGCAGGCCGAGCCGCTTCGCCATCTGTTCGATGATCCACAGATCCGCCCGGGCGTCGCCCGGAGCCTCCAGGGCTTTGCGCCCCAACTGCACCATGCGATCGGTATTGGTGAACGTGCCGGTCTTTTCGGGAAACGCGGTGGCGGGCAGCACGACGTCCGCCAGGTAGCACGTCTCGGTCAGGAAGATGTCCTGCACCACCAGGTGCTCGAGCTCCGCCAGCGCCTGGCGCGCGTGGTGAACGTCCGGATCCGACATCGCCGGGTTCTCGCCCATGATGTACATGCCGCGGATGATGCCGGCGTGGGTCGCGTCCATGATCTCGACCACGGTCAGCCCGGGCTTCGGATCAAGCTTGGCGCCCCACAGCTCCTCGAATCGCACACGCGCCGCCTCGCTCGCCACGGACTGGTAATCCGGGTACACCATCGGGATCAAGCCGGCGTCGGATGCACCCTGCACGTTGTTCTGCCCGCGCAGCGGATGCAGCCCGGTTCCCGGGCGCCCGATCTGACCGGTGATCATCGCCAGCGAAATCAGGCAGCGCGCGTTGTCCGTTCCGTGGATGTGCTGCGAGATCCCCATCCCCCAGAAGATGATCGATGCTTTCGAAGTGGCGTACAGGCGAGCGACTTCCCGCAGCGTCTGCGCCGGGATGCCGCAAATGGGCGCCATCGCCTCCGGGCTGAACGCCTCGACGTTGCGTTTGACTTCCTCGTAGCCCTCGGTGCGGCGGCGAACGAACGATTCGTCGACCAGGCCCTCGTGGACGATGACGTGCATCATCGCGTTGAGCATTGCGACGTCGCTGTCCGCGTTGTGCTGCAGGAAGTACGTCGCATGGCGCGCCAGATCCGAGCCGCGCGGGTCTGCCACGATCAGCTTGGCGCCGCGCTTGGCCGCGTTCTTCAGCCAGGTCGCGGCGACCGGGTGATTGGACGTGGGGTTGGCACCGATCAGGAAGATGACTTCGGCTTTGGTCGCATCCATCACCGGGTTGGAAACGGCGCCCGAGCCGATTCCTTCCAGCAGCGCGGCGACGCTGGAGGCGTGGCACAGGCGCGTGCAGTGGTCGACGTTATTGGTACCGAAGCCTGTGCGCACGAGCTTCTGGAACAGGTACGCCTCCTCGTTCGACCCCTTGGCAGAGCCGAAACCAGCCAGCGCCTGCGGGCCGCGCGAATCGCGGATGCGCCGCAGCCCGCCTGCAGCGAAGTCGAGCGCCTCTTCCCAGGTTGCCTCCCGGAACACCGCGAGCGGATTGTCGGGGTCGGCAGTGAAATCGGCCGACTTCGGCATTCCGGGCTTGCGGATCAAAGGTGTGGTCAGGCGCTGACGGTGGTGCACGTAATCGAAGCCGTAGCGGCCCTTCACGCATAGGCGCCCGTGATTGGAAGGGCCGTCGCGCCCTTCGACATGCAGGATCCGGTTGTCCTTGATGTGATAGGTCAGCTGGCAGCCAACACCGCAATACGGGCACAGCGAGTCGACCGTCTTGTCCGCAGCCACGAGGCCGACTTCGTTGGCGGGCATCAGCGCCCCGGTCGGGCACGCTTGCACGCACTCGCCGCATGCGACGCAGGTCGATTGCCCCATCGGGTCGTCCAGGTCGAACACGATCTTCGAATGGTGTCCGCGGAACGCGTAGCCGATCACGTCGTTGACCTGTTCCTCGCGGCACGCCCGCACGCAGCGCGTGCACTGGATGCAGGCATCGAGGTTCACCGCCATCGCCGGGTGCGACAGATCGGGCCCGGGCGACATGCGTGGCTCGAAACGCGCTCGCACGACACCGAGCCGGTCGGCCCAGTGGTCCAGCTCGCAGTCGGGCCGATAGTGCTGCTGCGGCATGTCGGATTTGAGCAACTCCAGGATCATCCGCTGCGAGTGCAGGGCGCGCGGGCTGTCGGAAGCCACTTCCATTCCGGCGGTCGGACGCCGGCAGCACGACGGCGCCAGCACGCGCTCGCCCTTGATCTCGACCATGCATGCGCGGCAGTTTCCGTCCGGCCGCATGCCTTCCTTGTAGCAAAGGTACGGAATCTCGATGCCTTCACGCTTGGCGGCCTGCAGGATCGTCTCGTCCGGCGATGCCGTGACGCCGCGCCCATTGAGTTTGAAGGGCACCAGCGCCGGCGCCTCCTGTGGTTTGAGCAACGCACTCATCCTCGGTTCCTCAAGCGATCTCGTGAGGGAAGTACTTGATCACGCAGCGTATCGGGTTGGGTGCAGCCTGACCCAGGCCGCAGATCGAGGCGTCCGCCATCGCCTGCGACAGCTCCTCCAGCAGCCCCTGATCCCAGCGTTCAGAGGCAAGCAGCCGCACCGCCTTCTCGGTGCCGACGCGGCATGGCGTGCATTGCCCACACGACTCGTCGGAGAAAAAGCGCATGATGTTCAGCGCCGCAGCGCGGGCCGAATCGTGCTGCGACAACACGATGATGGCCGCCGAGCCGATGAAACAGCCGTAGTCGTTCAGTGTGTCGAAGTCGAGCGGGATGTCGCCCATCGACTCCGGCAGGATCCCGCCAGAGGCACCGCCCGGCAGATACGCGTAGAAGCGATGACCGGGCAGCATGCCTCCGCAGTACTCCTCGATCAGCTCGCGAACGGTGATTCCGGCCGGTGCCAAGTGGACGCCCGGCTTGCTTACGCGCCCCGACACCGAGAACGAACGCAAGCCCTTGCGCCCGTGGCGGCCATGCGACGTGAACCAGTCCGCGCCCTTCTCGAGGATGTCCCGCACCCAGTAGACCGTTTCCAGGTTGTGCTCGAGCGTCGGGTAGCCGAACAGTCCCACCTGCGCGACATACGGCGGCCGCAGCCGCGGCATGCCGCGCTTGCCTTCGATCGACTCGATCATCGCGGACTCTTCGCCGCAGATGTACGCGCCGGCGCCGCGCCGCAGGTGCATCGGCGGAAGCGCGCACGGCGGATCGGCTTGCAGCGCCGCCAGCTCACGCGACAGGATCTCGCGGCAGCCGGCGTATTCGTCACGCAGATAGATGTAGATCCCGCCCACCCCCGCCGCCCATGCCGCGATCGACATGCCCTCGAGGAAGCGGTGCGGATCTCGCTCCAGGTAGTAGCGGTCCTTGAACGTGCCGGGCTCGCCTTCATCGATGTTCAGGGCCATCAAGCGCGGGGCCTTTTCGGCGCGCACGATGCGCCATTTGCGGCCGGCCGGGAACCCGGCCCCGCCCAGACCGCGCAGTCCGGAGCTCTCCATAGTCTTCAGCACGGACTCGGCGTCACGCGCACCGCTCAGGCATTCGCGCAGCAGCCGGTAGCCGCCGCCGTTCCGATATTGCGCATACGTGACGTATCCGCTCACCGGCGCGGCCGTATCGGCGCGGGCGATCGCCGCAGCGACCTGCTGCGCCGAGGCCCGCTGCAGCGGGTTGCGGCCCACCACCGCCACCGGCGCCGATTCGCAGCGCCCCACGCACGGGGCGCCGACAATTCGCACGTCGGCTCCGGACTTGCGCGCGAGGTCCGCCAGCAACTGGCGCGCCCCGGCAAGCTCGCACGAGAGCGACTCGCACACGCGCACCGTTAGCGCCGGCGGCCGAACGCCGCCGTCCTGGACCACATCGAAGTGGTGATAGAAGGTCGCGACTTCATACACCTCGGTCATCGCGAGCTTCATTTCGGCGGCCAGCGCGACGATGTGTGCCGCCGAAATGCACAGGTATCGGTCCTGGATCCGGTGCAGGTACTCGATCAAAAGATCGGGGCGGCGCGGTTCACCGCCGAGCAGCTTCTGCACCTCGGCCAAAGCTTTCGGATCGACGCTGCGACCCTTCGGTGTGGAGCGCGGCTTGCGGCTCATCCGGCCGGCATCGGCGATCGGTATCACGTTGGCCGGTGCAGCTGGCTTGTTCATTCGAACTGCGCGAGCTCCTCGGGGGTGTTGATGTTGCTGAAGGCTTCTGCCTGGTCTTCGAAATCGACCTCGACCGCCGCCACGGTTCCTTGCCATTGCTCGACCTTGCGACCGCCACCGGCCAGGAACGCCTCCAGGCGCGGCAGCAGCGTGCTGCGGCAGACGCAAAACACCGGGTGCGTTCGCTCGCCGGCCCGGGCCGCGGCCAGATCTGCACTGTGCTGCAGCAACGCGGCTTTCAGTCGCTCGACCAGGTCGAGCGGCAAAAATGGCGAATCGCACGGAACCGTCGCCACCAGCGGCGATGAGGTCGCCGCCAGCGCGGCATGCAAGCCCGCGAGCGGGCCGACGAAACCTGCCACGCGGTCCGGCACCACCGGCCAGCCGAATGCGGAGTACTCTTCAATGTGCTGGTTCGCATTGATCAGCACCTCGTCGACCTGCGGCGAAAAGCGCTCCAGCACCCACTCCACCATCGGGCGGCCCCGCAGCGGGCGCAAACCCTTGTCGACGCCGCCCATGCGGCGGCCCAGGCCGCCCGCCAGCACCACGCCCGCGACGCGCCCTTCACTCATCGGGCGAAGCGCTCCGCACCGGTGTAGAGCAGGTAGTGCTGCCCCTGAACCCGCCCGATCGCGGTGATGCCCGTCTGGCGGGCGATCTGCCAGCCCGCATGCGTGATGCCGTTGCGCGAGGCCAAAAATGGGACTCCCATGATCGCCGCCTTCAGCACCATCCCCGACGTCATCCGCCCGGTCGTGAACAGAACCTTATCGGCTCCGTCCAGGCCTTCGAGCCACATGCGGCCGGCGACCGCATCGGTCGCGTTGTGACGGCCGACATCCTCGAGAAACATCAGAACCTCGATCCGCTGCGCTTCGATCCGCGCCAGCGCGCATCCGTGCACGGCGCCCGCCTTCTCGTGGATCGTCTGCAACTGGCGCACCTCACGCGCCAGCGCGAACAGCCGCCCCTGGTCCAGGCGTGCATCGCCGGGTAGCTGGATGCTTTCCAGACCCTGCATCAGTCTGTCCATCAGCGTGCCGAGCCCGCTGGCGCCGGTGCCGTTGCGCTGACCTGCCGTAATGGACGTTCCGCCCCGGCCGGTGCGGGTCGCTACAGTGACGGCGTGCTTGTCCCAGTCGACCTGCACCGACGCGACTTGGGCGACATCCGAAACGAGCCGCTGGTTGCGCAAATATCCGAGCGCAAGGGCTTCCGGACATGTCCCCAGAGTCATCAGCGTCGCGATTTCGCTCCCGTCCAGGAACAGCGTCAGCGGATATTCGCCGGCGATCGAGATGGGCAGCGCCTCGCCCTTCTCGTTGATTGCCGTGATCTCGAACGTCGGCGGTCGGGCAGCCTGCGTCAGCAGCGGCAGCGATGGCGGGGCGCCCATTGGATTTGCCTGGTATATCTCATATCAGGATCAGACAGACTCAGATCATAGAAGTTTTTGGGAATGGACAATATGTCGCGCGGAACATAAGCGCGTTCGGAAATATCCGCCCTGACGTTGCGGACTAAGGCACTAAGACAGGGAATAAGACAGCGGTCTAGGACAGCGCGACTTCCAGCTGGACCTGCCCTTCTGCTGGAAGCACTTCCCCGATCTCGGCCGCCGTTTCGAAACCGTGGCGGCGAAAGACCGCAAGCGCCTGCTGTACCGCACCGGGGGTGCAGGTCACAAGAAGGCCTCCACTGGTCTGTGGATCGGTCAATAGGGCCTGCTCGGTCTGAGAAAAGCCGCCGGGCAGCCGCACCTGGCTGCCGTAGCCCGCCCAGTTGCGACCAGAGGCTCCCGTGACGAACCCGGCCGCTGCCAGCTCCCGCACACCGGGCAAAACGGGGACTCGCTTCCAGTCGGTGCGAATGCGACAGCCGGATCCGCGCGCGATCTCCAGCAAATGGCCCGCAAGTCCGAAGCCGGTGACATCGGACAGCGCATGCACGCCGTCGATCGCCGCCAGATCCGGACCGGGAGTGTTCAGTCGGGTGGTGTTCGCGACCATGTTCGCGTAGCCGACCGCGTCCAGCCGCTCTTTTTTCAGCGCGGCCGAATAGATGCCTACGCCGATCGGCTTTCCCAGCAGCACGCGGTCGCCCACGCGCGCCGCGCTGTTGCGCTTGACTCGCGCCGGATGCACCAGGCCCAGTACGGCCAGGCCGTAGATCGGTTCGACCGAATCGATGCTATGGCCACCCGCGATCGGTATACCCGCGTTTTGGCACGCTGCTTCCCCGCCTTCAAGGATGCGGCGTATCACCTGCACCGGAAGCACATTCACCGGCATTCCGACCAACGCCAGCGCGAAGATCGGCCGTCCACCCATCGCGTAGACGTCGGAGATGGCGTTGGTCGCTGCAATGCGGCCGAAGTCGTATGGATCATCGACGATCGGCATGAAAAAGTCGGTGGTCGCCACCAGTGCCTGCTCGTCGTTGAGTCGGTACACCGCCGCATCGTCGGCCGTCTCGATGCCGACCAGAAGTTCGGGGGGAACCGGCATCCGGGCCGTGGTGCGCAGGATGTCCGACAGCAAGCCCGGCGCGATCTTGCAACCACAGCCGCCGCCGTGTGACAGGGAGGTCAGCCTGGGAGGGGCCGAATCACCTTGTTTCGAGCTCGTTGCTTGCGCATCCATCATCCATTTCTCCGAGAGATCAGGCGCGCAACCAGCCGCCTCAGGGCCTGCTGCTCGCGGCGCGGATCGAACAGCGGCGCGCGCGCGCGACACTGCCGATCCAACGTCGTCAGCAGCTGCGGCTCGTCGCGGCACCGCTCGAGCAGCCGCGCGAGCGCCGCTGCGTCCTTGCACGGGAAGTAGCCGCGGTAGTCCTCCCCCAGCATACCGACGTTGCCGTCGATGCGCGACGCCAGCACCGCCGTGCCGCCGCGAACCGCCTCGAGGATCGTGTGCGCGCCGCCTTCCATCGAACTGGCGTTGATCAGGACATGCGCATGCTGGATTCGCCGCAACGTGTCTGCGTGCGGCCGCGCGCCCAGCCAGCGGTAGTTCGGACACGCGCGCGCCGTCGCGGCCGCACCTCGGGAGAGCTCCGGCGCAAGCGCGGCTCCCACGTGGTCGATCTTGATGTCAGCTCGGTGCCGCAGCAGGCGCGCCGCTTCGAACAGCGTCTGCGGGCACTTCTCGTCGCGCAGGTGGCCCACCATCACCGCTCGCAGATGGCGGTGCGTCTTGCGAACGGACCTGCGGCGCGCGCACGACTGATAGATGACGGCGCCCTTGCCGCGCACCGTCGCCGGCAGGGACCTCAACCCTCGCTCCTGCAGCACCACCAGCGCAT
>Ga0187846_10000852_pt1 | contig 17562 bp, 14 predicted proteins | sample TC_taG_FD_161473 | JGI IMG/M metagenome (GOLD analysis project Ga0187846, IMG submission 161473) | Biofilm microbial communities from the roof of an iron ore cave, State of Minas Gerais, Brazil - TC_06 Biofilm (v2) | ecosystem: Environmental > Terrestrial > Deep subsurface > Cave > Wall biofilm...
GATCGCTCCTGAAACCGGCTCGTACTGCCCCTAAAAGGCGTCGGTTCGCCGGATAGTTCGGCCAATCCGGCCCGCTCGCTTGCCGGTAGTTTGTGGGAGTCTCCCGTCCCAGTGACTCGGGCGGATTCGCATTGGATTTGCTCGGCCGACACAAACGCAGTGCACGCCATTTCGAAATTGATCGAGTCGTTCGCTGCCACCACGGCGCAGCGCGATCGCGACCAGATCGACCTTTCGATGGCCCGGCTGCTGCACGACTTCGTCGAGGCGGAAAAGGTCACGGTCTACCGCCTGGTCGACGACAACGGCACATGCCGCGTCGAGCAGCGCATCTGTATCGACGCCTGTGGACGCGAACACGGCCCCGGCAAACAATCGCTAAGCGAATTGCCTGCGTTGGGCGGCCACTGGTACGAGTGCAACATGACGCTGGACCCGGTCCACTATCAAATCGGCTCCACCGATAGGATGGGGACTGTCTTCGCGCTTCCGGGCGAGCAGGCAGCGGCGGGCCTGATCGAGGTCGAACTGGGGCCGAACCGCGAGTGCCTGCAGCCGCGCGACGTTCGAATGATCAACGGCGTATTGCGGCTGCTGGGCAACCATCTGGCGATACTCGACTACGGTCAGCGCGACACGCTGACCGGCTTGCTGAACCGGCGCACGTTCGACCAGAGCTTCGGCAGGATCGTCGAGCGCAATCGAATCGCCGGTGGCGAGGGCGGCGCCTGCCGTCCTGCCTGGTTCGCAATTGCCGACATCGACCTCTTCAAGTCGATCAACGATCGCTACGGGCACCTTTTCGGCGACGACGTGCTGCTGCTGGTTGCGCGCCTGATGCGCCAGACTTTCCGTGACTCCGATCAGCTGTTCCGCTTCGGGGGCGAGGAGTTCGTGATCGTGCTGGAGGGGGTGCAGGCCGACAACGCCGAGGCGGCGCTGGAACGCCTGCGGCGGCGCATCGCCGAGTACTCTTTTCCGCAGGTCGGACAGGTGACGATCAGCATAGGTTACACGCGGATCGGGCCAACGGATCCGCCGGTCACGTGTTTCGATCGGGCCGACGCAGCGCTGTATTACGCCAAACAGCACGGGCGCAACCAGGTCCGCTGCCACGAGGCGCTGATCGCCGGCGGCCAACTCGAGAAGCGAGCCGAGCCGGTCGCCGACGTCGAGCTGTTCTAACGGTCGGCGGTCAGCGGCCGATTTCGCGGCTGACCTGGTTCTCCTGCTGATTCAGCGCGCGCTGTTCGGTCTTGGTGATGTGGCCGTTGTTCGTGCTGGCCATTGCGCGCTCCTCCTTGCGGATCGCGTGATCCTGGCGATGCAGCTTGGCGGCCTGCTGGCGCGTCATTTCGCCCTCGCGCACTTCCTTGTTGATGCGGTGGTCCTGGTTGGCCAGCCGGGAATTGACCTCGGCGCGGCGTGGATGCGATTTGGCCCATTGCCCCTCGCCGCCCGCAGCCGGGGCGTCGGCATACGCTGCGCACGCGACACCGGCAAACGCAACGGCGATCAACGCGCGCCGGCCCATGCGTGTGACTTGACTCATGGCTAAGATCCTCCAGATTCCTGTGGTTTGCGGTCCTCTTACACGGACCGCCAGCGCCAATCGACGCCTGCTCAATGTAACGAAGGGGACGCCAAACCGTCCGCTACGGGCGTGTCACCGGCGTTACGGCATGTAAGCCGTTTGCCATGCCCGCGCCGCTTCTGTACCGGCCAGCCAGTATTTCAGCGGGTGTGCCGCCGGACCGCGGGAAATGCACTGCAAAGCAGGCGCGCCGAATCGCTTCGGCGAGGCCTACATCTGGCGGAACAGGTGGGCGTAGGTGTCGGACACCAGCAGCGTATCGCTCCGGCCCTTGACGTGAACCAGCATGCGGCCGCGCATGTCTCGCGCGATGCGATCGATCGCCGCCGCGTTCACGAGCGTAGAACGGTGGATCTGCCAGAACTGCTGCGGATCGAGTTCGTCGACCAGGTCCTTCAGGGGTTTGCGGATCAGTGCCTCACCCTGCCCGGTCACCACGCGCGTGTACTTGTTGTCGGCCTGGAAGTACAGCACTTCGTCGATGGTGATCACGCGCAGATTCTGGCCCACCGACGCGTTGATCCAGCGCAGTGCGGTGCGCACCGGAGCGGCGCCGATCTGCCCGATCACCGACTCCACGGCATCAGCTGCCATCGGCGCGGCGCCCATCCGCTCCTTCAGCCGACTCACCGTCGCGAACAGGCGCGCCGGCAGCACCGGCTTGAGCAAATAGTCGACCGCTCCCTGCTCGAATGCTTCCACCGCATGCTGGTCGAACGCGGTCACGAACACGACGTGGCAGCGCCCCGCGGCGGCCCGCGCCACCTCGCGTCCGGAGGCACCGGGCATCTGGATGTCGAGAAAAAGGATGTCGGGCTGATGCTCCTCGAGCAGGCGTAACGCCTCGACGCCGTCGGCGGCGGCGCCGGCGATTCTCAGCTGCGGCCACAGCGCGTGCAGCTGCTCGATTAACTGCTCGCGCAGCGCCGGTTCGTCCTCAGCGACGATCGCGCTCGGCTCTTTCATCGGGCCAACGCACCGTAACGATGTCGTCTGCCACGCCGGCGGCTTCGCTCGCGGCGGGCACGCATTCGCACTTCAGGTCTGCCGCCGCCCCGTACATCGCCTGCAGCCGTTCGCGCAGACGCTGCGGCTGAGTCTCGTCGGCGCGGCAGGACCGACCCGGTTGCACCTGTAGCCGCGCGACCAGAGGCTCGTCCACCTCGCCCGGCAGCTTGCCTACGTGCAGCCGCACTCGATAAGCCGGCAGCGAGCCGTCGCCCAGCGCCCATTGCACGAGGGGCAACAGCACAGTGGCCGGGAACGGGGCACTGGCGCAATCCGGTTCGATTTCGATGTCGCGTGCAGGCACACCGTTGCGGCGGGCTGCAAGCACCGCGAGCCAGGAATCCACCAACGCCGCTTCGGCGCTTATCGTTGAACCCTCAGTCCGCAGGCGCGGCAACGCGGTGCGCAGGTAGACGATCAAGCTGTCGAGCGTCGCGGCCCCGCGCGCGGCGTCCGTGCAATACATCGCCTGCACATCGGCCAGGCTTTCGAACAGGAATTGCGGATCGACCTGCGCGCGCATCGCCGTCAGGCGCGCATCCAAGGCACTGCGCTGCAAGCTGGCACGCTCCTGCTGGGACGCCAACAGGCGCCGTTCGATCTCGCAATTGCGCCGGTTCGCTTCGAGCCAGGCAAAAGCGAGCGAAGCCACGACCAGCATGCGGCCGCTCGCGTCCGAGTACAGCAGCCACGATGGCACTTTCGACAGATCCTTGTCGTCGCACTCGTGGAACACGCACGGGTCGATCCGCCCGACCAGCAGGTCGCTCAGTACCGGCACCAGCGCTGCCTGCAGCAGGACGGCAGTGACCAGCGCGATGGCCAACCACGCCGCCCGGCGCTCGGTAGGAATGGTCGAGCGGTCGACGATCGCCCACGCGCACAGGCCGAGGCAGACCTGAACGCTCCAGGTGATTGCAGCCTGTTCGCCCAAGCGCACCAGTTCCGACACTGGGATCGACGGCTTGCTCTCGCAGAACATCAACGCGCATTGCAGCGTCGTTCCGAACAACCCGATCAACGACGCCCAAGTCCATTCGGTGCTTCGGATCGAGGCGATCGCATCCCACCAGGCCACGATCGCCGCGCCGGCCGAGCGGGGACGCAAGCCCGCCCGCGGCGCGCCATGCGCAGCCACACTCATTTGACGAGCTCCGCGCTCGCCGCCGCGCGATCTGCAGGCAGACGCACTTCGACGACGACTCCGCGCGGTTGGTTGGCGCGCAGTTCGAGGCTGGCAGCACCGCCGAACAGCGCCGCCAGGCGCGCGCGCGTGTTCGCCAGCCCGACCCCGGAGCCGGACGTGCCCTGAAAACCGGCACCGTCGTCGGCCACGCAGACCAGGACCTGATCGCCGTCCCGGCATGCCTGCACGCGGATCGTGCCGCCCTCCGGCAGAGGTCCAAGGCCATGGCGGATCGCGTTCTCCACCAGGGTCGGCAGAATCAACGGTGGAATCTGCACCTCACCCAACCGGTCCGACAGCTCCAGTTCGAAGCGCAAGCGCTCTCCCATACGCTGCCCCAGCACGGAAAGGTATGCCCGGACCAGGTCGAACTCCTGCGCCAGTGCGGTCGATGAGCGGCGCATCGCCGGCAACGCGGCGCGCAGGTACTCGAGCAGGCTTCCCAGCATGTTGCGCCCCCGCTCGCGATCGACCTCGCACAGGCGACGCACGTTCGCCAGCGTGTTGAACAGGAAATGCGGCTCGATCTGCGCCTGCAGCACGGTCAGTCGCGCCTCCAGCGCAGAGGCTGCCAGCGCGCTGCGCTCGGCGATCTGTTGTCCGAGACGGCGCCGTGCTGCCGCCTGCCGTCCGATCGAGCCGGCCAGGCCGTATGCCATCAAGCCCAGCACGGTCCACAGAATCACGACGTCGGCAAACCACGACGCCGTCTCGCGGGCACTGGTCATCGGATAGCGGGACATTTCCAAGCGTGCGACCGCCGAAAGACTCGAGGCGACCAGCAGCAGCACGAATATGACCGGCCATCGACTGCGAGGCCCCAGCCGCTCCGGCAGCATTGCGCTGCCGAGCGCGATCGCCACAAGTGCCAGCATGCCACTAGCCAGAAACTGGCGCGTCAGGTAGGCCACCATGAACAGCCACTCTTGCAGGGTCATGACCGCCAGCAACTTCAGAAGGGACGTCAGGACGAACGTAAAGCACAGCCAAAACACCAGCGCCACGCTGGTGAAGTTGAAGATGCGCTGGAACCTGCGCGCGAAAGGCTCGGCCGGAGCCGGTTCCGCCGCTTGGGACGGCATGGCCGGCGGCACAAGGGCGGTCGTCATGTCCATTTTATGGTCGACACGGCAGCTTCGAGCCGAATGATGGCGCAATTGTCGCCCGGCGTGCGCTGGCCCGCCATGGGTTGCGACGCAGCCTCACTGGCGCGCGACGAAGGGGCCCGTGGTGCGACGAAGCGGCTCGGGCGAGCCGGCCACAAAAGTGCCAACCACGGGCTATCGCGAGCAATCTGGGCGATCGGCTTACCAGCCGACGGGCCTACGGTCCTACGTAGCGCACGCGCCAGATCGAGTCGGAGGCATCGTCACTGACCACCAGTGAGCCGTCGGCCGCCTCGGCCACCCCAACCGGGCGGCCCCAGACGTGGCGATCATCGACCACGAACCCCGTGAGGAAATCTTCGTAGCCACCGCGCGCGCGCCGCTCGGGATCCACCGGCACCCGAATCACTTCGTAGCCCGTGCGAACTGCGCGGTTCCACGAACCGTGCGAGGTGGCAAAGATGTCGCCGTGGTACCGCGCAGGAAACTGACTGCCCTGATAGAAAGTCAGTTGCAGCGGCGCATCGTGCGGCTGCAGCAGCACGTCGGGAACGATCGCGACGTGCCCCAGCTCGGACCGCTTGCCCGCCAGGCGCGGATCCTGGTGCGCACCGATATACCACCAGGGCCAACCGTAGAACCCGCCGGACTGCACCTGCGTGATGTAATCGGGCACGAGGTTGTCGCCCAGGCCGTCGCGCTCGTTCACGGCGCACCATAACCGGCCGCTGGCAGGGTCGATCGCAAGGCCGGAAGGATTGCGGATGCCCCATGCATAGACGCGTGCGTGCGAACCATCCGGTTCCAGCGCAAGGATGTCGGCGCGTTGGGCCTCTGCCGGCGTGACATCCGGATCGTCGATGTTGGATGCGGATCCGACCGCAACGAACAGGGTTGCTCCGTCCTGCGAGAACTGCACATCGCGCGTCCAGTGTCCTCCGCTCGGCAAGACAGCGATCCGCTGGGGCCGCGCGCCGGCATGCAGTTGTCCGTTGCGGTAGGCGTATCGCACAAGCGCGCCGGTATCGCCGACGTACAGCCATTGCGGATCCGGACCCGGAGGATAGAAGGCGATGCCGTACGGGCGCTCGAGTCCGTCGGCAAAGACCTCGCTGCGCTCCGGCTTGCCATCGGGTCCAATCCCGCGCAACAGGCGGATCCGCCCGGCCCCGCTCTCCGCCACGAAAAGGTCTCCGTTGGGCGCCTTGCGCAATACCCGGGGCTCCGACAGATCGCTGGCGAACAGCTCCACTTTGAAGCCGGCAGGTGCGTTGGGCCACGCGTGTTCCGGACGCGGCACGATCGACGGTGGGTTCGTCGCCGTATGGGTCGCATACGGAGGGGGAAGATCGGCGACCGTGATCCGGTGCTCGTTGCCTGGCGCCTCCGAGCGATAGTCCGTGAATGGGCCCGCGGGGCCGGCGGATTCGGCGCCCGCAACGATTCCACAGAGAAGACCGCAAGCGCCGGCAATGAGCCAGTAACGCAGTCGAGTCATACCTTCTCCTGCGAAAAATCCGCTTCAGTGGGCGCCGGCCGCCGCTGCGCCCGCCGCCCCAGCCACAGTTTGCGCCGGCCGGGCCAGCCAGACCACCGCGATCAGGAGCAGAAACAACAGCGCGCAGGCGTAGAAGATATCGTCTGCGGATGCCATGAAAGCCTGTTGATCGACGATTCGGTTCAGCAGCGCCTGGCCCTGCCCGGGCTGCAGGCCCAGCGACCGAAAAGTCTGCAACGAGTGCTCGGTCGGCGCGCTACCTGCCGTCAGGTGCTCGACCAGCTGAGAGTGGTGCAAAGTCGCGCGTCGATCCCACAAGGTCGTGACAATGGAGGTGCCGAATGAGCCCGCCGAAATCCTGGCGAACTGCAGCAGGCCGGAGGAGGCCGGAACGCGATCGGCCGAAAGGCCCGAAAGCGACAACGACACCAGCGGAACGAAAAAGCAAGCCACGCCCGCGCCCTGGATGATCGTCGGCACCAGCAGCACGGCCAAGGAGGCATCCGTATCGAATTGCGCCCGCATGTAGTTGGTCAGGGCGAACACGAGGAAGGATGCCGTCACGAACAGGCGGGGGTCGACCCGGTTCACGTTCCGCCCAACCACCGGCATCAGCAATATCGCCAGCACTCCGACTGGCGCCAGCACCACGCCCGCGAGCGTCGCGGTGTAGCCCATGTATTGCTGCAGCCACAGCGGCAGCAGCACGACGCTGGCAAAGTACATCGCGTATCCGAGCGAGATGGCGAGCGTGCTCGTCCAGAAGTTGCGCAGGCGGAACAAACTCAGGTCGACGATCGGGTGCGTCTCAGTCAGCTCCCAGATAAGGAAGAAGATGAAACCCACAAGCGTCACCAGCGCCAGCGTGACGATCACGCCCGAGTTGAACCAGTCCAGGTCCTTGCCCTGGTCCAGCATGACCTGCATCGCGCCGACCCAGATCACCAGCAGCGCCAGGCCCACCTTGTCGATCGGCAGCTTCTCGGTCGGCGTCTCACGCCGGTGGTAGATGATCCAGGTCGCCAGGCCGGCCACGATGCCGACGGGAACGTTGATATAGAAGATCCACGGCCAGGAGATGTTGTCCGTGATCCATCCACCGAGAACCGGCCCCACCACCGGCGCGACCAGCGTCGTGATCGCCCACATCGCCAGTGCAGAGCCGGCCCTTTGCTGCGGATAGCTCGACAGCAGCAGCGACTGCGACAGCGGAATCATCGGCCCGGCCACCGCGCCTTGCAGCACCCGGAACAGCACGAGCGACTCCAGCGACGGCGCCAGCCCGCACAGGAAGGACGCCACGACGAAAAGCGCGACGGAGGCGGTGAACAGCCGGACTTGGCCGTAGCGGCGTGTCAGCCAGCCGGTGAGCGGCAGCGAGATCGCATTGGCAACTCCGAACGAGGTAATGACCCACGTGCCCTGGTCGGGCGATACGCCGAGATCACCGGCGATCGACGGAATCGACACATTGGCGATCGACGTGTCCAGCACGTTCATGAAAGTCGCGAGCGACAGCGCGACCGTGCCGACCAGCAGGCGACGCCCGTGCAGGGCCTCGGCTCCCATGACTACATCGTCCGGCCGGCCGGAACGAGATGGATCGCTGGTATCGGCTGCAACAGCGCGGGCTGGTTCGTCGCGGCCAGTCGGCCGGCGGTCTTCTCGGCTGCAGTGCGCGCTCCGCCGCCCGAGGCTGCAGCGGCCTCATTCAGCGCGATGATCCGCCGCACCGTCTGATCGGCCAGCTTGTCGGGCGAACCGAACACGTCGGTCGAATACGACGGCACGTTCTGTGCGAGCTCGGGCAATCTCGCTCCCGAGCGATCGCGTGTGTCGACTTGCGCCCGCATCGAAAGACCGATCTGCAGCGGATGCGCCGCCAGCTCGTTCGGGTCGAGTGCAACGCGAACCGCGACGCGCTGGATAATCTTGATCCAGTTGCCGGTCGCGTTCTGCGCGGGCAGCAGCGAGAATGCCGAGCCGGTCCCGGCGTTGAAGCCCGCGATGTGCCCGTGGTACTTGACGCTGCCGCCGTACAGGTCTGCCGTCAGCGTGACCGGCTGTCCGACCCGCATCGAGGCGAGCTGCGGTTCCTTGAAGTTCGCGTCGACCCAGACCTGGTCGAGCGGAACGACCGCCATCAGCGGCGCGCCCGGGCCGACTCGCTCGCCCAGCTGCACATTGCGCTGTGCGACGAAGCCGGAAACCGGCGCCGGCAGATTGGTGCGGGCGTAGTCGAGGTACGCCGCGTGCACCGCCGCCGCCGCATTGCGGACTTCCGGATGATCGTCGATCGTGGTGCCGTCCACGCGTGCGCGGTTGGCTGCCAGCTCCTGGCGGGCCGCCGCGACCGCAGCTTGCGCCTCCCGGTAGATGTCGCGTGCGTGCTGCAGCTCTTCGGTCGATATCGCTCCGGTGCCGCCGAGGCGTTCGCGTCGCGCCAGATCCTGACTCGCCGTCGCCAGCTGCGCCTCGCGCTGCTCCACCGTCGCCTGCAGCTGGGCCGACGTCGCGAACAGGTTGCGCACCTCGCGCACCGCGCGCGCAAGCTGTGCTTCGGAGCGGTCGAGCGCGATTTTTTCGTCGGCCCGGTCCAACTGCACCAGCGTCTGGCCGGCGTTCACGAACTGGGTGTTGTCGGCGTCGATCGCAACCACCGTGCCCGAGATCTGCGGTGTGATCTGAACGACGTTGCCGCCGACGTAGGCGTCATCAGTGGTCTGCTCGAAGCGCAGTACCAGGGCCCAGTAGGTGCCGTAAGCGATCGCCGCCAGCGCCACCGCAGCGCTTGCCAGTGTCAGCGAGAGCTTGCGCCGGCGCGACATCGTTTCCAGCTTTGCGGAATTTTGTTCAGCGTTCATGGCGATGCTCCTGCCAAAGCCCACACTGCTCCAGCTGTCACTGCCCAGGCAGTATCGAGCGTAAAAAAAATCATGCGTTTCCCAGAATTTTGTGCAGCGTCTTCTCCAACTGCTCCACTTCCTCTTCGCTCACGCCAGCCAGAAACCGGTTCTGCACCTGCATCGCGAGCAGCTTCATCTTCGGAAACAGCGCTTTGCCCGAATCCGTCAACTCCAGATTCACCAAGCGCCGGTCTTCCGTGCACCGCTGACGCCGCACCAGCCCCTTCGCCTCCAGGCGGTCGACCATTCGCGTCATTGCTCCCGCGTCGTACGAGAAAAACTTGCACAGCTGGGCCGACGAGAAGGCCTCCTGCTCCGCCAGCGTGGCAACAATCACGTACTGTGCCGCTGTGACCTCCAGGGCTGAGACCTCCGGATCCTTCGCAAAGACATCCTCGAGCGCCGCCAGCGCCTCGCCCTTGACCCGCGAGATCAGGCGGAAGACGTTGCGTGTCGCCGTGAAGGTTTCGGCTTTGTAGAAGGTACCCATCGGAGAAGCCCCGTATGCCGGTCGCTGAAACTATTTGCCGGTCGCTGAAACTATTGTGGCCTCAAACAGTACACTGCCTAGGCAATGATTGTCAAGGCTGTCATGGCGGAGAGAGGGGTTTTCAAAGCCCGCGCCAAAACTAGCTCGCTAGCCAGTCGACGGCTTTTCACGCTTTCCACCGCCATTGGGATCGTTCGCCTGGGCTAAGGGATTCAACACACCTCGGACCGCCGAAGCGTCGTCACTGAGTTTTCAGCCAGGCGATCGTCCCAGGATGTCGGCCAAACGTCGTCATGCACGCGCGTCTCGTAGTGCAACTCCACGACGCGTGAGCGTGATTTCGTAAGTTTCGGCGGGCCCCTGAAGTACGAGGACGTAGTCGCGGCCATGTGGAGCAAACCCGTGGCTCATTACTCCAGAGTCGATTTTCCGGCAGCCACTCCTGCGTCGGCTTTCGAATCGGGCTCTCAGTCATTTCCTCGTCGCATCGCATTCCCCATCGGATCGCGATTTCTTCCAGAGGGAAACGCTATGATTTCTCGCCATGGCTGCGTCCACCCCAAATCGAGGTCGTCCCGACCCGTTAACGACGCCCAGTCTTAAGGAGTGCAGGCGTTTGATGGTCGATCGCCATGCGCGGCCGGATGATGTCAGGGGATCGATCCAGGTCATTAGCACGCTGGTGCCGATTGGTGGTCTTTGGTACGCCGTTATGGCGAGCGCCGGCAGATCCTTCTGGCTGACGGCCGGTGTCACGGTGCTGATCAGCTTTTACTTGGTGCGCGCCTTCGTGCTGATGCACGATTGCGGTCATGGCAGCCTGTTTCGCACAGGTTACCTGAACCGGGCGTGCGGCTTTGTTTTTGGTGTGTTATCCGGTATCCCGCAACCCGTTTGGGCACAGCACCACCATTACCATCATTTGACCAACGGCAATTGGGACCGATATCGCGGGCCCCTGAATGTCATTTCGGTCGATGAATATGACGCGATGACCAGGTTTCAACAGCTCCGTTATCAATATTCTCGCAATATCTGGCTGTCGCCTTTCGGCGGTGTCCTTTACTTCATCGTGCCTCCTCGCATTAATTGGCTGCGCGCCAGCATCAGCCTGGTGCGTCATGTGATTACTAAGAAGATCGCTTGCCCCGACACGTCGATCCGGTCGCTGGTCGGTGACTTCAAGACACCGTACTGCGCATCGGTGCAGGCGTACGGACACATGCTCACGAACAACGTCACGCTGCTGACGCTTTGGGGCTTGATGGCCTGGTCGATGGGACCGAGCCTGTTTTTTGCGTGCTACGTCGTGAGCACATCGCTGGCGGGGGCAGCCGCGATCGTGCTGTTTACGGTCCAGCACAATTTCGAACACTCGTACGCCAGTCGAAACGAAGGCTGGGACCGCAATACCGCGGCGATAGAGGGCACCAGTTTCCTGGTCTTGCCGCGCTGGCTGAACTGGTTCACCGCCAACATGGCGTATCACCACGTTCACCACCTGTGTCCCGGTATCCCGAATTACGGCCTGGTGGCATGCCATGACGAATACCAGCACCTGTTTTCGGCTGTGACGCGCATCCGACTATCTCAGGTGCCTCATTCCGTGCGGTACATCCTCTGGGATACCCGGCTACGGCGCCTGGTTTCCGTTGCCGAGCATTTGCAACAGGCAGGCTCGGGTGCAACAGACCTCCATGACCGAACCGCCCCTTCTGACTTCAGTTCTCAGATCGTGACCTTCGACCGCAAACAGGCTGATCGCTGGTTACTCTAAGCCATTGATTTTAGTTGATTATCTGGCGGAGAGAGAGGGATTCGAACCCTCGATAGGCTGTTGACCTATACACGCGTTCCAGGCGTGCGCCTTCAACCGCTCGGCCATCTCTCCGGGACTGCCCCTCGCTGGACAACTGACTATTGGACTACTTTCAGCTGTTCCAGGATCCCCGGATTCTCCAACGTCGACACGTCCTGCTTGATGTCCTCGCCCTTCGCGATCGAGCGCAGCAGGCGCCGCATGATCTTGCCGGATCGGGTCTTGGGAAGGTTGTCGCCGAAACGGATGTCCTTGGGCTTGGCGATCGGCCCGATTTCCTTCGCGACCCAGTCGCGCAACTGCTTGGCGATCGCTGGCGCCTGCTCTGCGCTCGGACGAGCCTGTTTGAGCACGACGAAAGCGCACACCGCTTCGCCGGTCAGTTCATCGGGCCGGCCGACCACGGCAGCTTCCGCCACGAGCGGATGCGCCACCAGTACAGATTCGATTTCCATCGTCCCCATCCGGTGCCCGGACACGTTCAGCACGTCGTCGATTCGCCCCACGATCGTGAAATACCCGCTGGACTTGTCGCGGATTGCGCCGTCGCCCGCCAGGTACAGGCGTCCACCCAGCTCGGCGGGGTAGTACGCCTGTTTGAACCTCTCCGGATCACCCCACAGCGTGCGGATCATTGCCGGCCACGGGCGTTTGACCACCAGCAGGCCCCCCTGCCCGTTCGGCACATCGTGCCCGGTCTCATCGACGATCGCGGCATCGATCCCCGGCAACGGCAGCGTGCACGAGCCCGGAACCAGCGGCGTGGCGCCCGGCAGCGGCGAGATCATGTGTCCGCCGGTTTCGGTCTGCCAGAACGTATCGACGATCGGGCAGCGCGACGATCCGACGTTCTTGTAGTACCACATCCACGCTTCCGGATTGATGGGTTCTCCGACGGATCCCAGGATCCGCAGGCTGCGCAAGTCGTACTTGGTCGGGTGCGTCGCGGGCGCCACATCGTTGGCCTTGATGAGCGAGCGAATCGCGGTCGGCGCGGTGTAGAACACGCTCACCTTGTGATCCTGGCACATGCGCCAGAAGCGCCCCGCGTCAGGATAGGTCGGAACGCCTTCGAACATGATCTCGGTGGCGCCGGTCGCCAGCGGGCCGTAGCACACGTACGTGTGCCCCGTGACCCAGCCGACATCGGCCGTGCACCAGAACACGTCGGACGGCTTGATGTCGAACACCCACTTCATCGTGACAATGGCCCACAGCAGATAGCCGCCGGTGGAGTGCTGCACTCCTTTGGGTTTGCCGGTCGATCCCGACGTGTACAGCACGAACAGCGGGTGCTCGGAGCCGACCCACTCCGGCTCGCACGTGGCCGGCTGTTTCTCGCTCAATTCGTGCATCCAGACATCGCGGCCCGCGGTCCAGCCGACCTTGCCTCCCGTGCGCCGGTGCACGATCACCTTGCGAACGGCTTCGCATCCGCCCTCGCCCAGCGCTTCGTCGATCGCCGGCTTCAGCGAGATCGGCTTGCCGCCGCGCATCTGCTCGTCGGTGCAGATCACCAGCGAGGCGCCCACGCCGATGATTCGCTCGTGCACCGATTTGGCGGAAAAGCCGCCGAACACGACCGAGTGGATCACGCCCAGGCGCGCGCATGCCTGCATCGCGATGACCGCTTCGATCGACATTGGCATGTAGATGATCGCGCGGTCGCCTTTTTTATAGCCAAGCGACTTCAAACCGTTGGCAAGTTGGCACACGCGCGCGTGCAGGTCGCGGTAGCTGATCTTCGTCACTTCCCCGCCATCGGCTTCGAAGATGATCGCGATCTTGTCCGCATTGCCGTTGGTCAGGTTCCGGTCCAGGCAGTTGTAGGAGGCATTGAGCTCTCCGTCCTCGAACCAGCGGTAAAAGGGCGGGTTGCTCTCGTCCAGCACGCGCGTGAACGGCTTGCGCCACAGCACGTTCTCCTTGGCCACGCGGCTCCAGAAGCCCTTCGGATCCCGTTGTGCCTCGGTGGATAGCGCGCGGTAGGCCTCCATGCCGGAGATGGCAGCGTTGCGAACCATTTCCGGACCCGGTTCGAAGACCCGCGTTTCCTGCAGCACGGACTCGATGTTGCTCATGGCGCGGTGCTCCTCCTCTGCCTATGCCCCTACCTTACACGAAGGCCCAGCCTCGCGGAATCGCTCGCGGCGCCGCTCAACGTTAGAGCCAGGCGAGCCGCTCGCGCAATCGAACGACCTCGCCGATGATCACGATCGCTGGAGACTGCAGCTGCGCGCTGGCGATGCGCGCCGGCAGATCCGCCAGCGTCCCGACTACCGTGCGCTGCGACGCGACCGACGCATTGCGCACTGCTGCCGCCGGCGTGCTGCGGTCCAGCCCATGCGCGATCAGGCGCTCGCAGATGATCCCGATCGCTCCCATTCCCATGTACACCGCGATGGTCTGTCCCGGCCGCGCCAGCGCTTCCCAGTCGAGGTCGACGTGCCCGTCGGTCAGGTGGCCGGAAACCAGCATGCAGGCGCGCGCCAAGCCGCGATGGGTCAGCGGCATTCCGCCATAAGCCGAAGCTGCACTGGCGGCGGTGACCCCGGGGACGACCTCGAACGGCACTCCCGCCACCGCCAGATCGATGATCTCCTCCCCGCCGCGGCCAAACACGAATGGATCGCCGCCCTTCAGCCGCACCACGCAGCGGCCCGCTCGGGCCCGCTCGATCAGCAGGCTGTTGATGCTCTCCTGCGGCAACTCGTGCCGCCCTGGTTCCTTGCCCACATAGATCCGCTCGGCTTCGACGGCAGCAAGGTCGAGCACAGCCTCGCCCACCAGGTGGTCGTACACGACCGTGTCGGCGGCCGCCAGAAGGCGTGCGCCCTTGAGCGTCACCAGCTCGGGGTCGCCGGGTCCCGCGCCGATCAGGAACACTTTACCGGCGCCGCTATGCCGATCGCTCGAGTTCATGGGCCCACGCCTGCGCAGCCCGACGGGTCCGCGATCGCGCAATCATGCCAGTTCAAGCACAGCACGCAAGCTGCGCTGAGCGGCCTGCATGAATTCGGTAAGCTACGGGCCGGCGCGAGGCGAAGTCGAGGCGGCGAAGTCCAGCCGCGCGCTGCGCGGTGCCGTTGCAGCCCGCTCGCCGGCGAGTGTTGCAGCTTGCGAGGAAATCTGATGAGCGTTTGCATCGTTGGTTGGGCCCACGGGCAGTTCGGCCGCCACGACGGAGTCGACCTGGAGGGGCTGATCGATTCGGTGGGGCGGCGCGCGCTCGAGCACGCGGGCGTCTCGGGACAGGACGTCGACGCGGCCTGGCTGGGCAATCTGAACGGCGGTTTCATCCCGGACAGTTTCTGCTCGTCCTTGATGCTGAACACCGATCCGGCGCTGCGATGGAAGCCTGCTACGCGCGTGGAGAACGCGTGCGCGTCGGGTTCGGCCGCCATTTACTCCGCTTGCGACGCGATCGAGGCGGGCCGTGCTCGCATCGCCCTCGTCGTCGGCGCCGAGAAGATGACGGCGGTCAGCGGCGAGGACGTAACGCGCGCGCTCGCCAACTGCTCGTACGTGAAGGAAGAAGCCAATTCCGGAATGACGTTCCCCGGAATCTTCGCGAAAATGGCGCGCGATTACTTCGAGCGCTACGGCGACCACCGCGCAACGCTGGCGAGGATCGCCGCCAAGAACCACAAGAACGGGGTCCGCAATCCGTACGCGCAGTTGCGCAAGGATCTCGGGTTCGACTTCTGCAATACGGTGTCCGACAAGAACCCGATCGTCGCCGAACCGCTGCGCAAGACCGACTGCTCGCTGGTGTCTGATGGCGCAGTTGCGCTGGTGCTGGCGGACGAGAAGGCCGGCCGCTCCTTCCGGCAGGCGGTGCGCTTCCGCGCGCGCGCCCAGGTCAACGACCTGCTGCCGATGTCGCGGCGGGACGCCACCGATTTCGAGGGTCCCCGGCGCGCCTGGAGCGCGGCGCTGAAGGCGGCCGGCTGCCGCCTGCAGGACTTGTCGCTGGCGGAGGTGCACGACTGTTTCACCATTGCCGAGCTGTTGTCGTACGAGGCGATGGGCCTGGCCGACCGTGGGGCGGGTGCGCGCATGCTGGACGAAGGTACCGTGTATCCGGACGGCCGCCTGCCGGTAAACGTCTCCGGCGGGCTGAAGGCCAAGGGCCATCCGATCGGCGCCACCGGGGTTTCGATGCACGCCCTGTGCGCGATGCAGCTCACCGGGCAAGCCGGCGATATGCAGGTGCGCAATGCACGGCTGGCCGGTGTGTTCAATATGGGTGGAGCGGCCGTTGCGAACTACGTCAGCATCCTGGAGCCGCTCGATTAGCCTGCCGCATCGTCCCTCACTCGCCGGCCTCCTTGACGATCGCCCACCGCACCGAGCTCACTCCAGATTCCAGGCTGATGCGGCTCACGAGCTGTTCGAGCTGCGCCTGGTTGCCCGCGGCGACCGTCAGTTCCGCGCTGACCGCGACGCGCCCGGGAGCGTCGTCCACGTCCTCACTGGTCAGCGACTGCAGTACCAGCGACATCCCAGCGACGGCGTGCAGCAGCAGAGTCCGAACGCGCACCTCATCGTCCTCGCGGCAGGTTACGGTCAGCCGGTAGCGGTGTTCCAGCTCGGTCGCGCTCTTTACATCCTGGCGGTTGATGCGCTGGGTAACTCCGCGCAACAGGATGTTGGCGCCAAGGATCGCGAGCGCGCCGACCGTTGCCTCGACCAGCTGTCCGAGGCCGGCCAGCACCCCGACTGCCGCCGAACACCACAGCGTGGCCGCCGTGTTCAGGCCTCGCACATTCAGGCCCTCGCGCATGATCACGCCGGCACCGAGGAAGCCGATCCCGGATACCACCTGCGCGGCAATGCGTGCGCTCGCCTCGGCGTCGTTCGAGAACGCCGCCACCAGGACGAACAGCGCCGATCCGGCCGCCACCAGCGCGTTGGTGCGAAGACCCGCCAGGCGCTGCCGCAGCTGGCGTTCCGCTCCGATCATCGCCCCCAGCGCCAACGCGACCAGCAGGCGCACGACGAAAAGATGAATCTGCATCGCGGAGCCCTCCGATTTCGTGTGCGAGATTGCTGTGGATTATCGCCGCCCGCGGGGCATCCCGGCAGCAGATTTCGCGCAGCCGGCGGGAGCCTGCTCGAACCGTGAACGCACCCGAAGTGTCGCAACGCCCGCAGCGCGGGCTGCTAGGCCTGACGTTGCGCGCCGACGATCTGCTGCTCGACCGCACCTACCAGCGCTTGTGGACTTCGATCCTGATCAGCTCGTTCGGCGGCCAGGTGACGCTGCTTGCCTTGCCGTTGACGGCGGCTGTGCTGCTGCAGGCCTCGCCGACGCAGATGGGCGTGCTCACGGCCGCCGAAATCGTGCCCTTTGCGCTGCTGTCGCTGCCCAGCGGCGTCTGGCTCGACCGGGTCCGCAAGCTACCGGTGTACGTCCTGGGGGAACTCGCGATCGCGTGCGCGGTGACGTGCGTTCCGTTCGCGTGGTGGCTCGACGCCCTCTCCATGCCTCTTTTGTACACGGTCGCTTTCACCATCGGCGCGGTGAACACGACGGCCGGCAGCGCCGGGCAGATCGTGCTGACCCAGGTCGTTCCGCGCGAGCGCCTGGTCGAGGGGCACGCGAGGAACGCGCTTGCTTCGTCGACCGCCGAGGTAATGGGTCCGGGCGCCGCCGGTGTGCTGATCCGCTTGACCGGAGCTCCGCTCGCGTTGCTGGCGGACGCCGTGCTGATGGTCGGCTCGGCACTGATCCTGCGCGGCATCCGCGTTCCGCGCGAGCAGCCGCATCCCCCCGATCGGTTCTGGCCGGCGATGCGCAGCGGTTTCGGCTTCGTCGCCCGGCACCGGCTTCTCACGACGATGGCGGTCATCGTCGGGATCTTCGAGTTCTGTTTCCAGGGAACCTTGGCGATACAGATCCTGTTCGGCACGCGCATCCTGGGGCTGTCCGGACCGGCGGTCGGGCTAAGT
>Ga0187846_10000853_pt1 | contig 17552 bp, 9 predicted proteins | sample TC_taG_FD_161473 | JGI IMG/M metagenome (GOLD analysis project Ga0187846, IMG submission 161473) | Biofilm microbial communities from the roof of an iron ore cave, State of Minas Gerais, Brazil - TC_06 Biofilm (v2) | ecosystem: Environmental > Terrestrial > Deep subsurface > Cave > Wall biofilm ...
CTTCGTAGGGAATTGGCGGATGATCCGCAGGCAATCGGCGAGGGCTTTGAACAGCGACTCCCCCCAGCCGGAAGGAATGATCGCGGCGGTGTTTTGATTGACGGGCTTGTCCGCCTCCGCAAAAAACCTCACAAACTGTCCCGGCGGGGGAGCAGCAAACTCTTTGATGGTGATCCGGAACTGGACTGGCCCGCGCGGCTCGTTCTTTTTCACCGAGAAGAAGTGAAGCTGGGCCAGTTCCTCCGAACTATCGATCTGAGTGTACTGCCAATCGCTCACGACAACCCTCCTTGGATAAAAGCGGCATGCCGCTGGATCAAAAATGATGCGGCAGGCGCATCTTAGGCGGCCGGCCACAGCAAGTCAATCACAGCAAGGGCGGAGTTTGACTTGCTTCCAGCAGAGGGTTCCATAGGCTTGTGGCAGCAGGGGCCGCGGCTTCAGGAACCGAGAGAAACTCATCGCGGAGCCGGCTCCGCCAGCGATATACTCGGCCCAGTCTGAACGGGCATCAGTCCCATGGCCATCCCGGCGGGCACACATCTCGGACCGTACGAAATCGTCGCGCAAATCGGTGCGGGCGGCATGGGCGAAGTTGAGGCGCCTTGCGGGCGTGAAGCCGCGGATCGCGCGGCTGGGAGCCCGCAGCCGAAATCCCGAGCGGAGCGAGGGATCTGTTGTTAACCGCAGGCGCCAAACTCGGCTGCTACGAAGTCGTCGCGCAAATCGGTGCGGGCGGCATGGGCGAAGTTGAGGCGCTTTGCGGGCGTGAAGCCGCGGGTTGTGCGGCTGGGAGCCCGCAGCCGAAATCCCGAGCAACGCGAGGGATCTGTTGCTAGCCCCTGGAACCAGACTCGGATCGTATGAGCTCGTGGCGCAAATCGGCGCGGGCGGCATGGGGGAGGTGTACGAAGCGCGCGACACGAAACTTGGACGCAACGTAGCCATCAAGGTTCTTCCCACAGCTTTCGTCAATGATCCCGAACGATTGTCCCGCTTTCAACGCGAAGCGCGGATGCTGGCGGCACTGAATCACCCGAATATCGCCCAGATTTACGGATTGGAGCATTCCGACGGCGTCCATTTTTTGATCATGGAGTTGGTTCCGGGGGAGACACTCGCTCAACGCGTGAAGGCGGGTCCAGTACCGATCGAAGAAGCGCTGAAGATCGCTGTTCAGATTGCGGAGGCGCTAGAAGCGGCACACGAGAAGAGCATCATTCATCGCGATCTGAAACCGGCGAACGTGAAGGTGACTCCGGAAGGCAAGGTGAAGGTGCTGGACTTCGGGTTGGCGAAGGCGTTCGAGGGCGACGCGACCAGCGAAGACATGAGTAATTCTCCGACACTGAGCCGCGCGGCAACCATGCAGGGAGTAATTCTCGGCACTGCGGCGTACATGAGCCCGGAGCAGGCTCGTGCCAAAGCGGTGGACAAGCGCACGGACATTTGGGCGTTTGGCGCCGTGTTGTATGAGCTGTTGACGGGGAAGCAAGCGTTTCACGGTGAGGACGTCACTGACATTCTGGCTGCGGTGGTGAAGACCGAGCCAGACTGGAGCAAACTGACAGAGAGCACACCGCTGGCGATCCGCGCGTTGTTAAAGCAATGCCTGCGGAAAGAACGGCGTCAGCGTTTTGGGGACGCGAGCGACGTTCGGATTGAAATTGAAGATGCGCTGGCCGCTCCGAATGATGCGGGTACAGCGTCCGCTGCGGTGGCTCCGAAGAGCAAGCTGCTGGTGGCGGTGGCTGCGGCCACAACCATTGTTGCCATGGCACTGGGTGTGCTCCTCTGGCGTGCGCCCCGGCCCTCCGAGCTAAAGCCGTTGTTGCGCTTCGACGTGGATCTTGGGCCGGACGTGTCGCTAAGCTCTGTGCGCGGAACCGACGCTATCCTCTCGCCTGACGGTACGCGGCTGGTGTATGTATCACAGGGAAAGCTCTTCACTCGCAGGCTCGATCAGCCCATAGCCACGGAACTGGCGGGCACGGAAGGAGCCTTCGCTCCTTTATTTTCGCCGGATGGGCGGTGGGTCGCGTTTTTTGAGGCAGCCAAATTGGAAAAAATTTCCGTAGAGGGCGGCGCACCGGTGGTCTTGTGCAACGCTCCCTCTGCATATGGGGGAAGTTGGGGCGAGGACGGCAACATCATTGCGTCGCTCTCCGGTGCTCTGTCGCGGATTCCTTCGACCGGCGGAGCACCCACGCCCGTGACCGCACTGGCGCCCGGGGAAGTCACCCAGCTGTGGCCGCAAGTCTTGCCCGGAGGAAAGGCGGTCCTGTTCACATCATTTGTATCCAATGGAGGATTAAACGTCGAAGTCATGTCTTTAAAGGATCGCCGCAGGAAAACGCTCCAGAGGGGCGGCACGTTTGGCCGATATGTGGCCACGTCGAATGGGGCTGGCCATCTGCTGTACATGAACAACGGTACGCTTTTTGCTTTGGCTTTCGATTTGGACACCTTGGAGGTGCGCGGCACGCCCGTGCCAGTGCTGGACCAAGTCGCCAATAATGGCTTTTATGCACAATTCGATATTTCGCAAACGGGAATGCTCCTGTACCAGAGTGGCGGAGCAGGGGCAGGGAAAGTCGCCGTGCAATGGCTGGACGGCGCGGGCAAGTTGCAACCGCTGATTTCAAAACCCGGCAACTATCTGCGTCCCCGCATGTCTCCAGACGGTCAGCGGGTTGCGCTGGAGGTGACAGAGGGATCGGGCCGGGACGTCTGGATCTACGATTGGCAGCGGGACACCTTGACGCGCCTCACTTTCGACGCCGGACGTGCTGCGCTGGCTCCCACTTGGAGTCCTGACGGTCGCTACATCGTTTTCATGGCAAAAGGAGGTATCTCCTGGACCCGCTCCGATGGAGCGGGCAAACCTCAGCCATTGACTCAGAGCAAGAATCCACTGGTTCCTTTTTCCTTCACGCCGGACGGCAAGCGACTGGCGTGGAACGAAGTAGAGCCCAGCGGCACATATTCTATATGGACCATGCCTCTGGAGAGTGACGATACAGGGTTGCGTGGCGGCAAGCCGGAGTTGTTCCTGCAAGAACCTTTCGATGGGCGGCAGCCCATGTTCTCTTCAGACGGGCGCTGGCTGGCCTATTCTTCCAACGAGTCGGGCACCTATCAGGTCTATGTAAGGGCCTTCCCGGACAAGGGTGGCAAGTGGCAAATCTCCAACGCTGGCGGCGCTTACCCGGTCTGGTCGCGTAATGGGCGGGAGTTGTTCTTCCGCTCCAACGACAACCGGATCATGGTCGCAGCCTACGCGGTGAAGGGCGATTCGTTCGTGGCGGATAAACCGAAGGTTTGGTCGGAAAAGCGGCTTGCGGACTTCGGTACCGTCGGATTCGCGAGCTACGATCTCGCGCCCGACGGCAAGCGCATCGTCGCGCTGATGCCCGTCGAGACGCCAGACTCGCAGAAGGCGCAGAACCACGTGATCTTTCTCGAAAATTTTTTCGATGAACTGCGGCGCAGGTTACCTCTGAGCGGAAAATGATCGGCCATCTCGCACTATCGCATCTTGGAGCAGCTCGGGGGCGGCGGCATGGGCGTGGTGTACGAAGCCGAAGACCTCAAGCTGCGCCGCCACGTGGCGCTGAAATTCCTGCCCGAAGAGCTGGCCAAGGACCCGGCAGCCCGCGAGCGCTTCCAGCGGGAGGCGTTTGCGGCTTCGGCTCTCAACCATCCCAACATCTGCACCATTTATGAGATTGATGAGGCCGATGGACGGCTGTTTATTGCCATGGAGTTGCTCGAGGGCGAGACGCTCAACCGCCGGATGCGAGGCCAGCCGGCGGAGGTGGGAGAGATTCTGGAACTGGGGGGGCAGGTGGCGGATGCGCTGGATGCGGCGCACGGGCGAGGGATCGTGCACCGGGACATCAAGCCCGCCAACATTTTTGTGACCCAGCGCGGTCACGCCAAGATCCTAGATTTTGGCTTAGCGAAACTCACCGGCCAGCCAAACTCCGCTTCCCGGGCGATGCAGGCGACTTCGGCAGCGACGACCGAGGGGCCGGAGGCGCACCTGACCAGTCCAGGCACGACGCTCGGGACGGTGGCCTATATGTCCCCCGAGCAAGCCCGGGGCGAAGAGTTGGACGCGCGGACGGACCTTTTTTCCTTCGGCGTGGTGCTCTACGAGATGGCTACGGGAAGACTGCCGTTTTCGGGCAGCACTTCGGCGGTAATTTTCAACGCTATTCTGAGCCTGGCCCCTTTCTCACCGCTGCGGCTCAATCCAGGGCTCCCGCCCAAGCTCGAGGAGATCATCACCAAGGCTTTGGAGAAGGACCGCAAGCTGCGCTACCAGAGCGCGGCCGATTTGCGAACCGACCTAGCCCGCCTGAAGCGCGACACGGATTCGGGACATTCCGCGGCAACCGCAGTGATGGCTCTCAAGGCGCCGACAGAGCCGTGGTGGCGGAGGAAGGCGGCTCTGGCAGTTGCCGCCGCTGTCGTGATGGCTGCGCTTGCGGCGGTTGGCGCGTGGTACCGATTCGCAGGGCGCGGCGGCGAAGCGGTTGACTCGGTGGCGGTGCTGCCGTTCGTCAACGCCAGCGGCGACCCCAACACGGAATACTTGAGCGACGGCATCACTGAAAGCCTGATCAACAGCCTTTCGCAATTGCCTCACCTCAAAGTAATGTCGCGGGATTCGGCGTTCATGTACAAGGGTAAGTCAACGAACGCTTAAACCGTGGGCCGCGAGCTTGGAGTCCGCGCCGTGCTGGAGGGCCGGGTCATGCAGCGCGGGGACAACTTGTCGATCAGTACGGAACTGGTGGATGCCCGGGACAACAGTCACATCTGGGGCCAGCAGTACGACCGCAAGCTCGCCGACGCGATCGCCGTCCGGGATGAAATTTCGAAGGAGATGACAACAGCCCTGCGGATTCGTCTGACGGGCGAGGACGAAAAACGCATGGCCAAGAGCTATACGGTCAACCCCGAAGCCTATCAAGATTATTTGAAGGGCCGCTACTGGTGGAACAAGAGAACTGAAGACAGCTTGAACAAAGCGGCTGAATTTTTTCAGCAGGCTATTGCCAAGGACCCGGCCTATGCGCTGGCCTACTCGGGGCTGGCCGACGCCTACACGCTGTTGCCTGAATACAGCGATGCCGACCCCAAGCAGGTTCTCCCGAAAGCGAAAGCTGCTGCGCAGAAGGCCCTGGAGCTGGACGACAGCTTAGCTGAAGCGCACGCCTCGCTAGGCCTTCTCGACGAGGTGGACTATGACTGGCCAACTGCGGAGAGGGAATTTCAGCGGGCCATCGCGCTCAATCCCAGCTATGCCACCGCTCACCAATGGTATGCGATGGCGCTAACTCAAACCGGAAAGCTAGGAGAGTCAGGCGCAGAGCTCAGGAGTGCTCTTGCACTGGATCCTCTCTCGCTGATCATCAATGAAAATTTGGCGGAGGTGCTCTGTTACGAACGCCAGTACGACCAAGCCATCGCGCAAGAGCGCAAGACTCTGGAATTGGATCCCAGCTTTCCGAGCGCGCGCACTTTCCTGGGCGTAGTCCTCGTGCAGATGGGGTCGTACCAGGAAGGCATCACCGAGATTGAGAAGGTGCGGGCCAGCGTGCCCGGCGACGAGTTGTCACTCACCGCTCTGGGCTACGCCTATGCCCGGGCGGGAAAGCGAGCCGAGGCTCAAAAAATCCTGGATCAACTTGTCGCGCTTTCGAAGCAAAAATATGTGACTCCGTGGTTCCTCGGCTTTATTTACGCAGGGCTCGGGGAAAAGGATAAAGCGTTCGAATGGCTCGCCAAGAGTGTTGACGACCGCTCCGCCGTGAACTTGAAGGTTGACCTCACTTGGGATCCACTGCGCTCGGACCCGCGCTACGCGGGCCTGCTCCGCCGCATGAATCTGCAACCGTGATGGAGCCGAGGGGAGGCGCTGGTGGCACACTCCCCTCAACCCGAGCCGATGTGCCTTAGCGACTCGTTCTTCGTGCCTCACCTTCGAGCATTTGGCCCGGGGTGACCTGGATCATGTGGAACTTCCCTTCGTGGCGCTCGATGTAGAGGTCAAAGGTCAGCCCTGAGCTAAAGGCAAGCTTGCCGGTACAGTCTTCGTTAACCGTGTAAGTGCCGGTACCCTGCTGGAACTCGGCGGCCTTCAAGGCGCCACCCACCACGGCCGTCGCGATGCTGGTCAACGAGCCGTCTCCATTGAACGTCAAGAATTCGACTACCGTTTTGGGGACTGGCACGGGATTTCCCGGCACGATGTTGTAGCCGGTCCCCGCAAAGAGGTAGCGCCCCTCCAGCGTCTCCAGTGTGCATACCGAATCCCTGTCTGCTGCGCGGGCTTGCGGCAGGCCGAACGATCCCAACGCGATAAGCAGTGTAATGATGCAAAAGCTGAAGCGGATCAAACTCGATTTCTGGAATTTTCTCATGGCTTTTCTACCTCCCTTGAATTGTTCTTCTGGAGAGATTCGGGGCGTCGGGCAGATTTCCTTCGCCAACCTGCGCTTGCTTTCCTACTTCTATAAGCGAAGAAAATCGCCAACAGACGTAACGGCACGTGAGAATTCGCGGCCAGTTGCCCGTTAACTGCGGCGTGAAGGTTCAGTAGCGATCGTTCCCCGCCTGGGACAATCCGGAAGACTGGCTATCTTTCCCGCCGTTGGCTGTGTTAGTGTTGTCGAATCAACGACTTTGCCTGTACCTCCTAGCTGAATGTTCCATGCGTGAATCCGCCGGACACGAGATCACCGAATTGCTACAGGCGTGGAGGCCGGGGGACGAGCACGCCTTGGAGAACCTGACACCGCGCGTCTATCGGGAGCTGCATCGAGCCGCAAAGCTTTGCATAAAGCGTGAGCGTGATGGCCACTCCATGCAGACCAACGGACTGATCAATGAGCTTTACCTGCGGCTCACAGAACTGAAGGGAGTTGACTGGCAGGGCCGGGCCCATTTCTTTGCCTTGTGTGCGCGGCAGATGAGACGGATTCTCACCGATCAGGCGCACGCCCGCCGGTCACACAAGCGCGGCGGGGGTGCGCAACCCATCTCTTTGGACGCGGCCCCGGTCGTATCGCCGCAGCCTCAGCCCAAGGTACTGGCCGTGGACGGAGCGCTCCACGCCCTGGCCGAGGTGGACCCGCGCAAGAGTCAGGTGGTGAAGCTGCGTTTTTTCGGCGGGCTGAGCGTGGAGGAGACTGCTGAAGTTTTGCAAGTTTCGCCCGATACCGTGGTGCGCGATTGGAAGCTGGCTAAAGCTTGGTCGCTGCGCGAACTGAGCCCGGAGACGGTTGATGGATGCTGACCGTTGGGAGAAAATCGAGCGCCTGTTTCATGAGGTGTTGCAGGCCGAACCGAGCCGGCGCCCTTCGATTCTCGAGGAGTTGTGCGCGGGCGACGATTCCCTTCGCCGGGAAGTCGAATCGCTGCTAGCCCACCACGCGAAGGCCACTACATTTATTGAGACTCCGGCGTTCGAGACGCCAAATTCGGCGCCCGGGTTGGAACAGCCCGCTGCGATCCCCGGAACAAAAGCGCGCTTTGCAGTAGGCGCAGAGATTGGTCATTACCGCCTATTGGAAGAAATCGGCGGCGGCGGTATGGGAGTCGTGTATCGCGCTGAGGATATCAAACTGAGGCGCCAAGTTGCGCTCAAATGCCTGCCCGAAGAGGTCGCTGATGATTCGGTCGTACTCGAGCGCTTTCGCCGGGAGGCGCGCGCGGCCTCGGCATTGAATCACTCCAACATTTGCACCATCTACGAAATCGATGAGGTCGGCGGCCGGGCGTTCATCGCCATGGAATTGCTCGAAGGCCAGACGCTCGGGCGCCTGATCAATAGCAAGCCCTTGAACGTTGAGACGGCGCTCCATTTAGCCATCCAGATCACCGATGCTCTGGATTTTGCTCACACTCGCGGGACCGTCCACCGCGACATCAAACCGGCCAACATTTTCGTCACCACCCGGGAGCAAGCGAAGATTCTCGATTTCGGCCTCGCCAAGCTCGTGCCTCAGGCCGGCACGAGGGCCCTAGGTGACTTAACAACGCTGGGCCCAAACGAGCTGACGATTCCCGGTTCCATCCTGGGCACAGTTGCCTACATGTCCCCCGAGCAGGTGAAGGGCAAAGAACTCGACGCGCGAACCGACCTGTTCTCCTTGGGAGTGGTCCTGTACGAAATGTGCACGGGCACGCTGCCCTTCCGGGGCGACACATCGGCGTTGATCTTTAAAGCTATTCTGGATCGCGAGCCAACTCCCGTTGTTCGGATCAATCCGGATGTTCCCGTGGAGCTGGAACGAATCATAAAAAAGGCGCTGGAAAAGGACCGGGAGCTGCGCTACCAATCGGCGGCCGAACTGCGATCCGATTTGAAGCGGCTGAGGCGGGATTCCGTTCAGTCGGAGGCGGTCCCCGTATCGAGGCAGCGGCGGGGGCAATTTGTGGCAGCCGGCGTTCTCGCCGCTGTGTTGCTGGCAAGCGCCCTTGCCGGACTCAATGTTGGCGGGTGGCGTAATCGCCTCTTCGGCAGAATAGCAACTCCGCGAGTTGACTCGCTAGCTGTGCTGCCCCTGCTGGACTCTTCCTCTGACCCTCAACAAGAGTATGTAGCCGATGGAATTGCCGAGGGTGTGATCGACAAGCTTTCAGAGATTCCCAATTTGAAAGTCATGTCGCTGAACTCAGTTCTCCGATTCAAGGGAAAGCAGGCGGACGCCCAAGCGGCGGGAAAGGATTTGAAAGTACAAGCTGTGTTGACGGGCCGGATCACGCGGCAAGCCGATATGCTCACGGTCAGCGCAGAACTCGTGGACGTGAGCGATGGAACTCAAATCTGGGGCCGGCAATTTCATTATGCAATTTCCGATCTCTCCAGAGTCGAGGACGAGCTGGCAACAGAGGTTTCTGACAAACTGCAATTGGGGCCAAACCGCGCCGTGGAAAGCCGATTGGCCAAACGCGCCACAGAAAACTCCGAGGCGTATCAACTTTACCTGCAAGCTCGCTATCAGTTGAACCGGAGAACGGGCGCCGGTATTCGGAAGAGCATCGAACTCTTCCAACAAGCCACCGAGAAGGATCCCAAGTTCGCGCTGGCCTTTGTCGGACTCGCCGATGCCTACAACTTCAGCAATATTTTCGGGCTTCAGGCGCCCAAACAAAGCTCGCCGGTGGCGCAAGAGGCAGCCACGAAAGCCTTGGTGCTGGATCCACTGCTCGCGGAAGCTCACACGGCTCTCGGAGTGGTGAAGTCTCACTACGATTATGATTTCCCGGGCACGGAGAGAGAGCTTTTGGAAGCCATAAAACTTAATCCCAACTACCCCGAAGCGCACTTGATGTATGCCGGCGCATACCTGACCCCGATGGGACGGCATCAAGAAGCCATCGCGGAGATGAAGAAAGCATTGGAACTTGATCCGCTCTCATTGCCGCTGAACAATTTTTTCGGGAACATCTACTGGTATGCGGGGGAATACGACAAAGCGCAGCAACAGTTTCAGCACACCATTGAACTGGATCCCGCCTTCCCGGTAGCGCATGTCTTTTTCGCGGGATTTCTCGCCGCGATGGGCAGGTATGAGGACGCCATCAAGGAGGAGGAACGAGCTGCATTGCTATTCGGTGAAAACCCGGACCAGGCCTCCCGAAGGGCCGCTGTATTTCTCAAGGCTTTTCAGGCGGGCGGCCCGAAAGGCTACTGGCAAGAAAATCTCAAGGAAACACTGAAGGAGCAGCAACAGTCCGCCGGGGAATATTTCGGAGCCATCGACTTGGCCAGCGCATACGCAAACGTCGGCGACAAGGAGAACGCCTTGCGGTGGCTTGAGAAATCCTATGAGGATCGAGATGGAGGGAGTAACACCTTGATAAAGTGGATGCCAGAGTTCAATAGCCTGCATGGAGATCCCAGATTCACAGACCTGCTGAAGCGCATAGGATTGCCCCCTTAGCCGCGCGTTTTCGCCGTGACAGACGCATCCTCCGCGCAAATTCCAATGCTTGGTTCTACCCCCCCGCGTGATAAGCTAGCGCACATTCTCTCGGTTGCGGTTGCGAAAAAGATGTCTTTGCCATCACAAGTGTCCACGCGGTGCTGCGGGAACTTCGCCTTAATGTTCTTGCTTGCCTTCTCGCTGTCGAGCCTGGCCTCTCCGTTGCTTGCCCAGACGACGATAGACACCGGCAGCATCGTCGGTACGGTAAGCGATCCCTCCAATGCCGTGATCGGTGGGGCCAAAGTCAGCATTACGAATGTGGCTACCGGTCAAGTCATCGCGCTCACCACCAACTCTTCCGGTGCGTTCAACTCCGGAGCGCTCGTTCCCGGCGATTACAAAACGCAGGCGGCAGCCGAAGGCTTCGCCTCCGTAGCCGTGCCGGTTACCGTGCTTGTGGGCAACACGGCCACGGTGAACATCGTCTTGCCCATCGGAGAGCAGAAAACGGTAATTGAAGTGCAAGATTTCGCCGCACAGGTAAACACCGAGCAAGCAATTGTTCAGGGCGTCCTGATTGGGGAACAGATTGAGAACCTGCCTCTAAACGGCCGTAACTTCCTCGATTTGGCGCAACTGGAGCCCGGCGTGCAAATTCAAGACGCGGCAACGTTCGGCTTTGGGTTCAAGGACGGCTTTTCCTCCATTTCCATTGGCGGCCGTTTCGGACGTACGACTAGAATCGAGATCGACGGCCTAGACATTTCTGACGAGCGATTCGGTTCCTCAACGATGAATATCCCGGCCAGCGCCATTCAGGAATTTCAGCTCAGCCAATCGAGCCTCGATCTCTCCACGGAGCTGACGACGTCGGGCGCGGTGAATGTCATCACGCGCTCAGGCGCTAATGGCCTGCACGGCGAAGGGTTCGGGTTTTTTCGTGACAGCTCCTTGGCTGCCGCCCTGCCGACGGCGTCGGGGGTTCGCGAGCCGTTCCAACGCTCTCAGTTTGGGGGGCGGGTAGGCGGACCGATCAGCACGGACAAATTCTTCTACTTTCTCGATGCGGAGCGCACGCTACAGCATTTGCAGGCCCCGGTGATAGTGGAGCCTCCTTTTCAGCAGTTTTCGGGCAGCTTCTCCGCGCCGTTCCGTGAAACCAACGTGTTGGCGAAGGCCGATTATCAACTCACGCACTCCTTGCACGCGTTCTATCGCTTCGGCTACTTTCAGGACTCATTCACTTCCAACGGAGGATCCGGCTTCTCGCTCTACGGCGGCAGTAACATTACTCGGACACATGCCGCAGGGTTGGACTTCATAACGGGGAGCTTCAGCCACAGCATTCGATTTGGGTATTTGAAAACGGAGCGAGACCTTACGGATCAAACCATTGGCAGCGGCCTGCCCTTCTCCAACTTCCCGCTCAATATATCGTTTGGCTTGGGGGGATTCGGGATCGGTCCGAGCCCGAATGCAGGCTTAGTATTCCGGCAGGCCAATCACCAGGTGAAGTACGATGGCACCAAGACCATCGGGGCGCACATTATCCGATTCGGTTTTAATCTCAACCGCATCGCCACAGCCAGCTTTGTGCCGTTTGGCAGCCTTGCGCCGCAGCTGTTCACGTTTGGCAGCCCCGGCCAGCAGGCCTTCGCACAAGCAGGGCCCTTCCCGGGCGGCAATACCAACCCCCTGAACTATCCCGTGCAATTCGTCCAGTTGAGCAACGGTCTAGGCTATCTTACGCCTAAGCCTGGATTGGGCCTTCCCGCCAGCAACTTTTTGTATTACCGCCTCGGCGCCTACTTGGGAGCCAGTTCGAAATGGAGAAGAAACCTCACTCTCACCTACGGCGTGCGCTACGTGCGAGAGACAGGCCGCAGCGATAGTGAGTTCCCTCCAATCCCGGAACTCAACGCACTGATCCCAGGATTGGGCAACCGGATCCGGCAGCCCAACCTCAATTTCTCGCCGCAATTGGGTTTTGCATGGGACCCCCATGGCAAGGGCAAAACCGTAATCCGTGGCGGCGTCGGGCTGTTCTACGAAAACGTGCTCACCGCGGTTGATCCACAAGATGCTTCCTTCCGCGCTCCGCTTGGCAATGTTTTCATTCAGGTGCCGGCGGCTTGCCAAGGGACCGCGAATCCGCAGCCGGTCCCCATACCGAATGGCACGCTTTCGCCGACGTTTTGCGGCATACCTTCCGGCGGCCCTATCGCCATCGGAAGTGTTGCCAACCAGATTGTCGCGTTTCAGAAACAGTATCAAGCCGACTTTCCGCTTGATCTGAAAGCTCCCAATCCGAACTATTTGGGAACCTTATTGCGTCAGGGACTAGGAACCGACGCGCCTTTGCTGGCCCCTGACTATCGTACTCCGCGCTCCTTCGAGCTAAATATTGGAGTGCAGCGGGAGATTCGCCCGGGCATGGTCCTGAGCGCCGACTATGTGCGCAACGTCCAGACACACTACTTGCTGGCCATCGATGAAAATCATGCGGGAGACGTAAGATTCTTCAATAAGGCTGCAGCGCAAGAAGCAATCGCTGCGACCCTCGCGGATTGCGGTGTGGCTTCGATTCAGGCCGGGATCAACGCCCCCTGCCCATCTGGATTCTACGTGGATCAGAATAATATGGCCCGCCCTTTGCTAATGAGCGATTTCGCGGGAAACGGTATAACCACTTCTGCCGAGTTCAATCAAGTTTGCTCGCTTCCCTCGGCGACTATGCCCGGTAGCACCTATGGCTGTGCCTTCCCGGGCATCCATCCCAACGCACCGCCGCTGGGGTTTTATGAGCCGATTGGACGCTCCGTTTACAACGGATTGCAGACCAAGTTTACACAGAACGTGCAGCGCCCCTTCCGCGGCTTACGGGCGTTGAACTTCCAGGTCTCGTACGCTTTATCTAGGTTCGAGAATTCTGGGGGCGCGTCTCCGTTTGTTCCGATTAATTCCGACCAAGACTTCGGGCCCGGAGCGCTCGATAATGCCAGTCCCAACCGCTTCTTCGGACCCTCGGTGTTGGATCGCACCCACCAGCTTTCCTTCGGTGGGTACGCCGATTTGCCGGGAGGGTTCCAACTCAGCATCCTGTCCCATTTCTGGAGCCCTCTCTCGACTTCGTTGGTGTTGCCAACAACCAACCTCGGGCCAGGCGAAATCTTCCGGACGGATTTTACAGGTGACGGTACGGCCGGGGATCTGGTCCTTGGAACGCGCGTCGGAAGTTTTGGCCGCGGGATCGACGCGTCGAATATCAATACAGTGCTCGCGAATTACAACAATACAACTGCCCTGCATTTAACTCCGGCGGGTCAAGTTTTGGTTCAGAACGGATTGTTTACTGCGGCTCAGCTCGGCGTGGGCGATTCGTTGTGCTACGACAATCCCAACAGTTTGCCCGTCAATTCGTTGTGCGCGATTGCCCCGCCTGTTCCATTGGCCCCCGCCGGCCAAGTCAATTTAGGCTGGCTGCGCGCCTTCGACCTGGAATTCTCTTGGTCGCGCAAGATTCGCGAGAACCTCACCCTGCAACCGAGCGCCGGTTTCTATAACCTGTTTAACTTTGCCAACTTCGACTTGCCAGGGAACGCTTTGAGTGGAGTGTTGACCGGGAGTGCGGGACAGATCAACGGCACGACCCGCGACGGACACAACGTGAACCGCGTCGGAGTGGGAACTGGGGTCTACTCGCTTGGGGCGCCCAGACAGATCGAGCTGGGACTGCGGATCACTTTTTAGCACTTCTCCAACCAGTTGTACGGCTACCGTCTCTCCTGCCAAGCCGGTGTTGTCGGCTGCCTGTGCGTGCCCGTATACTCAAGTTCTAGCCCTGCGCGGCTGGGAACGATGCGGAATAGCGAAGCACAACGCTACGCGCGGTGGTCGGCGGCCATGGCAGGCCTGTTGGTCGTCTTCGTAACGGGAGTGTATCTGCAGCGCTTGTGGCTGGCCAAGCAGGTGGAAAAGAAGGCTCCCCCTCCCGTTCCTCCCACGGTCGAGCAGCGCTCGGCGGAGTTTTCGTTCTCCAAGGTCGAAGGCCAACGCACGATCTTTACCGTGCACTCTTCGCAGGCAACCCAGTTTAAAGGAAACAACCGGAACCTCCTCGAAGACGTGTCCATCACCGTGTACGGAAAGAAAGGGGAGCGCCACGACACCGTGCGGACCCACGCTTGCGATTTCATCTCCTCGACCGGGAAAATTTCGTGCGCGGGAGAGGTGCTCATTGACCTGCGAGACGCCAAGGCGCCTGCCGAGTCCCGAGTCATCCATGTCGCCACGTCGAGCGTCTCGTTTGACCGCGACTCCGGCGAGGTGCAAACCGACCAGCCCGTGACGTTCCAGTGGCCGACCGGAACGGGGCGCGCCGTGGGCGCCCATTACAGCTCCACGAGCGGGATGTTGAGCTTGGAGAGCGCCGTGGAACTGACGATGGGCTCCGCCTTGCCCGCAAAACCCGGCCGCTTTGCAGCCTCCGAGGCGGACCCGCTCCGCCTCGAAAGCAACCGGATGGAATTCCGGCGCGATACGCGGACTGTGCAATTGGCGGGCGCCGTCCATGCCCAGCAGGGTGTGCGCGAATTGGCGGCCGACAGCCTGCTACTGGAACTCGATGCAGAGTTTTCTGCGCGGCGTCTGGTGGCCGGCGGCCATCCGCAGCTTCGTGAGGCCGGCTCGCAAGGCCCGGCCGTGCTCGAGGCCGACGAAATTTCCGCGTTGCTTACGCCGGACGGCTGGGTGGAATCCGCAGTGGCCACCGGCGATGTTCATGGCAGCCGCACCACGCCGGCGGGCTCCGACGAGCTTCGGGCGGGCCGCACCCAATTGACGCTTTTCCCAGAGCGCAATCAGCCCCGTGTGCTGACGGTGGACGGCGGCGTCACGATGGATTCCCAAGCGCCGGGTGACAGCCAGAGCACGCGGCATTTGGAGACGCAGGCGCTGGAAGTTGAGTTTGCCGCGGGCCCGCGCTCGCAACCAACGCGCCTGCAGAGTGCGCGCACCTTGGCGCCCGCCCGCGCGGAATGGCACGGTATGACGATATTGAGCGGGAAATCCGTCAAACAGGCGATGCGAATCAACGGGCAGGTGATGGAGCTCGCCTTTGCGGGGCAGAACCAGGTGCGGCAACTTGTGAGCAGGGGCGGCGCCGAGGTGGCCCGCCAGCTTGGAGACAATCCCCAGCAGACTACTCAATCGCGCGAACTCACCGCGACATTTTCGAGCGGCGGCGAGTGGTCGGCAATTGATCAAGCGGGCGAGGTTCAGTTCCGGGAGGGGCAGCGCACGGCCCAAGCAGAGCACGCGCATTTGGACCGCGAGGCGAACGCAGCGATTCTCAGCGGCTCGGTGGTGCTTGCTGACGCCGCGTCGCGCACGACCGCGCAGTCGGCCACTTTCAACCAAAACTCCAATGAGGTGCGCGCCGATGGAAATGTCCTGACCACCGAGCTGCGCGCCGGACCGGGCACAGTCGCCAATTTCGCGCCCGAGGCAGCCCACATCTCCGCCGACCATCTTGTGGCAGACTCGGCGCGTGGCCACGCCGTGTATACGGGCCATGGGCGACTCTGGCAGGGAGGATCTGTGGTCGAGGCCGACACCATCGAGCTGGATAACCCCTCGCGCAGTCTGGTGGCGCGCGGCCAGGTCCATGCGGGATTCCCTCAGGCCACGTGGAACCCGAGGCTGGGCCAGGCCACAGGCCCCAGACAGTCCCACCGCCAGGAACTGTGGCGTGCGCAGGGCGGAACCCTGACCTACTGGGCGCAAGAATCCCTGGCGAAATTGGAACAGGACGCCCGGGCCGACTCGCCGGAGGGGTCTATCCGCTCGAACCAGATGGACCTCTATTTTTCGCCCGGTGCTGCCGGCGCCACTTCCGAGCAGCTCACCCGCGCCGTAGCTACAGGGGATGTCACCGTCTTGCAGAATGACCGCCGGGGAACCTCCAACCGGGCGGAATACACGGCCGCCGAGGGCAAGTTCGTTCTTTCCGAAGGGAAACCAACCCTGTATGACTCAACTGGGGACACGACTTCGGGGCGTCAATTGACCTTCTATTTTGCGGATGATAACATTGTGGTTGATTCTGAGGAAGGCTCGCGGACGATCACTCTTCACCAGGTTGAGAAATGACGCGGCATGCTCAAGCTTCAGGCGGTTGAGCTTAGCAAGTCCTACCGAGGCCGCAAAGTCGTTGACGACCTCGACTTAGAGATTCAGCAGGGTGAAGTGGTAGGTCTTCTGGGGCCCAATGGCGCTGGGAAGACAACGACGTTTTACATCCTGGTTGGTTTGGCTCGGCCCGACTCCGGACGCGTCCTACTGAACGGGGACGACATCACGGACTTCCCAATGTACCTCCGGGCCCGCAGCGGTATCAGCTACTTGCCCCAAGAGCCTTCCGTTTTCCGCCAATTAACGGTGGAAGAGAACCTGTTGGCGGTGTTGGAAACGCTGCCCCTCACGGCGGAACAGCAGCGGGATCGGCTCGAAGAATTGCTGGCCCAAATGAAACTCGAGACCGTTCGGCAAAACCGAGCCTACACCCTTTCGGGGGGCGAACGCCGGCGGTTGGAAATCGCCCGATCGCTCGTGCTTGAGCCCGCCTTTATCCTCCTCGACGAACCCTTTTCCGGCATCGACCCCCTCACTGTCGTGGACATCCAGAAGATAATCCGAGACTTAAGCCGCGAGGGGATTGGGGTCCTGGTGACCGACCACCAAGTGCGCGAGACGCTCAGCGTCACGGACCGCGCCTACATCGTCCAAACCGGCAAGATCTTCGCCTCGGGCACGCCGTCCGACCTCAGCAATAACTCCGAGGTCCGCCGGGTGTACCTCGGCGACCATTTCCGTTTGAATTGAGCATCAGATGAGTTGGCTCCAGCCCAAACTCCACCTGAAGGTCGCGCAGAAGCAGATTCTGACGCCAGGCCTGGTCCAGATGGTGAGCGTGCTGGCGCTGAACCGTCTGGAACTCCGGGAAATGATCAACCAGGAGATGGTGGCCAACCCCGTTTTGGAAGAGCTCACCGAAGAAACCGTCACTGCCGAAGACTATATGGACGAAGCCTTCCTGAAGGCCGAATCCGAAAAAATCCCTGAGACGGAACCCGCCAATCCCTTCGATGAATTCGATGTGGCCTCCTTCTTCAACCAATACTTGGACACGGGCGGCAGCGGAGAGCGAGCCGAGCGCGAGGAGATCGAGCGGCCCTCTTTCGAAAAGTTTCTATCTTCGCCCGAGGGCCTTTCCGAGCATTTAACCTGGCAATTGAGCGTGACGGTGTGCAACGACATGGTTCGGGAAATCGCCGAGGCCATCATCGGCAACCTGGACGAAGACGGTTACTTAACGGCCTCGCTCGAGGAGGTTTCGCAGAACGGAAAGTATTCGCAGGACGACGTCGAGGAGGCCCTGGCCGTCGTGCAGGAGTTCGACCCACTGGGTGTGGCCTCGCGGAACTTGCGCGAATGCTTGCTCACCCAGCTCCGCACACTCGATCCCCAGAACACGCTGGCGCAGCAGATTGTGTCCGAATGCATGCCGAAGCGTCCGCTGGCGGCCAGTGAAACGGAAGACCAAGA
>Ga0187846_10000854_pt1 | contig 17522 bp, 24 predicted proteins | sample TC_taG_FD_161473 | JGI IMG/M metagenome (GOLD analysis project Ga0187846, IMG submission 161473) | Biofilm microbial communities from the roof of an iron ore cave, State of Minas Gerais, Brazil - TC_06 Biofilm (v2) | ecosystem: Environmental > Terrestrial > Deep subsurface > Cave > Wall biofilm...
CTCCACTGTAACTGGCCCGACTGGCAACACTGGCCCGACCGGGGCGTCAGGTGCAGACTCCACTGTAACTGGCCCGACTGGCAACACTGGCCCGACTGGCGCGCAGGGATCACAGGGTATTCAAGGCGTTACTGGGCCAACTGGTTCTACCGGTGCGCAAGGCACTCAGGGCTCACAGGGTATTCAAGGTGTTACTGGGCCAACTGGCCCGACCGGTGCGCAGGGCATTCAGGGAATACAGGGCGTAACTGGTCCGACCGGGTTTACGGGTTCTTTAGGACCAACCGGTAATACTGGGCCAACCGGACCGACTGGTAACACTGGATCAACCGGTCCATATTCCTGGTTGATCTGTATATATGGAGCTATTTAATGTCGTTCAGCCCGAATACCACTCCCACATTTACGAAACAGCCTCGCATTGGATTGGCGCAAATTGCGAATGCCGATGCGTCTAATTTAAAAACTCTTGTGACCGCAGGAGCAAACGGCTCAAAAGTGATGGGGATTAACGCCTCTTCTACAGACACGAGCGGTCGCGATATCCAACTCACTGTTACACGATCATCTGTCAACTACATTCTATGGACGGTGACGGTGGGGGCCGGTGCCGGTAATGCCGGCAGTACACCATCTGTTGATTTAATGACTACCACAGATGTCCCTGCCGGTTTGTTATGTGTGGACCATGATGGACAGCACTATATAAATTTGGAGAGCGGTGACACGCTAAGTGTGTCGTCCCTCACGACTGTTACATCTGGTAAGTTCGTTAGCGCGGCGGCGACCTACGAGGACTTCTAATGTTCACGCGCGGCCAGCCTATTAGCCGCGCGGGTCGTAATACCGCGGGTCCTCAGCACGACGGCATGTGGTTTAGGTGGAATGCCGGCCGCAATGCCAGAGGTTTAAATATTACAGGGCCAACCGGCAATACCGGTCCGACCGGCGCACAGGGTATTCAAGGCGTAACTGGTCCGACCGGTAACACCGGCCCAACTGGTGCAGGAGGTGCGGCTTCTACCGTTACTGGTCCGACTGGAAACACCGGCCCCACAGGTCCGACTGGCAACACCGGTCCTGTGTATGCGAACTATGACTTCGTGATGTTTTTTGAGGGCAATCAAACTAACTCTGAAACCATTATGCGATTTGTGGCTACGCGGTCTTTCACTTTGCCGATAAGTCTCACAGGGTCTTACGCGAGTGCGATTACAGCAAGTTCCGGCACGGCAATATTTACGATCAATCAAAATGGAACGCAGAAAGGTACCATCACGTTTACTGCCAGTTCAACAGGAACATTTTCGTTTACCGCGGCGGTTTCGTTCGTTGCTGGTGACGTTGTTACGATTGTTGGACCGGCCACTGCGGATAGTACGCTCGCTGGAATTTCTGTAAGCTTCACTGGGACGAGCCCGTAAGATGGCCAACAATTTCCCAGGAAACGTAGCTTACTATTGTGCGTCCGATAAGTGGTCGAACGTAACTGTTAAAGCGACCAGCACTGCTTACACCGTTAATAATATCCGACGGGAAAATGCTCCCGCGGTTGGTAACGAACGATGTTTTGTTGCCATCACGGCGGGTACATCGTCGGGTACGGCTCCGACTATGATTTTGACTCGTGGTGCCAAGACCACAGATGGCGGAATGATATGGATGGAGTGTACGGGTGTCGCTGCACTTAACGGCGATATGACCAATACTCCAAATTGGACTACCGTTAAGAACCAAGCAATAAGCCTTGGACATGTCATCCAAAGCAATGATGGTACAAAAATATTGATTGTCACTACGGCGGGTACTACCGGGAATGGGGCGGAACCAGCGTGGACCAACACTGTCGGTGGTACGACTGCGGATAATACGGTGACGTGGACCACACTTCAAATTAGCTCGAACCATTTTGCACAGTGGGCGGCTCCGCATCGTGCAATTGGTATTGCTACTAAACTACTTGGAACGACTGATCCAGCGACGTTTGTGTACGTCGGTAGTAGTCATAGTTATGTGGTTGCGGCACCCACCCAGTTTACCAATGGTCAATTGAATACACCGATTAATGTTATTTGTATTGATTACACGAATACGCCTCCGGCTACTGGGGATGTTACGACAGGTGCGATTGAAGGTGATACGGGCGGGACCTATATTATTAATCTTCAAAATCAGCCCTGGTATATTCAGGGAGTGACATTTAAGCAAACAGGGGGAACCAATATTTCCTTTCAAGTTGACACGAATGGTGGTATTGGAATAATGGAGAACTGCCAAATATGGTTGGCAAATAGCAATGCTGGTAGTGCAATTCAAGTTACCGGAACGGGTCCGCTCGTATGGAATAACACGACATTGAAGTTCAGCGCTGCCGGTCAGCAACTTAATGGGAATACCACCCCGAATTTACTATGGCTTGATACATTAAGTGCGATTGATAGTTCTGGAACTGCCCCCACCACTTTAATCGCATATGGATCATTCACGGCGTTGAGTGCGCGCGGAGTGGATTTGTCTTTTATTTCGGGGACGATAGTAAACGGGGGTGGGACGGGATCAGGTAATAACAATCTATTATTTGAAGGTTGCAAACTCAATAGTGCGGTCACCACCGTTGGTGCCGCACTCGGCGTTCAGGGGAACACTATTAGGTTTATGCGCTGTGCATCATCGAATTTTCGTGGCGCATTTGAAAAGTGGAACGGTAACGGTAAGGTTGTGGCTAATACGACCGTCTATAGGAATGGCGGATGTATTGTTAGCGGTCAAAATCTGTCGTGGGCTTTTACAACAAATTCTGCATGTGGAACCGCCAATCCCTTTACGGCGGTTCCTATTCAACTCGCGAATACGACCACAAGCGCAAACGTGACGGTTACATTGTATGGGCTATACAATGCCGCTGCCGTACCAACTAACGCTCAAGTATTTTTTGATTGTGAATATATGGGCAGCAGTGCATCTCCACAATTATATGGTTTATCATCGCGCGTTGCCAATTTGGTGGCAACACCGGCTAATTTGACGGCGGATGCCGCAAGTGATTGGACCCAAGGGTTGACGGCGCGTGCAAACAGTCATGCGTATAGCGTCGGAAACACCATCAGCGTCCCGGATAATACCGGACGGTGTTTCTTCTGCACTGTTGCAGGTACGTCAGCTAGTAGTGAGCCCGCAGGTTACGCGACAGCTATTGACGGCGGAAGCGTTACAGACGGCGGTGCGACGTTCCGCGCCGGATGTAGGTTTTCAATGGCTGTCACATTGTCTAACCCCCAACCTCAGTTAACGGGTCCGTTGTTGGCAGTTGTGAGTGTCGGCGCGGCATCTGTCAGCGGTATATATGTTGATCCCTTCATTAACTTGATGTAAGACCATGGCGAACTCTAACAGTTCTCAATCCGTTGGCGGGGATACGTCTACTGATGATCCAACGTTTCTTAATAATGCACCTGCTGAGAACGGGTCTAAGCTCGCAGGCTCGGCTCTTGTGCAGACCGTTGCCGATATCGCGCAAGTGTTCAAACATAAACGGATCATCGTGGAATTAAAGCATTGACACGCATATTGGGGCGTGGTACGGGCACTGTATGTCGATGCACTTTATCAGCGGTCTTCCCCGATCTGGCTCTACGCTTCTCGCCTCGATCTTGAAGCAAAACCCCGAATTTCATGCGTCTATCATGTCGCCTGTTGGCCGAATGGTGACAGGGATGGTAGGGCTTATGGGAGCGGACAATGAAGCGGCCACTTTCATTACGGATTACGCACGGGAGCGCGTATTACGAGGGATTTTTGAGAATTTTTATGAGGACATTCATACGGACTTTATCTTTGACAACAATCGCCGTTGGTGCGCAAATATTGATTTGCTCGCACACCTTTATCCCTCATGCAAAATTATTTGTTGCGTGCGCTCGCCGGCTGCTATCGTGGACAGTTTTGAACGGTTGCATCGCTCGCACCCATTACAGGTTAGCGTCATTTACGGCGAGCAGCCGAATTTGACCGTATACGACCGTGTAAATGAAGTCCTCAAGCCAGGGTCGGTGCTCGGCTATGCCTTGAATGCTTTCCGCGATGCCTTCTACGGTCCGCAACGTAACCGGATGCTAGTAGTTAACTATGAGGATTTATGCCGGTTTCCCAAAGACGTACTGGGGGAAATTCATCTAGCTCTTAAGGCTCCTGCTTTCGCTTATCGCTTTGATAAGATTGATCCTATTGAGGGGGCGGCGAAATTTGATGGCGAACTGGGGGCTACGGGTTTACACGATCTTAAGCCTAAGGTCGTTTATGAAAGTCGGACAACCGTTCTGCCGCCTGATATATATAGCAGTTTACCGCCTCCATTTTGGCGTCTTAAGGAAGCAGCAACCAGTGCCGCGTAGAGTGTGCAGGCACAATTCGTAAGGGTCCACCATGGCCATTCTTTCGTCCACGTTATATGACCGCAACACGATTGGCTCCGTTCTGGAACAGGTTGCGAAGGCGATTAATGCCGGCCAAGGTGGCGGCAATACCGGTCCAACAGGGGCCACAGGTTCTTCGACAGGCCCGGCGGGTCCCGCAGGTCCGGCTTCACAGGGTCCCGCAGGTCCTACCGCGGGCAATACCGGTGTTCAAGGCGGTGTTGGTCCGGTTGGTAATACCGGTGCAACCGGTCCAGGAACTGGAACTGGGGTCACAGGTCCTGGTGGATCGATTGGTCCTCTTGGCCCGACAGGCGCGTTCAATGGCGTCACTGGCCCGACCGGTCCGACTGGATCGGCTACAGGGTCGGCTGGCTCGGTCGGTAATACCGGTCCAACCGGGTTCACTGGCCCGACCGGTTTAACCGGTATTCGCGGAGATGGCGGATATGATGGGAATACCGGTCCCGCTGGCCCAACCGGCACCACCGTTGATTTGTTCATCGCGCCGACCGCAGACCCAGGTGTAACAGGCGCGATGTGGAACAAAAACGGCGTGCCGACAATCTCGAACGGCTCTTAAGGGGATATCATGGCAACGGTCATTGTCTCAAAAAGTTACGACGCCAATATCCTCAGCCGCGTGTTGAAATGGGTTGTTGACAAGATTAACGCTGGCGGAATTGGCGGCCCGACTGGCCCAACCGGTCCGGCTGGCGCTGGCGGTGGCCCGACCGGGGCAACTGGCCCGACAGGAAACACAGGTCCGACTGGTCCCACAGGGGGCCAGATGGGGCCTGTAGGTGCAACCGGGCCGACTGGCCCCCTGGGTGCAACTGCTCCACTCGGCTTTGCTGGCCCTGTAGGCAATACGGGCCCGACCGGTCCGACTGGACCGACCCCTGTTGCAGGGACTAGTACAGGACCGACTGGTAATACCGGTGCGCCGGGTGGTACAGGCGGATTACAAGGGGCTACTGGACAAACAGGCGTAACTGGTGTGACTGGCTTGCAAGGTCCCGTAGGACCTGATGGCCCGACCGGTGCAACTGGTTCGACCGGCGTCACTGGCATCAATCGTCGATTGTTCGTCCCGCCGCTTCTTGATCCGCACGTAAAGAACCAAGTGTGGAATAACTCGGGTACGCCGACAATTTCGAACGGGTAAAACCATGGCCAATATTCTCGATCCGCAGACTTCGCCGGATACCTACGATGACAACACAATCCCGCCCGTTCTCTTGCAGGCGGTCGAGGCGATCATCAATCAAAATATTACTGGTCCGACCGGTCTTGCTGGTCCTGTTGGTGCTAATACTAGCACTGGCCCTACTGGTCCGACTGGTGTGGGCGCTGTTGGTGTGTTTGGTGGTGTCACCGGTCCGACTGGTCTTACGGGTTACGCTGGACCGGTGGGTCCCACGGGCACACAGGGTGCGACTGGTCCGACAGGTAAGACCGGCAATACTGGGGCAACTGGTTTTGTGGGTAATTCGTCTGTGCCGGGTCCGACCGGTCCGCTCGGACCTAACACGACGCCGACTGGTACAACTGGTCCAACTGGTGCAACAGGCCCTCAAGGTCCCTCGGGCCCCCAAGGGGCTACAGGAAATACAGGAGCGACGGGAGTAACCGGTAATGCGGGTCCTGTTGGTCCGAATGGTCCAGTTCTAAACAATACCTATGTGGCTCCTACGAGTGATCCGCATGTTCCCGGAGCGTTGTTTATTGGACCACTAGGAACCCTAGTATTTTCGCCTGGATACGTTGGCGGTAGTTCGAGCTAATTCTGCTTGCAATTTCTGACGCGGTGAGCTACTTGAGGCCGGAAACCCCGGCCTCATTTTTATGGAACCTCGCCATGAAACTCTGCCTGAATATGATTGTGAAGAACGAAGCAGGACGCATCGAGCGCGCGTTGAAAAGTTGCGTCGATTACATCGATAGTTACGTGATTGTAGACACTGGTAGTACGGATGATACGCTCAACATAATCCGTGAGTTTTTCAAGAAACACAATAAAAAAGGTCATGTCACAAGCGATAAGTTTGTTGATTGGTCTCAAGCGCGCAATGCTGCACTGATACATGCCCGGAACGCTCAAGAGCGTCTTAAATGGGATTATCTGCTCTTGATGGACGCCGACATGGAACTTGTCGTGAAAGACAAGGTGAAGTTTTTAGCGCACCGCGAGGGGCCGTCCTTCGATATGTTTCAACATGCTGGCATGACACATTATATGAACCGCCGCCTATTGGCCGCCCCCGAGAAGGGCTTCTATCGCGGCGTCACCCATGAATATTTGGACGTAGCTGCTGCTGGCTTGATCCCCGAGGACGTGGCGTACTTCATCGATCATGCAGATGGCGCGAACCGGCCCGAGAAGTACAAGAGAGATATTCGTCTCTTACTAGAAGGGCTGAAGGATGAACCAAATAACGAGCGATATTTTTATTACCTCGCTCAGTCTTATCGCGATGCCGGCCAATATCAGGATGCGATGTTTTGGTATCGGAAACGAGTTGACGCAGGTGGGTGGGCCGAGGAGCAGTGGAGCGCACAGTATAATTTAGCGCATTGTTACAAGGATTTAGGAAACGAGGCAGAATTTATACGCAATATGCTGGTTGCGTATAACATGCGCCCTACCCGTGCTGAGACCCTATACGATTTGGCTCGATACTTCCGCGACAAAGACGGAAAGCAGGCGACCGCCGCACTTTTTGCGGAGATTGCGATGGGTATTCCCCGCACGACGGATGCGTTGTTTGTGAATGATTACGTTTACGAAGTTGGATGCCGTGAAGAGTTCGGCATTACGGCATTTTATGTGCCGTATAAACGGCAGCAGGGTTTCGAAATTACTGATCGTCTGTCGCAACAGGATGGCCCTTATGGGTATGCGCGTCATGGCGCTCGCATTAACTTGTATTGGTATCTGCCAAAATTGGAAGAGATCGCGCCGTCATTTAAATGGCGTCTACTGGATTTCTCGTCGCCGCAAGGTTGGACGGCGATGAACCCCTCAGTAACCGTACATGAGGGGAAATTGGCGACAATCGTTCGTACCGTGAATTATCGCATTGACGAACATGGTCGGTATTTGATCCGTGGCACCGATGGGACTGCAAATGCCACTAATCCTATAAACACACGAAATTATGTAATGGGGTTGAAGGAGGATTTATCCGCTGACGGCATCGCTGAGGAGATTATGGTTCCGAGCACGTTGCCATGTGAGTTCCCATTGGTAGTGGGGTTTGAAGATAGTCGTTTGTTTTCATGGCGCGGGGAACTGTGGACTTCTTCGACGGTTCGCCAGTTTCATCACGATGGGAACTGTGAACAAACGCTGGCCGCGCTGCGGCGTCCTAATATACGATACGCGGAAGTTCAACGAATGCTTCGTTATCCGCGAACCACAGAAAAGAATTGGACCCCGATTGTGCAGGGGGATGATTTATCGTTCATGTGGCGTCCCGGCGTGCGCGTAGACACGAACGGAAACACCATTCAAGATACGCCGCCGAAAGGTATCGCTACTGACAATCTCAACGGCGGATCACAACTGATCCCGTTCATGGGCGGTTGGATATCTCTTGTTCACTCCGCTATGCATATTCCAGGTAGCTCTTGCCGGTATTATTATCATCGCTTTCTGTACTACACCGCGGAGTTCAAACTAGATCACATGAGCCAGCCGTTCGTATTTCACGACAAGGTGATCGAGTTTGCCGCTGGTATGTGCGCTCACCCCACGCAGGAGAATACATACGTGATTTCGTATGGGTACAGAGATAGCGAAGCGCGGATCGCGACTATTTCGATGCACGACATAGCGAGGCTGACATGGTTTCCGTACAAGTAGTTACGGGCTATGTGCCGATCAGCGGGCATCCACGTTCTGCTGTGGAGTACGGCAAACTGGGCGAAGATATATTTAGGCCGCTCTCGGCGGCAGGAGTATATGTTAGGCCGTATTATGAGAAGTTGTCAGACTGCTGGCTGTGGAAGTACATGCAGTCAATAAAGACTCCCACGACCCATTCTGCCGGCGACAACCCCGCCAAGAACACGTTGGCTTATCACTGCGTGCAGCATCAGAAATTCGGGTGGCTCTTAAAGGCTGCGATCCAGAACCCTAAACCGGACACACTGGTTTGGATCGATTATGGCATCGGGCATGTGCCCGGTGTTACCGCGGCGGTAATTCTTGATTTTCTCGGAAAAATAAAAGATAATGATTTTGCGATACCTGGTTGTTGGGAAAAACAAAACGCATTTAATAATGACCTGTGGCCTTGTTGGCGGTTTTGTGGCGGCGTGCTGGTCGTCCCGCGACCGGTGGTGCATACACTCTACAAGACTGTGAAGCGTAGTGTGCGCGAGCATTTGATCCAGACGAAGAATGTCACGTGGGAAGTTAATACCCTTGCGCGTATTGAACCCATTTTGCCGCATTTGCGATGGTATAAAGCCGACCACAATGAAACGATGTTTACGGGGTACAATCATGTATAATGTGAAAGTCGTAACGGCATTCGTCCCCCTGCAAGTGAAACATTTAACGGCGGATGCTTATCACACATTGGGATGGCGTATGCTGCATAACACTAATGGGCGATATCGGTTCTTTGACAATTTCCCGTTGGAGGAATGTTGGCTCTACAAAGAAAACCCTCCTCTCGTGCCGGCTACTCCGACCCCATCGGATCGTTACGCTACCGATGCGGATCACGTTCGGTCGAACATTGTCCAACATTCGCGGACGCAGTGGGCTATGCAGGCGTACAAAGAAGACCCTTCATTGGACACAATTATCTGGTTGGATTTGGCGATTTTGAAGCAGGGCAAACATACCGGCCGTCCTATTTTGCCCGAGCATGTTGAGAAATTTGTGGATGCGGTTGCGTCCCAAGAGTTGGAAAATGTTATTCCATTTCCTGGCATTGAGCCACAGAAACCGATCAGCATTCACGGTAATAATTGGCGCTTTTGCGGGTCAACGCACATTTGGCCAACGAAATTCCTTCCCTATATCGATGAAGAATACCGGTACGAAACACGCCGATTTATTCGTGAGCATAAATGCACACCGCTTGATTTGGCTATCTGGCCGGCCGTGGAACTACACAGTGGATTACCATTTCGGTTCTACCAAGCCGAATATGATGCCACACAACTGACGGGGTTCCCATGCACATCTTCATAACTGGTATCGCCGGCTTTCTCGGCAGCCATATCGCTCGGGCGATGGTGGAAGATGGCCACCAGGTGTCGGGTAATGATAATATGATCGGGGGCGACCGCGATAATATTCCCGGAGGAGCTTTCTTTCGGAACATTGACTGTTGCGATTTTGATCGGATGAAAGACGCTCTACAAGGTGCCGAGATAGTATTTCATTGTGCTGCGACCGCATATGAAGGTCTCAGCGTTTTCTCGCCGTCGGTGGTATCCCGGAACATTGTCGATGCATCGGTGACAACATTTTCGGCGGCTATCGCGAACAAAGTGAAGCGCATCGTTCACTGTTCCTCTATGGCTCGCTATGGTGGCCAGATTACACCATTTCATGAGGGCCTGCCCCCTGCCCCCGAAGACCCGTATGGGATCGCGAAAGTCTGTGCAGAACAGCAGCTTAAGAATCTCTGTATCACGCATGGTGTCGATTACGTGATCGCGGTCCCGCATAACATAATTGGGCCGTGTCAGAAGTACGATGACCCATTTCGCAATGTGGCATCGATAATGATCAATCTCATGTTGCAGAACCGCTCACCCGTGATTTACGGCGATGGCACGCAACAGCGATGTTTCTCCTATGTGGACGATTGCTTGGCTTGCCTTAAGGCCATGGCGTTCCAGGATGATGTAAAAGGGCAGATCATTAACATTGGGCCGGACGAGCAACCCGTTACAATCCAGACGCTATATGAAACAATAGCTCGGCTTATAGGTTACAGGGGACAGCCGATCTATATGCCTGGACGGCCGCGCGAAGTAAAAATCGCGCTGTGTTCCTCTAACAAGGCACGACGAATGCTAGGATACAAGACGACCACGTCCCTTGAAGACGGCCTTACCAAAATGATTGCGTATATTCGGGCGAAGGGAACGAAGCCATTTACGTATCATTTGCCACTGGAAATCGTCACTGATAAAACCCCGAAGACGTGGACCGAGCATCTGTTCTAATGAACGACTTATTGATCATCACCCATTCTTGTCAATCGGATGAAGATAGCGGACGCAACGCCGGCGTTCGGGATACGTGGCTTAAGGAATGGGGACATTTGTTTGATCACAAATTTACATTCGGGTCAGAAACTTCTCCATCTAGTGCGTCCTATTGGGCTCTACCGTTTCGCACGCAGTTCGCGTGCCGATATGCGCTAGAGCACGATGATCCTCGGTTTTTCAGTACCGATCAGAATATCGACTTCTTCAAATACGATCAGCCTGGGTGTTGGGATGACGGTAAAATGACCGTCCATCTAGGGCGCGGTACTGGCCATTTCAATCCGGACTGGATGCGGTCGTGCCATCGATCTTTCATTAAGGCTTTCTACACCGACCGCTCATAGGCTCTCCCATCGGGCACTTGATCAGGCCCCGAGGAGATAACCATGGCAAATTGGCGTAAGGCAAAGGCCGGCGAGAACGTGGACAAGGGTCCGGGTTCCAAGTCGGGTCAGAAGGAAAAGGGCAGCGTTAGTGATCTAAAAGGGTCATCCAGCGTGTCCCGGAATGAAACATCCCACAACGTGGAGTTCGCCAAAGGTGGCGATACCCATATGTTCGGCGAGCAGGAAGCTGGCTCGCGAACGGGTGCGGATAAGTCCCCTTCAACCGGTAAACCGGATAGTTCCGGCCCCGGCGACAAGTTTGCAGAGGGCGGGAAGACGAAGATGTTCGGCTTTACGGGTGCTCTGCCGGCTCGTTCGGGCATTACCAGCGCGAGGTAAGTATTGTGGCCAACTTTGCCATTAAAGCCGGCAAGGGCGGTCGCAAGTCGGTTCCAGTGGAACCGGCACGCGCATCGTTTATCCTGGGGTCCCGCCCCCCGGATGTGCGCGAACCTGCGCCGCCACGCATTAAACCGGCGCTAGGACAGCGGCAGTATGGCAAGGGCCTTGCGCCCGCCAACCCCGGCTCGGGTAATACCGGGCTGACAGGAATGAGCTAAGTCCATGGCTATAATGAAGAAACACCTAACTCCACTGCGAAAGGGCGGCCAGATGGCGGTCCACAAGGGCAAGGGGTCCGAACAAGCCCCCCTGCCGGCTCGCAGTGAAATTAACAAGTTGGCGACGCCGCCGACTAACACAATGAATGACTACGCGAAGGCTACTCCCATGGCCGCGCCTGTTCAGCCGCCTGGGGGATTTCCAGGAGCAGAGTAATGGCCGCCGACCCCCGGCTTATATCTAAGTTCATGGGACAGATGAAGAACGCCGACCCGCGTGCGTGGGAAGGGTTCATGCGTTCGTTCGATGAATACGTTACCGAACTTACCGTGGCGGTAACAGAGGCCCCTCCTTCGGATATTTTGGTATCCCAGGGACGTGCTCAAATCGCCCGTAAATTGTTCCAAATGTTCCTGGAAATCCCTCCGGGAACCTAACTAGCCCACGCCGCTTAAGCCGCGTGCGCCCAGGAGAGTACAATGCCGACGCCGCTTCCCCCGGTTGATCCGGATGTTAAGATACCGCCTTCTGTTGCGAAAGCAGCCGCTGCCGCGGACGCCCTTCACCAGCAAGTCTACAACACACAGCCTCAGGTAGAACCGCCAGCCGCCCCCCAACCGGGCGCGGGTGAAATGGTTCAGTTTGCCGAGCCTGATACCACGGTTAAGCCGGTCGTGCAGCCTCCTGCGCCGCCTCAGCCTGCACCACAACCCCAACCGGCACCCCAACCAGCCCCCGTAGCGGCAGACGCTGCCCCTGTGGCTTCCACAGCGCAGGGTGAACCCCCGAACTGGGAACACCGGTATCTTTCGATGAAGGGCCGCTACGAGCAATCCGCTCAAACTATCGGCTCTATGCAGCAGCAAATGCAGGAAATGGGTGATGAAATCGGCCGCCTGCATACAATGATCCGCCAGCCCAGTGCAGTTTCCGGCCACGGTCCGCAGCCGTCTCAATCACTTGTGACAGAGGAAGATACCAAGACTTACGGGCCGGAATTGATTGATGTAATCTCACGAGCAGCCCGCCAAGCTGTCATGGCTGATCTGCAAAATACGCAGACCCAAGTTCAGCAGGTAAATCAACGTGTTGCACGGCAAACGGCCAATTCGATGTATCAGACTTTAGATATTCAGGTGCCGGATTGGCGCGTGATTAATAAGTCAGACCGCTTTATCAACTGGTGTAATTTACCAGATGTTTACTCTGGTGAGATAAGAGGGAAGCTACTGAACGCTGCGTTCCAAGCGGCCAATGCCCCTCGGGTCATAGCGTTCTTTAAAGGGTTCCTCGACGAGGAACAGGCCACGGGTCAGCGACCAGACCCGCTCTTGCAGCCGGCTCCACAGCCGCCTCGCGTAGCAGCGGTCCCACTGGAAACGCTTGCGGCTCCTGGCAGGGCGAAGCCGGCGTCTGGGAGTACACCCGCGCCCGCGGACAAGCCGATCTTTACACACGCTCAAATCGCGCAGTTCTACGCGAATGTTCGCAAAGGGGTCTATTCGGGCCGCGATACGGACAAAGCAAAGGACGAAGCAGCGATCTTCGCAGCACAGCGAGAAGGGCGCGTTCGCGGTTAATCAGGGGTGGCATGGTGTCACCCCGTAGCAAACAGGGGTGAGTACCATGCCGATTGGTTCTGGCGCATTTCCCGGCGCAACAGCCGGTTCAACGCCACAAATCTACCCGACTGGTTCAACCGGTAATAACCTGCAAGCGACAGGTTTTATCCCGGAAATTTGGTCGGGCAAACTGGTGGAGAAGTTCTACGCTAGCACTGTGCTGGCGGCTATCTCCAATACGGACTACGAAGGCGAAATCCGCAATAAGGGTGATCGCGTCAAAATCCGTACCAAGCCCACAATTACGATCCACGACTATGACGCCGATGGCTTGCTTGGCCTCGACCGTCCGACTGGTAGTACTGTCGAGCTTTACATCAGTACGGGTAAGTATTTCTCGCTTATCCTTGACGACGTGATGGAGGTCCAGTCTGACCTTAACATCCTGTCGATGTGGAGCGATGACGCTGCGCAACAGTTGAAAATCACGGTGGACAAGGATGTTCTGGATGGTATTGTCGGCGGAATGGCCGCAGCCAACCAGGGCACCGCGGCCGGCGTGATTACTGGCTCCCTAAACCTCGGTGTTAAGGGTACTCCTCTTAGCGTCGTAGGTCGGAACGCTGGTGTGGGTCAGGTGGAATTGCTCGATGTGCTTCTGCGCATGGGGCAGGTCCTGGACGAACAGAACATCCCGGAAGTCGGCCGTTGGGTCGTCATGCCGGCCTGGGCTGGTCGCATGATCAAACAGTCGGAACTCCGTCAGGCTTACCTGTCTGGCGACAGCGTGTCGATGCTGCGAAACGGCCGGCTTGGGATGGTGGATCGGTTCACGATCTATATCTCGAACCTCCTGCCGAACAACAGCACGGACAGCACTAACTTCGCTTCTGGTGAGTGGCCAATCTTCGCTGGTCATGCTCATGGGCTGACTTTTGCCAGCCAGATCAGCAAAGTCGAAACGCTTCGTTCCGAGTTGACTTTCGGTCAAATCCTGCGTGGTCTTCAAGTCTACGGTTACCAAATTGTGGACGGGAAGGCTCTTGTGCAGGCTCAGGTTACGCCGGCCTCATAAGGTTTAGGCGTGTGACATATAAAGGGCGGGGTTTAATCCCCGCCCTTTTGTTATCAACTCCTTAATGGTCTCGTTGTAGGTTTGCCCGACGGGGTGCTGCCATGCTATCGCCACTTAACACAGTTAAAGACTATGTGGATGATATCCGGGTCATTCTTTTGGATAAGACCCTTCCGTTTCGCTATACGGACGATGAAATCATGGTCGGCTTTAATACGGCACTTCTTGACGCGCGCCGGGTGCGCGCCGACCTGTTCGTGCATCGCCATGGGACCGAAGTTCCATATTTCAGAACGGTGGATGGATCGCCGGTTCCGATTGAACCACAATTCCGCCTTGCGTTCATCTATGGCACCGCGGCCCATACTCTCTTGCGAGACGATGAAGACGTACAAGATGAACGCGCTAATGCGTTTTTGGAAAAATTTTACGATCTATTGACCGGTATTCGGCCGGCTCAAATCCGCGGCGGTACACCGGGTCCGCGGAAACAATCGGCTCGGGAGTAATCCATGCCGCTCACTACGCTTGACGTTGAACACACTCTGAATACTCTTCGGATCGAACTTCCCGGTGCGTCGGATCATGGCATCAAACAAACACTGTGGAATGTTATCAAAGAATTTCTGCAAGACAGCAATTCCTGGATTGAGCATCAGCATTTGAATGTGATCGCGAACAAGCAGCATTACTCCATCGTTCCGCGCGATGCCGGACAGATAATTCGATTGCAAGGTGTATGGGATGGATTTCGAAATCCTATCAATGCGACTATGGCGCAGTTAGGTATTCTTCATGTCCATGAAAAAATTCAGGTCACTTCGGTTCCTACGACACCGGGACAGCCATTGGTTTTTTCTGCACAGAACCCATGGTTGATTGTGTTTGTAAAGAACATTGTGCAGCCGACTACAAAGGACGAGCTTCCTATTTGTCCGAAGTTTGTACTTGGGGTCTACTCTACGTATATTGAGGCTGGCGTCATGGGCCGCATGATGAACCAGCCGAACAAGAGCTATTCGAACCCGGCTATGGCGAAAGATCATCTGGCGCGGTTCAAAGACGGGATCAATGTCGCGCGTAATGATACATTCAATCAGAATGTGCAGGGGGGACAGCGCTGGCGGTATCCGCAGCAGTTCTATACCCGCAATCAACGTCAAGGCGTATCGACGGCTTGGCCATTGGAGAGCTTCTAATGTGGTGGAACAAAGCCCCGTCCAGCGCGAATGTTATGTTGTCCACTCCGAACAACGCAACATTTAATGATGCCATTCAGTTCGATCCTCCCGTGCCGGGAGTGACAGGTCCGGCATGGACGTTGACCGGGCAGAATTTTCGACTTGATATCAAGCCGAACCATGAGCAAGCGACACTTTTGTCATTGACTTCGGGCGCGGGAGAGATTGTCGTTGATGATGCAATCCAACGTATAATTCACTTCAATGTGCCGGAGAGTGTTTTATCCGCGGCGCTTCAACCGGGCGAATATATTTACGATTTGATCATGTACGACGGTTCCGTCCCGGCAGTGCGCATCCCATTGATGCACGGTCGGTTTGTGGTGACAGATGGCGTGACGGGAGGCTAAGATGACGCAAATAGTCCTTGGCCCAACCCCCGTTCAAGCGCGTCCAGTTGTCGTGCAGTCTGGGTTCACCGGCCCTGCTGGTGGACCGACCGGCGCGACCGGTAGCACGGGTCCTACAGGTCCTACCGGTCCGCAGGGTCCGTTTGGTTTTGGTGGACCGCCTGGGCCAACAGGCCCATCCGGTACTCTGACTGGCCCGGTGGGGCCAATCGGCTTCACTGGCCCTCCCGGCAATACGACGCCTGGCCCCACTGGTCCCCAGGGTACTGTAACTGGCCCGACTGGTCCCGTCGGTGTTGGCGTTACGGGGCCGACAGGGAATACGGGCCCGACTGGGCCTAGTGGCCCTGCGGGAACCGCGGCAAATACTGGCGCGACTGGGCCGACTGGCCCCTCGACTGGGCCGACTGGCCCGACCGGTCCGACCGGTAATACCGGAGCAACAGGTCTAGCGGGAGTGTCCGGTGTTGCCGGTGCGACTGGGTATTTTTACTTGCCGCTTCCTGGCGGCACGATGATTTTCCAGTGGGGTCGTGTTACCATGGCGGGTGCTACCGCCGCGGTAACATTCCCTCTCACGTTCCCGAACGCTTGCGACATTGTGAACTTCGAACCTACGGCGCTCGATGGATCGGATGATGGCATGTGGGCAGCGAGTGTCAATACAACCGGTTTCATCGTGACGACAGGAGCAACTGCTTCTTGCACAGTGTACTGGATGGCAATAGGGCACTAACATGGCGGTCTATCCCGGTGGTCCTGCCGAAGATTTCGGATGGCCTGTATTGACTGCCACCGGTCCGACTGGACCAGTGGGAGCGACGGGACCGACTGGCCCAACAGGATCGACGGGGTTCATTGGTTCGACCGGACAAACTGGCGGAACAGGTATTACTGGATTAACTGGCCCGCAAGGTCTTCAAACTGGGCCAACAGGTTCGAATGGCGTAACTGGTCCAACGGGCCCGTTTGGCACTGGGCAGACGGGTGTCACTGGTCCCGCGCCGACAGGTTATACAGGCGCGACAAGTAGTGCAGGGCCACAAGGTCCAACGGGCAACACCGGCCCGACTGGCCTTGCGGGGGTCTCTTCAAATACCGGTGCAACCGGATATACCGGGCCAATCGGTGCGCCGACTGGGCCTACAGGATTGACGGGCGCGACCGGATTTACCGGTGGTCTTAACAATGTTACCGGCGCGTATAATCTACCTACGGGCATGACTGGATATTTTGAATTACCGTTTATTGGTAGTTCGACCAGTGAAATAGTGCAGTGGGGTGTGGCGCTTCTCTCAGCCGATGTGCAGGTTGTTGTAAAGTTCCCGACCCCCTTCCCAACCGCTTGCGATAGTGTGATCTTTAACCGTAGTGACTTCCTTGGGTTTGTGAAAAAGACCTTTGTTACGGGGGTTTCTGCGACGCAGTTTACGGCCAACATAAATGCTGGCCCGGCTGCGAACATGACATTCTGGTGGATGGCGTTCGGACACTAACAAGGTCTTAACGTCGCTTGGGTACAGGTGAACCATGGTCGAGTTCGAAGTAGTCTCAGCAAATGGGTTCCTTGGGGAGACCCGCATCACCGGGGGCGATACTGAAAAATATCGTGTCCGGTTTGAGGGCTTTCTGGATTTTGGGATACTCTTAACGGGTGCAACCGCGCAGAGTACGAGCGCGCACTCGACTGTC
>Ga0187846_10000855_pt1 | contig 17505 bp, 15 predicted proteins | sample TC_taG_FD_161473 | JGI IMG/M metagenome (GOLD analysis project Ga0187846, IMG submission 161473) | Biofilm microbial communities from the roof of an iron ore cave, State of Minas Gerais, Brazil - TC_06 Biofilm (v2) | ecosystem: Environmental > Terrestrial > Deep subsurface > Cave > Wall biofilm...
ATCTCGACGTTGTACGACTGATACCGCTCGTCCACCGAGCCAATACTCGGCATTGCAGCTGGAAGCACCACGGCGGTCTGCGCAACTGCGGCCCCAGACCAGGTCGAAGCCATAAACAGGCCGGCAACGATAACTCTCGCGCAAGGGCAGATCCGGGCTCTCTTGGCGTTTGCTGACCCCCGCATAGCCCTCCTCGAATCTTGGATCCCAAGAACGGCGCGGCTTGGGCGCGCCTCACTTGAGCCTGCGCTTATAGATGATTCCGTCCTTGGCGAGAATGACGCAGTTGCGCTCGTGGTCCTGAAGGACGTCGATCTGTTTCTTCGGATCGCCCATCGACCACCAGCAGCGAGCGACGTACCGAGTTCGGCGGACGAGTACGCCCGAGCGGACGCCGCTACATCCCGCTGCGGGTGCCGCGGCCTGATACCGCACGCGCAGTTCGTCCAGTAGGCAGGCGTGCTCATACATGCCCATCCCCCGCGTCACGGTTAGATTCCGCGGCGATAAGGTGAGTGATCTTCGCAGGCGAGAGCAGCAGCGAGGTCAACTTCTCCTGCTCCCTACGATCGGCCTTGGTCACGCGCTCATGCTGCCGCAAATGCTCGACCCAGGACTCGACAAGAAAGGTCTCGATGTATCGCCCGGGCACCGCCGTGTCTTCGAATACCCCCCAAGCGTAAGCGCCGTCGCGCCGCCGTTCGGAGGCGACGCGTTCGAGCGCACGGAGGAAGGCTTGGCGGGCCTTTACCTCGATACGGTACTCGACCGTTACCATGACGGGACCCGCGTGCGGCTCGAGGTCCTCCGCCACGATGGGCGGCGGCCAGTGCATCGAGGGCGTGAGGTCGAGCCCGGCGCCCGCTTGCAAGCGCGCGCGCCAGGTCAGCGGAATCGCGATCAACGCTCCGGCAGCGGCCAGCAGATGCGCCAGCCGCAGTCCGACCAGGCCGGCGACCTCTCCCCATATTGCGCTACCCAAAGTCACCGCTCCAAAGAAAACCGTGACATAGATCGCGAGGCCGCGGCCGCGGACCCATTCCGGCAGCGCCACTTGGGCAGAAACGTTCAAACTGGACAAGGCACCGATCCAACAGATGCCGGCAATGACACTGGCTGCGAGCGCGATACCGACGCTGTTCGCGATCGCGAACAGAACCATTGCGAAGGCAGTGCCAACAGTCCCCGCTGCCACGAGCCGATCCGGACCGAGCTTCAGCTTGAGGTGCGGTAAGAAAAAGGCGCAACCCACGGCTCCCGCGCCGATCGCGCCGAGCAAGATGCCGTAGACCTCTGCGCCTCCCGCGATCTGCGTACGCGCGACCAGCGGCAGCAGGGCCCAATAAGCACTCGCAAAAAGAAAAAAGGCAACCGAGCGCAGCAGCGTCGCCTGCAACGGACGATTGTTGCCGGCGTAGCGGACTCCCGCTCGGATGGCTCCGCGGAAGCGCTCGACCGGGAGCCGTCGCTTCGACTGCGGCGGCCCGCGCCACCAGAAAAGCGCACCCAGGGTGCTTACGTTGCTGAAAGCATCGATCCAGAACGGTGCGGCGATACCAAAGGCGACAGTGACTAGACCGCTCAACGCCGGACCTACCGCGCGGCTGATGTTAATGCCAACGCTATTGGCGGCCACCGCCGCGGCTAGGTTTTCCCTCGGAACGAGTTGGGGGACGATCGACTGCCACGCCGGTGCGGTGAGCGCGCTGCCGCCGCTTGTCACGAACATGAACAACAAAAGCGAGACAGCAGTGACTCGATCGAACATCACCAGTGCCGCAAAAACAGCCGAAACCACCGTGACGGCTACCTCGGTGAAAATCAGGAGACGTCGCTTGTCAACGATGTCGGCCAACGCGCCGGCCGGCAAGGCGAAAAGAAACATCGGGAGGCTGGTCGCCACCTGGACTAGAGACACCACCACGGGACGCGCATCCAGGCTCGTCATCAACCATCCGGCGGCAGCGCTGTACATCCAGCCGCCAACATTCGACACGAGTGTCGCAGTCCAGATCACCGCGTAGGTTCTGTGCCGAAAGGGGGCCCAGGGCGAGCGCATCGATGCGGCAGGCGGCGTCGCAACCATGATTTTCAGTAGCCTGGCTCCGTTACTCATGAGTCTAATGCGCGTTAGATCTCAACGTCACGAGAAACGGCAGGGACCGATAAGGGACATGTAGTCGTGGCACACCGCAAACCGAATCCGACTCGCCGTCGCGGACGCGAGGCTGCTCGTGCACGCCCACAAATAGAACCCCTATCGATCCGGTTCGGACAGAGTTTGCGAAGGCAACTACCGAACGCCGAATCTCCGCCGCGTTAACACCAAGGGGTTTTCGTTCGACGAAATTGTCCTCGGCGTTCTTCAGTCTGGCCAGAAGCTCTTGAGGCTGGATAGTCATCGGAACCGTTAGAAGAAGGTTTGTCGTGATAGCAAGGCAACACTTCGCCTGCAGGCCCTTACCCCGCGCTGTCTTTAAGGAGGTGGGTCGCTATGCGCAAGGCCACAGGCGCGCCGCGCGCATTGCCCACGGCGAAGCAAAGCAGGTATAGCGGATTGTTCTGCGAGTTCACGAGCACCTGCGGCTTCTCCGCCACAGCGGGGAAAATCGACTTCAACCGCTCGTTAAAATACCGCCCGATCGTTTCGGTCGACGCCTTGACGACCTGGCTCGAATCACCAAACAGCGTCAGCTCGGCTTCGACCCGATAGAACTCCTCGTACCAATCCTCGGTGCCCAGCAATAGGTTCAGCTTCCGGCGCCACGGTTCAGGAATGTCACCGGATTTCTTCAGCAGTCGGTTGACGCCGATGCCGAGCGGGAACAGCAGCCACATGTCGATCGCCTTCGTACCGGCGATCGCCTCGAGCGTCGCCCATTCGACCTGCATCCCATATGGGTCCAGGAAGAGAACAGCTCGGCTCGACCTCCAGTCCTCGGCGGTGCAGAATTTTTGGATCTCGGCATTGGCATCCCCTTGCCTGATCTCGATCCCATCGGCCAGGCCCGCAAACTCGCCCTTCAGCTCTTCCAGGCGCGCGCAACGCGATGGACTTCGCTCGATGAAGACGTATCGGTCGAAGCGCGGCTCGGTCTTCAGCGCCAGGCGCGCCGACCCATCCAGAAAGGCCTGCGGCTCGTCGCCCGCCAGGTCAGGCAGCAACAAACCCTGTTGTCCGCCGGCGGTCTCGTCGTCGCGTTGGGCCTCGCGATAGCCGGTCCCGGCAAAAGCATCGACATAGATCTTGCGGAACGGTCGTTCCTTCGAGGGCTGATTCTTCAGCGCGGTCGTGTACGCCCGGAGGTACTTGGCAATGACGTCGAGCTTCGCGCTTGTCCAGTCGCCCCCGAACTGGTGTGCCTTGCCGCCACCAACCTTTGGCCGTCTTGCCATCATCTACGCAGGACCTACTTGTATGTTCCGGTCGTCAAGGCGGTGTACGCCGGCCTACCGCAGAGGCAGTGCGTGCGCCAGACCGACGTTCCGGGTCATCGCCGGTCAAGGCGCGTGGACGGCCGAGGGCATGTCGTCCCATTGACGGCCCGCGAACGTCCGTCCGTTCGCCTTTTTCGAGCGGGATCGGCCGTCGGCGCCCCAGCGGCCCCATTGCTTGAAGAAGAACCGCACGCCCTGCGCATCGCATTGCCGCTTTACGCTTTCCACCCACTCCGCCTTCATCGGGCGCGCCTTGTGGCCCGATTCTCCGCCAACGATCACCCACTGAATTCCCGACAGATCCAGCTCCCCTACGTCCTCGAGCAGGGGCTCCACCGACAGGAATCGAACCGGCGCCGCGACCTGGCGCAGGCATGCGACCCTCGGGACACCATGCTTGCGGTTTTCTACCGAAACGCCGAGCCAAAGATTCCTCGGCACCTCGCGCGTCGCGAAGAACCTCGGCAGGCGCTCGGCGCGCTTCGTTAGAAGCTGGAACGTATGCTGGCGCGCCGCGCGGATCGCGTCCAGCGTGCGGTCGATGTACTCGTCCGGTACCGACTGATGGAACAGATCCGACATCGAATTGACGAAGTAGATCGTCGGCTTCTTGCGTTTCAGCGGCTCCGCAAGACGGTGCTCCAAGAGCGTTAACCGAAAACCATTCGCGTAGTCGCGAACCCCCATGGCCTGCAGCCGCCGAGCCATCGTCTCGGCGTAGCAGTGCTTGCAGCCCGGCGAAATTTTTGTGCACCCCACCGTCGGATTCCAGGTCTGCTCGGTCCACTCGATCTGACTGACGGTCGTCATGTCGTTGCCCCCCTCCCGACTTGACGCCGGTCCACGCCCGCCGTGCCCAACCGGCGAGCAATAGCACATACAACGCCGATCACTTCCAACGAGTGCCGCGCCTCGATCGGCGGATAGTCCGGATGGTGCGCGACCAGGTAGGCGTGTCCGCTGGCGCGCCGGAATTCCTTGAGCGTGAATTCCCCGTCGACCACCGCCGCAACCACGTCGCCCGCCTTAGGCGCCGCGTTTCGGCGCACAATCGCGATATCGCCGTCGAGGATGCCCGCCCCGCGCATCGAATCGCCCCGCACGCGGATCGCAAGGGAGTGCTGCGGATCGTCGACTAGCCATGCGTCGGCCGACCAGCCTTCGCACTGCTCGGCGCCCGCGATGTCGTCGGCACGGCCCGCTCGGATGAATCCCTCCGGCAGCCCCACCTCGAAAAAGCGTGGACCGGCCGCGATTCGCCCGCTTTCCAACCGGCGCACGTAGCCTTGGGCCTCGAGCCTCTTGATGAGCTTCGCCGCTGCGGTCTTGCTCGCAAAACCCATCAGCTCGCTCACCCCAGTGTAGGAGGGAAGCACGCCGGCGGTGCGGTACTCGCGTCGCAGCCTCCGCAGGTAATCGGCATCCCGGTTCCGACGCATGCCGCGCATTGTGGTGTACGAACGTACACCTGTCAACGACGAGCGCCGGCCAGGTCAGGAACCGGACGGAACCCGACAACGGCGACCGCGCCTTCGTGCGCCTTGGGCGAGGCCGAGCCGAGTCGGCTTCCGGTTCGCGCGGTCGCGCGTTCCTCTCCGAAGCACTACAAAGACACGTGGTCTACAAAACTCACCTCTTTGTCCATCCTTCCCCCTGGGCGGCTCTAAGGCGGACGACAGATCGGATGTTCACGGCAATTTCCAGCATACATTGCACGAATGCACGGCCGCGCCCCGTCACCATGAGCCGCTACCGCCTCGACGACCGCTCGCTGTCCCGCGACGACCCTGGTTTCGAGGAGTTTCTGGCGGCGCTGTACGAGGCCAAGCGTTCGGCCGCTGTGCCTGTGCCGTGGCGAGCCCGGCATCCCGATGTATATCTCGACGGTCGGCGCGCACCACATCATCAAGCGCATGCCCGAGACGGGCGCCCACCACGATCCGACCTGCGAGAGCTACGAGCCGCCCGCCGAGCTATACGGCTTGGGCCAGGTCGCGGGCTCCGCGATCCACGAGAGCCCCGAGGAGGGATTCACCGACCTGCGGCTTGCCTTCAGCCTCACCAAGATCCCCGGACGCGGCCCCTCGATCCCCACCGGCACCGAGCACGACAGCGTTCGCACCGATGGCAGCAAGCTCACGCTGCGCGCCACACTGCACCTGTTGATGCCGGTGTAAATCCGCGGTTATTTGCCGCGGTTCGATTCGAGGCGATCTGCTGTCGCATCCCGTGTCCGAGGTTCAGAACGGGTCCTCACCGTCTTGGGGTCCGTGGGAACGACGGGCGTGCTGCCGATCCTGGCGCAGCGCGCGCTGGATGGCGGGGCCGTAGGCGACCGAGGTTGTGTGAAAACGCTCGTCTGAGGCGCACAATAGCGAATCTCGGCGACGGAGAGGCTGAATGGGCCGATTCATCGAAGGTGAGGAGCGATCGCAAGCGGTTCTGTTCCCTGAAAGCCTCGATGAATGGATCACAGAGGACAATCCGGTCCGAGCCGTCGATGCCTTTGTTGAAGAGTTGGACCTGTTCGGGCTGGGATTTGGGAGAGCCGAGCCAGCCGAGACGGGTCGGCCGGGATACCACCCGGCGACGTTGCTGAAGATCTACATCTATGGATACCTGAACCGTATCCAGTCCAGCCGCCGGCTGGAACGGGAGGCGCAGCGCAACGTGGAGCTGATCTGGCTCACAGGGCGGCTGATGCCGGACTTCAAGACGATCGCCGACTTCCGCAAGGACAATGGGACGGCGATTCGCAATGTGTGCCGGGAGTTCGTCGAGCTAAGCCGCCGGCTGGGTCTGTTCTCCGAGGCGCTGGTTGCGATCGACGGCAGCAAGTTCAAGGCCGTGAATAATCGGGACAAAAATTTCACACCGCACAAGCTGAAGGAAAGGCGCAAGCAGCTGGAGCAGAACATCGACCGGTATCTGAAGGAGCTGGACCGAGCCGACCGCGAACCGACATCGGTGCCGGAGAGGCGGGTGTCTCAGCTGAAGGAGAAGATCGCCAAGGTCAAGGAGCACATCCGAGCGCTCGGCAAGATAGAAAGGCAGCTGCCGAAGACGCCCGATCAGCAGATCTCGCTGACCGATCCGGATGCGCGCTCGATGGCCACCAGCGGGCGGGGAACGGGCATCGTCGGATACAACGTGCAAGCGGCGGTGGACACGCAGCATCACATGATCGTGGCGCACGAGGTAACCAACGAAGGACACGATCACGAGCAGCTGGCGCCGATGGCGAATCTGGCGCGCGATGCGATCGGGCAGAAGAAGGTCGCGGTGCTGGCCGATCGCGGCTACTTCAAGAGCGAGCAGATCCGGCTATGCGATGAAGCTGGGATTACGCCTCTGGTTCCCAAGCCCATGACCTCGAACGCCGGGTTCGAAGGCCGCTTCGACAAGCGCGACTTCATCTACGAGGCCAAGCGAGATGAATACCGCTGTCCTGCCGGCGAGCGCGCAATCTGGCGCATGACGACGATCGAGGATGGGTTGAGAACCCACTCGTACTGGCCGTCGGCTTGCCCTAAATGCCCAATAAAGGCTCAATGCACGACCAGCAGCTACCGACGCATCAGGCGCTGGGAGCATGAGCACGTGTTGGAGGCGATGCAGGAGCGGCTGCTCCGGATGCCACAGGCATCGCGACTACGAAGGCAGACCGCCGAGCATGTATTTGGCACGCTGAAGGCCTGGATGGGAGCGACGCACTTCCTCATGAAGACCATACCGAAGGTGCGGACAGAAATGAGCTTGCACGTTCTGGCCTACAACATGAAGCGCGCGATCAGCATCCTGGGGGTGCAACCGCTGATCGAGTTCATGAAAGCATAGTCGAGAAGGAGAATCGACCCCGCGTTGACCAGACCTGAATCCTCACCGCCGGCGATGATCGTCAGCCAGAAGTCGGTCGCCAACGGCGTCTGCCACAGTCGTTTCCACACAATCTCGGTCGATAGGGGTCATGGCGAACTACCAGACTTGCCCGCAGATTCCTGACCAGGAATTACTCGAGTGCTTACGCCGTCTCCAGCGGCAACGCCATTTGCGGCTCGCGCCCCGACACGATCGTGCGGTTGCGCCCCTGCTTCTTCGCTGTCTGCAGTGCGCGATCCGCGCGCGCGACCAGCTGTTCCGGTGACTCTTGCCGCTCCCATTGCGCCACGCCAGCGGAAAATGTCTGTCGTTCCGGCACGCACAGGCGCAGGCGTTCGATCAGCCGGCAAGCAGCGTCCGCGTCGCAATCAGACAGCACCAGCGTGAATTCCTCGCCGCCGTAGCGCGCCAGCAGATCGGTGGGCCGCACCTCGCGGCGCCACGCCTGTGCCGCTCCGCGCAGCAGCGCGTCGCCTGCGGCGTGTCCGCGCCGGTCGTTGAATTTCTTGAAATGGTCCAGGTCCAGCATCGCAACGGTCAGCCTCTGGCCGCTGCGCCGCGCCCGCGCCAGCTCGATTGCGATTCCCTCGTCCAGCCCGCGCCGGTTCGTAATCCCGGTCAGGCCGTCCTCGCGCGCCAGACGGTCGAGCAGGCCCATCGCGTCGCGGCTCGCCTTGTTCGAGCGCCATAGCAGCGCGCCGAACATGCTGCCGAACGACAGCGCCAGCAGGATCGAAAGCCCAACCGTGTAGGCGGCGACCTGGTTCAGGAAACGGCCGCTGCGTGAGGCTTGCATCGCGCGGCTCGAAACGGTCGCGCTCGCGCCGCCGAGGCGGTGCGCGTCCAGCGCCCGTTCGGCGACGGAAATGGCTTCCTGGTAACGGGCTTCGACCTTATCGTCCAGGCGCACCTCGATCATCAGAACGAGCGCCGCGAACACGAGCATCGCCAGCGCGGACGCCCCGATCAGCAGGCGCAGCCAGAACGCGTGGCGCAGGCGAGCCGGGTCCAGCTGCGCCGCCCGTGCTGGGGCGCGGATCGTCGCCGGCCGCAGGGCTAGTGGCATACCGCTAAACGCCCCACGTGATGTCGACCCGCTTGCGCTGCGCTGCGCGCAGCATTTCGATCAGCGGAAACGCGCGCTGCCCGAGCGTGATCGGCAGCACGCGCTCGGCGTGCGCGTCACCCGTACGCTCGTCCGCCTCGCGCCGGGATCGTTCTTCGCGCAGCTGCGTTTTTTCCTCCTCCACCGCAGCCGTAAGCCGTTGCAATGCCCCGTCCACCTCTTCGGAACGGATGACACCACGCTCGGCATCGGTCTTGCCCATGATTTCCAGCAGGCGCCGTGCTGTTTCCGCGAACATGTAGATCTCGCCGGCTGCCTTGGATCGGAACACGACCAAAGCCATTGCGCGCTCCGGGTTCGAATGCGTGATTTTGGCACAGCAGCCGTGCGAACGCGGCGTCGCGAATGCGTCTCGTGCGCCTCGTGCACTAGAATCGGCTCATCGGCACAGGACTGCGGGAGAGCGGCGATGGGCAAGGGCGATCTGCGTACGCGGCGCGGCAAGATCTACAACGGCAGCTTTGGCAAGAAGCGGCCACATCGCGCACCGAAGAAACCCGCCGCCGACAAACCCGCCACTCGCCGCCCGCCGGGCGCGTAGTGGCATGTAACACCCGACTTGGTAGTGCCTTGCGCGAGCAGCGACTCTGCCCCCGTAGGCACTGCAAGCCGGCTTACGTCTCCCGTAGCGATCTTCGGTACTGGATCGCCTCGCCGACGTAGTCGGTGGTGAGCTCGGTGGCGCCGGCCAGGTCCGCAATGGTGCGCGCCAGCTTGAGCACACGGTGGTATCCGCGCGCCGACCAGCCGAGCCGGCTGCTTGCCGCGTGCAGCAGCTGTTTGACGGGTCCGGCCGGCCGGCAGATCCGCTCGACTTCGACCGCCTGCAGCTCGTCGTTGGGCTTGCCCTGACGCTCGAGCGCGATGTCATTCGCGCGTGCCACGCGTTCGGCCAGATAGCGTGTCGGCTCGCCGTCCGGCAGCGAGGTCAGCTCATCCTCGCTGAGCGACGGCACTTCGACCCGCATGTCGATGCGGTCGAGCAGCGGCCCGCTGATCCGGTCCTGGTATCGCGCGACCATCTCGGGCGTGCAGCGGCAGGCGATCGTTTTGTGGCCGTAGTAGCCGCACGGGCACGGATTCATCGCGGCCAGCAGCTGGAAGCGGGCAGGGTAGTCGATGTGGCGGGATGCGCGCGCGATCGTGATGTGGCCGGTTTCCAACGGCTCGCGCATCGCTTCGAGCACACGGCGGTCGAACTCGGGAATCTCGTCCAGGAACAGCACCCCGTGGTGCGCGAGCGAGATTTCGCCCGGGTTCGCGTGGGCTCCGCCGCCAACCAGCGCGACAACGCTGGCGGTGTGGTGCGGGGCCCGGAACATCCGCGTAGCCCAGCGCTGCGGGGCGAACTGGCCGACCAGGCTTAGCACGGCGGCCGACTCGATCGCCTCCTCGTGGGTCATCGTCGGCAGCAGTCCGGGGAAACGCTGGGCCAGCATCGACTTGCCCGTCCCCGGGGGACCGACCATCAATACGCTGTGGCGGCCGGCGGCTGCGATCTCCAATGCGCGTTTGGCCGCAGCCTGTCCTTTGATGTCGAAGAAATCCGGGTACGAAGGCGGGGTCAGCCGCACTGCGGCCAGATGTGGTTCGATCCGCTTGGCCTGAGTGTCGCCCGCTTCGTGATTCAAATGCGCGACAACCTCCAGCAGGTTGCGCGCAGGCAAAATGGGGATCTCGGCGACCAGCGACGCCTCGTCGGCGTTGTCGAACGGCAAGATGAAGCCGCGCGCCGACTGGCGGTTCGCCGCTCCGCGCGATACCGCGCAGGTCATCGCCAGCGCCCCGAAGACGGGGCGCAACTCTCCGGATAGCGACAGCTCGCCGGCGAACTCGAACCGTTCCAGCACCCGCGACGGCACCTGTCCGGTCGCAGCCAGGATCCCGATCGCGATCGGCAGGTCGAAGCGCCCAGATTCCTTCGGCAGATCGGCGGGGGCCAGATTGACGGTAATTCGGCGCGAGGGAAACTCGAGGCGGCAGTTCTGCAGCGCGGCACGCACCCGCTCGCGCGCCTCCTTTACCTCGGCCTCGGCCAGCTCCACCAGCGTGAAGGCGGGCAGCCCGTTGGCCAGATGGACCTCGACCATGACTTCCGGCGCGGACATCCCGGATAGCGCGCGGGTTCGAACGACGGCGAGGGTCATCGCGCAGCACGTACTGGGTCGCTTCCGATTCTACGGGCCGCCAACCCTGGGCCGACACGGCCGATCCGACATGCTGCTGCGCCAAAGGGCGTCATTTGCGACAATCGGGGTTGCGGAAAGGGCGCTTGCAAAAATGCTGCGGGCCATTCTGAGTATCGATCCCCGGATCCTGGCGACCTCCGTCGCCTTGCTGGTGATCGCGCTCGGGCTCCTTGTGCGGCGCCGGGTGGCGGTGGCGCGGGAGCGCCGCGAACGTCTCGAACTCGAGGCGGCCGACGTCGCCAGCGAGACTTCGGTTCTGCCACTCGCCCATCTCGCATCTTCGGTGGAGGTCCTCGACCTGGACGAACTGCTGGCCGGCGAGGAAGGCTCGGTAGTGGCTGCGGCCCGGCAGCAGCTCGAGGCACCGACTGACGTCAACCCGGCTCCGGATACCATGTTTCCGCTCCCGCCGGCGCCGTCTGCCCGGGCGCCCGCATCTGGAGCGCAGGCGGCAGTGATGACCGCACCGCCGGCCGCGGCTCGTGCCGTAAGCGCTCCTGCGGCAACCGCGCTGGCGCCCCGGCCGCAGGCGGCGATCGCAGCCGGGGGACCCTCGGCTGCCGCGCAAGGCCGGCCGGTGGTCGCCCAGAGGAACGATGCCCCGCCGCCGGAACGCCCGGTGCCCGTGCGGGAACTGGCGCTGGCGTGGTTCGAAGCTCGGGGCTATCGCCCGTCGGCGGCATCGCAGGCAGTGCGGCCCATCGAGCTGGTGCTGCGCCATCGCAAGGATCCGGGCCGGGCGTACGCATTCATCGTCGAGCGCGAACTTGTGACAGCCGAACGCGTTGCTGCACTGGTCGAACATGCGCAGTCGATCGGATTGACGCGCGTGCTCGTGGCTGCTGAGAACGGAAGTGAACCGGGGACGTTGAAGCGTTTTCGCCGCCAGGGCGTGCGCCTGGTGGACCAGGACGAGATGCGGCGCGAGTTCGAGAAGCTGGACCTGGGCATCGCAGCCAAGATCATCGCGGTGGCGCGCAGTCGCGCGCGCCTGCGCTCCTCAAGCTAGCGCAGTCGACGCTGCCGGCTCAGCCGCGGGCGCGCTCCGCTTCGAGCTGGGCCACGCGCGCTTCGAGCGCTTCGAGCTTCTCGCGCGTCCGCGCGAGCACCTGCCGCTGCAGCTCGAATTCCTCCTGCGTGACCAGCTCCATGCGGGCGAACTGCTGCATCAGCAGCGCCTTCAGGTTCTTCTGGATATCGGCGGCCGGGCTGGACGCGAGCAGCGCGCTGATGCGCTGCTGCAGATCCTCCAGCATGCGGGCTTTTTCCATAGAAATTCGCCTCCGCACCGGCGGCGGGACGGTAACTGCGGCCAGTCTAGCAGCCTGCTACCCGTTCGATGATCGGGTCGCCTCCGTGCTGGCGTTCAGTGCGCCGCCGCCCAGTGCCTGGTACAGCGCAGCCGTATCGGCGTAGCGGGCTGCCTGCGCCTGGACGCGCGCGATCCGCGACTGCTGGTACGCCTGCTGCGCGTTCAGCAGCGCCAGCACGTTGACTGCACCGGCATCGAGCTGGCGCCGTGTCAGATCGAGCGTCGTACGGGCGGCCTGCTCGGCTTTGATCGCGGCAGCCAGCGCGTCTGCATCGTTGCGCAGCGCGTACAACGCATCGGCGACATTCTGGAACGCCGTTAGCACCGCGTTGCGGTATTGCGCGGTCGCCTGATCCAAAGCGGCCTCGGCCGCGTGCTGCCGGTGCTCGAGCGTGCCGAAGTCGAAGATCGTCTGCGTAGCGCTCCCACCGATGGACCAGAACCGATTGCCGTCGTCGAACATTCGCGAGATGCCGGTCGCGGTGCCGCCGTACAGCGCCGAGATCGAGAACTGCGGCAGGCGGTTGGCCACCGCCACGCCGACCTGGGCGCTGGCCGAGTGCACCAGAGCCTCGGCGGCGCGCACATCGGGCCGGTGCTCGACCAGCTCGGACGGAACGCTGAGCGGCAGTTCCTCGGGGAGCTTCAGCGCTTCCAGGTCGATCCGCTCGGGGCCAGCCTGCGCCGGCAGATTGCCGGCCAGCACGGCCAGCAGATCGCGGGTCTGCTCGAGTTGTCGTCTCAACGGCGGTAGCGACTGCTCGGCCTGAGCCAGCGCGGACTGCTGGGAGGCCACGTCCAGCGCCGACGCGTATCCAAGGCGCTGCTGCTCACGCAGCAGCTCGAGCGATCGCTCCTCGGCCGCGATGATGTCGTTCGTTGCTTCGATCTGCGCCTGCAGTGCCGCTTGCTGGATCGCGGCGGCGACAACGTTCGAGGCGAGCGTCAGTTTCGCCGCCTCGAGCTCGAACCGCTGCGCTTCCTCCTGCGCGGCGAGCGATTCGACGGCTCGCCGGTTCGCACCGAACACGTCCGGCACGAACCCGACGCTGACCTGTGCCGTGTGCAGGGTGTAGACCGCGGCCCCCGAAGACAGTGTCGGCGCGATCGTGCCGACGGCATTTTCCGTGCGGCCCACCGAGTAGCTCGCTTGCGCGGACGGGTAATAGGCGCCAATTTGCGCGGCGGTCGATTCGTGCGCCTGCCGCAGCGCGGCCCTGGCCGCGTCCAGCGTCGGGTTGTGTTGCAGCGCGCGCTCGACCATGCGGTCGAGCGGGTCAGACCCGAAACCGTCCCACCACCGCTCGGGCACCGCCGCTCCCGGGCGGAACGCTTGCGCGGCGCCAGCCTCGATGGGTGCGGACGCGGTCGAGGTCAGCGGCTCGCGGACGTAGTCATCGACATGGGGCTGCGCCGGGCGATAAAAGTCGGGGCCGACGGCGCAGGCGGCAGACAACGCCGCCGCCAGCGGGCAGACGAGCGCCGGCAAAGTCGGCGTGCGCCGGCGTGCCGAGCGCCGATGCGGGCGGTCAGGCCTCATCGTTCTCCGCTGTCTCTTGGACCCGCCCACTGCGGCGCAGGCGCCCTGTCAGGTCCAGCACCACGACCTGCAGCGCCGGCGCGACGACCAGCAGCATCAGCGGCCCCAGCAGCATGCCGCCGACCACGACGGTGGCGAGCGGGCGCTGCACCTGGCTGCCGATTCCGCTGGCGACCGCTGCCGGCAGCAGCCCGATACAGGCCGATAGCGTCATCATCAGCATCGGCCGCATCTGCTGTTCCGCCGCCTGCCGCATTGCCTCGAGCGGAGCTCGTCCTTCGGCCACGAGGTGGTTGAAATAGGTCAGCATCAGGATCCCGTTCATCACCGACACGCCGAACAGCGACACGAAGCCGATCGCCGCCGAGATGCTCAGATTGAGCCCCGAAACATACAGCGCTACCAGGCCGCCGGCCGCGGAAAAGGGAATTCCCGCCAGTGTCAGCAGGCTGTCGCGCAGCGAGTTGAACAGCATATACAGCAGCAGCATGATTGCCCCGATCGCGATCGGGACCACGATCGCGAGGCGCTTTTGCGCCTCGCGCAACTCCTCGAATTCGCCGGCCCACAGAATCCGATAGCCCTGCGGCAGCTGTACGCGCTCGGCGATTCGCTGCTGCGCTTGCGCCACGGCGCTGCCGAGGTCGCGTCCTCTGACGCTGAATTTCACGGGAATGTACCGCTCGTTGCCCTCGTGATAGATGTACGAGGCACCGGTGTCCAGCGTGATCGAAGCCAGTTCGCGCAGGGGAACGTAGGCGTTGGTTCCGCTCGGCGTCGCGTAGCCGACCATGATATTGCCCACCGCCTCCGGGCTCGACCGGTACTGGGGCGCAAGCCGCACGGTCAGCGCGAACTGGCGGTCGTCCTCCAGGACGGTCGTTGCCTGGGTTCCGGCCGCAGCCGCCTGCACCACGGTATTGACGTCGCCGGTATTCAGTCCGTAGCGCGCCGCCTTGCCGCGATCGACCGATACGTTCAAGTTGGGTTGCCCCAGCACGCGGAACACTCCCAGGTCCTCGATTCCTTTGACCTGACCCATCTCGTGCAGCACCTGGTCGGCGACTTTCTCCAGCACCCGCAGATCCGGGCCGATGATCTTGACCGAGTTCGCTCCCTTGACTCCGGACAGTCCCTCTTCGATGTTGTCCTGGATGTACTGCGAGAAGTTGAATTCGATCCCCGGAAACTCCGCCCGGAACTGCTGCTGCAGGTCTTCGATCAGCTGGTCCTTGGTAGAGCGGCGCGGCCACTCCTCGAACGGCTTCAACGGCACGAAGAATTCCGCGTTGTAGAAACCAGCAGCGTCGGACCCGTCGTCGGGGCGCCCGTGCTGCGACACCACGGTGATCACCTCCGGATAGCTCCTCAGGATCTCGCGCATCCGGTTCACCTTGTCCATGCCCGCTTCGAGCGAGATCGTCGTCGGCATCGTCGCGCGGATCCATAGATTGCCCTCCTCGAGCGTCGGCAGGAATTCAGTGCCGATTTGCGCGAGCAGCGATGCGGCGAGCGCAAGGAATATCACTCCGATCCCCACCGTGGCGGTGCGGTGCTGCAAGGCCCAGCCCAGCACCGGCGAATAGATGCGGCGGATGCCGCCGACAACGAAAGTCTCGGCCGCATTCACGCGCCGCGGCAGCAGCCACGAGGTCAGTGCCGGCGTGACGGTGAACGTGGCCAGCAACGCTCCGCTCAACGCATACGCGTACGTGCGCGCCATCGGTCCGAAAATCTGGCCTTCGACACCTTGCATCGTGAAAAGGGGGATGAACGCCGCTACCGTGATGACCGACGAGAACAGCACCGCGCGATCCACCTGCAGCGCGCTCAGGAAGATCATCCGCATCCGGTTGGTCCAGCTTCGGCGGGACTCGGCCGGCAGTTGCGGGTCGTGCCAGCGCTGCTCGAACTGGACGAGCAGCGAGCGGCGTTCCTCGCGTGGCCGTTGCAGGTTGTGAAAGACGTTCTCTACCAGGATCACTGCAGAGTCGACGATGATGCCGAAGTCGATCGCGCCGAGCGACAGCAGGTTGGCCGAATCGCCCGTCAGCAGCAGCGCGATCACGCTGAAAAACAGCGCGAACGGGATATTGGCGCTGACGATCACGGCGCTCGCCAGATCCCCGAGGAAGATCCACTGAACGAAGAACACCAGCAGGCAGCCGAACACCATATTGCGCAGTACCGTGTGCGTCGTCAGGGCGACCAGCCGGGAACGGTCGTAGAACGGAACGATCTTGACTCCGGGAGGCAGCGTGCCGTCGCGATTGATCGCGTCCGCCGCCGCCTTCACGCGCGCCAGCACCTCGCTGGTCCTGAGCGTGCGATTCATCACGACGATCGCGGTAACGACGTCGTCCTGGTTGTCGCGGCCGGCCTTTCCGAGACGCGGCAGGTAGCCGACGCGGACCTGCGCCACGTCCTTGACGCGCACCGGCGCGCCGTCGGACTGCGACAGCACCACGTTGCCGATGTCGGCAACGTCGCGGATCAGCCCGATGCCGCGGACATTGACCGACTGCTGCCCGACGTCGATCGTCCGCCCCCCGACATTGGTGTTCGAATTGGCGATCGCCGCGATCAGCTGCGGAAGCGTGATGTTGTAGCCCTGCAGCCGGTTCATGTCGGCCTCGACCTGGTACTCCTTCGTCGTGCCGCCCCAAGTGACGACTTGCGCCACCCCTGGCACGGCCAGCAGCCGCCGTTGCACCACCCAGTCCTGCAGCGTGCGCAGGTTCGTCAGCCCGAAATGCGGGGGCGCCACCAGCTGGTAACGGAAGATCTCGCCGACCAGACTGGACGCCTGGATCGTCGGCGACACGCCGCCCGGCAGGTTGACCTTTTGCTGCAGGGCCAGCGCGGCCTGCGTGTACGCGAAGTAGTAGTCGACGCCGTAGTCGAAGGTCACGCGAACGAAGGCAAGCCCGTACGCGGAAGTCGACCGGATGTTCGCGACGCCCGGCGTGGCAGCCAGTCCGATTTCGATCGGCCTGGTGTAGTAGCGCTCCATCTCCTCGGCCGATAGCCCGGGCGCCTGCGCGGTGATCTCGAGGATCACGGGCGCAGGGTTGGGGTAGGCCTCGATGTTGAGGCGCTGGAACGCCGCGACGCCGGCGATCACGAACGCGATCAGCGCCAGCAGCACGACCGGGCGCCGCGTCAGGACCACTGCAAGAGCGCTCTTGAGCATCTCTCGATCGGTTTGGTCAGGTTCGGTTTGGTCCGGACATGCGCCGCGGACACGCCATCGGCGTTACGGTTTGGGCATTACGGGCCACTAACGACTCTGCAGGGCCAGTTCGTTTGCGAGGAACAGCGCCCCATCGGTGGCGATCTGCTCGCCCTTCGACACGCCTTCCAGGATCTGATCCAGCTCGTCCTGCAGCATTCCCACCTTGACCGGCCGGCGCACAAAGCGGTGGCCGTCGGTGGTCACGAACACCTCCATCGTGCCGTCACCTTCGCGCACTACGCCGGCTGGCGACACCGCGGGCGAGCGCACCGGTGCGCCGGTGCGGATGACGAACCAGCCCAGCATCTGCGGGCGCAGCTCGCGGTTCGGATCGCCGATCTCGGCTCGCACCGTGATGCGGTGAGTGTTCGGGTCGATCTGGGCCCCGATGTTGCTGACGGTGCCCTGGAACGTGCGGCCGGGGAAGGCTGCCAGCGCTGCTTCGACCGGCTGGCCAAGACGGATGTGCGGCATTTCGTCCTCGGTCACTTGGGAAATCAGCCACATCGTGGAGAGGTCGGCCACGGCGAACGGCGCTGGAGAGCCGCCGGGCTGCACCAGCTGACCGGGGGCGGCATTGCGGGCGGTAACGCGGCCGTCGATCGGGCTCGTGATCCGCAGCTCCGCAGCGGTGCTGCGGTTGGCGATGATCGAATCGACCTCAGCGTCATTTTTCCCGAAGATGCGTACCGCCGAGCGTGCCGCTTCCAGGTTGGCCTGGGCGGTCTGCTGGTCGGAGACGGCCTGATCGAGTTCCTTCTGCGCGATGCTCTGCGTCTCGACCAT
>Ga0187846_10000856_pt1 | contig 17470 bp, 12 predicted proteins | sample TC_taG_FD_161473 | JGI IMG/M metagenome (GOLD analysis project Ga0187846, IMG submission 161473) | Biofilm microbial communities from the roof of an iron ore cave, State of Minas Gerais, Brazil - TC_06 Biofilm (v2) | ecosystem: Environmental > Terrestrial > Deep subsurface > Cave > Wall biofilm...
CAGGCGGGTGGAAACCAGATGGTAGACGACGGCGAAACGCGGATGGTCGCCACGCTCGGGCGCGTTCACCCGATGACGCGACTCGGGACGCCTGCGCAAAACGTCGCGGTTGCGGTCCCAAACTTCGGGCGTGTTGCGGAAGTCGTCGGGCTGGCCGAAGTAATCGATACAGGTCACGTCCAGGAGCATGTCGAAATCGAGATCGGGGGAGTCACGGAGCAGCCGCGCTGCCTCAACGATCCGCTCGCGCGCGACATGTATCCGATCGTCGCCGCGGTAGCTGTGATGCTCCAGGACCAGGCCGCCAAGGCGCGCGATAGCCTTTTTCAGCAGCGGCGAAGGCTCGGCTGCCGGCGCGGCTGGCGTCTTGTGTTCTTCGGGAGTGCTCATTCGTAGTGGCCGCGGAGATAGTCGATACGGGTCTTGAGTTGTGCCTCGGGGACCAGGAGGTCGGCCTTGTGCCAGAGCGAGCCGCGGCGCGAGTAAGTGGCGATCTCAACCTGCCGGCTCATCACGATTGCCTCCTCAGGGCATGCCTCCTCGCACAGGCCGCAGAACATGCATCGTGACATATCGATGTCGAAAATCTCGGGATAACGTTCGACCTCGTCGACGGTTTCGGCCGGGAAGATGGTGATGCAACTCGTCGGGCATGCCCATTCGCACAGGCCGCAGGCCACGCATCGCTCCTTGCCGTTGTCCATCTGCACCAGCACCGGCATCCCGCGCATCGCCGGAGGCTGCACAAAGCGCTGCTCGGGAAAATGGATTGTGAAGTCCTGCCGCCCGCGCGCGAAACTCGCCAGGTTGCGAATCAGGTGGGCGACCGCCACCCAGAGGCCTACTACTATCGCCCACAGCGAGTGCGGCCCCGCCAGAGGCGGAGACGGCCGCGCGACTTTCACCACCCGTACCGACATGAATCTGATATCCCAGGCAACTATGCCGGCGAAGGCCGCGGCGCAGTCGCGGCCCGCGGGCCCGTGCCCTGGCCAGCCTTGGCCGGCACCCATCCACCGCGAACCAGGAGCATCGCCGGTATGAAGAGAACCATGCCGGCCACCGCAACCCACATCCAGGCGGCCCATCCGTAACGGCTTGCCGCGAACGCGAGCACCGGTCCGGAGATGGCAATCCATCCGCGATAAATCAGCTGAAAGAACGACCATCCGCTGGCCTGCAGCGCAGGCGAGATGTCCTCCAGCAACTCCGAATATTGCGCGCACCACGGAATGAAGCTGAAGGCCACCAGGCCGCCAAGCACGAACATCACGGCGCTGGTTTGGGAGGGCGAAAGCGGATTGGCGAACGTCTTGATCCACCAGACAAGCGCGATCAGCGTGAGCACAATCCCAACCAGCACCAGCGGCTTGCGTACTCGCAGCCTGTCGGACAACAAACCAGCCGGAACTAAAATGAACAGGTTGAGGAGCCAGAAATACGACGCCACTTTGGCGGCGTCGGCCGGACTGTAATGGAAAGCACGCGTGAACATCACCGGGAAAAACGTCTGGCTGGTGATCGCGAGGGTCAGGAAGGCGACCACCCCCGGCACCAGCACCCAGACCTCCCATCGGCTGAGCAGTTCCTTGAAGGCAGCCGCGCCGCTTTCGGGAATCTCGGCCGCTGCGCGCGTTCGTGCGACAGCGGACTCGGCGGCGGTGGCCTCGCTCTCAACGATCGTAAGGCGCAACGAAGGATGCAGGTCCTTGAGCCAGAGCAGCACCGGAATATAGAGGCCTATCGCGAGAATTCCCATCATCAGGATCTCCGCGCGCCAACTGTTGTTGAACGCCGGAAGGGTCACGCCACTGATGAAATTCCACAGCCACACGCATCCGACAGCCCCGACGGTGAGCAGGCCAAAAGCGGCGCCCCGGCTCACGCGCGGCGACATGTCGCGGGTCAACCCTCCGAGCGCGCCCCACATCAGCCCGGCAGTCAGATTCATCAGTCCGCGAACCACCACGAACGACCAGAAATCGGTCATCAGCAGATTGCAGAAGGTCAGCACGATGATCACGGCCAGACAGAGGTCAATGACGATGATGCGGCCGTGACGATCGGCCAGCGGACCGCCGATCATCGCCGAGCCGCCGGAAAGCAGCACCGCAAAGAGCAGGAACAGGCTGAAATCCTCGAGGCTGAAGTGCAGAGTCGGAATCCATAACGGAAGGAGGGGCGCGAACTGGAATTCGTAGAACGAGACAATCGTCGCCAGCACCGTGAGCATCAGCATGCCCCATCGGTGAGCGCCCACCGGATAGGTTTCGAGCGTGCGATGGGCCGCGATGAAGCCGTGAAGACCGCCTTGCTGTGGGGTCGCTGCCGTCGCCATGGCCTTGTCCCTCGCGCGGCTAGTGTCGGGCCGCTCCGAGCAAATCGATCTGCCAGTCCTTCATTTGCGGATGAAGACCGCTTAAGCCGACGCGCTCAATCTCAGAGAGTGCGTCAATTGATCCATCGACGGCAAGACTCCAAGGTTCGATTTAGTGTTGCGCGCGATCGCCGTCGAGCATCGCGCCATCAGCGCCAAGTGTTTGCAGCGAAAGCCCGGCGAAGGCAGGAATCTCGCGCCTCATCAATTCCCACACTGCTTCGAGGTTGAACGTGCGCGCTTCCTCGCCGACCGTCCCCAGCAGGCGCGTGAAGATTTCGCCGTCGCAAAGCCATCCGGGTGGCGTGTCGATGGCTTTGAAGATGCGCTGAAGGCGTCCCGCATGATTCGTAAACGAACCGTCCTTTTCGGCAAAGGTCGTGCTCGGAAAAACAACGGTCGCGCCCGCGAGACGCGAATCGGAACGGAGCGCGTGCACGATAAGCAGCTCAAGAGGCCTGAGGATTGTCTCGAGGCGCTCGGGTGCGAGCTGCTCGAGCATGTCGGCGCTGCAGACGTAAAGGCCCTTGAGCTCGCCGGCTTCGGCGGCACGAACCAGTTCTCCAAGCCCGTCGTCGGGCCCGTCCACCAGATGCATCTCGCGCACGCCGCGCGCGTTGGGTGCCTTCTCGGCCTTGATAAGAAAATCATCGGCTTTGCCGCGCCGGACCGCCATCGCAGCCCTGCGCACGCCGGCCGCGCGCATCAACTCGCCAAAGCAGAAGTTCTCCTCGTTGGTGAGATGGGGAGAGACCAGGGCGCCCAGGGCTGCGCCGCCGTGACGCGTGGTCAGCGCGGCGATCGCCTCAGCGGCTCGCGCCATGGCCTCCTCCCACGGCGCCGGCGCCAGCGTTCCGTTGCGCGCGACCAACGGCGAACGCAGACGTGCCGGATCATTGACGTACTTGTAGTCCAGACGCCCCGAGTCGCACATCCAGGTGTCGTTGACGGCGTCGTTGCGCCGCGGCAGAAGCCGCCAGATACGGTTGCGGTACTCGCATACCACGATGTTGCAGCCGTTAGAGCATCCGGGACAGACGCTGGCCGTCTCCTGGAGAAACCAGACGCGGATGCGATGATGAAAGTCCTTGCTTTCGAGCGCGCCGACCGGGCAGATGTCCGACGTGCAAATCGAATAATCGTTATCCAGGCGGCGGTCGTAGACGTCCAGCACGGAGCGGTCGCCGATGTTGAAAATCGCAAGCTCGCCGGTCTTTGTGATTTCGCGGCAGAAACGCACGCATCGCCGGCACAGAATGCATCGCTCCTGGTCGAGCAGCATGCGTTCACCGATATCGATCCGCTTCTGATGCTTGCGGCGCGGCTCGAGGGTGCGCGCGTGGTGGCTGCTGAAACGCATCGCGTAGTTCTGCAGCCAGCATTCGCCGGCCTTGTCGCAGATCGGGCAGTCAAGCGGATGGTTAAGCAACAGCAGCTCGAGCACTCCGCGCCGGGTCAGTGCGACCTCGGAGTCCTCCGTATGCACCACCATCCCGTCGCGCACCTGCGTGTTGCACGAGATCTGCAGCTTCGGCATTCCCTCGATCTTCACCTGGCAAAGCCGGCAACTGCCGTCGATGGTGAGCTTGGGATGGTAGCAGTAGTGCGGGATGTCCAGGCCGGCGTCGAGCATCGCCTGCAGCAGCGGTGTCCCTTCCGGCGCCTGGATGGCGCGGCCGTCGACCGTGACCTGCGCGAGCTTGGGGGCGTTAGTCGAGCTTGCGTCCGCTGCCATGGAGCCTGGACCAGAGTTGCGGCTGGCGTTCATGCTGGACGCGGTACTGCAGCTTGATGAGCCCGTCGAGCACGGCCTCGGGGCGCGGCGGACATCCGGGAATATAGACGTCGACCGGAACGATCCGGTCGATACCCTGCAGCACGGCATAGTTGTCGTAAGGCCCGCCCGAGCTGGTGCACGCACCAAACGAGACGACCCATTTGGGCTCCGCCATCTGCTCCCAGACCCGTCGCAAAATCGGCGCCTGGCGCTGCGTGATCGTGCCCACCACGAACAACAGGTCGGCCTGGCGCGGAGTAAAGCGAGGCAGCGCCGCGCCGAACCGATCGATGTCGTAGCGGGGTCCCGCTACCGAGAAGTATTCCATCCCGCAGCATGCGGTCACGAACGGATAAGTGAAAAAGGAGTACTTGCGCGCCCATTGCACGGCGTCATGCAGGCGCGTGAGCGCAAAGCTTTCGGGAAAGGCGGCGCTCTCCTCGGTCAGCGAATGACGCGCGACCGCGCCGCGCATCAGAAATGCCGAAAACCTACGTGGTCGTTGGGCCATATGGAAGCTCATTGCGAAAGCGGCCCGTTCCGCGTCACACGTGCCGCCTCCACAAGATCAATCTTTTCGCGAAAGAGCGCCGAGGGCAAGGCACGCCGTCATGCCATCCGCAGAGTCCGCTCAGCGCCTGACCGGCGTGGCGCGCGCCAGATGGTTGAGCGGGCGCGCGCCGGCGCCGAGTGCAGGCGCGCTTTCAATCGCGCGCGTGACGAACCGCTTGGCAGCGCCGACGGCCTCGCTCAATGTGCTGCCACGCGCAAGGCACGCGGTGATCGCAGCCGACAGCGTGCATCCGGCGCCGTGCGGCCGTATACCTTTGGTGCGCGGCGCCCGCAACTCGGACTCGGCGCGGCCATCATACAGAATGTCGATTGCGTAGTCGTCACCCGTGAGGCGCCCGCCCTTCACCAGTGCGGCGCGCGCGCCTAGCGCGACCAGCCGCCGCGCCGCTCGCCGCATCGCGTCCACCTCTGTGATCGGCTCGTTGATGAGGATCTCCGCCTCGCGCAGGTTGGGCGTTACGAGGCTCGCCAGCGGCAGCATCAAGTCACGCATCGCTGCGATAGCGCCGGCCTCGAGCAAGACGTCGCCGCTCGCAGCCACCATAACCGGATCGACCACCAGCCACGGGATCGGACGCGCGCCAAGACACCGCGCGACCGTCTCAATGATGGGAGTGCGCGCGAGCATGCCCGTTTTGGCCGCGGCTATTTTCAAGTCGGATGCAACGGCCTCGAACTGGGCCGCGACAAACTCGGGAGCGACCTCGGCGATAGCCGTCACGCCTCGCGTATTCTGAGCGGTGAGCGCCGTGAGCACGCTTGTGCCATAGACGCCAAAGGCCGCGAACGTCTTGAGGTCGGCCTGTATGCCCGCGCCGCCGCCTGAGTCGGAGCCGGCGATAGTAAGTGCTACGCGAACCATAGAGGATGCGAGAACTCGTGGGCGCGATACGCGATCCTGATGCTAACGAGGTCGGCCGCGGCTTGTACAGCACGAGTGCAGCGCGCGGTGATTACGTTGCGCCGCTTGCACGGGCACAGATCGCCGGGGGCGCGTCGCCTAGGTTCTAATCGCCTTCCCAAAGCTTGCGCGCTGATACGCTCGCGTCGAAGACCAGCGGGGCGATCATACAAAACGTCTTCAGATTGTCGGACGAATCAGCTTCGACCGTAAGCATTTACTTCTGTACGGGCTGGATTGGACTACTTCTGCACGAAGGCAAGGCACTTCAGCCTTCCATTCAGAGCGTGCTTATGACGTTTATAGATGACGCTTGAATCTTTTTATTGGCTGAATCATCGGTCTGCTCGGCTCGGCCCGTTCGATGAGGAGATGCTCAGTCAGAAGCAGAGTTCAGTACGTTCGCGCTCAAGGCTGGTCGGCTCTGAAGCCAGCGCCCGGAGTGCGGGCCATTCTACCTTCACGGAAAGTCTGGTGGCTTGATGATTGCGCTCGCGGCTAAGGTGCTTGTCGCTGCGCTGACGTCCTTCGGCCTGGTGGTTGCGTTGACACCGCTGGCCAAAGCCTTGGCGCTACGCTTCAAGATTGTCGCTCTACCTTGTGAGGAATCGGGCCATCCCGAACCGACGGCGGTGCTCGGCGGAATCGCGATTGTGATCGCGGTCCTTGCGGCAGTCGGCGGGTTGCTGCCCTGGAGGGTGGTGGCCGGGATGCTGGCCCTTCTCGGCGTGGGAATCGTAGACGACGCGATCGCGCTGAGGCCCTCGCGCAAGCTTCTCGCGCAGTTCGTGGTGGTCATTCTTTTTCTGAGTGCCACGTCGTTGCCCGAGGTCACGCGCTGGCCCTTCCTCAATATGGCGATGGCGGCCTTCTGGATGGTCGCCGTTATCAATGCGTTCAATCTCGTAGACGGGCTCGACGGGCTTGCCGCCGGCGTGGGAATCGCCGCGGCGGGCGCCGTTGGCGCGGTGGCATGGTGGTCGCACGACGCTGCGCTGGCATCTGCGGCGGCTGCGGTCGCAGCCGCGTTCGGCGGCTTTCTTATTTACAATTTCTACCCGGCGACGATCTTCATGGGTGATTGCGGCGCGCTGCCCATGGGCTTTCTGCTCGGTGCTCTGGCGCTTCAGGGCGCCTCGCTCGAGCAAAATTCACGGCTTGCGCGGGCAGTCTTCCCGATGCTGGTGCTGTTGGTGCCGCTGCTTGACACGACGATCGTCACCGTCTCACGCCTGGCCACCGGCAATCCCATCTCACGCCGCGGTCTCGACCACTCGCATCATCGCCTCCTGATGCTCGGTCTGACCGTGCGCCGGGCCGTGGTCGTCAGTTGGAGCATCGCCGCTGCGGGAGCGCTATGCGGTGCGGCGCAAAGCCTGCTGCCCCACGCTTATCTGCTGAGCATTCTTCCGTTCGTGATCGCGATCGTCGGCGTAATCGGACTGTTCATGATCGACCTGAGCTTCGAAGAGCGCGCTCCGGGTATTACCTACGGTTACGTACAGGGGATGGCGCGTTCTATTCTGAGCCTCGCCTACAAGCGGCGCCTGGCCGAGGCAGTTCTGGACCTTGCGCTGATCCCTGCTGCTTATTTCGGTGCATGCCTGTTGCGTCGCGACTTCGTGGTCGACGACGCGTTCGTCGCGTCGATGGTGCGGAGCTTGCCTGCGTTCCTCGTTGGGACCTATCTGGCTTTCGCGCTCACCGGGATCTACAGAGGCATGTGGCGCTATGCCGGTATTGCGGACGTTGTGCGATTCGCCAATGGTTCGCTATTGGCTGGGTTGTTCGTAGCTCTTGCATCACTTGCTTTGCCGCTAAATGTCTCAGGCTCGATTTTAATCCTGTACGTAGTACTGCTGTTCAACCTGCTAGTCCTCACGCGACTGTCGTTCCAGATGCTGCGCCGAGCCATAGCTCAATTCGCGCTGCCGACCGAGCGGGCACTCATCGTCGGTGCGGGGCGAATGGGCGAGGCGGCCGTGCGCTATATTTTCTCTGGCGGCAACAGGCGTACCCGGCTGGTCGGTTTCGTGGACGACGATATGTTCAAGGCCGGTAAGCTCGTCCACGGCCATCTGGTCCTCGGCCCGCTTGACCAGTTGGAGCGAATCCATGCCGAAACCGGGTTTCATCGAATACTCATCGCCGCGACCGCTCTCCCCGAGGATCGCATGGCGATCGTCGCCTCCTTTGCCAACGCACACAACCTGCCGGTTCATCGATTTTCGATCGGACTCAATGAGCTAGTATCGGGAACTCCGGCTGCCAGCACCGCCAAAGCGCCGCCCCCGGCCCGAGGGACGGTTCGATCCCGCCCCGAGCCGGTTGGGTGACCGGTGCCCCGCGACAACTCCGGACGTGACAGAACACCGCTAGTCTGCACCGCCGCCATCTGGCATTGTAGGAATCAGCCGGGCAGGGTGGCGACGCTCGTTGGTGAGGGCGCGTCCTGGGGGGTAAGGCAACGGCTATGAACCACGCACGCAAACCGGTCAGGGTTGTGCCAAAGGGCTGGGGTCGCGAGGTTTGGATCGCCAATAATGAGCTCTATTGCGGAAAAATCCTCGAAATCCGCAAGGGGAAGCGCTGCTCGCTACACTTTCATAAGCTCAAGACCGAGTCCTTTTATCTGCGGGTCGGCCGGTTGATGGTACGCGTCAAAGAGTCGCCGGAATCCGAGACGATCGAAGAGTTCGAGCTCAACGCGGGCGAATGCATGGACGTGCCACGCGGGCTGGTGCATCAGATGGAAGCGCTGGAGGACGCTGAGCTGTTTGAGTTCTCCACACAGCACTTTGATAGCGACTCGCATCGAATCGTACCAGGTGACTAAGGCGTTCTGAGGGTGGGGGGCACGATAAATCGATGGCAAAGGTTGCGCTGATCACGGGGGTGACCGGGCAGGACGGTTCGTACCTCGCCGAATTACTCATCAAGAAGGGCTACGAGGTGCACGGCGTGGTGCGCCGTACCTCGAGCTTTGCGACCGGACGGATCGATCACCTGCGCAAGAACTTTGGCTCCGTTTCGTCGCCGCTCCAACTGCATTACGGTGACTTGGGGGACGGCACCGGCCTGCGGGCGATTATCGAGCAGGTCCGTCCCGACGAGGTTTACAATCTCGCCGCGCAGTCGCACGTGCGCATCTCTTTTGACCAGCCGGAATACACCGCCGATGTAGTCGGACTCGGCGCGCTGCGGCTGCTGGAGGCTTTGCGCGATCACAACAAGCGTCACAACCGGAGCGCGCGCTACTACCAGGCCGGCTCCTCGGAGATGTTCGGCCGAGCGGCTGAGGCGCCTCAGCGCGAGACCACGCCCTTTCATCCGCGCAGCCCCTACGCGTGCGCCAAGGTCTATGCGCACTGGCAGACGATCAATTATCGCGAGGCTTACGCGCTGTTTGCCTCCAACGGTATCCTGTTCAATCACGAATCACCGCGCCGCGGGGAAAATTTCGTCACCCGGAAAATCACCCGCAGCGCCACCCGCATCAAGCTCGGGCTCCAGGACAAGCTGGCGCTGGGCAACCTCGACGCGCGTCGCGACTGGGGCTTTGCCGGCGATTACGTCGAGGCGATGTGGATGATGTTGCAGCAGGAAAGGCCCGATGACTTCGTGATCGCCACCGGCAAGACCCATTCCGTCCACGAGTTCCTCGAACGCGTATTCGACCGCGTCAAGCTTGACTGGCGGAAATATCTGGAGACCGATCCGCGCTATCTTCGGCCCGCCGAAGTAGACCTGCTCCAGGGCGACAGCACGAAAGCGCGGCGCATGCTGGGATGGCAGCCGCAGGTCAATTTCGACCGTCTGATTGAGATGATGGTCGAATCTGATTTGGAGCTCGCCGAGCGCGAATTGCGCAGCCGCGGCCAGTAGGCCGCGCTGGAAGTCTTCGCGGCTACAGCACCGTCGCTCGCGACGCGCGCGCAAGTCTTTTCTTGAATTTGACGGGATTTAGAAACGCGAGGACCGCCGCGCGGAGATTGCGGGGGAGGCCGAACGGAAATGGGGGGGAGGAATTTCCATTTGGGGCAACCCGCGCGGCGGTCTCGGATTCCTGTATAGCCCCACACTGCAGCAAGAGCGGTGCCGCCGAGGCGTTACGAAGAAGCGCGGCGCTTCAGGGGGTTTTCCCTTGACGAGACGGTCGCTGCAGAAGAATTTTCTACAAGATTGAAAAAATTTCCTTCCCCGATCACGAAAATAGTCATGATCTGATCGGGAAAAATAGGTCGCAGCACGCTGCGTCGCTTACTAACGAACTCAATCATCGGCTGATGAAGAGGCGGCGTCCGTCGCGCGAGGAGGCTGAAGTGCGGCCGGCAGACTCATCGCAGCCCATAGCAGCGCGCCGCATTCTCTCCCATTATATTTCTTTGCGCGTTCTCAGACATCGAAGCGCAATGCTCGCGCAATTCACGCACGGCTCCGGGAAAGGTGCAGTCGTAATGCGGGTAGTCCGAGGCCCACATCAGGAATTCGTCTGTCCCCAGCGCCGCCGCCGTCTTGAGCGCGACGTCGTCGGGCTCGCACGAGCAGAAGCATTGGCGGCGAAAATACTCGCTGGGTTTCATTTTCGCCGCAGGGACCATATGGCCGATCTTCCCGTAGAACTCATCCAGGCGGGCCAGCCAGTAAGGGACCCACAGCGCGCCGGCCTCCAAAAATGCAAAGCGCAGCCGCGGATGGCGCTCCATCACGCCGCCGCAAATCAGGTCCATGCAGCCCATCTGCTGCTCCAGCGGATGCGAAATGATCATCCGGCGGAAGAAATCGCGATACCGGTCGAATCCCGCCGTAGGCATGTCGCCGCCCACCGCGCTATGCAGCGCTATTGTGCAGTCAAGTTCCTCCGCCTCGGTCCAGAACGGCTCGTTGGCGGGGTCGCTGAGCAGGCGGTTGCCGTAGGGATTCGGGCGGACCGCGACGGCCCTGACCCGATGGTCCCTGACCACCCGGCGCATCTCGATGATCGCGGCCTCGACGTCACAGAGTGGCACCGGCGCGATGCTGTAGAGCCGGTCAGGATACGGGCGGCAGAAGTCAGCCATCCAGTTGTTGTAAGCGCGGCAGGCTGCGATAGCGAGGTCGGTCTCGCGGATGGCAACGTAGCCGAGGCCCAGCGACGGGAAGAGGAACGAGGCGTCGATCCCTTCGGCGTCCATATCCTTGATGCGCTCGTTGGCGTCGTAGCTGCCGGGGCGCAGGTCGTCCCAGGTGAGCTTCCGCGTAAGCTCGGGTGTGAGGCCGCCCGGGATACACATCGCGGCCGGGTAATAGACGCTCTCGTGCCATCCCGTGCCGCGAAATCCGAAACGATCGATTCCATTTTCGTCCTTGACGATCTTCGGCACCCGATCGCGAAAGGCCGGTTCGATATATTCCTGCCAGAGCGCACGTGGCTCGACTACATGACCGTCGGCATCGATGACTTTGCTCATCGCGACACCTCATTGGCCCGGGATTCCGTAACGTCCCTGACCAGGTCTCTTCTAACCACCGAAACGGGCGACTTTGCAAATGCCCATACGGCGAGCGCTTGCGAGCATCACCGATGCATGGAGGCACAGGAGAATAATCGGCTGCCGCGGCCAGCCGATTGAGCGAGATACCAGATGGGAATGAGAAAGTGCTCCCTGCGACGTGCTGCCGCCGTTCTTGCTATGCGAGCGCGGCGGTGCGGGGCGAATCAGTTCCGAGCTCGCGCTCGAGTGCTTCGATATCGGCCGGCGAGAGGCTGAAGTAGCGCGCCTCGGGATGATGAAACACCATCGCGCTAACCGAGCTCTCCGGATCCATCATGTAGCCCTCAGTCAGCCCCATGCCGATCCCGTGCTGTTCGACTTCGAGCAGACGAAAGAGCTTTTCCTGATCCTCCAAGCGCGGGCACGCCGGGTAGCCAAACGAGAAGCGCTGGCCGTGGTAGCGCGCCTGAAAGAGTTCCTTCATCGTGATCCCCGGCGGGTCGCCGAATCCCCACATCTGGCGGATCTTCTGATGGAGTAGCTCGGCAAACGCCTCAGCCCCTTCCAGCGCAAGGACCTGCAGAATATGAGAGCGCAGATACTCGCCGCGCTCCTTCCATTCCTCAGCCAGGGCCCGCACTCCGGTGCCGATCGTGGTCACGAACATGCACAAATAGTCGGTCTGTCCCGACGCGCGCGGCGCTATGTAGTCAGCCAGGCACAGCCACGGCTCGTCGCTCTGGCCGCCGAAAATGAAGCTTTCGATTGTAGTCCTGCGGTCGGGCGCGAGAATTTCCACGGCGCGGTCGCCGTCGGAGCAGGCCGGGAAAAAGCGATAGATGGCGCTCGCGGCGACGTCCGGGCGCGCCAGCATCACGTCTTCGACCTCCGTTACCGCCGCTTGCAATTCCCGCGCACGCGAGTCGCCGTTGCTCAGCGCCTGCTCGTAATTGCGCAGCCCGAGGTGCCGTGTGTAGAGCATGACCGGGTTGACGTAGCGGAAAATCTCGCCGAGGTCGTAATCCCGCAGGACGTGCGCTTTGAGGTCTGGTGGCGGTGGAATCTCGATGTCGCGGCGCACCGCGGACCTGCGCTGCTCCGAGCATGCGCGGGCGGGAGCCGGCTTGGCGGCGGCCAGCAGCCTTTGGGTTTCGGCGTCCAGCGTCCTGCGCAACGCGGCGCGGCGCTCTTCGTCCATGATCTGGTTGGCCAGGTCCAGCCCTTCCATCGCGTCGTTCGCGTACGCGACGAGGCCGCCGTATTCCGGTGCGATCTTCATCCGCGAAAACCGTGCCGAGAGCGCCGCGCCGCCCACCAGCAGCGGAGATCCAATTCCGGCGGCGCTCAGGTCCTGGGCGGTGGCGACCATCATCTGCGCCGATTTCACCAGCAGTCCGGAGAGCCCGATCAAATCCGGTTGATGCTCGTGGCAGGCCCTGATCAATTCCTCGGGCGCCACCTTGATGCCGAGATTCACGACCCGGTAGCCGTTGTTGCTCAGGATGATGTCGACGAGATTCTTGCCGATATCGTGTACGTCGCCCTTGACCGTGGCCAGCACGATCTTGCCGCGAGTCGCGCTCTCGGCCCTCTCCATGTGGGGTTCGAGATAGGCGACCGCCGCCTTCATCGCCTCGGCCGACTGCAAGACCTCGGCGACAATCATTTGATTGGAGTTGAACAGGCGCCCGACCTCGTCCATCCCCTTCATCAACGGGCCGTTGATGATTTCGAGCGGCGAGCGGGCGCCGAGCGTCGCGTCGAGGTCCCCGAACAGCCCCTCCTTGGAGCCCTCCAGGATGTAAAGCGCCAGGCGCTCGTCGAGCGGCATCGAACGGCGCTGCTCGCGGGTGGCCTTCGGCTTGCGCGCCCGGAAGTAGCCGGCGAACTCCGCTATCGGGTCGGCGCCGCGCCACCATATCAGATCCTCGGCCAGGCGCCGCTCGTCTTCGGGAATCGAATGGTAGCGTTCGAGCTTTTCGGCGTTGACGATCGCAAGGTCGAGACCGGCCTGCACGCAATGGTATAGCATCACCGAGTTCAGCACTTCGCGGCCCGCTTCAGGCAGGCCGAAGGAGACGTTCGAGACGCCGAGCACGGTCTTGCAGCGTGGCAGCGCGGACTTGATCAGCGCGATGCCCTCGATAGTCTCGACCGCCGAGCCGACATAGTTGCGGTCGCCGGTGCCGATCGGGAAGACCAGCGGATCGAAAATGATGTCCTCAGGCTCCACGCCGTAATGCTCGGTCAGAAGCCTGAAGGATCGTTCGGCGATGGCGAGCTTGCGCGCCCGCGTGATCGCCTGCGCCTGCTGCTTGTCCTCGTCGATACAGCCGACTACCAGGGCCGCCCCGTAGCTGCGCGCCAATGGCACAACGCGGCGAAAGCGCTCCTCGCCGTCCTCGAGGTTTATCGAGTTGATTATCGATTTGCCGGGCGTGCGCTTGAGCCCCTCTTCGAGAGCGCGCGCGTCGGTCGAGTCGATCATCAGCGGGACCTTGACCTTTTTGGTCTCCATCTCGAGGAAGCGGGTGAGATCGGCGACCTCGTCGCGGTCGGGATCCTGCAGGCAGACGTCGAGCACGTGGGCGCCGCGGCGCACCTGCAGGCGCCCAATCTCGGCCGCTTCCTCGATATGTCCGTCAGCCACCAACCGTCTGAACTTGCGGCTGCCGAGCACGTTGGTCCGCTCGCCGACGATCACCGGGCGCACGGTCTCGTCGATCACCAGAGCCTCGGTCCCTGAGACCATCGAGCGGGGCATCTTCGCGCGCTGGCGAGGCAGTTTGCCCTCCGCCATCTGCACCAGCATCCGGATATGCGCCGGCGTGGTTCCGCAGCAGCCGCCCAGCAGGTTAAGCCACCCGGCGTCGACGAAACGTTCGAGCTTGCGCGCCAGCGATTCAGGCGATTCGTTGTAGCGCCCCTCCTCGTCGGGCAGGCCCGCGTTGGGCACGCATGCCACGTCAAAACGGCATATCCCGGACAAGGTGCGCAGATGGTCGGTCATGAAGTCGGGCCCGGTGGCGCAGTTGAGGCCCATCCACAGCAAATCGCGATGCGCCAGCGATGTGTAGAACGCCTCGACGTCCTGTCCGGCCAGCAACGTCCCCATCGTCTCGATTGTGCCCGAGACAGCGACCCCGACTTCGCGACCGGTGCTGGCGACCGCCCGTTCAATCCCGACGAGCCCGGCCTTGCAGTTGATCGTGTCCTGGACGGTCTCGAGCAGCAGCAGGTCGACGCCGCCCTCGATCAGCCCCTCCGCCTGTTCCTGGTAGGCGGCGGCGAGTTGGTCGAAGGTGACGCCGCCGGTGACCGAAATTGTCTTGGTCGTCGGCCCCATCGATCCAGCAACGAAGCGCGGCCGCCGGGCTGTGCCCCCGGCGTCGGCGGCGCTGCGCGCGATTCGCGCGGCCAGACGGTTTATCTCGCGCGCGTGTTCGGCGAGTCCGTACTCGGCGAGCACGATCGAGGTCGCGCCGAAGCTGTTCGTCTCGATAATGTCGGCGCCGGCGCCCAGGAAGCCCTCGTGCAGCTCGCGGACCTTGTCCGGGCGGGTGCGCACGAGGTTCTCATTGCATCCTTCCAGTTGCGGGCCGCCGAAGTCGGCGGCGCTCAGATGCATCATCTGTATGGAAGTTCCCGCGGCGCCGTCGATTACGACGATGCGCTCGGTGAGGACGTCGCGGAGAAGCCTGAGTCGGTCGGAGACGCGGCGCATTCTTTAATAAACCGGGCCAGCCAGCCGGACCGGATAAGTCAGAGTATCGGAGCGCGGGGCAGCGGGCAATTTGCTCCCGGCCCATCGAAAACGAGGGTTTTGTATTTCCGCGGCCGGTGTTGTAACGGAAGCGTGGTGGCGGCGATGAATTCTTATTGCGCCGAGAGAGCGGCTCGTCACTTTTCGGTAGAAGGAGGGCGTCAATGATCCCTGCGTGGCTCGCGTTGCTGGACGGAATACTTGCCGTAGTTCTGCTGGCGGTCGGCGTTGGCGGCGCGCATTTCTTTCTGGTGACGCCGTTTTTGGGGTTCCAGCTTTTCCTGTTGAGCGTGCCGATTGCGGTGCTGGCATTCCTGGCAGGTGCGCTGGGGCTTATTCGGACCCGCGCCGAAGCCCGGCGCGCGGGGCGGCCGCTGGCGCTCGCCGGCACGATTCTCGGCCTGGGCGTGGCCGCACCACTCGCGGTCATCATCTTTAGCTGGATGTCGATGACCGCGCCGCCTATCAACGACATCACAACCGACTTCGATAATCCGCCGCAGTTCGTGAAGCCGCCGGATATGTCTCCGGCCGCGATGACGTACAAACGCAACTACTTCGCGCCCAAGCAGAGCGCAGGTTATGGCAAACTCGACCCGGCGCACGTCGACGAGAAGCCCGATGACGCCTTTGCGCGTACCAAGGGGGTGGCGGCGTCGATGCCGGGCTGGCAAATCGTATATGTCGATCCGGCCAGCCGCACCGTCGAGGGAACTCAGCGTTCCAATCTATTCCGCTTCTGCGATGATTTCGTAATCCAGGTACGGCCGGCGCCTGACGGTTCCGGCAGCCTGGTCGAGATGCGCTCGCGCTCGCGTGATGGCGAGGGCGACTTTGCGGTCAACTACAACAGGATCGAGGGCTTCTTCGCGGCGCTGAAGCGCCAGAAATCGCAGACGGCTGCGCAGTCGTAGCGCTGCCGTCAGGTGAGCGCGGAGGCGGAGTGCCTCCGCGCTGCGGCACTTGCCCGATACCTTCCACGAGTCAAGCGCGAGCGAAAGGCGCGGGGCGGTTGCGCGCGAGCGCGCAGCGCGATGAGAGCGGAGATTCGTTTCATGAGTGAGCGAACCCGCGTGGGCATTGGAGGGCCTTCGATTGATTCTTTACTTTGATACAACTGTGTTCAGTGTGCTTCTGGAGGGTAGCCAGACTGAAGAGAGGGGATTGTTAGATTGGAAGAATAACGAAGGGCATCGGGTCGTTCTGAGCGTTCTCAACCTGCAAGAGGTAATAGCGAGCGAAGTGAGAGACCCCGATCATTTCCGTCGCCTGGCGCGAACCGTTTGTAATTGGTGCGACCGTGAGCGATTCGTTAAACCGCTCGACCTTCTGTCGTGCGATGATTTCGAGAGTTATGCTCACGGGGGAGGCGCGGTATCGCCTTACGTCTCCGGAGAAATGCTCGAAACGTTGATGCTCAGTGTGGATGGTCTTCTTTGGGACCGTTCGCGACGTGGAGCGATCGAGCGATTGGAAACTGTATTGGAGGCGCATGCTCAGAACCGTCAGTTCGTGGAGACCATCGGGGCTGTGTTGCCCGAACTGAGAGAGGCCGCGAACCAAGAAATAAAAATGAACTCTAGGCCATCCTTTGAACGGTTTTTCCGTGAGACCGCGGAGAAATTCGCAGCGACAGCCGCCAGAAGGTTCGGCGTTTACGAAAAGTGCGCAGCACGCGGAATAGGGGGGTCTTCTGGAACTGAAAAGCGTTCGCGCGACGGCCGGAATCCTGCTCTCCACCATCTACAGCTCAGCCCTTGAATCCCGCGAGGTAGAGCCCAGCGACATGCTCGACCTTCAGCACTTCGCACTTGCGAGCGCGTCGGCAGATGCCTTCGTCACCGAAGACGGAAGCTTGACTCATCGAGCTAAACGAATCCCTGGAGAGCGCGTTCCCGTGTGGCCCACGGCGGACCTGCTAGCTTTGAGTAAGGGGAGGCCAACAGCATGAAGACTCTGTGCAGAATTCTCGCGGGATGTGCAGTAACAGTCCTTTGTGTCTTGCTAGCTGCCGCGGCTGGACACGCGCAGGGCTGGCGGAATTATGGCACGCGGAGCGGGCTCTCGACCGGTCCGGGCGGTGGGCTCTCGACTGGTCCAGGTGGTGGGCTTTCGACCGGTCCGGGCGGTGGGCGCTCGACCGGTCCAGGTGGTGGGCGCTCGACCGGTCCAGGTGGTGGGCTCTCGACCGCCCCTTGTGGTGGCCTGTCTACGGCCCCGTGCCCTTGAGTCGGTCGGTCATTCGCCTGCGGCCGTCCCCGAAGTTGTTGGCGAGAACAATCCGCGGTCGCGATAATTATTAACGAGTGAAAAGCGGCAGGAGTCGACCGCCAAGGCTTCGATATCCGGCACCCTGATCCTTCTCAGAATCGAGTAAAGAGGTATCGAACGCGCCGGCGCGTCCGGCCAGGGCCGCCGTCGCGGCCGTCCTGCAGCCCCGCAAGGCGCCCCAGCGCATCTCGAAATCCACGCGCACCCCCCTGAACAAGGGTGAGAGGGTGCGCGGCTGAAATGGTGCGCAGCCTTCAACTCGTGGCTAGTCGAATTGACTAGTCAAATTGAGGGTCACGCGGTTTGCGAATGTAGCGCAGCCGTCTCCGTTGTC
>Ga0187846_10000857_pt1 | contig 17445 bp, 16 predicted proteins | sample TC_taG_FD_161473 | JGI IMG/M metagenome (GOLD analysis project Ga0187846, IMG submission 161473) | Biofilm microbial communities from the roof of an iron ore cave, State of Minas Gerais, Brazil - TC_06 Biofilm (v2) | ecosystem: Environmental > Terrestrial > Deep subsurface > Cave > Wall biofilm...
GCGGCGGAGCTCGACGCCGCAGCGCGCGCGGCCGCGGCGGCATGGCGGGCGTGGGACGCCACCGCGGCCGCGGAGCGCGCGCGCTGCCTCGAGCGCGCCGCCGAGCTCCTCGAGGCGCACACCGACGAGCTCGTATCGCTCTGCGTGCGCGAGGCGGGCAAGACGCTGCCCGACGCGGTGGCGGAGGTGCGCGAGGCGGCGGACTTCTGCCGCTACTACGCGGCGCGCGGTCGCGCCGAGTTCGCCGCGCCGCTCGCGCTGCCCGGCCCCACCGGCGAGTCGAATCGCCTCGAGCTCGCGGGACGGGGCGTGTTCGCCTGCATCAGCCCGTGGAACTTCCCGCTCGCGATCTTCACCGGTCAGGCGAGCGCGGCGCTGATGGCCGGCAACGCCGTGCTCGCGAAGCCGGCCGAGCAGACCCCGCTCGTCGCCGCGCGCGCGGTCGCGCTGCTCCACCAGGCCGGCGTGCCGCCCGAGGTGCTGCATCTGGTCGCGGGAACCGGCGAGGCGGTCGGTGCGCCGCTGGTGCGCCACCCGCTCGTCGCCGGCGTCGCGTTCACCGGCTCCTACGAGACGGCCCGCCAGATCAACCGCGTGCTCGCCGAGCGCGACGGGCCGATCGCGCCGCTGATCGCGGAGACCGGCGGGCTGAACGCGATGGTGGTCGATTCCTCGGCGCTGCCGGAGCAGGTGGTCGCGGACACCATCGCCTCGGCGTTCCAGAGCGCCGGCCAGCGGTGCTCGGCGCTGCGCATCCTGCTGCTCCAGGAGGAAACGGCGTCCCGCATCCTCGACATGCTGGCCGGCGCGATGGCGGAGCTCGCAGTGGGCGATCCGGCGCTGCCGCAGACCGATGTCGGCCCGGTGATCGACGACGAGGCGAAGGCGGCGCTCGCGGCGCATGTCAGCGCCTTGCGCGCGCGCGGAGCACTGGTCGCCGAGGTGTCGCCGGGCGAGCACGCCCGCTACGGCAGCTTCCTCGCGCCGGTCGCGTTCGAGATCGCGCTCGATGCGCTGCCGCGGCGCGAGGTGTTTGGCCCGGTGTTGCACGTGATCCGCTATCGCACCGATGCCCTCGACGCCGCGCTCGACGCGCTCGCCGCGACCGGCTACGCTCTCACGCTCGGCATCCATAGCCGCATCGAACGGTTCGCCCACCGGGTGCGATCGCGACTGCGTGTCGGCAACACCTATGTCAACCGGAACATGATCGGCGCCGTCGTCGGCGTGCAGCCGTTCGGCGGCATGGGGCTATCGGGCACCGGACCGAAAGCCGGCGGGCCGCACTATCTACACCGGTTCGCGGTGGAGCGCACGCTCACGATCAACACCGCGGCGGCGGGCGGCAACGCGGCGCTGCTCGCGCAAGCCGACTAGCAGGCGCGGGCGCGGCGCATCCAGACCGCAGCACGCGCGATGACCGACCCGCCGCCGATTCGCTACCGCATCGTCCCGAAGCGGCCCGAGGCCCACCTGTTCGAGGTGACCTGCGCGGTCGCCGATCCGGACCCGGCGGGCCAGCGTTTCGCGCTCCCCGCCTGGATACCCGGCAGCTACCTGATCCGGGACTTCGCGAAGCACGTGGTCGCCATCCAGGCGGAGGCGCGCGGCGTGCCGATCAGGCTCGCGAAGGTCGACAAGCACACCTGGCGCGCGGCGCCATGCGGCGGGACGCTTACCGTTACGGCCGAGATCTACGCGTGGGATCTCTCGGTGCGCGGTGCGCACCTCGACACGACACACGGCTTCTTCAACGGCCCGTGCGTGTTCCTGCGCGTGCTCGGCAAGGAGGCGCGCCGGTGCGAAGTCGAGATCGCACCGCCGCGCGGGCGGCGCTACGCCGGCTGGCGGCTGGCGACCTCGATGCCGCGTGCGGGCGCGCGGCCGCTCGGCTTCGGCACCTACGCCGCGGCCGACTACGACGAGTTGATCGACCACCCGGTCGAGATGGGCACCTTCACGCACGCCGCGTTCACCGCCGCGGGCGTGGCGCACGAGATCGCGATCTCCGGGCGGCATCGTGCCGACATGGACCGGCTCGCGCGCGACCTGAAGCGCCTGTGCCAGCACCACCTCCGGTTCTGGGGCGCGCGCTCGGCGCGGCGCGCGAGCGGCGGGCCTGCAGCGCTCACGCATTACGTCTTTCTGATCACGGCGCTTGGCGACGGGTACGGCGGCCTCGAGCATCGCGCCGCCACGGCGCTCCTGTGCGGGCGCGACGATCTGCCCCGCGCCGGCGCAACGGCGGCGACCGAGGGTTACCGCACCTTCCTCGGGCTGGCGAGCCACGAGTACTTCCACACCTGGCACGTCAAGCGCATCAAGCCCGCGGCCTTCTCGCCCTACGACCTCGAACGCGAGAACTACACCGCGCTCCTGTGGGCGTTCGAGGGCATCACGTCGTACTACGACGATCTCGCGCTCGCGCGCTGCGGGCTGGTCAAACCGGACCAATACCTCGAGCTCCTCGGCCGCTCGATCACGCAGCTCCTGCGCACGCCCGGGCGCCGCCGGCAGTCGCTCGCCGAGTCGAGCTGGGATGCGTGGATCAAGTACTACCGGCAGGACGAAAACACGCCCAACGCGCTGGTGAGCTACTACGGCAAGGGGAGCCTCGCCGCGCTGTGCCTCGATCTGCTGATTCGCAGCCGCACCGGCGGCCGCAAATCGCTCGATGACGTGATGCGCGCGCTATGGCAGCGCTACGGGCGCACCGGCCGCGGGGTGCCGGAGGGCGGCGTCGAACGCCTGGCCGAGGAGGTGAGCGGGCTGAAGCTCCGCGCGTATTTCGACCAGTGGCTGCGCTCCACGGCGGACCTGCCGCTCGAGGCGCTGCTCGCCACGGTCGGGATCGAGATGGAAGTGCGCCCCGCGGAAAGCGCGTCCGACCGCGGCGGGCGGGCGGCGACCAAGACCGCCGGCGCACTGGCGGAGCGCGTGAACTTCGGCGCGCGCACCACCGGCGACGGTGCCGAGCTCCGGCTCACGCATGTCCTCGACGGCGGCGCCGCGCAGGCGGCCGGGCTCGCGGCGGGCGATGTGCTGGTCGCGATCGACGGCATCCGCGTGAGCCCGAAGAGCGCCGAATCGCAGATCGGGCGGCTGCGGCCGGGCGAGCGCGCGCGGTTCACGGTCTTTCGCCGCGACGAGCTGCACGAGTTCGAAGTGACGTTCGGCCCGGCGCCCGCCGACACGTGCGTGCTGCGCTTCGATCGACGCGCGGGCGCGGGCCCGCTCCGGCTGCGCCGCGGCTGGCTTGGGACGTAGCGCCGCGGGTGGGCTCAGGCGAGCTTCGCGATCGCGAGCGACAGGTTGTCGCCGCGGCCCTGGGCGCGGACGCGCGCCGCGTTGATCAGCGTCTCGGCGCCCTTGCGCGGCGGCAGCGCGGCGAGCGCCTTGCCGATCTCGCCGTCGGTGAAGTATTCCCACAGCCCGTCGGAGCACAGCAGAAACGTGTCGCCGGGCGCGAGCGGGACGGCGGCGCCGAAGCTCGGCGTCGGCGGCTCGGAATGGCCGAGCGCTTGCAAGAGCAGATTGCGGTTCGGGTGCTTGTTCCGATCGCGCTCGCGCCACTGACCTTCGTCGATCTGCTGCTGCACGTAGGAATGGTCTTTGGTACGCTGCTTCAGCGCCGCGCCGCGGAAGTGATAGAGGCGGCTGTCGCCGACCCAGCCCCAGTCGATGCGGTCGGGCTGGAGCAGCATGGCGACGAACGTGCTGTGCGGCTCCTCCTCGGTGAGCACGCGGTTGAGGCGGATCACCATGTGCGCCTCGACGACGATTTCGCGGAGCAGCTCCGCCGCCGTCTGCTGCTTCGGCGAGAAGCCCTCGAACAGGTTGGACGCGGTGGCGATCACCTGCTCGGCGGCGGCGGCGCCGCCCTTGTACCCGCCGGCGCCGTCGGCCACGACCAGCAGCGCCGTCCCGCGCACCCGCTTGCTCGGGATGATCGCGACGCGGTCCTGCTGTTCCTGGCGGTCACCGATGTGCTGGCCGGTGGTCGCGTCGATCGAGACGGGCATTTTGGTCGGCTGGGCGCGCGGGGACCGCTAAACTAAACGAACGCGGCGTCGCCTGCTGCGATGAGTGCACCCAACCCGGCATTTTGCACGCACCGGCGGCGGCACGCCGCTACGGCCCCGTGACCGCGTTCCTCTTGCTTCGCCACGGCGAGACGCTGTGGAACCGAGCCGGCCGCTTGCAAGGCTGGCAGGACAGCGCCTTGTCCGCGCGCGGACTCGCGCAGGCCGACGCGCTGGCCGTGCGGCTTGCCGGCGAACGCGTCGATGTGCTCGTGTCGAGCGATCTCGGCCGGGCGCGCGCCACCGCGGCGTCGATCGCCGCCCGGCTCGAGCTCCCGCTCGCGCTCGAGCCGGGGCTGCGCGAGCGTTGCTACGGCGCGCTCGAAGGCATGACGTGGGGCGAGGTCGAACGCGCCTACCCCGAGGCGTATGGCCGGCTCGCGGCGCGCGACCCGGACTACCTGATCCCCGGCGGGCAGAGCGCGGCCGAGTTTCGCGACCGCGTCGTCGGGACGCTCGAGCGCCTGGCGCTCGCGTATGGCGAGGCCGTCGTCGCGGCCGTGACCCACGGCGGCGTGCTGGGGATCGTCTACCGCCACGCGAACGGCATCCCGCTCGCGCGGCCCCGCACCTTCGGCGTGCCGAACGCCGGCTTGAATCGCGTGCGCATCGAGGGCCAGCGCTGGGCGGTGGACGGGTGGGGCGAGGTCGATCACCTGCCGCGCGCCGCGCACGATCACGATTGGGTCGCGGGGCGCTTGACAACCAGCCGCCGTCCGGACGATACTTAACTATATGGTTAACTATAATCCCAGCCCGCTCGACACCGTGTTCGCGGCGCTCGCCGACCCGACGCGGCGCGCGATCGTCGCGCGCCTCGCCGCGGGCGGCGCGGCGACGAGCGAGCTCGCGCGGCCGTTCGCGATGTCGCTGCCGGGATTCATGAAGCACATCGGGATTCTGGAACGAGCCTCACTCCTCCGGCGGCGGAAGAAAGGGCGGGTCGTGCAGTGCCGGCTGGCGCCGCGCGGGCTGAAGGAGGCTTTCGACTGGCTCGATCGCTACCGCCGGTTCTGGGAGGAGCGGCTGGACGCGCTCGAGCGCTATCTTGCTCAAGAGGAGAACCAAGCATGGCCCAAGCAGACCTCAAGACCAAACCCTCGCTCTCGCTCGTCCGCAGTTTCAAAGTCGCCCCCGCAAAGGTCTACCGGGCGTGGACCGACCCGCAGGCGATGAGCCGCTGGTTCGCGCCGAGCGACGCCTTCTCGATCCCGCACGCCGAGGCCGATGTCCGGGTCGGCGGCCGCTACCGCATCGTGATGCGCGCGCCCGACGGCGAACAGCACGACGTGAGCGGCGTCTACCGCGAAGTCGTGCCGAACGAAAAGCTGGTCTTTACCTGGGCCTGGCGCAGCACGCCTGAGCGCGAGTCGCTGGTGACGGTGGCGCTGCGGCCCGCAGGGGGCGGGACTGAGCTCACGCTGACCCATGAGCAGTTCTTCGACGAGGAGGCCCGCGACAAGCATCAGCATGGCTGGGCGGCCTGCCTCGGCCGGCTCGCGAGCGCCCTCGAATGATCCTTACCGAACGGGAGTGACCCCATGGCCGACTTGCTGCACCAAATCGAGATCGACGCACCGGCGGCGAAGGTCTACGATGCCCTGACGACCGCCGCCGGATTGCGCGGCTGGTGGACGGGGGACAGCGTCGCCACACCGGAGGTCGGCAGCATCGCCGAGTTCGGCTTCGGCGACCGCGCGACGCGCTTTCGGATGCGCGTCGACGAGCTCGTCCCGGGCCGGCGCGTCGTTTGGTCGTGCCTCGGCGAGGTCGAGGAATGGCGCGGCACGCGCCTCGTGTGGGAAATCGTCGGCGAGGGCAACCGGTGCGCGCTCAAGTTCAAGCATGCCGACTGGCGATCGACCGCCGACTGGTTCGCCCCCTGCAACACGACCTGGGGGCACCTGATGCACTATCTCAAGGGCTACGCCGAAGGCGCAAGACCGGGGCCGTTCTTTAGCGGCAAGGCGTAGCCCGCCCGCCGTTGCAACCCGAGCATTGGAGGTCACGATGAAGCTCTACGGCTTTCCCCCGTCGCCCAACACGCGCAAGGTGCTGGCAGTGGCCGCTGCGCTCGAGCTGCCGCTCGAGTTCGCGCCGGTCGACCTCACCAAGGGCGAGCAGCGCGAGCCCGGCTATCTCGCGCTCAACCCGACCGGCCGCGTGCCGACGCTCGTCGACGGCGATTTCGTCCTGTGGGAATCGAATGCGATCATGCAGTACCTCGCCGGCCGGCGTCCGAACGCGCTGTGGCCCGATGATCTGCGCGCGCGCGCCGCGATCGCCCGGTGGCAGTGCTGGCAGCTCGCGCACTGGCAGGAGGGGACCTCGAGGCTCCTCTTCCAGCGGGTAGTCAAGGCGATCATGGGGCTCGGCGAGCCGGACCCCGCCGAGATCGAGCGGGGCGAGCAGGCGTTTCATCGCGACGCGAAGGTGCTCGACGGCTGGCTCGCCAAGCGCAGCTTCCTCGAGGGCAGCGCCGCAACGCTCGCCGACTTCGCGGTCGCGGCGCCGCTCGAGTACGCCGCGCCCGCCAAGCTGCCGTGGGACGGCTACGCGAGCCTCAAGGCCTGGTACGCGCGCATCGACGCCCTGCCCGCCTGGCAGAAAACCCGCCCGCGGCTATAGCGGGCCGCGCGGGGGTTGCGGGGCGCGCGCGTTCCGGAGTTAAATCGCAGGCGTGAACGCGCCGGCGCAGCCGCTTCCCGTTTCTTATGCTGACGTCGCGGCGGCGGCGGCGCGGCTCCTCGGCCACGCCCACCGTACGCCGGCCATGACGTCGCGGACTGTGGACGCGCGCGTCGGCGCGGAGGTCTTCTTCAAGTGCGAGAACTTCCAGCGCGTCGGCGCGTTCAAGTTCCGCGGCGCGTACAACGCGCTCTCGCAGCTCACCGACGAGCAACGGCGACGCGGCGTGCTCGCCTACTCATCGGGCAATCACGCGCAGGCGGTCGCGCTGGCGGGCCGGCTGCTCGGGGTGAAGACAACCATCGTGATGCCGCAGGACGCGCCCCCGGTGAAGCTCGCGGCGACCCGGGGCTACGGCGCCGAGGTCATCACCTACGACCCGCGCCAGGGGAGCCGCGAGGCGCTGGGGCAGTCGATTGCGGCCGAGCGCGGGCTCACCGTCATCCCGCCGTATGACCATCCGCACGTCGTCGCCGGACAGGGTACCGCGGCCAAGGAGCTGATCGAGGACGTCGGCCGTCTCGACCTGCTGTTCGTCCCGTGCGGCGGCGGCGGCCTGCTCTCGGGCTGCGCCATCGCGGCGGGGGCGCTCGCGCCGGGCTGCAAGGTGATCGGCGTCGAGCCGGAGGCCGGCGACGACGCGACGCGCTCGTTCCGCACCAAGACCCTGCAGCGCTGCCACAACCCGGCGACGATCGCCGACGGCGCGCGGACGCCCTCGCTCGGCAGCATCACGTTCCCGCTGGTGCTCGCGCACGTCCACGATATGATGACCGTGACCGACCGCGAGCTGCTCGAAGCGATGCGCTATCTCTGGGAGCGCATGAAGATCGTCATCGAGCCGACCGGCGCGCTCGCCGCGGCCGGGCTCTTCCAAAGCGCCCACGCGGCGCGCGGGCAGCGCGTGGGCGTGATCATTTCCGGCGGCAACGTCGACCTGAGTGCGATTTGCGGACTGATCGCCTGAGTCGCCGTCGAGAGGCGGTGCGCGCGCGAGCAGGCGGCGCGTCGGCCGCGCCCGACCCCCGCGCCGCGTCGCCGAACCGATCGGCTCCGCCCAAACAGCCGCTAGCACGAATGGCAGAGCATGAAGGGTGAGGTCGTCATCGTCACCGGCGCGTCGAAGGGGATCGGCGCCGAAGTCGCGCGGCAGCTTGCGGCGCGCGGCGCATCGCTCGCCCTGTCGGCGCGCGACGGGTCGCTCCTCGAGCAGGTCGCCGCCGAATGCGTGGCGCGCGGCGGCCGCGCCGAGGTGATCCCCGCGGACGTCGCGCAGGAGGCGGACTGCAAGCGCTTGGTCGAGCGCACCATCGCGGCCTTCGGCCGCCTCGACGTGCTCGTGAACAACGCGGGCATCAGCATGTGGGCACGCTTCGACCAGATCGAAGACGTGTCGATCCTGCAGCGAATCATGCAGGTGAACTACATGGGCGCGGTGTATTGCACCCGCTACGCGCTGCCCCATCTCAAGGCGACCCGCGGGCGCCTGGTCGGCATCGCGAGCCTCGCTGGGCGAACGGGCGTGCCCACGCGGACCGGCTACGCGGCGAGCAAGCATGCCATGGCCGGCTTCTTCGATTCGCTCCGGATCGAGCTCATGGCATCCGGCGTGACGGTCACCATGATCTATCCCGGCTTCGTATCGACCGGCATTCGCGAGAACGCCGCCGGCCCCGACGGCGCGCCGATCCAGGTAAGCCCGGTACAGGAGGGCGAGGTGATGGGGGTGGAGGCGTGTGCGCGCATCATCGTCGAGGCGCTCCGCCGCCGCCGGCGCGAAGTGGTAATGACGGCGCGCGGCAAAATGGGACTCTGGCTCAAGCTCCTCGCGCCGGGGGTGGTGGACGCGATCGCGCGCCGGGCGATCGAGCGCGGGCGTTGATCCCTGCGCCCCGCCCGCGCGGCGCCACCGGGGCGCGTCCGATGCCTCGCACGTCCACCGCTCCTTGGCGCAACTTTGCGCCGGGCCCGAGGCGCCCTTCGCGCCGGGTTCAGTCCCGGCGCGGGAGCACGATGGCGGCGGGCAGGACGCTATCACGACTCGGTCTTGCGCCGGGTGCCGAGCTCCTCGCTCAGCCGCGCCACCGACGCCCTGAGCTCGCGGACCTCGGCCTCCACTCGGGCCAAGTCGGCCCGGAGCGCGGCCAGCTCGCCCGCTGGCCCATGACCCGAGTCCAGCGTCGCTGCCGGCGCTGCGGCGACGGGCTCCTGCGGCGGGGCGCCGCACAGCAAATGCGCCCAACGATTCTCGCGCGAGCCGGGCTGGCGCGGCAGCTCGGCGGCGAGCGCACCCGCGGGTCGCTCGGCCAACTCGCGCAGGAACGTCTCCACCGCCGGAATGCCGGCAAACCGGTACAGTCGCTCGCCGTTGATGCGCAGCTCCCCGGGGGTCTGGGGACCGCGCAGCATCAGCACCGCGAGCAGCGCCACGGCGTGCTCCGGGATCTGCAGCACGCGTTCGATATTGTGGGCATAGCGCGCCACGCGCCCGCCGCTCGACTCGACCGCGAGGTTCAGGCTCTTCAGGCGATCCACGGCCGCCTGCACTTCCGACTCTGCCGCCGCCATCACCGGGTGGCGGTTGTTCTTTTGGTTGCAGCCCGCCGCGAGCGCGTTGAGACTCATCGGATAGGTGTCCGGCACGGTGCGCTGCTTCTCGACCAGCACGCCGAGCGCACGGGCCTCGATCGACGAGAGCATTGTGGAAGTTTGGCGGTGGACGCGTGAGGCATTGTACCGGGGGTGCTGCCGATGGCATCGCGCGCGGACCATGGTCACCGCGATTGGGCACTGCATGGCGATCGAAATGCGCAACCCTCCGGCAAGCGCTAATCTCACGCCTGTCCCGATCCGGGCACGACGCCGCGGGGATACTTTTCCGCCGGGCGAGCTCGCACCGCACGAGTTTCGAGCGCTGGGGCGCGCGGCCGGAGGATGCGGATGGAATCGGGCGCGAGGAGTTCGCCGCGGGCGGCGCGATCGCCTCCGCGGGACCACACACTTACGCAAAGCTTCGGGAGGAGTACTCATGCATCGATATCTTGGTCTGCTGCTCGCCGTCGCGGTTATTCCCATCAGCGCCCACGCCCAGCCGCAGAGCGCCGGGCCGGTCTATGTCGCGACCTACGTCGAGGTCCTCCCGAGCGCGATCAGCGACGGGGCGGCGCTGCTCAAACAGTACCGCGACGCGAGCCGCAAGGACGGCGGCAATCTGCGGCTGGAAATCGTGCAGGAGATAAACCGGCCCAGCCGCTTCGTGATCCTCGCGATCTGGACCGATCAGCAGGCGTTCGAGGCGCATGGCAAGGCCCCGCATACCGCGCAGTTCCGCGACCGGCTCAAAGCCATCCACGCCGCGCCCTATGATGAACGCGTGCACAGCGGCATGTCGGTCGGCGCGCGGGACGCCGCGCCCGCAGGCGCCTTCTTTGTGGTGACGCATGTCGACGTGCCGCCGCCGTCCAAGGACGTCACGGTGCCGCTGCTCAAGCAGTTGAGCGAGGACGGCCGCAAGGACGCGGGCAATCTGCGCTTCGAAGTGCAGCAGCAAGGCAATCGGCCCAATCACTTCACGGTCGTCGAGATCTGGGCGAGCCAGAAGGCCTACGAGGCATACGTGACGGCGCCACACACCCGGCAGTTCCGCGAGACGCTGGGGCCCATGAGCGGCGCGCTCTACGACGAGCGGCTCTATAAGACGCTCGACTAGCGCGCGCCAGGGTTCGCCGGCGTGTTACGCGGCCCGCCGACGTGCCGCGCTTGGGTGCCACGCGCAGCCACATGGGTCCACAACCGCCTGCAACGCCAGTCACGCCGCGAAGGGTGAAGCTACTTCGTCACGCCGCGCTGCTCGGAGCGCCGCTGCTTTTATTGAGCGGGCTCATCTGGCCGGTTCTCGCTATCACCGTCTCCGCCATCGGCCTCGCGCTGCTCCTGGTTGGACTGCTTACCTTCATTGACCCATCGGCTAAGCTACGGCAACCGAGAAATCTGGCAATTGTCATAGCGGTCGTCCTCTTTGCCGCGGCCATCGTCGGTCACTTCGTTTGGCGTGCCGGTCGCATCGTTGCGGAGGCGACGTTCGATCCGGGCATCGCGCCTTTTGACATCACGGTACGCGAAGTTCCAGTACCCGTTACTCGCTCGCACCATTTCATTGTCACCTTGAAGCGCGGCCAGTATCCGGTCACGTCGTTTCGGTATTTTTGGATCGACTACACGCCGCAAAGCGTCAAGATTGAGTGGCCGCAGCTTGAAACCTTTAGGGTTATATTCGATGAGCGATATGTGGCGACGTGCAATTGGAGCTGGGGCAGCGCGGCAACTTGGACCATGCAAGCGCCACCTGGCGCGCCGGCCCCGGGCGATCAACCGTAGTGCTGACGAACTCACGCCGAACCCAACGCTGCCCTCAGCGCTCGCCGCTTCGATGACCTGGAGGCGCTGCCGTCGACCCAACGGACTGGAGAACCCGGGATGAGTCAAACCGCGAGTATCGAATGCAAGCCGAACGGTCCTTATCTGGTTAGAAACCTTGAAAACCTCAGAAACTCGAGCGGCGGCAGCGTTCCGACCAAGCCCGTCCTGGCGCTCTGCCGCTGCGGCGGATCTGCCAGCAAACCGTTCTGCGATGGCACGCACCAGCGCAATGGCTTCTCTGGATCGAGGCTGGTCGATGGCAGTGCTGACAAGCGCGATAGCTACCACGCGCAGCGAATCACCATTCACGACAACCGGGAGATCTGCGCCCACGCGGGGTACTGTACCGACGGTCTCGCCTCGGTATTCAAGTACGGCAGCGAACCCTGGGTCGACCCGGGCGGAGCTGGGGCCGAGGCGATTGTCCAGACGATCCGGAAATGCCCGTCGGGTGCGCTGAGTTACTCGCTAGACGGGGTCGAGCATCGCGATCAACCGCGCGCGCCGGCGATCACCGTCACAAAAGATGGTCCGTATGCAGTGGTGGGCGGTGTCCAATTGATCGACCAACTTTGGGGCGAGGGAGCCTCCACGGAGCACTACACGCTGTGTCGCTGCGGCGGATCGAAGAACAAGCCGTTCTGCGACGGCACACACTGGAGCATTGGCTTCAAAGACGAGCAGAATTAGTGCACCGGAGGCGGCCGTCTCGCTAGCGTGCGGAATTGAAGTGTTGCGCGCGGTGCGCCCGCTGGCGCAGCTCGCGAAGCATCCGCGCTCGCGGCAGGTGAAGATTCTGGCGCGACGATTGCGCCGCCAGGCAAGTGGTGACCCGGTCGAGGAGCGCTCGCTGGAGTCAAGTCCTTCCGCCGCGGCGATTTGCCACCATCGCTCCGGCGAGGGCCGTCCATCCGGTCTGGTGCGAGGCGCCGAGGCCCTCGCCCGTGTCCCCGTGGAAGTACTCGTAGAAGAGGATGTGATCGCGCCAGGCCGGGTCGCGCTGGAAACGCTCGACCGCGCCGTACACCGGCCGCTTGCCGTTCGCGTCGCGCAGGAACAGCCGCAACAGGCGCTGCTCGATCTCGGCGGCGACCTGGCCGAGCGTCGCCTGCACGCCCGAGCCGGTCGGCAGCTCGACGGTGAAGCGCCCGCCGAGGCAAGCGTGCAGGTGTCGCAGCGACTCGATCGCGAGATAGTTGAGCGGGAACCAGATCGGGCCGCGCCAGTTCGAGTTGCCGCCGAAGAGCCCGGTGCGCGACTCCGCCGGTTCGTAGTCGAGGTGCGCTTCGCCGCCCGGCAGCGCGATCACGAGCGGGTGCTCGCGGTGGAAGCGCGAGAGCGAGCGCAGGCCGTACGGCGACAGGAACTCCGACTCATCGAGCATGCGCGCGAGCACGCGCCGCAGCCGCGACGCATCGACGAGCGCGATCAGCTCCGGGCGATCGTCGGTGGCGAAGTGGCGCATGAAGCCCGCGAGCTGCGGGCGGTGCTCGATGAACCAGCGGGCGCGCGCGCGAAAGTTGGGCAGCTGCTCCCACAGCGACGCGCTGAGCCGCACCGCGGCGAATAGCGGCAGCAGCCCGACCATGGAGCGCGCGCGCACGACCACGCACGAGCCGTCGGGGTGGCGCAGGCGGTCGTAGAAGAAGCCGTCCTCCTCGTCCCAGAGCTCGCCCATCGCGGCGGCGATCGAAGCGAAGTGCTCGAAGAACTTCAGCGCCACGTCCTCGTAGGACCGGTCGTGGTTGGCGAGCCGCAGCGCGATCTCGAGCATGTTGAGACAGTACTTCGCCATCCAGGCCGTGCCGTCGGACTGCTCGAGCACCTCCCCGGCCGGCAGCATCGCCGAGCGATCGAACGGCCCGATGTTGTCGAGCCCGAGGAAGCCGCCCTCGAAGATGTTGTCCCCCAGGGCGTCCTTGCGGTTCACCCACCAGGTGAAGTTGATGAGCAGCTTGTGGAACGCGCGGGCGAGGAACTCGAAGTCGGTGCCGCCGTCGATCCGGAACACCGTGAGCGCCGCCCAGGCCTGGACCGGCGGATTCACGTCGCCGAACGCCCATTCGTAGGCCGGGAGCTGGCCGTTCGGGTGCATGTACCACTCCCGGCACAGGAGCAGCAGCTGGTGCTTCGCCGCCGCCGGGTCGACGTGCGCGAGCACCACGCAGTGGAAGGCGAGGTCCCAGGCGGCGTACCAGGGGTACTCCCACTTGTCCGGCATCGCGAGGACGTCGTGGTTGTTGAGGTGACGCCACTCGGCGTTTCGCCCGTGCTGCCGCGCCGCGGGCGGCGCCGGCTGGGCCGGGTCGCCGTCGAGCCAGTGCTCGACGTCGTAGTGGTAGAACTGCTGGCTCCAGATCATTCCAGCAAAGGCCTGGCGCATCACCGCGGCCTCGTCGTCGGTGGCGTCCCGGGGCCGCAGCTCGGCGTAGTACTCGTCGGCTTCGCGGCTGCGGCTCGCGAGCGTGCGCTCGAAACCCGCGCCGAGGTCCAGCGCGCCGCCCGCGTCCTCGCGCGCGAGACGCAGCCGCAGCTCGACGGTATCGCCCGGCGCGACGCTGAGGCGATACCAGTACGCCATCTTCGTCCCACGCCGGGCCGGATTGACGCTCGCCGCGCCAGCGACGATGTGGTCGTTGATGCCGTCCTTCGGATAGGGCGTCCGCGCGGTGCAGCCGAACACGCAGCTCAAGTTGGTTTCGTTCTCGCAGAAGAGCATAGTCGGCGCACGACCGCTCGGGTCGGGGCCCGCGGCAAAGCGCCAGCGGCCGAGCGCTTCCTCCTCGGCGATCGCGCCGGCCGCCTCGTCCGGCGCGGCGCTGACCATTGGCCGCGCGCAGCCGTTGTTCCAGGACCACCGATTGCGGAACCACAGCGTCGGCAATACGTGCAGCGTCGCGGCTTCGGGTCCGGCATTGCGGATGCGCAGGCGCACGCAGAGGTCGCGCGGCGCCGCCTTGGCGTAGTCGGCGTTGATCTGCCAGTAGCGCTCGCCCTCGAAGATGCCGGTGTCAACGAGCTCGAACTCGCGCGCCGCTTTGCCGCGTCGCGCGTTCTCCTCGCGCAGCCGCGCATACGGGAACTCGGCCTGCGGGTAGTGGTAGCGCCAGCGCAGCCACGAGGCGGTCGGCGTCGCGTCGACGTACCACCAGTATTCCTTCGCATCCTCGCCGTGATTGCCCTCGGCGCCGGTGAGCCCGAAGATGCGCTCCTTCAGATGCGGGTCGCGCCCATTCCAGAGCGCGAGCGCGAGGCACATGCGCTGCTCGAGGTCGCAGACGCCGGCGAGCCCGTCCTCGTTCCAGCGGTAGGCGCGCGACCGGGCGTGCTCGTACGGGAAGTACTCCCAGGCGGCCCCGTCCGTGCTGTAGTCCTCGCGCACCGTGCCCCAGGCGCGCTCGCTGAGATACGGGCCGATCGCCTTCCAGTCCCCCGGCCGACCGGGAGGCGCTTGCGCGACCCGCGCGCGCTCCGCGGATCGGGCCGTTCCTGGCTGCTCCATGTCATTCATCGGGGAGATTCATGCAAACGATGGCCTCATTCGGGCCACTGCATGCTGACGGCGCGCGACCGTTCGCGAGCCGCAGCGGTGGTGAGTCACCTGGTCAATCGGCTGTGGCGGCGGAAACCCGAACACGATGGAGATCCACATCGGTGTCACCGACCGTCCCGCCCGCCGTTATTCCGGTCCGGGCGCCGAAGAGGTCGCCTCGGTGCGGGGCTCGCGGCCTCGTTGCGTAGCGGGTCGAAGTCCTTCAGCCGAGGGGCAGCGCGGGTCTCGAGCGGCCCCGGCGAGATCGGGTGCACGCGGATTCCGTTCGGCCCAAGCTCGAACGCGAGATAGCGGCACACTCCCTCGAGCGCGGCCTTCACTGGGCCCATCACGTTGTAGTTCGGCGCCACCTTCTGCGCGCCATGATAGCTCATGGCGAACATCGTGCCGCCCGCAGTCATGAGCGGCGCCGCGCGCTTCGCCATGCGCACGAACGAGTGACCCCAGACGTCCATTGCCCGCCTCAATCCCTCGGCCGAGCAATCCAGGAGGCCGCCTTGCAGGTCTTCCTTGGGCGCGAACGCGATCGCGTGCGCCAGGACGTCGAGACGCTCCCCGTGAAGCTCTGGAGCGGCAACATCGACGCCGAAACGACCGACGACGAATTGCGCGAACGCGTACGGAGCACGCGAAGCTCGAGGTTTCGCGGCTCACGGGGGAACCCGGCGACGACTCACGCGCCGGCGCCGTCCTCGAGTTCGAGGGACGGCCGCAACGCGCTGTTCCCAGCGCAGCGGCGCCCGAACGGGATGCACTGAAAGAACACTCGCTCACGGACCATGGGCCGCGCTACTCGGCCAGGCGCCCTGGGATACACTACGCGGGCGCATGCCGGGAGCGAGCCGTGAATGCCGCCGATTACTCCGCCGTCGAATCGCTGCGCGACGCGCGCAGGGTCGAGATCCGCGCGCTCAAGCCGGCGGACCGCGCCGGGCTGGCCGCATCGGTGAGACGCACGAGCGAGGAGACGCGATACCGGCGGTTCTTTGCCCCGAAGCGGTCGTTCTCCGAGAAGGAGATCGAGTTCTACCTGAACGTCGACTTCGTGAGCCACGTGGCCCTGGTCGCGGTGCTCGAAGAAGGCGGGCGGCCGATGATCGCGGGCGGCGGACGCTACATCGTCTCGGCACCCGGCCACGCCGAAGTCGCCTTCGCGGTGGACGATCCGCACCAGGGGCTAGGCATCGCCACGTGCCTGATGCGCCACCTGGTCGTCATCGCATGCGACGCGGAAATCACGGAGCTGGTCGCCGAAGTCCTGTCCGACAACGCCCCGATGCTCAAGGTGTTCGAACGAAGCGGCCTTCCCATGGCGGTGCGCCGCGAGGGCGGCGTGATGCACGTAAGCCTGGACCTGTCGCGCCGACAGGACGGACGGAGCGAGATCGAGGGCTGATGGCAGTGAACCGGTCGTCAAACCTCACGCCGCGCACCAACCTTGCGCGCCGATGGCAGGGGCGGAATCCGACCAAAGTAGGATTTACCGCGCCCGCCGCCGGCATTAGCGTCCCGCGTGAACTTGCGGCCGTCCCGGCGCCGACCGGTTACGGTCGACCTTGGCCGGCCTTCGACCGAATGCTCTTCGTTCGACCCTGCTGGACGTCGAGCCGTGGCCCGGACAGCGCAAAGGAGAGTGTAGGCATGAGATCTTGGGGAGATCTTTTCGCACGGTGCCTGCCGGCAATGCTCCTCGCGGTCGCTATCGGCTGGAGCGCTGCGCAGGCCCAGGGCGCGCCGCCCGCGCCGGGCGCGCCGCCTGCGCAGGCCCCGCCGCCCGTGCAGGGCGCGCCCGCTGTACCGAACGGACCGCCGGCCTTCAAGCCCGAAGAGGTCGAGGCGCTGGTCGCGCCGATCGCGCTCTATCCGGACTCGCTGCTCTCGCAGGTGCTGATGGCCGCGACCTATCCGCTGGAGATCGTGCAGGCGGCGCGCTGGGTGAAGGCGAACCCGAACACCAAGGGTGAGGCCGCGGTGAAGGCGGTCGAAGGCCAGTCGTGGGACGTGAGCGTCAAGTCGCTCGTCGCCTTCCCGCAGATTCTCGAGCCGATGAACGAGAAACTCGACTGGACGCAGAAGCTCGGCGACGCGTTCCTCGCCGACGAGAAAGCGGTGCTCGAGGCGGTGCAGCGGCTGCGCACCCGCGCTGAGAAGTCGGGCAATCTCAAGTCGACCGAGCAGCAGAAGGTGATCGTCGAGCAGGAAGCGCAGCAGACGGTGATCAAGATCGAGCCGTCGAACCCGCAGACGATCTACGTGCCGGCGTACAACCCGACCGTCGTCTACGGCGCGTGGGCCTACCCTTCGTATCCGCCGTACTACTGGCCGCCGTCGCCCTACTACTATCCCGGCGGCGCGCTTGCGGCGGGCTTTGCCTGGGGCGTGGGCATCGCGGCCGCGGGCGCGATCTTCGGCGGCTGCAACTGGGGGGGCGGTAACGTCAACATCAACGTGAACAAGGCCACCAGCATCGACAAGAACTTCAATCGCACCAATGTCGGCGGCGGCGGCAAATGGCAGCACGACGCGAGCCATCGCGGGGGCGTCGCCTATCGCGACTCCGCGAGCCGCGACAAGTTCGGCAAGGACGTGCCCGGGCGGGACGGGCGCAACGATTTCCGCGGGCGGGACGGCGGGGCGGGGGATCGTGGTGGAGTCGGCGATCGCGGTGGGGTCGGCGATCGGGGCGGGGTCGGTGATCGCAGT
>Ga0187846_10000858_pt1 | contig 17439 bp, 14 predicted proteins | sample TC_taG_FD_161473 | JGI IMG/M metagenome (GOLD analysis project Ga0187846, IMG submission 161473) | Biofilm microbial communities from the roof of an iron ore cave, State of Minas Gerais, Brazil - TC_06 Biofilm (v2) | ecosystem: Environmental > Terrestrial > Deep subsurface > Cave > Wall biofilm...
AATTCATTGCATCCAATCCCGATCAGGTAGGGGCCCGATTTATCGCGCCCGAGGGGGCCCAATTCATTGCATCCAATCCCGATCAGGTAGGGGCCCGATTTATCGCGCCCGAGGGGGGGCAATTCATTGCGGCCAAACCTCAACAAGAAGCAATCGGACTTAAGGTACACCTGTTGAGCGATGTTTCATTGATCCAGCATAAAGGCATTATGTACTGCCTTGATACACAGCGCATTGCTGGCATAGTGCAACCAACCAATTGCGATGCGAGCCTGGCACCGCATGGTAAGCACCTGCTCATTACACACCAGGTCATCCGCAGCGACAATATCGAAGAAGAGAAGCAACTGGCGCTTGCAGATTTACGCATGATGTTCGGGGAGACTTTTGAAAAGCATTGTCGCGTCCTTACAATGAGCGTCTATCGCGGAGAATGGCCTGTGAATCGCATCGCACAAGGTGCGGATGTTGCTCCTGATACTGCCGTAAAAGGATTGTATTTAGTGGGAGACGCGGTAAAACCCTCTGGATACCTGATGGTGGAGGGGGTCGCCCAGAGTGTCAACCAATTACTTGACCTGCTCGATACGACTGAAGAAAATGTAATCCCTCCGCCATCGCGCCTCAAGGCCTTTCGCTGGCTATGGGAAGCCCCAGGAAACGCCAGGCACTCCTGATTCACCCCGACCAGCTAGCACGTACCTCGCGTAACTCTTCAGGTGTAAGGATGCGGAAGAGAACCAGCAGGCTTTCCAAATCATATTCCAGGCCAATCGAATGCAACTCTTGCCGGATTCGACCGAGAGCGCTGATCTGAGCTGTGGAGATTAAACCATAGCTAACGAGACTCGCAGCCAATAATTGATCGGGTGTCAGGAGCTTGAACATAAGCAAGATCTCACCAAGCTGGTAATTTAAGTCAACGCCACGCAGCATACGCTGAATATTCTGCGCAACCTCCAGTCGATGCTGTGGGACGAGATGGCCTTCAAGTAGCACGCTGCCTAAAGAACGAGTTGCTCGCCCGCTCAGTACAGGCGTTTGAGGCTGCGGTGGTGGAGAGGGCATAGGGGGAAAACTCTTTACAATATCTAGCAGCGTATCATCAGTTGTCGCGGCTGCTGATGAAGGTCGATCCGGCGCTTGTATTTTACTTAGCCAGGGCTGTTCAGCGAGAGTACGAGCAGTAACATACTCTTCTCCCACTTCGGATGTATTCATTTCCTCCTCGACCCGCTCCAAGTCTGTCTCCTCTTTCGAGATTTTTTCCCCAGATCCTGAGGTCGTTTTTGGCGATGGAGAAGAAACAGGTGACACGTAAACATCTGTAACCCACGGAGCTGTACCCGCTGATTGGGATAATTGCGCACCAGTATGTCCGCTACGGTACTCATATTCGCGTTCAACCGGTATATCCTGGATAGGTGATGCACGCAAAGAAAGCTCACTGATAGAAGCAGCACCAATCGGGCGAGTTTGCTGCGACTTTGTCTTAAAAGCAGGCTCACCCTCTTCAATGCCCTGTGCCTGAGCTGGGGGCGCTTCAAATCGAGCTTGCTGCGCTTCTTGTTGCGGGATAAGTGGAGATGCAGGGCGAGCTCTCGTTCGCGTATCCAAATCAGAAACTCCGGCCATTTCAGTGGAACGGCTCTCGCTTACCATCTGTGACAACTGGGTCAATCCAGATACCTGGCCTTGCGGGGGCATAGTTGGTGAGAAGCTGCGACTGCCCGGATAGATTATCGCCCGAATCTTATCCGTAAAGCTAGAAGCAGGTTTCCCCTGCTTATTCACTAATGCAGGATCAGCAGGAGGCGCTGTTAAACTGGGATTAGATGGCGGTACCGATAAGGGTGCTGTGGCCTGCGAAATAACTTGTGACCTTGCTGGCGCCGGTGGTTCCGCAACATCTCCCTGTCTTTTGAGATTATCTGGATTAACAGATTCTTGCGCACTGGCAACAGGGATAGCTGAGAAGCGCGAGAATGAGCCTGTTGTAGGCCCTGGAATGCGCGAGCGCACCGCATCAACCAGGTTCATTACGCCCATAATGCCATCTACTTCCATATCGGCTAGCACAGTACGAGAAGCCTCATCGGAATCATCCGGACCGTAGCCTGCGATATTCATGCAGCGGAACGTAAGAACCTGTATTCCACGACCTCGCCGTTGCCCATCCAGCGCTTCCCAGAACTCACGTCGACCCGCTGCCGCCAGCGCTAAGTTAACCAGCATCAGCCGTATAGGATAGCGTGCAATTGCATCGAAAACCTCTACAGCCGTGCGCGCCGCGTGACATTCATAGCCAGCAAGCTGAAACTCGCTCGTGAGTAAAGCCGTTAGTTGCTGGTCGCGTTCGAAAAGTAGAATATGAGGTCCGCCACTATTAACATTCATAGCCGCACTATCTCCAGTTGCTGCTGGCATTCAATTGACATTGGCGCTAGTATAACACACAAATGTATCAGAGCAATAGCAAGTGAGACTTTTGACTTGATATATTCCCAACGAAGCAATAAAGGGAAAGAAAGGACAGCAACAAGGTATGACTCAACCTACTATTATCTATACACGTCCAGTTATCGCTCTGATGACCGACTTTGGGCTAGGCGACGGCTATGTAGGCGTAATGAAAGGCGTGATTGCCGGTATAGCTCCCGACGCACATATCATCGATATTACCCATGCTGTTCCGCCACAAAACGTTCCATCTGGCGCATGGATACTGGCTACAGCATATCGTTACTTCACTAAAAACACAGTATACGTTTGTGTCGTCGACCCTGGTGTTGGCAGCACGCGCAGGGCTATCGCGGTGCATGCAGGCGATTGGTTTTTTGTAGGTCCAGATAATGGGCTCTTCAGCTATGTACTTGCGGAACAGCCTGTACAAGCGGCTGTCCTTCTTACAAACTCAACCTACCATCTCCCAAACATCAGTTCCACTTTTCATGGTCGCGATATTTTTGCACCGGTAGGAGCTTACCTGGCACGCGGGCAGGCTGAAACCTTCCATGAACTTGGGACACCAATAGACCCAATAACACTGCAGCTCCTTGAGGCTAGCCTTGCGACTCGTCGAGGACCAACTATCGATGCCCACATTGTCCATATCGATAACTTTGGGAACCTGGTCACGAGTATTCCGCTCAGCATGGTACCCGAACTTTTTACTACTTCACAGGTGCGAATCATCTTCCCTCGTGAAGGTGTAGTGGTAGAGCAGCGCAGGCGCTTTTTTGCGGATGGGCCTGCTGGCGGACAGGCTTTTATCTACAGCGATAGTTCTGGCTACGTTGGTATCGCTGTGCGCAATGGCAATGCAGCTAAAACGCTCGGCATCGGCTATGGAGCGAGCGTCACGTATGTCACACCGGCTTGATTTCTAAGCAGGCGCGCAGGCACTCACTACTCTTGACAGGGGTTTATCTGTGCGGTATGCTTAGGATTAACCAGCAATGTTTTGAGCATTCGGTTATAGGTTTCGTCTCCCACCCGGAAAGAAAATGGGACCGAAATGTCATTAAATATAGAAAGCCGAGGAGTTCGCCTCCCGCCTGGAATTGATAAGCAAAGGGCTGGCTTTAGACCTCGATTTATCGAGCAATTCACCGCCCGTTTGAAATGAATAGGAAAGGGCTGGTTTTCCGCCTCGTTTGTCGAGCAAGAAACCAGCCCTTTTAAATAAATGCAGCCTCGCATATGCGAGAACCTATGTATCTTCGTTATTATATAGACCCAATTTTTCTAGTGCGTTCTCTTAGCAGTTAGCAAAATCAGTCTAACTGCATAGAACAGAGAGGGTGACCAATGGATCTGGTGAAGCGGTTAGAAGAATATAGAGACCGGGAACGTGGTTTACAGTGGGAGGGAACTTTTGCACAGTACTTTGAGACTGCAACCAAAAAGCCAGAAGTAACTCGCCTTGCTCACGAGCGGATTTATCATATGATTATGGATGCCGGTATCGAGACAACACGCACCGGTGAACCACGCTACAACTTCTTCAGCCAGGAAATCTTCGGCATCGAAAAGCCCCTGCAACAGATCGTCGAGTACTTTCACTCCGCAGCGCAGCGCCTGGAAGTACGCAAACGTATCATGTTGATGATGGGACCGGTTGGCGGTGGCAAATCTACCATCGTTCACCTGATCAAACGCGGCCTGGAGGCCTACACCCGCACCGAGGTCGGGGCACTTTATGCCATCAAAGATTGTCCTATGCACGAGGAACCTCTCCACTTGATCCCTCTTGAGTTGCGCGAAGATGTCGAAAAAGAATTTGGCCTCTACATTGAGGGAGACCTGTGCCCGCACTGCCGTTACATGGTGGATACGGAATATACAAGACGCATTGAAGATGTGCCAGTCAGGCGCCTGGCTTTCAGTGAGAAGTATCGAGTGGGGATCGGTACATTCACGCCGTCAGATCCCAAAAGCCAGGATATCAGCGAGCTTGTCGGCGGCATTGACCTCTCCACGATTGGCGAAGTGGGCGTTGAAAGCGATCCACGAGCCTATCGTTTCGATGGCGAACTGAACATCGCAAATCGTGGCATCATGGAATTCGTTGAGATGCTCAAAACCGATGAGAAGTTCCTCTATGTCTTGCTCACACTCAGCCAGGAGCAGAACATCAAAACCGGGCGTTTCAGCATGATCTACGCTGATGAAGTGGTCGTCAGCCATACCAATGAACATGAGTACCAGGCGTTTGTAGGCAACAAGAAGTCGGAAGCTTTGCAAGACCGTATTATTCTTGTCAAAGTACCCTATAACTTGCGAGCCTCCGACGAGGTGAAAATCTACGAAAAACTGCTCAAGCAGAGCGCATTACAAAATGTGCATATCGCGCCATACACCCTGCGAGTTGCCAGCGTCTTCGCCGTTCTTACACGTCTTGAGCCGTCAAAAAAGGCGGGTATGAGCTTGATGAAGAAGCTCAAGCTCTATGACGGTGAGGATATGGAAGACTTCAAGCAGAAAGACGTGCGGGAATTACAGGAGGAGGCGGTACACGAAGGCATGGAAGGTATTTCGCCACGCTATGTCATTAACCGCCTGTCGAGTGCGCTGGTCAAACAGAATACGACCTGCATCAACCCCATCGATGCGTTGCGTGCTCTGCGTGACGGACTCGACCAGCACACAAGCATCACACGCGAAGAACGCGAGCGCTACTTGAACTTTATCAGCGAAGCGCGTAGAGAATACGACGAGATTGCTAAGAAAGAGGTGCAGCGAGCCTTTGTCTACTCCTATGAAGAGTCGGCGCGCACTCTTCTGAACAATTACCTGGATAACGTTGAAGCCTACTGTAATAAAACCAGGCTACGCGACCCCATCACCGACGAAGAGCTGGAGCCTGATGAGCAATTGATGCGCTCGATTGAAGAGCAAATTGGTATCACTGAAAACGCCAAGAAGACTTTCCGCGAGGAAATTCTCATCCGCATCTCGTCACTGGCTCGTAAGGGGTTAACCTTCGACTATACAAGCCATGAGCGATTAAAAGAGGCTATTGAGAAGAAACTCTTCGCCGACCTGCGCGACGTTGTGAAGATCACGACATCAACTCGCACTCCTGACAAAGAGCAACTTCGCAAGATCAATGATGTTGTTAACCGCCTCATGACAGAACATGGTTATTGCCATATATGCGCGAATGAGATCCTGCGTTATACAGGTAGCTTGTTAAATCGATAACGGTCGATGTGCGGGACAGGGGACTGCCTCGTCTCGCACTTCACCCGTTTCGCGACTGGAAGGAGAGTGCTCCATGTCTGTCTCCCAGCATGACTGGTCATTGCATCGAAAGGGGCAGGTCGACCAGCAACGTCATAAAGAGAAGATTCGCGAAGCAATCAAGAAAAATTTGGGCGATATCGTCAGCGAGGAAAGTATCATTCTCTCTGATGGCAAGAAGATGGTGCGAGTGCCCATTCGTTCCCTGGAGGAGTACCGTTTTCGCTTTGACCCTGGTCGCCAGGGACACGCAGGTCAGGGGAATGGAAAAAGTAAAGTCGGTGATGTGATAGCCCAGGAACCCCGGCCCGGTAGAGGCAAAAAGGGTGAAGCTGGCAAGGATCCTGGTTACGACTACTACGAAGCCGAAATCACGATGGAAGAACTGGCGGCCTTGATATTTGAGGACCTGGGACTGCCCAACCTCGAGCAGAAACGCCAGCAGGAGCTCCAGACCGATGCGGTGCGCTTCACTGATGTGCGTAAGAAAGGCCCCATGCCAAACCTGGATAAGAAGCGCACTATCCTGGAGAACATGAAGCGCAATGCCGCCAAAGGTGACCCAAAATTTAAGGATATCAAGACGGATGATCTGCGCTTCAAGGTCTGGGAGCCGACCATTCGCTACCAGTCGAATGCGGTTGTGATAGCCATGATGGATGTATCAGGGTCCATGGGCGAGTTTGAGAAGTATATAGCTAGAAGCTTCTACTTCTGGATGGTACGCTTCCTGCGCACGAAGTATAACAACGTCCAGATTGTCTTCATCAGCCATCATACCGAGGCAAAAGAAGTCACCGAAGAGGAATTCTTCCACAAGGGAGAGAGCGGAGGCACCCAGGTCTCATCCGCGTACGAACTTGCCCTAGATATCATCAAAGAGCGTTACAACCCGGACGACTGGAACATCTATCCTTTCCACTTCTCTGACGGTGATAACCTGCCCTGGGACAATGACCGCTGTGTACAATTGGTCACTAAATTGATGGAACTCTGTAACATCTTTGGCTATGGCGAAATCCGTGAGGGGCATTATCGCTCACCCAGCACACTGATGTCAGCCTATAATAAAATCGCCGACAAGAAATTTATTGCTGTGACTATCTCTGATAAAAAAGAGGTGTATCCTGCGCTGCGGAAATTCTTCGCGCAGCGTGACCCCGTTCCTACAAGATAGCTGGTTTTATAGAGGGAGCTTCCTGATGGCAGACGGCGATATTGAGCGATTGCGTGATACGATAGAGCATGCCTGGGAAGAAGCACGCAACTTCGGGCTGGATCCATTTCCCACGCACTTCGAGCTGGTGCCCGCGACCATTATGTACGAATTTGCCTCGTATAGCTTACCTGGTCGCTTTAGCCATTGGACGCATGGGAAAGCTTATTACAGACAAAAGATGCACTATGACCTGGGATTGAGCAAAATCTATGAGATGGTTGTTAACACCAACCCCAGCTACGCCTTCCTGATGGAAATGAACAATCTGCTACAAAATACTTTTGTAGCAGCGCATGTCTTCGGTCACACGGACTTTTTCAAAAACAATGCCTACTTCCAACACACCTCTCGTCGCATGATCGACAAGGCGAGCATTCATGCTGAACGCATTGCCAGGTACGAGTTCGCTCACGGCAAGGATGAGGTTGAACGTTTCCTCGACGCCGTCCTTTCGATTCAAGAGCATGTGGACTATAACCTGCTGATGCGCGAGAACGACCCCGGCAAAAAAGAAGAGAAAGCCGCTGCGCAGGTAACAAGCGGGTACGAGGACTTGTGGAGCCTGGAAGAAAAAGCGAAAAGGGCGGAAGAGGAACGAGAGCAGCTTCTGAGCAAGCCACCAAAGTTTCCAGAAAAGCCTGAGAAGGATCTCTTACAATTTTTGCTACTTCACGCCCCACATCTTGAGGCCTGGCAGCGCGACATTATAGAGATAGTGCGTACAGAGATGCTCTACTTCGTCCCGCAGATGCAGACAAAGGTGATGAACGAGGGCTGGGCCAGCCTATGGCACTCACGTATCATGCGAAGATTAGGTGAGATCGGCGTAATCTCGGATGCCGATATCATTGAATTTGCACAAATGCACTCAGGTGTACTCTCCCCGTCGCGCACCTCGCTCAACCCGTACTACCTGGGCTTCAAGATCTTCGAGGATATCGAGCGACGCTGGGATAATCCCACCAAAGAGGAGCAGGAGCGGCTAGGCCGTAAACCGGGCATGGGCCGCCAGAAGATCTTCGAGGTGCGCGAATTAGACAACGATGTCTCCTTCCTGCGTAACTACCTGACCGAGGACCTTGTGAAGGACCTCGACCTCTACCTTTATAGGAAAGAGGGGGATGAGTGGGTCATAGTGGAGAAAGACTGGGAGAAGGTACGTGATAGCATTGTTGCCAGCCTGACAAACTTTGGCTATCCTTACCTGGTTGTTGACAATGGCGACTATCGTGGAAATCGCGAGCTCTACATCAAGCATCTCTACGAGGGACAGGAACTTGATCTGGTCTACGCCGAGAAAACACTCCAGTACGTTTACCAGTTGTGGGGTCGCCCTGTGCATCTAGAGACGGTCTACGATGACAAGCACATTCTGCTCTCGTATGATGGAGAGAGGAACACGAAGAGTACCCTGGAAAGGTAAGAGCGCTCAAGCTCATGAGCAACCGTGACGTTAGCGCGACCTGGCAGTATCATAATGCAACTAAGCACTCCGAACAGAGCCTGCGAGCTGGTCCGCATTTTCTCGATTGGGCAAACCACCCCATCCCGTATAAAATCTACTCATCACTTGAGCCGATTCCCTTACCAGGCGATTTTCCTCCATCCACAATCTCAGCGCTGGAAGCACTTGCTGCTTCGGACCTGCAAATAACCGGCAAGCGCATACCCGATCTTTCAACGCTTGCGCGAGTTTGCTACTACTCCAACGGCATCACTAAAAGGTGGCGTCTCTCCTCGGGAGAGATGTGCGCTCTTCGAGCGGCAGCATGTACTGGTGCGCTCTACCATATTGAACTCTACCTTGTCTGTGAGGACCTGCCAGGCCTTGCGTCGGGCATCTATCACTATGGAGCCCACGACAACAGTTTGCGGCAGCTTCGCGCCGGAGACTTTCGCCAGGTGCTCGTAGAGGCAACGGCTGCCGAACCATCAATAGTGGAAGCGCCAGCCGTCATCATTTGTACAAGCACGTTTTGGCGCAACGCCTGGAAGTACCAGTCACGTGCATACCGGCACTCCTACTGGGATAACGGCACAACTCTGGCCAATCTTCTGGCGGTTGCGGCTGCTGTTGACTTGCCAGCCAAAGTCGTCCTGGGATTTGTCGATGAGCCAGTGAATCAACTGCTTGACGTTGATCCGCAGCATGAGGCAGCCATCAGCCTGGTCGCACTCGGTCATACTTCCCAATTGCCACCGGCAGCGCCTCCGGCTTTGCCGCTTGGACTACCAACAGTCCGTCTCTCACCCAAGGAGGTGGACTATCCAGTCATTCGGGCCATGCATGCAGCATCTTCGCTTGCATCCAGAGAAGAGGTGGTGATCTGGCGCGGTTCGGTGTTCCGCAGTCCGCTTCCATTAGCAAATGGGCCTCTCATTCCACTTCAGCCACTCGATCCATCAAAACTGCCAGGCGATCCAATTGAAGATGTTATTCGGCGGCGTGGATCAACTCGTAGATTTGCCAGAGAGCCAATTGCATTCGAGCAACTTTCAACAATGCTTGCTCTCTCGACTCGAGGTATTCCAGCCGACTGTCTTGATTTGACCAGTGGACCCCTCAGCGATCTCTACTTGATTGTCAACGCTGTCGATGGTCTCCAGCAGGGAGCCTATATACTTCATCGAGAGGAGCAAGCACTTGAATTGCTCAAGGAAGGCAACTTTCGAAATATCGCGAGAAGACTGGCTCTTAATCAGGCGTTGGGCGCTGATGCCTCCGTTAATGTTTACTTCCTGATCAACCTGGAATCAGTGCTGGCATGCTTTGGCAATCGGGGATATCGCGTTGCTCAGCTTGCGGCAGCGATTTCTGCTGGCAAGCTCTACCTGGCAGCATACGCATTCAAGTCAGGCGCAACCGGCCTGACTTTCTTCGATAATGACGTCACCGCTTTCTTTTCACCCCATAGTGCAAACAAGACCGTAATGTTCTTAATAGCACTTGGTCAGCCAGTCAAGGGGAGTCGTGCGTAACTTCCACATATTGTGCATATTGACATGCCTTATCGCACTCAGTATACTTGTTCTAAACCGCTGAGGTGTAATACTATGATGGTTTTTTATAGATAATCTACTCCTGGAGGGCTTTGTGACAAAAATTCCTATCTATACAATTGGTTATGGGAATCGCTCAATAGAGGAGTTTGTCGAGCTTCTTCAGCGGTACGAAATCAAGTTCCTGGCAGATGTCCGCTCACAACCACATTCGCGTTTCAACCCAGAATTCTCCCAGGAGGCTTTGGAGAAGCGGCTAAAGCAACACTCAATTCGATACATATTTATGGGAGATACATTAGGGGGACGACCGAGGGATAGTACATGCTATATCGAAGGCAGAGTTAATTACGCAAAGGTTCGTGAGAAACCATTCTACCAGCAAGGAATAAATTACCTCCATACTGCTTGGGGAAAGCAATTACATGTCGCCCTGATGTGTAGTGAGGCTAAACCCCAAGAATGCCATCGCAGCAAGTTGATAGGCAATACATTAATCGAGCAAGACATTGAAGTAGCACATATTGATGAGGCTGGGGAAATCAAAACGCAGAAACAAATAAATCAGGCCCTAACAGGTGGTCAACTTCTTCTATTTGACCAGGAACCACTGGTAACGCTCAGCGAAAAAATAGGGTTATCCCGCAAGAGGCATTCTACCCCAGGTGAAAGAACATGAATGTGAAACCTAAGATTGTCACCATTGGGGTCTATGGCTTTGATAAAGAAAGCTTCTTCCAGGCATTGCTCGACGCCAAAGTAGACACCTTTTGTGACATACGGATGCGACGTGGTATGCGCGGCTCCACATATGCTTTCGTGAATAGCGCAAGCCTTCAAAGGCGACTAGGCGAATTGGGCATTCGATACGTACACCTTAAAGATTTAGCGCCCGACCAGGAGATTCGAGCAAAGCAGAAACAAGAAGACGAAAAACGCGGGGTGGTCAAGCGAACTCGCAAAGAGCTTGGAGAAACATTTGTTCGAGCATATGAGAAAGAGTGTTTATCCACATTTAACTCTGAAGAGTTCATCAAGGAGCTAGGACAGGATGCTCAAGTAATTAGCCTCTTCTGTGTTGAACGCGAGCCCGAGGCATGTCACCGCTCTCTGGCAGCTAAGCGCCTGGCACAAGACCTGGAGCTTCAAGTGGAGCATATAAAACCATAAGTTAAGTAAGAATTACATAATTTAGGAAGATATGTCGAAGGGAGATGCAAAGTGGAAAGAGTGCTTGTTGTAGCCAAGACGCACATGGGTAATGCGGCATGTGTTGGCGGATTAACCCGTGACACGAACAAAAGTATTCGGCTATTACGTCCAGATCGCTCAAACCAACCAATTAATACACCATTTGATGTCGGACAGGTCTGGGAACTAGAGTTTTATCAATCCCCTCAAGTTACTCCACCTCATGTAGAAGATGTGATTGTTACCAGTGAACGATACATTGGTCTTCAGGCTAATCTACGCACTATTCTTATGCAACGAGTTGAGCCCTGGCAAGGTGGACCGAAGGCGCTGTTCGATGGGCTGCTCGTCTTTGAGAATATGCGAGGATACATTTCTAAATCTACAGGGATCCCCAAGAATAGTACAGGTTATTGGTGTCCAGATAGATCACTCACATTAACCTACCGAAATGAAAAGCTTTACTACCAAATGAAGTATGATATTTTTGTAGGGCATAATCGTTACGAAGGAACTTTATTCATCCCTTATGTTGGTTTTTCTGAACCAATCCAACAAATCTCTACTAATGCCCTGGTACGTGTTTCACTTGCTCGTTGGTGGACTCCGCCAGGAGTTAACGAGGAGAGGTGTTATCTACAGCTTTCTGGTTGGTATTTATAAAGGCTGGTGAATCTTCATAATTTAGGCTTTCAGAACAAAAAACATGGTAAGAGCCTCCATATGTGCACATGTGGAGGCTCTTACAGTCAATCGTTTACATGCAACCGCACAAGCCAGCATCCTTTGGAAGGCTATTCAGCCTGCGCCTGATCAGGAGTAGCTATCTGACCCGTGGATTCCTGTGTACTCACTTCTGAGGCAGGTTGACTCAACGCTTGTTCACCACGCTCAAGTAACCTCTGGGCAGCATCACGTCCCCCCAGCCCGAATGCAAGACCGAATGCTAGCGCAGTACCGAAGACAATAGCTCCGAATAGCTCGATGACTAGCTCCGGGGCGATCCTAAGCTCCGTAAGAGCCATAAAGGCTGCGAAGAGGATGATAGCCCAGCGAGAAATCTCAGCGTACACAGTTGCATTCCCAATCCTGGCAGTAGCTGTCGCGCCACGTACAAGGTCGGCGACCACGGTGGCAAGCAAGGTACCAAAGAAAAGGATCAGGATTGCAACGAATACGCTGGGAATATACGCGATAAGTAAATCTAAGATGACCGTCACTGAAGTGAGACCGAGTGTTTCCAGTGCTGGCACCAGGAAAATAAGTAAGATCAACCAGTAGACAATTTGACCCAGGAAATCAGCTGGATCCAACCTGATGCCCATGCGCTGTTCGAAGCCAGTGAGGCCAATTCGATTGGAAAAGTTATCAAATCCGACCCTGCGCAAGAGGAAAGTTACGGCTTTGCCAAGGGCCTTTCCAACGAACCAACCTACAAGTAGGATTACGAGGAAGCCGATCAACTTCGGGATGAATGAAAAGATCAGTGAGAGTGCAGTACTCAATGAGGTGAGGAGTGCTTGACCCAGGTTCGTAATAGTTGGCATAGCGGGTTCCTTTCTAGAATACTATCCTGGCTTAGTCGTAAACGACTAGAGCCACATTACGCTCCGAAATAGCACGAATTGCCGAGCTATTCTATATATACGTAAGTATATATAGCTTGTGTTATAAAAGCAAGGAAAATACAAGGATGCGAAGTTGCCAAGAACCTCTCAATTAAAAAGGGCCTTCTTGAAGAAAGCCCTTTTCTTTATTTTTTCAATCTTCAGAGATTGCTACCAGTACCGCTCCTCTTGCCACGGATCAGCATGATTGTGGTATCCGCGCTGCTCCCAGAAGCCGGGGCGGTCGCGTTCCATAAACTCAAAACCATCGAGCCACTTCGCGCTCTTGTAGAAGTACAGCTTCGGCACAACTAAACGCACCGGGCCACCATGTTGAGCTTCCAAATCCTGGCCATCATGCCTGATAGCAATCAGCACATCATCGTCATCAAGATCTTTTAAGGGGATGTTAGTCGTATAGCCCGTCCATGAATGCTCCATCACATACTTTGCATCCGGTAGTGGTCTTGCACGCTGTAAAATCTCGCGAATATGCACACCTTCCCACGTATTATCGTAGCGGCTCCATGTCGTGACGCAATGAATATCAGAGGTAATAATCGTGCGTGGCAAAGCCAGTAATTCATCCCACGTCAACTCAAACGGGTTCTCAACGAGGCCAGTAATCTTCAGTCTCCAACCCTTGGGAAGTTGACCAGGTGTACGCTCATAGCTCAATATGGGCCATTTTTTTGTCAGGTATTGTCCAGGTGGAAGACGAACTTTCCCATCAGGAAGCATCTCTATTTGCGTTTCGGATTTTTTACCAGACAATTGCATGTATCTACTACTCCTTATTAATATAAGATGCTTGTCTCCTCCCGGTAAGACGTGAACCGCGAGGATACTTATTTATAGACTAACCAGGTCATAAGATGTTACAAATCTATCAGGCCCGGCATCTATAAGAAACTTATTGTATTATACCTTGTATTGTTTCCGAGACGGGAAAGACAGAACCATTACAGGGTATTGACGAGGGGATTACCATTAGGAGCAGAAAAGTAGTTTAATCCGCTGTGATTGCGTGAATATATTGAGGAGATGCTCCCATGATTATTTTACTACTGGCTCTCATCGGCGCGCTTATTGTTATGGCTATACTCAGCATCGGGCGGCTTGCATTTGGACGCCGCGAACCGTTCGTGGCGCGCAAGTTTGCCAGGTGGTTCGTGGGATACTTCATCTTCAACTACCTGCTCTGCCTGGCAATCCTCTATATTTCAGAGCCTGCCTTAACTGGTCCCTTTGGAGGATGGCAATGGCTCCTCTGGCCGCTCGTAATCAGCAGTATCGGCAATCTGTTTTCTATTGCTCGCCCGTTGCTTGGTGCAATGGAGGAATTCTCTGCTGTCAACCAGGGCCGGCGCTCCGGTCGCAGAAATCCAATTGCGCTCCCAAAGGAGGCTTCGCGAGGAGCAATCGCGGCGGGCATCTTTGGCCTGGTGGTAGCAGGAGTCATTGGTCTCGTTGTCGCTGGCCTGATCGTCGTATTTACTACATGGTTCGACAGCAATGCCAAGGTGCTCGCAGCCATTCCAAAGATCACAATCGAGAAACCCACCACCCCATTAATACCGACCGATCCCAACCACATCGTCCTGGTCAGCCAGAGCGTCGCCTCCTTCAAAGGTCAACAGGTACTCGGCTCCAATGGGCAGAATCTGGGCTCATCCTATAGCCTGGACCCCAACAGCTACACGTTACAGTCTATCAACCATCATCTTTACTATGTTGCTCCGTTGAGCTATAACAACATCTTTATTAACCTGTCCAATTCTTTCACACCCGGCTTTGTTGTAGTGGATGCAGAAAATCCCCAGGCGATACCCTCTTTACACACTGGCGGTAGCGACACAATTGCTTACCTGCCAGGGGCGCTTCTCAACCAGGATCTGATACGACATGTCTACTTGAGCGGCTATACGTATGGCAGGCTGGTTGATCCCACACTGGAACTTGATGACAGCTTTCACCCCTACTGGACGATTTCTCTAATGCAGCCGACACGTGGCTATATCGGTGACGTACTGAGTCAGGTGCTGATCGTAGATGCGCACACAGGGGACATCAAGGTATATCAGCCACAGAATGTGCCAACCTGGGTGGATCGCGTTATGCCATCCGATATCGTGACACAATACCTGACATGGTGGGGACTCTATCATGCAGCGCCGTGGTTCAATCCGTCCGGGGCTGGCCAGCAGACACCGGCAGGCGACCCGCAGTTGCTCTACAACAACGCTGATCAACCTGTCTGGCTTGTGCCGATGACTTCTTCGTCCTCAAACGATCAATCCAGTACGGGTGTCTTCCTCTTCGATACACATAAGAATGAGGCACATTTCTACCCAGACGCAGCAGGCCTGGGTATAGGAGACAACGTGCAGAACACCTTCCAATCTACCCATGCCAACATCCTGCGCTATAACGTGGATAGCTTCCAGTTGTACCAGATATGTGGCCAACCTACCTGGGTTGGCATCTACAGCAGCAGCAGCATTTTCCAGGATGTGGGGGTACTTGATGCGAAAAACCTGAATGGTGGCAATGTCCAGTTCGAGCCAAATCTCTCAGCGGCTCTAAATGATTATAAACAATGGCTTGCACAACAGGGAATCCCCAACGATTGTGGAGCTGTACCTGCTACGGGAACGCAGCAGACGGTCACGGGTAAAGTCTTGCGTATATCGGCGGTACAGCAAGGGGGAAATACCATTTACTACATCCAGATTAGCGGGCAAAATGTGATCTTTACCGCGAACCTGAGTCTTTCACCGAAACTGCCGCTTGTGCAGCCCGGTGATACAGTCACCGGCACTTACTTGAGCACTACAGGTAAGGCGGGCGCAACAGTAGACCTCAAGACCTTCGACGATCTGAGTATTAAACTGGGCGGTACAGTTACGCCGACGCCTTCGCCAGGAGGAGGGACGCCCACGGTGACACCTACGGTGTCGCCGACGCCTTGATGTTACACCTGCATAAATGAATCGTGTCGGTAGGGGCCCGATACTATGCAAACCCGCCAGAACGTGTTATGATTCAGCCAGCGAACGAAAGTCAAGCCAATGCGCTAAAAGGGAAAAGGGAGGAAACGCATGGCCCATTACTTTACCCGCGAAGAAGCTGAAGCGTTATTGCCTCAGGTAAGTGTTGTGCTCCGTAAGATCCAAGAGCGTCGCAAAACCATGCAGCAAAGCGAAGAGGAACTGGGCGCTCTCCATGCGCTGGCAATGGGTAACGGCCACCACCTGCACGAACGCATCAGCAAGTTGCAGAAAGACCTGGCAGAACATATCCAGGCTTTGCAAGTCCTTATCAACGAACTGAACGACTTTGGTTGTGAATTGAAAGATCCTAGTATCGGGCTAATCGATTTCCTGAGCCTGCGCAATGGCCGTGAAGTGTACCTCTGCTGGCACTTAGGCGAAGAACATATCAACTACTGGCATTACCTTGATGCAGGCTTTGCAGGACGCCAACCACTGTAAACGATGACCACAATCAGCCAGACATTAGAGCAAGGGATACTCACCCTGACAAAGGCAGGCCAGGTAACTGCCAGGCTAGATGCCCAGGTCCTGTTGAGTCACACGCTGCATGTCGAACGCAGCGCGCTGTATGCCTACCCCGAACGTACTCTTACCCCACAACAGGAACAGCAATATCTCACGCTTATAGAACGTCGTTCGCAAGGTGAACCAGTCGCATATCTCACCGGGCATAAAGAGTTCTATGGGCTTGATTTTCTTGTCGACAAACGTGTCTTAATCCCTCGTCCAGAAACAGAATTGCTGGTAGAAGCGGCACTCAAAGTCTGCCGGCAAATGCTTACAGAGGGACGCACACCTATTGCGGCTGATATTGGCACAGGCAGCGGTATTATTCCTATAACCCTAGCTGTACTGGAGCCGCGCCTTCCGTACCTGTATGCCAGCGATATCTCCGCAGATGCGCTCGAGGTCGCATACCTCAATTGCCAGCGGCACCATGTCGAAGACCGCGTACGGCTTCTGCATGGTAATCTCCTGGCGCCTTTGGCTGAACCCGTTGATATACTTATTGCCAATCTGCCCTACGTTGGAACTGACGAGATAGATGAGCTGGCTCCTGACGTTCGCGTTTATGAACCACCCCTCGCGCTTTTCAGTGGCCCTTATGGACTAGACCTGTTGCATCGCTTTTTTACAGAATTGCATGAGTCGCGTAAACTGGTACAAGATGCAGTTTTATTATTAGAGATTGGCTATCGCCAGCACGAGCCACTAACTCGCCTGTTGTATGAGATATGGCCTCAGGCAAGCATATCGTTCACAAAGGACTATGCTGGCTGGGATCGTGTGTTACAAGCAAATCTTTAATTCGTCTGGAAATTAGATAGCATTCAGAAAAGGTCGCTTATGAAAAAGAATACCACCACCAGTGTAAATCCAATCGACAATAGCCGGGTGACTTCTTTGGAAAAGAAGCAGGCACTGCATATAGGATGTGGTATGCACAAAATGCCAGGGGCAATAGGACTGGATATCGTCGATCTTCCTGGTGTGGACGTGGTGGTTGACTTAGAGCGAGAGCGCATCCCGTTCCCTGATGACACCTTTGAAATCGTTTACGCGCATCATGTACTCGAACACATTAGCAAGCTCACAGATGTGATGACTGAATTGCACCGCG
>Ga0187846_10000859_pt1 | contig 17434 bp, 24 predicted proteins | sample TC_taG_FD_161473 | JGI IMG/M metagenome (GOLD analysis project Ga0187846, IMG submission 161473) | Biofilm microbial communities from the roof of an iron ore cave, State of Minas Gerais, Brazil - TC_06 Biofilm (v2) | ecosystem: Environmental > Terrestrial > Deep subsurface > Cave > Wall biofilm...
GCATTCGCCGCCCTGCTCCCGGATGGCCGCCGCCAGTCTCGACGCATTGGCCTCCTTGCGGGTTGTCAGCACGGTGAAGAAACCCTCCTGGGCGAATTTCTGCGCGATGGCGCCCCCGACACCCCAGCGCACGCCGACCGGCAGGGCGCTATCGTCCAGCGTCCTGCCGTGCGCGAGCAAGGTATTGCGGCCATTCGATTGCCACTTGGAGGTGGCGCCAATCACAACGGCGACTTGCTTACCCTTTGAGTTGGTCTTGCGATTTTGACTCATTGGAAAACCTTTTCCATTTTGTTTTTGGCTTTGACGTGTGGACAATCGTACTAAATCGGCTGAGGACGTGCTTCTACCTAGCACGTTGCGTTAGATGGAATTTAACCGTAGGTCTTTAATCAAATATGTCATCGCGGGATCGATCGCCAACACCGATTCGGAAGGCCTGGTCTCCAGCACCGACGGCGCAATCGACCCGGCGCATCGCGCGGCCGAGGACATCCGCCGCTTGTTCGCCGGGCATGCGGCGGCATCGGAGGCGATTCAAGGCCCGCTTCCCCCAAGCTAAAACAGATAGGTGGTTAGGGGCCAAATTCACGCCGTACAGGAGCGAGCATGAGTGCCGCGCCACGAACCGCTGCCGAAAACCGACCCGAGATTGCGCTGTCGCGGCTGCGCTCCTCGATTCAAGCCTGTACGCGCTGTGAGGCGTTGGTGCGTTGCCGGTCACGCGTGGTTCCGGGCGATGGCAGCGTCCCCGCAAACGTGGTGTTTGTTGGGATTGCGCCGGGTCGTCTGGGCGGCGACCGCACCGGAATTCCATTCAGCGGCGACCGTTCGGGACAGTTGCTACGAAGAATGATTGAGTGCGCAAGCCTCGAGCGCGTTTTCATCACCAATCTCGTCCGCTGTAATCCACGCGATGCTGCTGGCCGCAACCGAGACCCAAGCGCTGCTGAAATCGCGCACTGCCGGGACCATCTCCGGGCGGAATTTGCGATTGCACGGCCGCGAATCGTGGCCTGCCTCGGCCGACTCGCGTGGAAGGAATTGGCCGGTCGTGCCGCCCCCTTCCTGCCCAGGCGAGGCAAACCCGCGGAGATTGACGGCATGTTGTTTTTTCCAATGTATCACCCGGCCTTCGTAAATCGCGGTGCTTACCCGCTTCGGTTATATAGAAAGGACTTCGCGCGCCTTGCGCGTTTGTGAATCCACAATGGCAATATGCCTCGTAGATCGACAATCTAAGTTAAGTTCCAACTGATCAATTTTGACCTGAGGCACGAACTATCTACTAAGACCGAATTCCCGTAAGCTGGAAGCAGTATGGCGGTAAGGGGGATCAGAGATTCCGAGAAGGTCGCTGTCGGCGCGATTCGCACTGCACTCCAAACCTGGCTGGCGCCGCAGCTCTCGGAAATCAGCCAGCGCTTGACGCATGTCGAAGCTCGGCTTGACGGAATGGACCGGCGGTTCGATGGTATCGACCATCGCCTGGATGGAATCGACAAACGGATCGATGCTCTTCAGACACAGATGGAGCAACAATTTCGCTCGATGCACAATGAGTTTGAAGCAAGGATCGACGCTGTCCGTTCGGACATTAAACGCCTCGATAATATTGCCGAGTTGCGCGAGCGATTGGCCTCCGTCGAGGCAAAGCTAGCTCAAGCCAGTTAAACTCACCTCCCGCAGCAAAGCGCCCATTCATGGCTTGACGAATTTCAGCACGAAGCGATCCTGCGTGTGATTTATCTTCCAGAACGGCTGCGTGCGAGGATCGTTGGGATTACGCAGGACATCTGATGTTGCGGCAAGCCGGAATCCTGCCTTTTCGATTTCACTTACTTCGAAGTTTTCGTCGATGCGATGAAGCGTACTCGCGTCACTCGCACCCGTGCCCGGCTTAGCGCTGTTATCGACCAGACCATAGATGCCGCCGGGCTTCAGCGCGGTGAAGACCGCGTGGTTGATATTGTCTCGGTTGAAGCCGCGTCCGACCATGTCGTGGTAGTTCATGTTGATGATCACCGCGTCGAGTGATCCCGGCGGTACTGGCAATAGTTCGGGCGAGTCGAAGGGCTTCGTGACCTCGACAACGTTGGAAATCCCAGGTTCGCTGACCCGCGTTTGCCACATCTCTCCGGCCTTCTTAAAGCGGGCCGGGAACTCCATATTTTGCGAATAGACCTTGCCGCTGGGGCCGACGATGCGAGCCAGCAATTCGGTTGTGTAGCCGCCTCCGGCCCACAAGTCAGCGACATTCATTCCGGGCTTGATTCCGAAAAATGCCAGTATCTGTTCGGGCTTGCGGGACGCGTCGAGTTCACGGTCGGCAGCGGGACGCGCCGGTGAGTTGACCGCATCCACGATGTATTCAGGGATCTGTGATTGGGCGAGAGCGTGTTCCCGCGCGACCTCCGCTGAGTTGGCGCGCCCGCCGGCCATGATCACGAAGGTTAGTGCGATGAAAGTTGCAATGAATGTGTGACGCTTCAATGGGCTCCTCCCGCAATGTCTGGACCCCCAGACTCTCAAGGCCGCTAGCCACAGTATAAGAATCAACTATATTGTCAGGTATCAGTGATAACGGGCTTGCCCCCGCAAAGCGAATGGGAATCAGCATCGAGGAACCCGCTCCGGACTTTGCCGGTCTGCGCGTATTTGCGTTCGAGAGCCGCATGGCGGTGGAGACCACCAGTCTGATCGAGCGATTTGGCGGACGCGCGACCGTCGTACCGGCGATGCGCGAAGTACCATTGAAGGATAATCACGCCGCTTTTGAATTCGCCGCAAGACTGCTCTCGGGGCAAATTGACGTAATTGTTTTTCTGACGGGCGTAGGCGTGCGCGAACTGCTGCGCGTCCTGGAGACGCGATACGCGCGCGAACGGCTCGTTGAAGCTATGACCGGAGTAGTGACGGTCGCTCGCGGGCCCAAGCCGGTTGCGGCGCTTCGCGAACTCGGGCTCCAGGCAACCATAACGATTCCCGAACCCAACACCTGGCGCGAGATTCTTTCGTCGATCAGCGGATTGATGCAGCTCGAAGGCAAGCAGGTCGCGGTGCAGGAATATGGCGTCTCGAATCGCGATTTGATTGCGGGGCTCGAAGCACGAGGCGCGCTGGTCTTCACGGTGCCGGTGTACCGCTGGGCCCTGCCGGAAGAGCTCGGCCCTCTGCGTAACGCGGCGAGTGCGATCGCAAAAGGGGAAGCTGATGTTGTATTGTTCACCAGTTCTGCGCAGGTAACAAATTTGGTTCAAGTCGCCGATGCCGCCGGTATCGGGCCTGAAATGCGGCGCCGGTCGCACCAAACCGTGATTGGATCAATTGGACCGGTATGCTCGCATGAATTGCGCGCGCACGGCATCGAGCCCGACTTCGAGCCTGCCCATCCGAAGTTGGGCCATCTGATTAAAGAAGCTGCGGCGCGCAGCGCGAAAATCCTGCAGCAAAAGCGCCGGCACAATGCTCAGATTGTCGAGCTTCGGCGGCAGCCCCAAGCCGCCCCCAGAGTCAACTCAAGCCCATTGGCAGATCATCCACTGATGCGGGCTTGCCGGCGAGAGGTGGTGCCGTACACGCCGATTTGGCTGATGCGGCAGGCGGGGCGTTATCTGCCGCAGTACAGAAGGGTGCGCGACCGGCATCCGTTTCTGGAGATGTGCCGCCAAGCGGACCTTGCCGCAGAGGTCACCCTTTCCGCGGTCGAGCATCTGGGAGTCGACGCAGCGATAATCTTTGCTGACATTTTATTACCGTTGCTGCCGATGGGCGTCGGGCTCAGATACGAAGCCGGAGACGGACCGATAATCGAACGGCCGATTCGCACCGAAGCAGATCTTCACCAACTCTCGGATGTGCCGGTTGCCGAATCGCTTGGTTTCGTCGCCGAGGCGATCAAAATCGTGCGGCGCGCGTTGTCAAACCGCACACCGCTGATTGGCTTTGCCGGAGCCCCGTTCACCCTCGCTTCGTACCTGGTTGAAGGCGGTTCTTCGCGGCAATATCAGGCGACAAAAACGCTGATGTATACCAATCCGGCGGCATGGCACCGGATGATGGAACTGCTGGCCCAAACGACCGCCGAATATCTGAAAATGCAAATCGAGGCGGGCGCCGACCTTCTACAATTATTCGACAGTTGGGTCGGAAGTCTGGGGCCGGAGGATTACCGCCTCTTCGTTTTGCCTTATACGAGGCGTGTGATCGCCGCGATGCCGGCCGGAGTGCATGTAATCCACTTCGGCACAATCACGGGCACCCTGCTCGAATTGATGCGCGGCGCTGGCGGCGATGTAATTGGTCTGGATTGGCGGGTCGACCTGGCTGAGGCCTGGCATCGCCTGGGCCCGGACGTCGGGGTGCAGGGCAATCTTGATCCGGTGGCACTGTTTGCGGAAATCCCCGAGATCAGACGCCGTGCGCGCGAAATTCTCGATCTCGCCGGCGGCCGGCCCGGCCATATCTTCAACCTGGGACACGGCATCCTGCCGGAAACACCCGTTGACCACGTCGTCGCGCTTGTCGATATGGTGCACGAGATGAGCGCGAGATAGCACAGCCCATCTGATGGATGCGGCCCTCCATGAGCGTGAGGCGAAACTAGTCACGTCTTACGCCGACAGGGTGGCTAATCATGGCTTCTGAGGACGAACCACCATGAGCGGAGGAGAACCCAACTGCCAAGCCATAATGCTGATCGGGTTCGGCGGGCCTACCTCGGAGCAAGAGGTGCGGCCATTCCTGGATAGGGTCCTGGCGGGCAAGCCAGTTCCGCCTGAACGCTATGAAGAGGTGGTACGTCATTACGAGGCCCTCGGCAGCCGCTCGCCCTATAATGAATTCACCATGCGCCAGGCCTCAGCCCTGCAAGACAGGCTGCAACGGATGGGGATGCGCGCGCCGGTCGTTGCCGGATTCCGCTACATGCCGCCGTTCTTCGACGATGTATTGCACGACTTGAAACAGCGCGGAATCCGCCGCGCACTCGGATTCGTTCTCGCGGCGCATCGTTGCGAGGCAAGCTGGGATCGCTACGTTGAGGCGATCAAATTGGCATGTGAGCGGCTCAGATCGGATGCTCCGGAATTTGATTACCCGCCCCCCTGGCATAATCAACCCGGGTTCGTTGCGGCTGTAACCGATCGTGCCCGTGCTGCACTCGAACAGTTTGGCGTGAGCGGCCGCGAACGTGCTGAATTGATTTTCACTGCCCATAGCATTCCGCTCTCGATGGGCGGACGCGCCGGATACGTCGAGCAGCTAAACGAGTCTGCGCGGCTGATAGCTCAACGCCTCGGACGCAATAGCTGGACGTTTGCGTTTCAGAGCCGCAGCGGCAGCCCGCGCGATCCTTGGCTGGAGCCGGACGTCAAGAATGTCTTGCGCAGGTTTGCTGGCGGTCAGGTGGTGATTGTGCCGCTCGGTTTCCTCTGTGACCATGTCGAAGTGCTGTACGACCTCGATATTGAGGCGGCAAAGGTCGCGCATGAAGCCGGGGTCACGATGGTGCGCGCAGCAACGGTCGGTGAGCATCCGGAATTCATCCAGATGATCGCCGACATCGCCCGCATGTATCTGTCGCGATTGTCCGATTCATGACCGGGATAACCCAATTCTTTTAGAACAGCCTGCTAACCGACAATGAATCGTTGCCAGCGTCCCTGCCCACACTGCGGCTTGCCGGCCCTGACTGGTAATTGCAAAATAACCGAACATTAGGAAGGCTTTGACTCCAAAAGGCAAGGCCTGTGTACTGACGAGCGATGCTGTTGAGAGGTAGGTTGCATCAATTGCGAGCTTTCAAAAAAAGCGTTCGGAGATGAGCGCCTCGTTCTCAAAAATCCCGCGCGTCGCCGTTCTTGGGGGAGGCATCACCGGACTCGCTGCAGCCTATCGTCTGCGCGAGCTTGCCGCAGCACATGAGATCCCGCTCGAGACGATCTTGCTGGAGAGCACCGACCGCGTGGGTGGCGCGCTCGAAACTATTCGCTCGGACGGGTACGTAATCGAAACCGGCGCCGACTCGATCTTGTCTGAAAAGCCGTCGGCGCTGAGGTTGGTTAAGCGGCTCGGGCTCGAAGCTGACATCATCGGCACCCAGGAGCGCTTCCGGCGTACCTACGTGGTGCATGACCGGAAGCTGGTGGAAATTCCCGACGGATTTTCCTTAATGGCGCCGGCGCTGTTGCGCCCAGTGTTGCGCAGCAGACTGTTCAGCCCGTTCGGCAAATTGCGAATTCTCGCCGAGCCGCTGATACCACGCCGGCGGCGGCGTGGCGATGAGAGCTTGGCTGCTTTCGTCAAGCGGCGGCTGGGACGCCAGGTTCTCGAACGAGTTGCACAACCGCTCGCAGGCGGCATCTATACCGGTGACCCTGCAACGCTGAGTGTCGCAGCCACGATGCCGCGGTTCGTCGAGCTGGAACGGCGTTACGGCAGCCTGATTCGCGGGCTTAAGGCTGCCTCCCGTTCTAATCGAGCTGCGCGGCAAGCAAACGGCGCGCGCTGGAGCCTTTTTATCAGCTTCACCAACGGCGTCGCGCAATTGAGTGATGCGCTGGCGATCCGTCTGGGGAATTCAGTTCGCTGCCGTGCTCACGTTACCGGATTGGAGTGCCAGACCCCGGCCGAGCGGCCGCGCCGGCGAACATGGAGGCTGCGGCTGGAAGACGATCTGAGCGTCGAAGCAGACGCCGTAGTCTGCACTATTCCAGCATACGCCGCGGCTCCGCTGCTTCGGCCCCATAGCGAAATTCTCGCCGAGAGGCTGGAAGAAATCGAATATGCATCGGCGGCAACGGTAAACATGGCTTTTCGTGAAACCGATTTTGCTAGCGCGCCGCAGAGCTTTGGCTTCGTCGTGCCGGCTATTGAACGTCGCAAGATAATTGCCGGCAGCTTTTCGAGTTTGAAGTACCCCGGTCGCGCGCCCGGCGGAATGGTGCTGGCCCGGGTTTTCCTCGGCGGGGCACTGCAAACAGAAATGATGGCGCTGGATGACAACGAACTGCTCGCCGCCGCGACCGAGGAATTTGCCGCCTTGTTGGGAGTTAGAGCGCTGCCGGCGCTGACCCATGTCCGGCGTTGGCCGCATTCGATGCCGCAATATGCCATCGGGCATCTTCAGCGCGCCGCTGCAATCGAACAGGAGGCTGCACGCCTCAGCCACTTCGCCCTGGCTGGTGCATTCTTGCGCGGCGTCGGCATTCCCGACTGCGTACAGGCCGGCGAGTCGGCGGCCGATGCAACATTTTCCCATTTTCAGCGCAGAGTGTGATGGCGAAGGCGCGGAGTCCTCTATCGCGAGTATCGCATTTTCGGTGAAAGATTCGTCGTCCGCAAATCTGTCAACCGTGGAACGCGTCATCGCCCATGCGGATATGGACGCCTTCTACGCTTCCGTTGAACAACATGATAATCCCGAACTGCGCGGCAAACCGGTAATTGTCGGCGGCAGTTCGATGCGTGGGGTGGTCACCTCGGCTTCCTACGAGGCGCGCAAATTCGGCGTTCGCTCGGCGATGCCGTCGATGCAGGCTCACCAGCTTTGTCCGCAAGGGATTTTCGTGCGCGGCCGGATGCGCCGCTATGTCGAAATCTCGCGCCTGGTGCGCGAGGTGTTCGAGTCCTTCAGCCCGGTGGTCGAACCACTCTCGCTCGACGAAGCCTTTATCGACCTGACCGGCACAGAGCGGCTATTCGGGAATTCACTCGAAGCCGGGCAGGCACTCAAACGCCGCGTGCTGGAGCGTACTGGCCTGGTGGTTTCGGTCGGAATCGCACCGACCAAAATGGCGGCAAAGATCTTGAGCGACTTGTCGAAACCCGACGGCTTGCTCGTGCTTACTGCTGGTTATCTGCGAGCCTTCCTCGAGCCGCTGCCGGTGGAGCGGCTATGGGGTGTTGGCCGGGTCACTCTGCAGCGCATGAATCGGATGGGTATTACAACCATCGGTGACCTGGCCCGCCACGATGTGACCGCGTTGCGGCATCTATTCAGCTCGTTAGGTCCGCATCTGCACGAACTCGCCAACGGCCATGATCCCCGCGCAGTAGTCGCCGATTGGCAGCGCAAATCATACGGTGAAGAGAGCACCTTCGAGCATGACCGGGAGCTTCGTTCGCTGGAACTCAGACGTGTGCTCATCGCCCATGGCGAAGCGGTGGGGCGGCGGTTGCGCGCCGATGGCGTCCGCGCACGCACCGTGACCCTCAAGCTCAAGCTGGCGCGTCCTTTGGGCGGCGGCCGTTATCCTCTGGTCACCCGGTCCACCACACTCGAGAAATCAACAGACGACGGTGGCGCGATCGCTCGGAACGCAATCAACTTGCTCGAACGGCTCCAGGTGCTAGACAAGGTCAGACTCGCCGGGATTCAGGTCCATCAGTTGGAACGCGAAAATGAGACACAGCTCACGTTGTTCGATTCCGCGCGCGGACTTCAATCGCGCGTGGGGCGCCTGAACCGCGCACTGGACGAGGTGGTGCAGCGATTCGGTGAAAACGCCATTACCCGGGGCCTGGTCCACGCAGAACGAGCGGCACCCACCCGCCGCATCAAATAGCTAGTCTGATCGGCCACAAGCCGATCAGGTTGCCGCGACAAGAGGAAGCCTCAGACAGCTTAAATCATAAAGATGTCATCGGCTTTTGCGCGTCAAGGGTCGCGACCAGCCAGGGGAATATTCAGCGGAACTCTTTACCCTGCGAGGTTGAGCAGCATGATGGAGGTTACGGCGATGCGTTTGCTTCGATTCACAATCCGCGTGCGAGATCAACAGGAGGCGCTCCCCTTCTACACAGAGATGCTTGGATTCTTGAAGCGCGCCGACTTCCCGTACGGTGACGGCAATAGATGGATCACGGTATCTCCACCGGGCGACGAGCGAACTCAGTTGGTGCTGCAACCGCCCGAGTGGTTTTCTGGCCAGGAGAGAGAACACCACCTTCGTCTAGTCGGTCAGACTCCTACCCTTGTTTTCGAAGTCGAAGACTGCCAGCAGACGCATGAACATCTCGCAAACCGGGGGGTTCGATTCACGCTTCCACCCACGCGTCGAGTTTATCGCATCGAAGCCGATGCGCAGGACGTTGACGGCAATACCCTGGTCTTCCTCCAGCTACCAGTCTCGTCGGGCGGATAGGAGACGAGTACAACTTGGGAAGAGTGCGCGGAAACGCGCCGGTGACTACCGATATAACCGCCTTGCCGACGTCGGCGCCCACGCCGCCAACCATCATCGAGCGACGGGCTGCGTTGGCAGCTAAGGCTCAGGAAGATTTCAGCGCTATCACGCTGGTGCCGTTACCGATGCCGGGACGGCCAACCGTGAATGAGGGACAAATGGTGGAGACGCCAGCATTATTGGCTCCCGAGACGACCAGCAAAATCGAGTCGGGGGAGCTGCCAGTGTGGATGAACGCGTCGTCGGCTTTGTTCTCCAGGTCATGCGCTACTTTGCCGAAGCGGCGCAACTCGCTTTTGGTCTTGCCGAAGTTCTCCCAAAGAAATCGTCGCACGTCCTGCTTCGACCAGCCCTGTTTTGCGATTATTTGCGCGTGCTCCGGACCCATGATAACCATGGCGCCGTGAAGGATTCTTTCTTCTGTGATTTGGGTGATCATACCAGCGTAGGACATCGAGTCCGCTATCGTACCTAGAATCTCTTCCGGAACTTGGGTGCTACGATGCTCGACGTAGAGATCGCTGCGCACCATCTGCACAGTTACAGTGCTCGCGTTCGACGTGGAGCGGCTCCCAGGGACTGTCTTCTTCGTTCTCGGCGATGCAACAGCTATATTTCGCGGAGGTGCCCTGAGTGCTTTGGTCAAAGACGTGCGGCCGGATGCCGAGGGCGTTCATGATGATAAGCCGCAGAGCGCGTCCAACGGTGGCGTTAGGGCGGTCACCAGGACTGAATATATTATCCTGACAATTGAAGCCAAGCCGCTGGCGAATTGGCCCGTTCACCACCACGATTTCCGCCTGCCCGGTGGTGCTTTGCAGAAGGCCGGTGACCAGTCCGGCGCCGCTGGCAAATGCGTCCATGGCCGTGACTATCAGCGGGAAGTATTCGGGTTTACACCCGGCCATGACCGCATTAATCGCGGCTTGCCGAACTGTACATGAACGATCCAGATGGCGCACGGCCATCAGCACTTCGCCGGGATGGCGCGCAGTCTGGCCGAGAAACTCGTCGACGAGTTCCTGAAGCGGTGGTACCACGGGCAATCCGTCGGTCCATCCCTGTTCGTAGCAGTATTCAATTGCCGCGTGGGCGCTACGCAAAGCTTCATCGGTCGGCTCTGGCCACCGTACAATCGCCACGTTTCACGCTCCTTCTTTGCCGATCGTTTTCGCTTGAACGTTAGCCGGCGTTGAAAAAATCTTCGCACCCCCTCCCTGCAATCTCCCCTCAAGCAGAGGTTAAGGCTGAAGCACGGAAGCCAGCCTCCGCTAGGAAGCCGCCGCGCTGACCGCGCGAGCCTTTTCCTCAATACCTAGTATGGCCAGGATTTCTGGCAGCACCTCGCGGGCGCGTTGCCTCACTTCCTCCGGATTGAGACTGCTTAGGGGATGCGGAACCAGGGCATAGTGATAATTGGGGAAGCCGTTGCGCCGCGCCATCGCATTGGCGGACGCGGTGAACGTGTGGGTGATAATCGCCGCGGCCGGTATCCCTCTCTTCTCGAACACGGTGCCGTCGGCCACACTGGCCGCGCTGCACGACCCTCAATCGCCAATGGCAGCAATCACCACGTCACATTGTTTGGCCATTTCCTCAGCCATCGGCTCCTCGACGGGATAAGAGAAACCGTGGCCCTTGGTACGTGCTACCATCGACTTGATCGCGTAGCGTTCCTTGAGCAGGTCGCCAATGGCGGCAAGCAACGGGGCCGCGTTGAGCTTGGAATTATCCAAAAGGCCGACCGTGGCTCCATCAAGCGTGCGGAGGGGTCGCGGCGCCAACTCATAGCGCTTATCATGGGATGGACTTGTGGGATCCAGAATTGGCATTTTACACCTCTTGTCCGCGGTCTCGCTTCATTCTACAAAAATGCTCACCTCAGATCCGACCGCGTCATTCCCATCAATAGAAATTTCGGCCGGCGGATGTCAATCTTGAAGCTCACGAGCCGCCGGGTGACGCTTTGGCATTCTGCTGCGCTGGATGACAATCAACCGTGCAGCTCGCCAGCAATTCTGTTACCCGGCGCATGGCTCGAACGAGCGTGCAGGAGGTTTTGGCGTTGTGAAAGACGTATTCAGCGTCGAGGGTAAGGTCACAATCGTGACCGGGGGCGGCACCGGAATTGGTATCTCAATAGCTCGTGAGTTTGCGGTGCGCGGCGCGCCAGTCTTGATTGCCAGCCGCAATGCCTCGCATCTCGAACCGGTCCGCGACGAAATCCGCAAGCTTGGCGGCAAGTGCGAGATGTTCGTCGTCGACGTGCGCGATGCTGCAAAATGTGACGCGATGATCGCCGAAGCGGTGAGCCTCTATGGCCGCCTGGACGTCATGATCAACAATCACGGTGGCAGCATCACAACTCCCAGTCTGAACCTGTCGCCTAACGGCTGGCGGGCGGTAGTCGCGATCAACTTGGACGGCACCTTCTTCTGCTCGAAAGCCGCGGCGCGCCAGTTTATCGAGCAAAAGACCGGTGGATGCGTCATAAATCTATCCTCGACTTCCGGCGTTCATGGCTCCAGCACGATGCTCCCGTATGCTGCGTCCAAGGCAGGGGTGATTAAATTGACCGAATCTCATGCGGGTGAATGGGGGCGCCACGGGATCCGGGTCAACTGTATCGCGCCGGGGCCCGTTACCACCGAAGGCGCGGCGGCACGGATATGGCCCAATGAAGAGGTCAAGCAGATGATGCTCCGTTCGCGCGCACTGGGCCGGTTCGGTACGGTCGAGGATGTCGCGTATCCCTGCATTTTCCTCGCCTCTGAAGCGGCCAGTTGGATTAGCGGCGCGACGCTGGTAATCGACGGCGGCAACATTCGGCCGGCCGAGATCGTGCAGATGGGCTTGTAAGTCTGCCGTTGCACTACTTGAACCATGGGCTTCCAATTGGCCACATGCAGGAAAATGCTTGTCCAGAGAGAAGCGGTCGTGATATTCGAATCGCGCAGAAGGCTTCGTCGGGCCGAGCCCTGACGGAGACCAATGCGCGGCGCGGTCGGGACGCGGTCGAGCCGGTGCTGTTTGTCGACGACTACAAGAGAGGTTGGCCCAAGTGGACTTCGGTTTTAACGAAGAGCAGGAAATGCTGCGTCAGAGCGCGCGCTCGCTTCTGGAAAAGGAATGTCCGTCGGCCGCGGTTCGTAAGATGATGGAAGATGAACGGGGCTTCGATCCGGCCCTATGGAAGAAGATGGCGGAGCTGGGGTGGCTTGGCCTGGTTATTCCCGAGGAGTACGGCGGCGGTGGGCTGAGCTACGTCGACCTGGTGCTGATTATGGAGGAGATGGGCCGTGTGGTGCTGCCCTCGCCCTTTATCTGGACTGTGATGTTTGCAGAAGCGATCAAACGTGCCGGCAATGACAAGCAAAAGGCGTCCTTATTGCCCAAAATCGCCTCGGGCGAATTGATTGCAACCGTTGCCTACCTGGAGCCGTCGGGGGTCTGGAGCCCCGACGGCATTGCGATGACCGCGCGCAGAGAAGGTGCCGGATACGTGCTCGGCGGTACTAAACTGTTTGTCAATGATGGACACATAGCGGACTGCCTGCTGGTCGCTGCGCGCACTGGGGAGGCCGGGAATCATGGAATCACGCTGTTCGCGCTCGAGACGAAGCACAGTGGAATCGAGGTCAAGCGGCTGACCACGATGGATCAAACGCGAAAGCTCACCGAAGTCGAATTCACTGCCGTGAAGGTCGGTGCGCCCGATGTTGTGGGTGAAGAAGGTAATGGATGGAGTACACTGTCGGAAGTCATTGACCGGGGCAAGGTGATGCTAGCGGGTGAGATGATGGGCGGTGCACAAAAAGTGCTCGAAATGACAGTTGATTACGCCAAGGTACGAGTTCAATTCGGCCGGCCGATTGGCAGCTTTCAAGCTGTACAGCATAAGTGCGCCAATATGATGATTGACGTGGAAGGCACGAAGTCCGCGGCCTATTACGCTTCCTGGGCGGTTAGTAACGACGTCGCCGAAGCCCCGTTGGCGGCAGCACTGGCTAAGGCGGCCGCTTCTGACGCCTTTCGCCGGGTCTCAGCCGAGGGAATCCAGCTCCATGGCGGTATTGGCTTCACCTGGGACCATGACATGCATCTATACTTCAAGCGGGCCAAGTCATCAGAGTTCACATTTGGTGACGCCAACTGGAATCGCGAGCTCGTTGCACAAGGGATAAATCTGTAAGGGCGCTCGAGGCGGAGGCTCAGATGGCAATTGACAAGAGCGTTATCGGCAAGACCGGCAAACCATTCACGATGCCGATCGAGTGGAGCAAAGTGAGGGAATTTGCCCGCGCGATCCGCGATTCAAATCCAGTCTATTTCGATCCGGAGCTGGCTAAGAAGGAATGCAGTGGGATTCCAGTACCGCCGACTTTTCTGCAGGTCGCGGCATTCTGGCAGGACGCTGAATCGATGCCGACTGTCCATTTCGACATGCGCAGGATTCTGCATGGCGAGCAGGAATTCGAACTCCACAAGCCGATCCTGGTCGGTGACGTTCTCACCGGAACGGCGCGAATCGCTGATGTATATGAACGCGAAGGCGGCCGCGGTGGCAAAATGACCTTTATGGTGACCGAGATCGAATACCGCAATCAGAAGGGCGAAAAGGTCGCGGTTGCCCGTAGCACCCTGATAGAAACTGGGCAGGCGGTCGGAGGATAGGGTTCTTCCCTACGCTATCATTCAAGGAGGCGCAGTTTGCGCCGGGTGAGATTCCAATGGCCTCTAACCTTAAATACGAATCAGTCAAAATCGGAGACTCGCTTCCCACTGTGACAATCGACAACGTCGCGCGCCCGGACTTTGTGCGCTATGCCGGAGCATCCGGCGATTTCGTCCCGCTGCACTACGATCAGACCTTTGTCGAGGCCGCAGGGATTCCGACCGTTTTCGCGCAGGGTATGTGGACCGCCGGATGCCTGTCGCGATGCCTAACCGATTACGCCGGGGCCGGGAGCGTGCGCCGTTTTAAGGTGCGCTTCTCGCGCCAGGTGTGGCCCGGCGACACGCTTACTTGCCGAGGCAAAGTGACTGGCAAAAGCGAACAGAACGGAGAGAAGCTGATCGAGGGAGACGTCGAGGTCGTTAACCAAAAGGGCGAGGCCACCGTCCGCGGCGATTTCGCAGTCATCGTTGGATAACAGCTCTGAGGGAAATTTCGATTGGTGTTATCGGGCGCCAGGCCTGCGCATTTCATGCCGGGACTCGCGCATCTCACGCAGAACCTCCTCGATGCGGCGTCCCTGAAGCACATCAAATGTAACAGCCGCGGTAATCTGACCGACTTCTGTGTGAATCTCACGAAGCATTTGGCTCAGGTTCCAGCCCAGCAGGGATAGACCTATCACTGAGACTAGAACTTGGACGGTGGCGATTGAGATCGCGAGAATGGGCTCGGCCACGCTTTAGCGAATGCGATCGGTGAGGCGAGATTCAATATGAGCTTCTTGATGGCGCAGGTTGTGGGACGAAGATATTCGGCAGGGTTCGGCTTCGAGAACGAGGCCGACGCAGCTAAGGCCACAGCCCTGATCAAGAAAGCTGCGGCACCGGTTTGGAAGAGATAGTTCCCCCACAAGGTTGCGCGACAAAGTTAGCGCGCAAGGTAGCCAGAAACCATTGAGAATCGAGGAGCCTTCTGTTCCTTCCAAGCGCACGGATCGCGGTTCGAGCCGTCAGTGGGCGACTCATTGTGCTTTTAGATAGGCTGGGCTGACGTGGGCTAAAGGCCGAAGCGGCCACCCTGACCAGATCAGCTCTCCGCGCGGTCGACTTACAGTATTACTTTCAATTCGATTAAGTAGAACGCCAGACCACCCGCAGCGAACCGAGCCCTGAGTTACCCGTGCGGCGAGTCGGGAGCCTCCTCGAAGTGGGCTGGAGGAAAGGGCCGGTCAACAATCTGCAGGTTGCGGTCCGGGGATGATTCCCTCGAGGTCAGCAGTTTTGCCGCTCTTGAGTTCGCGTTCCCGCCGCTCAGCTGCGCGTTGGACGCGACGCTGTTGCTTGTCCAATTGTTTTTGTCTACGGACCCGCTCTCTCTGGCGTTTTTCCATACCGTCTGTCTCTCAAGTCGGTTTCAACTCTCTAGGACGCAGAAGAGAGAAGTCCGGCGCGTTCAACTTGGTGCCGGACCTTTAGTGCTACCTAGTCAATACCGAAGCTATTTCGAACCTCGTCTTCGCGTTCACCAACGGTTGCGGCCGCGCGAACCTCCGCCGCCGCTCCGATCACGATTGCCTCCACCGAAGTTGGACTCGCGTGGTTTGGCTTCATTCACCTTAATATTCCGCCCCTTCAGTTCGGTGTCGTTGAACTGACGGATCGCATTCGCCACTTCCTCCGCAGTTGTCATCTCTACAAAGCCGAAGCCCTTCGATTGTCCGGAGAATTTATCCGTAATCACCGTTGCGCTTTGCACTTGACCGACTTGTGAGAAAAGCTCGTGAAGATCGTCATTGGAGACCGAGTAGGCGAGATTGCCTACGTACAATTTGCTGGGCATTTGCCCTCCGATAGTTTTTGCCGGGGTGGCTCCGAACAGACGACCCGGGCTCATTCCCGGGTAAAATGAAAGGAACGTCCTAGCCGTTTATCTTGGTTATTTTACGACTTTCCAGCCGTGAATGATACAGCCTTGGCGATTCGTAGACTGACTTGTACTTACGAGTTCGGACGGGCCTCTAGAACACGCCGGTCCTTCTGCCCTCTACCATCGAGCGATTTATGACCGTCAAATCTGACCTGAATGCAGGGTTTCGCTAACGGGGTGGGCCGCCAATCAAACTATCGCTTGCGGCAGGATCTGGTCTTGTGCGAACCGCACTCTGATCTTTAAGTGCCCGTTCGGCCCGGGCCGCAACGTGGGGTGGATCGATCAGGCTCCGGAATTGCGCCAGGTGGAGAGCCCACCATTGGTCCACGCGGGCTACTCCAATGCGCCCGAGGGAAGCGAGGGATTTCGGCTGGTCACGCCATCGACGCCAGTCGCGATAAAGCGCGTCCATGCTGTCGGTCATATCGACTCCCGCTTTAACCAGTGCTTCTCGCGTCAGCCGGTATTCGGTCTCAAGATCGACGATGGAGGTCTTACCCTGGATCGAGCCCCCAGTTGAGCGCGGGGTCGAATATCTGTGCACTTTTTTCATCCAGATCCTACAAAGAACTTCGCCAGTACCATTTTCATTCTATCCCTTCGAGCCTCAATTATGCGACAAGGCACTGATCGAGAGAGATAATCGGCATATTCTTTCCCGTTCGCAAAGGATATACTTCCGGCACTCGTCTTCGGATCAAGCCCATCTCGACCCTTTACTGGTCGCCTGCCGGCATGATCCGAACCGCCGGGCAGACAGGAGGTTTTAGATGCCGAAGGTGTACGTTGGCAATCTCGCCAGCTCGGTTACCAGCCGTGATCTTCTGGAGCATTTTTCACGGGCAGGAGGTGCTCTCAGCGCTCTGGCAGTTACCGATCGGGTTTCAGGACTCTGCCGCGGGTTCGGGTTTGTCGAAATGGCGGAAGTCTCCGACGTGGCTGTCGCGTTCAGTCTTTTGAACAACAGCGAACTCAATGGACGCCGAATCCGGATCGAGCCTGATCCGTCGTTGGGAAACGGAAAAGCGCGTAATCGGAACGTGGCGAGCTGACGACAACTTCACTTCGGAAGGATCAGCGACGGTCATTATGATCGAAAATCTCTGGGACACACATGACTTTACGGTAAAGATGCTCGACTGGAGCGCGGCGCGAGGCTCCCGGCTGGCGCATACTTGCCGCCGTTGCGGTCGCGGGTTCTGTCGCTTCGCGCTTCTCGCCCACGGTGTGTGGGCGATTGATGGCGAGGGTCGTACTCTGGAAAATTCCGTGAGTAGCCGATGGTTGTCGGAGGCTTGTCCGCGAATCGCCAGCGAAAGCGATGATAGGGACCGAGCACGGCTGCGCGAGCCGACTGGCCAATAGAATTGCTGCCGTTGCACAAGCAACGGAGCGCCGCCGACTATTCTCGAGGTTTGATTGATGTCGTCGATCGGCATGATAAAGGAACAGAAGCGGATTATCATTCGTCGGCACGCCCAGCCCGATAATGTTAAAGGATTGACCCAAGTTCTGACGACATTGGCATCCCTTGCGCTCTTTTGGTGGGTCGCAGTGTTGACTGTAGGCGTTTCCCACTGGTTAACCATCGTTGCGGTGTTGCTAATCAGCTTGTTCTCTTTGCGCGTTTTCACGCTGA
>Ga0187846_10000860_pt1 | contig 17431 bp, 14 predicted proteins | sample TC_taG_FD_161473 | JGI IMG/M metagenome (GOLD analysis project Ga0187846, IMG submission 161473) | Biofilm microbial communities from the roof of an iron ore cave, State of Minas Gerais, Brazil - TC_06 Biofilm (v2) | ecosystem: Environmental > Terrestrial > Deep subsurface > Cave > Wall biofilm...
GACGGACCGCTATCCGGACGACTTCACCGAAATGTCGTTGAATCGCGTGCTCGCGCTATTCATGGGACAACGCCGCGGCGAAGCATTGACGTCGTTTGCCGAGGCCGTGCGCAATCATTCGGCGGCCGTGAAGATGCTGCTCGCCGAACGACCGCGCCGACCGCGCCGTGGCGGCGAATACGGCATCACCGTAGGCGGCGACGAAGAAGCGTGGCTGTATCGCGAGCAGCACCTGCACTTGTGGCGCGACAGCGGGGCGCTGGAATGGGCACAACAGGCGCGCCGAGCGTTGCGCTGAGCGTTGAGCCGGTCCCCCGTAAGAAGTTCGTGACCGTCGGCAATCGGGAATCCTTGCAGAGTGTCGCTGGCCGGCCAGAAGCCGACCTCGACCGATGCACGCCAGAGCAAAGTCGATTTACGGCCAGAAGCAATGGGATGGACTCCCCCTCACCCAATCGGCATCGAGGTGCCAGACTGGAAGTGTCATCCACCAGTCGCTGGAGAGGAGGAGTCGTCATGAAGCTTATCCGCGTTGGAGTCGATTTGGCAAAGAACGTCTTCCAGGTGCACGGAGAACAGATACGTGCAGACCATCGCCGTGTCGACATGGCTGTGCCCCAGCAACTCACGGATTGTGCGCATGTCCTGATCCCGTTCCAACAAGTGGGTTGCGAACGAATGGCGCCTATGTCGATATGGGCCTAGCGCGGAGGGTTGTTGTCCAAGCTCCGTAGCGCGTCTGCATTTTAGACTGAACGACTGATTGACAGCCGCAGTGCAGCGCGCAGAATGTCGCGAAACTCGTAAACGCCAAAACCGCTTGTTCAAACGACTGCGTTGACGGTGGGTGGGCGCAAGCGCACAGTCGCCCGACGCCGGGAGGTCGGATAGGATCTGATGTCCTCCTTATCTAGCGCGAACGATTGTGAGCCATCGTAGTGGAGCCATAGCTAAGCTAGGGACGTCGGCCCCAAACCGTCCACAAGATCGGCGATGGAACGAGAATGTCGTCCGCTTCGAGGCGCTCCAGATCGGCGTCGAACTCCGCTTCGCTCATACGGCCGGTCCCGAGCATCGCGCTGCGAAGTTGCTCGAGGCCCGCGCGCAGCAATCGCAGACCAGGCGCGTGCGGCTGGTGGATGAACGCGCGGCCTTCAGCCCCGCACTCCACGAGGCCCGCGGCCCGCATCAACCCGGGGAGTCGCCGGCCATAGCGCAGGTCCACGCCGCACTCGGCCATCACCTCGTGCATCAGCGCGTATGCAGCGATCGGTTGCTCGCCTCGATAGGCAGCCGGATTGGGGCGTAGCGTTCCCCCTTCGAAGTCTTCTACGACAATCCAGCTCCCGGACTTAACCGCGCGCACGATACGGGCAAACGCTGCTTCGCGCGCCGGAACGTGCTCGAGCACGAGGCGCACGTGCGCGAGGTCAAACTCTTCCTCCTCGAGCGGATCGCGCGCAATGTCGTGGACGCGGACCTCGACGTTCGGCTGCTGCAGATGCCCGAGCAGACGGGGGTCAATATCGGTCACCACAACCTGTCCGTTAGGCCCCACGCGCTCGCTCAGCCATTGCGCGACCGAGCCGCCGCCGCCGCCGATCTCGAGGCATCGCCAACCCTCGCCAAGGCAGCGGGCCTCGAGATGCCCGAATGTGTTCGAGTCGTACAGGCAGGCCAGGCTCTGCATATGCGTAGGCGATTGAGCCGCAGCATTGTCGAACACGTACCCCTTCGCGACCGCGGCACTACGGGCTCGCATCTCAGGTCCGTCCTTCACCGGCGCGATCTGATCTGAGGACCTCTGGGTACCGATTGGCCTCGACCGAGCGACTCGGCAGGGACCGCGCGGTAGGGCAGGCTGCGCGGCCGCATCGAACGGGTCTCATCATCGTCTCCTTGTCGTGCCGGCGGCCTCACCGTCGCCCAGTGCGGGCGTTTAGCGAGCGTCGGGCCTAGCCAGCACCTGTAGCGCCCCTGCAGCACTACTCCGCCTTGATCCCGGCCTCGCGGATGATCTTCGAATACCTCTCGTGGTCCCGTCGCATGATCTCCGCGAACGCCTCGGGCGATCCGTGCGCCACTTCGAGACCGCCATCGGTAAGATGCTTGCGCACCTCGTCCTCATCGAGCACCGCCCCGATCTCGCGATTGAGCCGGGTGATGATCTCGCGCGGCGTGCCGCTCGGCGCGAGCACGCCAAACCAGCTCACGAGCTCGAACCCAGGCAGCGTTTCGCCAACGGTCGGGAGGTGACCGAAGGGCCCCGCGCCGCGCTTCGGATTGGTCGTGGCGATCGCCCGGACGCGACCGGCTTTCATCTGGGGGAGGGCAGTGTTGGTGTTGTCGAAGAGCAGACTGATCCGTCCGCCGACGAGGTCGTTCATCGCCGGCGCCTGGCCCTTGTATGGGACAGCGCTGATGTCCACCTGTCCCTGGATTTTCAGCAGCTCGCAGACGACCTGGAAAAATAAGTTGCCACACCCGCAGGTCACCGTTCCCGGCCGAGCCTTCGCCGCCGCGAGCACCTCTGGCACCGTGCGCGGCGGGAAATTGACGTTTGTGAGCAGGACGTATGTGAGCGTCGTGAGTTGCGTGACAGCGGTCAAGTCGGTCAGCGGATCGAAATTGAGCTTGTAGAGGACGGGGTTGATGACCACGCCCGAAAAACCAAAGAGGATCGTGTAGCCGTCCGGCGCGGCGCGCGCCGCGGCTTCCATGCCGATATTGCCGAAGGCCCCGGCCCGATTGTCAACGATGACTGGCTGCTTTACGCGCTCGCTGAGCCGTTGCCCCACAAGCCGCGCGACCACATCGGTCGCACCGCCCGGCGGGAAGGGCACAATCCATCGAATCGGCTTCGACGGAAAGGTTTCCGTACTTGCCGAGGCATTCTGCGCGTGCAGGCTTGGGCCGCAGAGTGCGGCAAGCAGCGTCAGTGCGGTGGCGCTCAACCGGGTCATCAGATGCTTCATCACGCCCTCGCGATCGGTTGAACCTGCCGTTCACACTAGTCCGCGACGCGCCGATGGACAAGAGGCTGCGATGTAAGCCAAGATTAAACGACGTTTAACGATCGGAGGTCGGTCATGGATAGGCTGCGCGCCATGGAGTACTTCGTCCGAGTGGTCGAAGCTGGAAGCTTCGCCGCGGCGGCGCGCGAGCTGGAAGTGAGCCCACCGGCGGTGACCCATCTGATTGCGGCGCTCGAGCGCGACCTCGGTGTTCCATTGCTGCGGCGCGACTCGAGGCATCTCAGCCTGACCCCCGATGGCGAGCAGTTTCTTCCAGCCTGCGCGATCGCACTGGAAGAGCTGCGGGCGGCGGAAGCGCGCCTCTCGGTGAACCGCACGCGGGCTTCTGGCAGGCTCGTCGTTGGCATGCAGAAAGGCTTCGGCCACTGCGTCGCGCCGTTCCTCCCAGACTTCATGGCCCAACATCCGGAGCTGACGCTCGATCTGCGCTTCGTTCGGAACCCGAAAGACCCGTTGGCAGCGCTGGTTGACGCCCTGGTCTTCATTGGCTGGATCGAGGACGTTGACATGGTCGCGAAGCGCATCGGGCAAACGCGGTACGTGACCTGCGCGTCACCCGCCTACTTGCAGGCGCGCGGCGTTCCGCGGGACCCTGATGAACTCCATGGGCATGACTGCCTCGCCTATCGCTCGTCGTGGGGCGCGTTGCTCGACCTCTGGAAGTATCAACGAGGTGAAGCGTTGCGAAGCGTCGCGCTCAAGCCGCGGATCGTGAGCGACGACGTCGGGTGGTTGACCGAAGCCGCGGTACGCGGCGCGGGCGTCTTGAGGGTTATCGACCTCATGACTCGGCCGCTTCTTGAGCAGGGCCTGCTCAACCCCGTGCTCGGTGATTGGGAGGCGCTCGAGGCACCGCCAATCCATGTCATGTATCGCCGTGGATCGCGGCCGTCGGCACGGGTGCGCGCGTTTGTGGACTTCGTGACCGAGGTTTGCGCGGCTCTGGAAGCGTGGCGCCGAGGTGCTGGACAAACGGGGTTTGCCGCAGCGCCCATACCGCCGTGGTTTCGCAGCAATTGGGTGGGGTCCCTGACCCGGCGTGTGCGGCCGCGGACGGAATCCCGCGACCAATCGCCAAGGCGCAACCCGAGACTGCGGGTCCGAGTCCCGGCACGCTAGGGATCTATTCTCAAACCCTGAAGAATTGCCGGCAGAACCCCCGAGACCGCAGCAGCGCGCTAGGTGCCGAGTCGGGGGGCTACGTCGACATAGATGGCGTCGCCAATCTGTCAACGCGGTGCAGGAGCGTCCACTCTCGTGCGAGGAGCTAGGCTTTCTTCACCCAGGCGGTGCACCAGCCCTTGGCGCTGACGAGATTGCCCTGAAAGAGGACGCACGGGCCGTCGGGTGCGCCGGGTTTGCCAGAATAGAGGTTGCAGTTGGCGCAGTCCGCCTTAGGATCCTTGCGAGCTGGGGCCTTGGTCGCGTCCTCCTTGTAGCCCAGCGCCTGCGCCGTCGGATTGGATTCGCTTACCTTCTCCACCGCTGCCGCGGATTCGCTGAGGAGCGCATTGGCCAGTGGGCCCGCGGCGAGTCCGGCGACGGTGAGCTTGATGAAGCGGCGGCGATTCGTTGCGGAAGCATGATCGGTCATGGGGATCTCACTTTGGTTGTGGGTGAAGCCAATGGCGGCGTGGCGTCGGATCTGCGCAAACTGTGGATGCGGCCGGGCGGTAGTGTAACGGAGAGATGCCGCGTCCCGCTCGCGCCCCCGATGGACCACACATCCGCCGCCGGCCGCCCGGCCCGTTTGACTATGCGAAGCACCTGATGGGCGAACCAGCCCGACGGTCTTGACGGGCCGAGGCGAGCATGCTGTCGGCGGTTTCGAGATATCTCAGTTGAAGCCGTCGGACGCGCAGCGCTTTCTTCTGGGCGCGCCGAAGCGGCCAGGGCGTTAGCGTGGGGCGACAAGCAGCAATTGTCGCCGACCTTATTGGGAGTTGACGGTGTTCGCGTCCCGCCGCTTCGCCGGCCTTAATCCCACGGGACAACTCCGCACGCGCGCGGAGGCTCACCCGCCGCTGCGCAGGTGCTGCGCGATCCGGTCCATATGGGAGAGCACCTTGTCCTTCACGGTGGCGCCCGGCAGCGAATCGATGGAGTCTTCGATCAGCGGTTGCCACAGCGCATTGGGTAACTCTGCCGCCGTCGCATAAAAGCGCAGTTCCGGCACGAGACTAGGCCCAAGTTGCGGTGCCGTGATGCGGTAGACGGCGGCATGCCCCGCGATCTGCGCAAACCTGTACAGGGCCGCGTGCCGCGGGGAGTATTTGCCCGCCAGTTGAGCGGCCACGCATTGCGGATCGGCGGCCACGAATTCGGTGAATTCGTGCAGCACGTCGAGCGTATGTCGCATCTTGGGGAGGACCGGGGTCTCTACCCGCAACGCCGCCGCGAGCCGACGCGGCTCGTCCATCCAGGGCTCGACATCGGGCTGGTTCGCGCTCCCCGCGTACGCGTCGACCAGCCCGGCAGCGAATCCGAGCTTGGCACCGAGCAGCCAGACTAAGAGTGCGGCCTGCCGCGTCACGTCCGGATCGGATCGGGCGGCCATAGCCCGTTCCACCGCCGCGCTGCAGTCGACCCCCGGGGCGGGAGGTGCCAGTAACGAGTACGGCACCCAGCCCCGTTGGGCCGCCCTGCTCAGTAGTTCCGGAAGCCCTTCCTGGAGCAGCATCAGGCTGCCCGCCAGCGACCATGTCACGGCGAGGAAGAGCAGGGCTCTCCCGCCGCGCGCGAGGATCCGGCCGCGACGCGGTGCGTCGTCTTTCCCGCGCGGCGTCATTCCGCTTGCTCCTACTCGCTGCGGCCAACCGATGAAATGCTACGGGGGGCAGTGTACAGTCAGCAACCGCGTACGTGCCGCCCGGGGCGCTGCCGAATGAAGCGCGAGGGGTTATGACCGGCCAGACACCGGGGATGCTTTGGTTTTACTTCCAGAATGCGATTCTGATCGCCATTCCCGCGTCCTATATCCTGCTGCGCTGGTACCGGTGGCAGGTGGCGCAGGCGATGCGGTCCGGCAGCGAATCGGCGACGGAGCAAGACGATGTCGCCGCGCCGCCTGATGTTGGTCCCGGGGCCTCTGCGACGACCGCGGCTGCGGCGTCGAGCGCCGGAGCGGGCGCCGCCGCGGAGAGGCAGGCGCGCCGCCGCCTCGGCCTCGCCTATGTGGCCGCAGGGATGGCGTCGGCCGCCGTCATGGCCGGATTCTTCCTGTCCGACTTGGACAGCGAGATCACCGCGCTGCGCGCATTCACCGTCTGGTACTCGTTCTGCTGGCTCCTCGTGCCGACGCTTGCCACCCTGTTGGTCGTCCCGCAGCGGCGCGCCTCAGTTCTGTTGCTCGCCTATGCTGCGGTCGGGTTCGCGGTGGTCTGGGTGTGGTCGACATTCGACAAGGTCGTGCTCGGGCACGCGCAAGCCGCGCCGCTGCACAATGCCACCTTGTTGCTCCAGTTCCTCGGCTTGCAGGCCTGGTTGCCCTACCTGCTCATCTTGGCGACCGGCAACCGCAAACTGCGCTCGGTGTCGCCGCTCGTGCTCTCCGGGCTCCTGGTGTTCAGCTACAGCGCGCTGCTGCTGCACTATGTGGTGATCGCATCGATGGACGTCGGGCCGCTGCGGCGCTTGGTACTCGGCCTGGGCGGGGCGAGCTTTCCGCGCCTGCTCTTCCTCCTCCTCGCGCTTCCGGTGGGGCTCGCGTGCTGGTACGCGCTGCGCTGGCTCGCGCGGCGGTTCGAGGCCAAGGCCTTCAGCGACGTTCAGCTCGTGGTGGACTCCTGGTGGCTGATCGCCATATTCATCGTCGCGGTGGAGCTTTCCAGCTCCCGCGGCTGGAGCGCCTTGTTCGCGCTGCTCGCTTTTCCGGTGTACCGGATCGTCCTCGAACTGTGTCTTAGGATGCGGCCAGCGGCGGGGGCGGGCGCTTCGCATGCGCGGCTGCTGGTGTTGCGGGTGTTCGGCTTCCGCAGCCGCAGCGAAGCACTCTTCGATGCCATCGCCCAGCGCTGGCGCTTTGTCGGCAGCGTCGGGATCATCGCCGGAACGGATTTGGTCGGGCGCACCATCGATCCGGGAGATTTGATCAGTTTCCTCGGCACCAGATTGAAGCGGCAGTTTGTGCATAGCCTGGCGGATCTGTCGCGCAAGCTCGGTGCGTTGGACGAGGCACGGGACCCGGACGGGCGCTTCCGGATCAATGAGTTCTTCTGCTTCGACGACACCTGGCGGGAGACGCTACGGGCGCTCCTCCAGCGCAGCGACCTGATCCTCATGGACTTGCGCGGGTTCTCGGCCGAGAGCAGGGGCTGTCGCTTCGAGCTCGAGCAGATCGAGGCTAACGGGCTCCGCACACGAACGCTGTTCGTCGTCGACGACACCACCGATACGGCCCTCCTGCAGGCGACCGTGTTCGGCAATGAGGACGCGCCGGAGGCATCCCGAGGCGCCGCGTCGCGTCCTGGACTCCATCTGGTGCGCACCGGGACCGGCAGCGTGGCGCAAACCGAAGCCATCCTGGGCGCATTGCGTGGCCTCGCCCCGGCATAGCGCTCTCAGGTGGGCGGGTGAGTACCCAATAGTCCCGCGCGGGGCGACGTTGCGAGCTCGAGTGAGAAGCTGCGGTCGACGAGCGTGTGTGTTGAAGACCGATAATCGCCGCCGCGTGGTTCGAATGGAAGCCATGGGCTTCCCGCTGGCGGATCGAGCAGGAGTGCCGGGTCGCGACATCGAGCGCAAGACGGGGCAGTGGCACTACGCGAGTGCCCGGCGATCCGCGCGCTCCCGGCCAAGGCGAAACGGGCGCGCCACCGTTAGAATCCTCGAAACACTGAACGAAAGCCTGCCTTTGCCTGTCACAGCCGATATGGGCGCTCCCGCTAGGCCGTCTTTATTCCGGCGGCTGCTTGGATCGATGGCGGGTCGCCACCCGGGGATCCCGCCGCGCGCGGCGGTGCGCGGTGCGCGGCGGGCGATTACGCTGTGCCGTGCGCTGCTCTCCGAGCGCGGCGAGGTGTCGGGCGCGCGGCTCGCGCGCGAGGCGCTGGCCGCGTATCAGGGGCTCGGCGAGCCGGCGGTCGGCATTTTCTTCGATCTGCTCGTCAAGGAGTTCTCGCCCGATCCCGAGGTCGTGGGGCGCATTGCCGAGGCCTATCGCAGGGACCCGTCGCAAACCAATCTGATCGGACTGCAGCGCGCCGTCGAGCCGCCCCGGCAGGAGCTGTTCCGGCGCCTCAATATGGCGCCGGGGGGGACCGGCATCCTGCTCGAGCTGCGGCGCCGGCTCCTCAAGGAGCTCGCCGAGCGGCCGCACTACGCGGGCATCGACGCCGACCTCGCGCACCTGTTCAACTCCTGGTTCAATCGGGGATTCCTCGTGCTGCAGCGGATCGACTGGCGCACCTCGGCGCTCGTGCTGGAGAAGCTGATCCGGTACGAGGCGGTGCACGCCATCCAGGGCTGGCACGATCTCCGCCGCAGGCTCCAGGCCGACCGGCGCTGCTACGCGTTCTTCCATCCCGTGCTGCCCGACGAGCCGGTGATCTTCATCGAGGTCGCGCTCACCCGCGGCATGAGCGCGCGCGTGCAGCCGCTGCTCGACCTCGACTCGGCGGTGGCCGATCCCGCATCGGCCAACTGCGCGATCTTCTACTCGATCACCAACTGCCAGGAAGGCCTGCGCGGGGTATCGTTCGGCAATCTGCTCATCAAGCAGGTCGCCGAGGATCTCGGCCGCGAGTTTCCACGGCTGAAGACCTTCGCCACGCTCTCCCCGATCCCGGGTTTTCGCAAATGGCTCGCCGGGATGGCGGACGGGCGCCCCGCGCTTGCCGGGCTCCTCGCCCGACTCGACCAGCCGGGCTGGCTCGAGGACAAGGCCGCCGCGGCGGACATGCAGCGGCAGCTCGTGCGCTTGTGCGCGTATTACCTCGTGCGGGGAAAGCACGGCCGCGACCCGCTCGACCCGGTGGCGCGCTTCCATCTCGGCAACGGCGCCCGCCTCGAAAAACTGAACTGGCTCGGCGACACCTCGGCGATCGGCATGCGCCGCTCCGCCGGGCTGATGGTGAACTACGTGTACCGTCTGAACGAGGTCGAGCGAAACCACGAGGCCTACGCCAAGGAGCACCGCATCGCGGCCTCGCGCCGCTTCGAGGTGCTCGCGCGGGAATCGTTGGTCGCGCGCCGCGCGGGCGCTCTCCTGCAGGCGCCCCACGCCTAGCGGCGGCCGCCGCGCCAACGGACCGCTTAGCCTTGGTATCCGAGGGCCCGCTTTCTGGTCCGGTGATGTTGTTCGCTGCGGGCTGTTCGGCCCCCACCGATTGCGCTGGGCGCCCGATGCCCCGAGGTGCTCGCCGCCGGTGATCGGCGCGCGTTAATTTCGCCCAGTCGCCACGGGCAATCGAGGGACAGCGAGGGCGCTATTCGGCGGCGCGTTTCAGCCAGGAGCGGAACTGTTCGTCGAAGTACGCGTCGATGGGTAGGTCGTCGTTGAGCAGCCGCGCATCGATTTCCTCGATGTCGGCCGCCGGGGTCGCGAGGCGCGGCGCGCCCCGCTGGGCATCCTCCCAGCGCTGAACGCCGATCAGGGCCGCGACCAGCATGATCAGGGGCAGCAGGACGCGTGACCAGATCGGCCGCGGCGCGCGCTGCCTGAGGGCGAGACGCGAGGGGCCGGCAACGGCGACCGCGTGCTCCGGCGCGCGGTGGCGCTCGAGCGCCCGGCCGCGCATCAGGGCGAGACGCGCCGCAACCTCCGGATCGACCCTTGGGTCGGCGTCTAGTGTCGCTATGATCTTCCGCGCAACCGACGATTCGTTCACGGCTTGGTGTTTCCCCTGACGCGGCGCACCGCCACCACCTTGCACTACTTTGAATCGTGAAGCGAAACACTCGCCCCGAATTGGCGCAGCAACTCGTAGATGTTCTTGAAGCCGAAGAGGGCGGCCGCGTACAGCGGCGTGCGGCCTTCGCGGTTGGCGACGTTGGGGTTCGCGCCGAGTTTGAGCAGGCGCTCGACTTCGGCCATGTCGCCGCTCAGCACGGCGGAATGGAGAAGCGTGTTGCCGAATGGGCCCTGGAAATTGCGGGGGCGGAGGGCTGTTGCGTGTCTCATAGATCTCCCACGTTGGCTGTGCCGATGCCGAGGCGCAAAGCGCGACTTCTCCGCATCCAAAGCAAGGTTTGCGCCAAGCCGATCGCGAGCCTAGCCAACGGCGCGAGGGCGGTCTTCGTCCCACCGCCCGTTCCCGTGACGCCTTGCCTGGTTGGGAAACGCCCCCATCTACCGGGCGAGCGCCTCGCGCGGTGCTTGGGACGATCTAATTCGCCCCGGAATGGATGCCGCAATGCTGCGACTGCTTGGTTTCGTCTTCCCGCTGCACACGTACATCGGCTGGCGCCTCGTCCCGGACCTGCCGGACCCCCTCGGGGTTGCCGCGACGACGCTGTGGCTGGTCGCCTCGGCGATCGTGATACCGCTCGGCCTGTTCGCGCGGCGGGCCAAGCGGCTACCGCTGTCTGGCCGGCTCACCTGGGCCAGTCTCCTGGCGATCGGTTCGTTCTCTTCGCTCTTCGTCCTGACGGTCTTCCGCGATGTCGGGTTGCTCGTCGGGGCTGCGCTGAGCGGCCCGGTCGTCGCGGCAGCGTCGTTCCAGGAATTTCGGACCTACAGCGCACTCGCCGTCCCGATCCTCGCCGCGTTGGCCACGGTGGTGGGCTTCAGCAACGCCCGCCGGCGGGCCCGGGTCCGACGCGTCGACATTCCAATCGCCGATCTGCCGGCGCCGCTGCACGGGTTCAGCATTGCCCAGATCAGCGACATTCATGTCGGCGCGACGATCAAGGGCGACTATCTGGACGGCATCGTCGATGCCGTAAATGATCTCGGCGCGGACATGATTGCCGTCACCGGCGACTTGGTGGACGGGAGCGTCAAGCAACTCTCGCAGCATACCGAACCGCTCGCTCGGCTCACCGCGCGGCATGGAGCCTTCTTCGTCACCGGCAATCACGAGTACTACTCGGGCGCGGGGGCGTGGGTGGCCGAAGTGCGGCGGCTCGGATTGTCCGTGCTCATGAACGAGCACGTCGTCCTCCAACACGGGGGCGCGGCCGTGGTCGTGGCCGGCGTGACGGATTACAGTGCGCACCATTTCGATCCGGCGCAACGCAGCGACCCGGCCGCCGCCATAGCGGGTGCCCCGAGCACCGCGGGCATCAGAGTGCTGCTCGCGCACCAGCCGCGGTCGGCGTTCGCGGCGGCGCCGGCCGGCTTCGACCTCCAGCTCTCCGGCCACACCCATGGCGGCCAATTCTTCCCGTGGAATTTTTTCGTGCGCCTGCAGCAGCCGTTCACGGCCGGACTTCACCGCCTCGGCAGGCTCTGGGTTTATATCAGCCGCGGCACCGGCTATTGGGGACCGCCGAAGCGCCTTGGCGCGCCGTCGGAAATCACCTATCTACGGCTGGTGCCGGCGTAGGGTGGCGCGGTGCCGGCGCGTTCCAGTCTCTGGGCGCCATCGCGCTGCTGGATGATCTGGGTCGATCGACCGCGTCGTCGCGGGAGGGCGCGCGCGAGTTCGGCCGGCTAGCCGAACAATCCTATGCGCCGGCGCGCCGCGCGCCGGTGACAGCCGAGTCGGCGATGACCTCGGCCAGCGCCGCGTGGTGCTGCGGCGCCATGACGTGCGCGCCGGCGATCCCGGGGATGCCGACCAGCTGCTGCAAGATCTCGACGCAGATCTTCTTCCCCTCCCGCTTCGGGTTGGCTGCGCGCTCGAGCCGTCCGACGATCTCGTCCGGGATCAACGAGCCGCGGAGCTTCTCCCGCATCCAGCGCGCCGAGCGCGCCGATGGGATGGGCGCGACGCCGATCAGGATCGGCAGTCGCTGTGCGATGCCGAGATCGAGTAGCCGCGCGGCATATCTGCGCACCACCGCCAAATCCATGCAGAACTGGGTCTGCACGAAATCCGCACCGGCTTCGGCTTTGGCGATCAGCCCCGCGGGGCGCCAGTCGGGCGGTGGATCGATCGGTGTCTCCGCCGCCCCGAGCACGAGCTCGATGGGGCCTTTGATGTCGGCGCCGGAGGGAAGCCGGCGCGCCGAGCGCATGCGATGTGCCATGGCGAGCGCGCCAACCGTGTCGAGGTCGAACACCGGCTTTGCCTCCGGCTGATCGCCGGCCGCCGGATCGTCACCGCGCAATATGAGAATGTTGCGCACGCCAAGGGCCATCGCGCCGAGCAGATCCCCTTGCAGCGCCAGCCGGTTGCGATCGCGGCAGGTCATCTGGAGGACGGGCTCGATGCGGTTACGCACCAGAAAGTGCGCCGCCGCGAGGCTGGAGAGGTGCGCCTTCGCGCTCGCGCCGTCGGTGATGTTGACCGCGGTCGCGAGGCTGCGGAGCTCGAGCGCGCGGTCGATGAACTCGGCCGGATCGGTCGATACCGGCGGCGAGAGCTCCGCCGTCACCACGAACTGGCCGCTGCGCAGGCGTGATGCCAACTTGCCCGTCACGTTTGTTGACTGTTTCCGTCCGAGTCCCACTGCGCACCTCCTCGGGCGGATGATGCCATCGAATGCATCCGAACCATGGCGACGCCAAACGGATGATGCGAAGCGGCGTGTGCCATTTTCCGCGCGGCGCTCTTGCTCCGCTTACGCCGTTGAGGTAGATTGACCACGCCCGTAACATCTTGCGCGGGAGAGACCGGCCGGCGGCCGGCGCCGAAGGGGTAACGCCCCACGAAACTCTCAGGCAAAAGGACCGCGCGAGGTTGGGGCACTCTGGAGAGTAGGCCTTAACGGCCTCGCCGAAGGAACACGCGGCAATCGTAGCGATTGTCGCCAATCTCTCAGGCAAACGGACAGAGGGGGCATAGGAGACCTTGTCGGGTCGACGATGCGCCGTCCGTTTGCGGAAGACCTCATCGGTTTCCCGCCTGCATGGCGAACGCGCGCGTTGCGCGCGAGCGCATCCGCGTCCCGAGCCGGGTCCGTTCGACCCGATGCGAACGGCTTCGATCAGGAGGCGTCGTGGAATTGCCGGAAGCGCTGAAGTACACCGAGTCGCACGAATGGGTCGCCGACAACGGCGACGGGACGGCGACCGTGGGGATCACGGCGGTCGCCACCGATCAGCTGGGCGATCTCGTCTACGTCGAGCTGCCCGAGGTCGGGGCGACGCTCGCCCGCGCGAGCGGCTGCGCCGTGGTCGAATCCACGAAGGCCGCGGCCGACGTGTACGCGCCGGTTTCGGGCGAGGTGGTGGCGGTGAACGCCGAGCTCGCCGAGCATCCCGAGCGGGTAAACGAATCGCCCTACGGTGCAGGCTGGCTCTTCAAGCTGAAGCTCGCCGATGCGGGCGAGCTCCGATCGCTGCTCGCGCGCGACCAGTACGCGCAGTCCGCCGGCGTATAGATCCGAGGAGCCACCGCGATGCAGCGCGACTTCAAGGCAGCCGACGGCGATCTCGCCTATCTCCTGCATCAGGATGAATTCGCCGGGCGGCATTTGGGCAGCGACCCAAGCGCCCAGGGCGAGATGCTCGCCGCGCTTGGCGTCGCATCGCTTGACGCGCTGGTGCGCGAAGTGGTGCCGGCGCGCATCCGGTCCGATCGACCGCTTGCGCTCGCGCCAGGCGCGACCGAGGCCGGGGCGCTTGCCGAATTGAAGGCGCTCGCCGAGCGCAACGAGCTGTGGCGCACCTTCATCGGCATGGGGTACTACAACACCTTCACGCCGGCGGTGATCCAGCGCAGCGTGATCGAGAACCCCGGCTGGTACACGGCGTATACGCCGTACCAGGCGGAGATTGCGCAGGGGCGTCTCGAGGCGCTGCTCAACTTCCAACAGCTGGTCATCGACCTCACCGGGCTCGCGGTGGCGAACGCCTCGCTCCTTGACGAGGCGACCGCGGCGGCGGAGGCGATGGCGATGCTCCGCCGCTGCGCGAAGAGCAAGGCGGGCCGCTTCTTCGTCGACGCCGCCTGCCACCCGCAGGTGCTGGCAGTGATGCGTACGCGGGCCAAGTGGCTCGGCATCGAGCTCCTGGCCGGCGACCCGGAGCGCGATCTCGATCCGGCGGCGGTGTTCGGCGTCCATCTGCAATACCCGGACACGTTCGGCCGCGTCCGCGATTGGTCGGCGCTCGTGCGCACCGTGCACGACGCGCAGGGATTGGTGTCGATCGGCACCGATCTGCTCGCGCTGATGGTGCTGCGCTCGCCCGGTGCCCTCGGCGCGGATGTCGCGATCGGGTCGGCGCAGCGCTTCGGGGTACCGATGGGATTCGGCGGCCCGCACGCGGCGTTCATGGCCTGCCGCGACGAGTACAAGCGGGCACTGCCGGGCCGCATCATCGGCGTGACGGCCGATGCGGCGGGCAAGCCGGCGCTGCGCATGGCGCTGCAGACTCGCGAGCAACATATCCGGCGCGACAAGGCGACGAGCAACATCTGCACCGCCCAGGCGCTGCTCGCGAACGTCGCGGCCTTCTACGCGGTCTACCACGGGCCGCGCAATCTCGCGCGCATCGCATTGCGCGCGAACTTCATGGCGCGGCTGCTCGTGGCGTGCGTGGACGCCCGGGTGCGGCCGGAGTGCGAGGCGTTTTTCGACACGGTGGTGCTCCGCGTCTCGGCGACGGCGGAGGTGCGTGCGCGCGCGAGCGCGCAGCGCATCAACCTGCGCTACATCGACGACTCGCGTGTGGGGGTGAGCTTCGACGAGACCACCTCGCTCGCGGACGTCGCCGACGTGGCCGAGGCAATCCTCGGCGCTCGCCCGGCGGTCGAGCGGCTCGCCCGCACCGTGACGGTCGAGCCGGTGTCCATTCCGGAGGCGCTGCGCCGCACCGATGCCGTATTGACGCACCCGGTGTTCAACCGCTACCACTCCGAGACCGAAATGATGCGGTACCTGAAGCGGCTCGAGAACCGCGATCTGTCGCTAGTGCACGCAATGATTCCGCTCGGCTCCTGCACCATGAAGCTCAACGCCGCCTCGGAGCTCGCCCCGATCTCATGGCCGGCGTTCGCCGCGCTGCATCCGTTCGCGCCGGCGGAGCAGGCGCGCGGCTACCTGCGGATGATGGGCGAGCTCGAGGCGATGCTCGCCGCGATCACCGGCTTCGCCCGGGTGTCGCTGCAGCCCAACTCGGGCGCGCAGGGCGAGTACGCCGGGTTGCTCGCGATCCGCAACTACCTCGCCGCGATCGGGGAGGGCGCGCGCGACGTGTGCTTGATTCCGGCCTCGGCGCACGGCACCAATCCCGCCTCGGCGCAGATGATCGGCATGCAGATCGTGGTGGTCGCCTGCGATGAGCGCGGCAACGTCGACCTGGCGGACCTCGAGCGCAAGGCCGCGGCGCATCGCGCCCGGCTCGGCGCGTTGATGATCACCTATCCCTCGACCCACGGCGTCTTCGAGGAGGGCATCGTGCGCGTGTGCGAGGTCGTGCATGCCGCCGGCGGCCAAGTCTATATGGACGGCGCGAACCTGAACGCGCTCGCCGGCCTCGCGCAGCCGGCGGCGATCGGCGCCGACGTGTGCCACATCAACTTGCACAAGACCTTCTGCATCCCGCACGGCGGGGGCGGACCGGGCATGGGGCCGATCGCGGTGGCTGCGCATTTGGCCCCGTTCCTGCCGTCGCATCCGTGCGCTGGCGACCCCGCCGCCGCGGACAACGGCACGGTGTCGGCGGCGCCGTTCGGCAGCGCGTCGATCCTGCCCATCTCGTGGATGTATATCCGGATGATGGGCGCGCAGGGGGTGCGGCAGGCGACCGAGGTGGCGATTCTGCACGCGAACTACATTGCGGCGCGGCTGAACCCGTACTTTCCGATCCTGTATGCCGGCGAGTCGGGGCGCGTCGCTCACGAATGCATCCTCGACTTGCGCTCGCTCAAGCAGACCTACGGGGTAAGCGTCGAGGACGTGGCGAAGCGACTCATGGACTACGGCTTCCATGCGCCGACGATGGCCTTCCCGGTCGCGGACACGCTGATGGTGGAGCCCACCGAAAGCGAGTCGAAGGAAGAGCTCGATCGCTTCTGCGAGGCGATGATCGCGATCCACGGCGAGCTGCGGCGAATCGGCGCCGGCGCGTGGGACCGCTCGGACAATCCGCTGAAGAATGCGCCGCATACCGCGCTGGAGCTCGCCGGCGAATGGCGGCATCGCTACAGCCGCGAGGAAGCCGCGTTTCCTGCGCCGTGGCTGCGGGGCGCCAAGTTTTGGCCGCCGGTGGGGCGCATCGACAATGTGGCCGGCGACCGGCACCTCGTCTGCACCTGCCCGCCGCTCGACGCCTACGCATGACGGCGCTGCGGCGAACGCCGCTGCACGATCTCCACGCCGAGCTCGGCGCGCGGTTCTGCCCGTTCGCGGGCTACGAGATGCCGTTGCAGTACCGCGACGGTCTGCGCGCCGAGCACCTGCACACGCGCTCGCAGAGCGGCCTGTTCGACGTCTCGCACATGGGCCAGGTCCGGGTGCGCGGCGCCGGCCTGCACGCCGCCCTGGAGCGGGCATTGCCGGTCGACTTCGCCTCGTGGAAGGACGGCGCGCAGCGCTATTCGTTGCTATTGAACGAGCGCGGGGGCATCGAGGACGATTTGATGCTGACCCGGCTCGGCGACGAGGTGCGGATCGTCGTGAATGCGGCCTGCCGAGAAAAAGACCTCGCGCTGCTACGCGAGCGCTGCCCAGAGGTGTCGTTCGAGCTATTGGATCACGCGCTCATCGCGCTGCAGGGTCCAGCAGCGGAACAGGCGCTCGCCACACTCGAAGGTGCGGTCGCGCGGCTCGCGTTCATGCAGGCCGCGAGTCTGCGGCTGGAGGGTGCGGACTGCCTGGTGTCGCGCTCCGGCTACACCGGCGAGGACGGTTTCGAGATCGCGGTGCCGCGCGCGGCGGCGGAGCGGCTCGCGCGCCGGCTGCTGGCGCAGCCGGGCGTGAGGCCAGCGGGCCTCGGCGCGCGGGACACGCTGCGGCTCGAGGCGGGGCTGCATCTCTACGGTCAAGACATGGATGCCGGCACGACGGCGCTGGAAGCGGGCCTCCGTTGGGCGATCGCGCGTTCGCGTCGCGCCGGCGGCGCAAGGCAGGGCGGCTTCCCCGGCGCCGAGGCGCTGTTGCGCCAGGAAGTGGCTGGCGTGCCGCGACGGCTGGCCGGGCTGACCGGCGAGGAGGCGGTCCCGATCCGTCACGGCGCGTCGCTCGTCGACGCGGCGGGCGGCGAGGCGGGCGTGGTGACGAGCGGCACCATCTCGCCGTCGACGCAGCATGCCATCGCCCTCGGCTACGTGGGGTCGCGTCACGGGATCGACGCCGCGCTGTTCGCAGTGGTGCGCGGAACCCGGCGGCCGGTGCGCATGGCGCCA
>Ga0187846_10000861_pt1 | contig 17421 bp, 13 predicted proteins | sample TC_taG_FD_161473 | JGI IMG/M metagenome (GOLD analysis project Ga0187846, IMG submission 161473) | Biofilm microbial communities from the roof of an iron ore cave, State of Minas Gerais, Brazil - TC_06 Biofilm (v2) | ecosystem: Environmental > Terrestrial > Deep subsurface > Cave > Wall biofilm...
CATCCTCCAGCGCGGCGTTACCCTTTCGTCCGGAAAAATGCTTGAAGCCGCCGACATTCACCTGGACACGCCCAAGCCCCGCGCCGGCGAGGGCCCCGCTCCAGCGCTTCCCCCCGGAGTGACGCTCGATCAATGGGAGGACGAAATCATCCGCGAAGCGCTGCGCCAGGCCAACGGCAACAAAAGCCAGGCCGCTCGCGCCCTGGGCCTCTCGCGCAACGCCCTGCGCTATCGCCTCTCGAAAATCGGCGTGCCGGACGCGCCGGAAAAGGAAGCTTGACCTCGCCCGGCCCCGTTGTCCACTGGCGCCATCCCTTGCAATCCCTGTCTAGCTGTGCCAGCGTGCTAGGCAAGGAGATTCGCGTGGGAACGAACCAAGCCAACCCTCCCAATCGCAGCGCTCCCCGGCGCAGTTCCTTTCCCTTCGCACGCCCGGCGCAGCTTCGAATCGCAAAGCGGCGGTGTCTGCAGGCGTATTCTCCTGGCTGTGTCGCACTCCCAGCAACCCGGCCATCTCCAGCACATTTTCTAACCGCGAACCGCAGGATTAGAAATGCCCCTAAATCGTTCAGAATCAATGCCGCTTTCGTTTCTAATCGCGAACTTTCTAGCACCTTTCTTGCCCCGGGTTTCGACTCCCGCTTGCCGCCAGCGGCCGAGGCACCCCCTCGCCCGCCGGCGGCAACCGCGATAGAATGGCCTGACACGTCGCCGCAACACGGCCGGAAAGAACATCATCATGACCATCGAAACCCCAGAACTTAGGAGAATGAGCCGCACGCTCGGCGAGACCGATCCGGAAATTGCCGCGATACTCCGCGAAGAAGTGCGGCGCCAGGCCACGGGCATCGAGCTGATCCCCTCGGAGAATTTCGTGTCCGAGGCGGTGCTTGAAGCCATGGGCTCGGTGTTGACGAACAAGTACGCCGAGGGCTACGGCACCAAGCGCTATTACGGAGGATGCGAGTTCGTCAATCAAGCCGAGCAACTGGCCATCGACCGCGCTAAGGCGCTGTTTGGCGCCGAGCACGTGAACGCGCAGCCACATTCGGGCACGCAGGCGAACATCGCCGTGTACATGGCGGCCCTGCAGGCGGGCGACACGGTGCTGGGGATGAATCTCGCGCACGGCGGCCACCTGACTCACGGGCATCCTCTCAATTTTTCCGGCAAGACCTACAAGTTCATTGCCTACGGTGTGACCAAAGAAACGGAGACGATCGACTACGACGACCTTGACCGACTGGCGCGCCAGCACAGGCCCAAAATGGTGGTGGTCGGCGCAAGCGCCTATTCGCGCACCATCGATTTCGCGCGCATGGCCGAAATCTCTCGCGCCATAGGAGCGAAGCTGTTCGTGGACATGGCGCACATCGCCGGCCTGGTGGCGGCCGGCGTCCATCCCAGCCCCGTGCCGCATGCCGACTATGTGACCACCACCACGCACAAGACGCTGCGCGGGCCGCGCGGCGGATTGATTCTCTGCCGCGCCCAATACGCCGCGGAACTCGACCGCGTGCTCTTCCCCGGCATCCAGGGCGGGCCGTTGATGCACACGATAGCGGGCAAGGCCGTGTGCCTTAAAGAAGCGGCGGAGCCGGAGTTCCGCGAGTATCAGAAGCAAGTGGCCGCGAACGCCAGGGCCTTGGCCGCAGGCGTGATCCACCGCGGACTCCGCGTCGTCAGCGGCGGCACGGACAATCATTTGTTCCTGATCGACGTGAACGCCCGCGGCCTCACCGGCAGCGCTGCGCAGCCGGCTTTCGACCGCGCCGGCATCACCATCAACAAAAACGCGATTCCGTTTGACCCGCTGCCGCCGATGAAAGCAGGCGGGATTCGCGTCGGCACGCCCGCGGTGACCACGCGCGGCATGCGCGAACCGGAGATGGAGAAAATTGCGGGCTGGATCGCGGAAGTGCTCGAGCGCTTGGGCGATGGCGCCACTGAGCAGCGCGTGCGCGGCGAAGTATCCGCGCTCGCCGCGAAGTTCCCTCTGTATGCGCGCCGGCTGGCGGCGGCGGAAGCGGCAGCGAGTGTGAGGGCGTAGGGTAAAAGCGAGGACTATGCCGAGCACGGTTCCATCGGGCATTTCGGGCGCGCATGCAACGGTTGAGGCTCAGAGTGCCGGCGAGCGCTGGGAAATTGAAAAAGAAGAAGCGCGGCTGATTCAGAGGTCGCTGCTGCCGGAGCGGTCGCTGAGGGGCGAGACGTTCGAGGTGTCGTATCGCTTTTCACCGTATGCGGAAGTAGGAGGCGATTTCGCGGATTTCTTCCTCCTGCCCGACGGGCGAGTGGGGCTGTATCTGGGCGACATCGTGGGGAAGGGGCTGCCGGCAGCGCTGTATGCGGCGCTGGTGATGGGCGCGTACCGGGGAATTCACAAGACGGACATGCAATCAGCGGCTGTGCTAACGCTGCTGAACAAGCGGATGCTGGTGCGGCCAGTGGCGAACCGCTACTGCGCGACGCTGTACGCGACGTTCGAGCCGGCGTCGCGGACGATTGCGTTTTCCAATGCGGGGCTGCCATACCCGCTGCTGACTTCGCGGGGCGAGTGCCGCATGTTGGGAAAGGGGGGCATACCCTCGGGGATGTTCGGCGGAGTTTCCTACGACCAGTATTCGTTCGAGCTGGCGCCGGGAGACTCGCTGCTGTTCGCGACGGACGGAGTACATGAGCTGCGCAATTCGCGAAACGAATTTCTGAGCGCGGAGAAGCTGGGGGAGTTATGGCGGGAGTGCGGCGGGAAGACGGCGGAGGAATCGCTGGAGGGGCTGTTCTTGGGGCTGCGGGAATTCGCCGATGGCGCGGGGCAGGATGACGATATTACGGCGGTAGTGCTGAAGGTGAGGTGAGGCCGCCTGTCGTTTTCGCCCGGGGCGGCTCTTACGCTGCGTTCCTTCGGCTATCCTCGTCGGATAGCCTCAGGATGACAAAGGTTTAGGCGGCGACGATTTCGATGGTGAGTTCGGTGGCGTGGCCGTCGCGGATCGAGAACGCACGAACGGGCTGGGGCTCTTCGGCGCGGGGTGACAGCACGAAGTACGCAACATCGGGATAAAACGCCAGCTCGAGATCACGCGGCGACGGCTCCGTCTTTCCGTTGGGATGCGAGTGGTAAATCCCAAGGAACTCCAGCCGCGCGGCGCGCATCCTGCGCATCAGGACGAACAACTCTCGGGTCGCAATTTCGTAGGAAGTCGCGGGGTTGCTGGCCGCGTTGGCCGCCGGTAAGGCGTGCGTGATGGCGCCCTCGCGCCCGGCCAGCAACCCGCAGCACTCGTGCGCAGGGTCGCGCCTGGCGTGCTCCACCAATGAATCTTGAACCTGTTTGCTAATCCGAAGCTGCGCCACGCGCGCGAGTCTATCACTCCAGAACGGACGTGCTTGTCTTGAGCTTCCTCAAAAGGCGGTCGCGGCCACGCTCGCTGCCGGGAACCGTCCGTTCCCCCGCTCAGGCTTTCTGAGCTTGCCGGCGGAGGAATGTGGGCACGTCGAGGTCATCCGCTGGAACATCGTGGCCGACGTCGCTGATGTTGCGCGCCACCTGCTGCACCACGTTGACTCGACCCGGAACCAGGTTGGCAGCCTGCTCGCGGCCGGATTTCCATGTTTTCGGCAGGTACGACGGCCGCGTGTGCGTCTTGCGGCCGACGACTTCGCGAAAGCCCGCGGCAATCACGGTGATCTTCACGGATTCTTTCATCGAATCTTCCTGAACGGCGCCGAAAATGATGTTCGCGTTTTCGTGCGCAGCCTTCTGGATGATGGAGGAGGCTTCGTGGACCTCCTGCAAGCTCAAGCTCGACGACCCGGTGATGTTGATCAGGATTCCCTGCGCGCCCTGGATGCAGTTGTCTTCGAGCAGCGGGCTGTTGATGGCGCGGTTGGCCGCGTCGATGGCGCGGTTCGATCCCGTGGCCACGGCGGTTCCCATCACGGCGTAGCCCTGGCCCGACATGATCGTTTTGACGTCGGCGAAGTCGCGGTTAATGATGCCGGGAATGGTGATGATGTCGGAAATGCCCTGGACGGCTTGGCGCAGAATGTCGTCGGCAATGCGGAAAGCTTCGAAGAAGCTGGTGCCGTGTTCGACGCACTCCATCAGGCGCTCGTTGGGGATGACGATGACCGTGTCCACGCAACCGACCAGCTCGGCCAGCGACTGCTCGGCCTGCTGCATGCGGCGCTTGCCCTCGAAGGCGAAGGGCTTGGTGATGACGGAGACGGTAAGCGCGCCGAGTTCGCTGGCGAGGTTGGCGACTACGGGCGCGGCGCCACTGCCCGTGCCTCCGCCGAGACCCGCAGTGACAAACACCATGTCGGCGCCGTCGAGCGCTTCGAGAATTTTTTCCGTGTCCTCGAGCGCGGCTTTTCGGCCGATCTCGGGATTTGCTCCGGCGCCAAGGCCTTTTGTGAGCTTCGCGCCTAGCTGCAGCTTCACGGGCGCCTGCGACAGCTTGAGCGCCTGCAGGTCCGTGTTGGCGGCGATGAATTCGACTCCCTCGACTTTGGCGCGGATCATGCGGTTGACGGCGTTCGACCCGCCGCCACCCACTCCGATGACTTTGATCTTTGCGCCGTTCTGCACTTCTTCCGCGAATGCCACGCGCAGTACGTTTTCTTTCGGCGTCATGCTTCCTCCCCCAGAGAACAATTCAAGTTCCAATTGCCAAAAACCACAGATCCAAACACCCGAGCTACATCAACCGCCCGGGCCAGATGCGATCAGGCGCCCGCAAACATGCTTTTCAGCTTGCCCACCCAGCCCGTGGGACGCGCTCCCGCGAGGCGCCGCGTGCGCGCCCCGTAGAGAACCAGGCCCACGGCGGTTGCGTACTCGGGCTGGGAAACCTCCTCGCTCATTTCCGACAGGCCCCGCGGCGCAGCCACGCGCACCGGCAGGTTGAAAATCCGCTCGGCCAGTTCGACCAAGCCGCGAAGTCGCGCGCCTCCGCCCGTCAGAATGATTCCGGCCGGGATTTGCGCGTCGAGGCCGGCGCGCCGCAGTTCATCGCGAACCAGCGCCAGAAACTCCTGCGCGCGCGGCTCGACGATGTCGGCCACCATGCGAGTGAACACGGTTCGCGGGGGACGATCGCCTACACTGGCGATTTCGATCGGCGAATCCTGCACCAGCAATTCGCGCCAGACGCAGGCGCAATCGCGCTTCAGGCGTTCGGCCTCGGGAATGGGCGTGCGCAGGCCGACGGCAAGGTCGTTGGTGAAATGGTCTCCGCCGACGGGAACGGCGGCGGTGTGGCGCACGACACTGCCGGTGTAAACGAGCATCTCGGTGGTGCCGCCACCGATATCGAGAAGGCACGCGCCCAGCTCACGCTCGTCTTGCGTAACACAGGCCTCGGCGGAAGCGAGCGGTTCGAGGACCGTGTCGTCCACGCGCACTCCGGCGCGGTTCACCGCGGTGACGATATTCTGCGTGGAGGAGCCCGAGGCGGTGACGATGTGAACGTTGGCTTCCAGCCGCTGGCCGACCATTCCGATGGCGTCGCGGATGTTGTCCTGCCCGTCGAGGAATAATTCCTGCGGCAGAACGTGAAGCACCTCTCGATCCTCCGGGAGCGTGACTCCACGGGCAGCTTCGATGGCGCGACGAACGTCGTCGCGCTGAACGTCGCGCGGCCTTGCGCCCAGCGTGACGCCGCCGCGGCTGTTGACGCCGCGTACGTGCGAGCCGGCCACGCCGATGATCGCTGCTTCTACGGGCAGGCCGACGATGCCCTCGGCCTCTTCCACCGCGCGGCGAATCGAGCTGACCGCGAGATCGAGATTCACGATCTGGCCCTTGCGCCAGCCCTTGGATTCCGCCGCGCCGAGGGCCGCAAATTTCAGCGCGCCGTCGTCTCCTTCTTCACCTACAAGGGCGCACGTCTTCGCGCTGCCGATATCAAGCGCCACGATGTGCCGATCTTTTTTTCCCAATCCGCCGCTCCGTGTGGCCCGCCGAAAACCCGGGCCTCATGTCCACGCTGAGATCCTTCGTCCGCCGCGGCGGACCTAGGATGACAACGTTCGCCTTGCTTCTCCCACAATGCCGGGTTGAAGTCCCCGGCGTTGCATCAAAACCCCAGAGCCTCCTGCGCGCCTCAGGCAAGCAGGCGCCACGTCAGATTCTATCGGGCGTGCTGCGCCGCCTTGCCGCCGGGCTTCTGTGCGACCGGAAGCGCTTGTTTCCGCGCAAGCTGCTGCGCGACGACCGTCGTATCCTGGTTCACGATGGCTTCACGGCTGAACCGCAGATCGACCGACTCGACGCGGCCCACGGTGGCGCGCCATTGCGCGATATTCTCGACCAGCGCGCGGTACTTGCCTTCGAAATCGGTGTCGCCGAAATGGACGAGCAAAGGCGCCACGTCAGCCGCCGCAGCACCTGCGCCCGGAAGCCCGCTGATGGCGGCGCGAAGATCGTTCACCTCGGCGAGGTCCACTTCGCTGAGTCGATCGGCAGCGCCACGGCGAGCCGATTCGATCTGCCGGGTAAAGTTCGTGTAGAGCTGCATCCGGCGCTGGCGGTCTTCGGACGCCATATGGCCGGACACGCCGGTCACTACCGGAAAATGGAAACTTGCCTTGAGCGGCCGCTCGAGAATCACGCCGTGCCCATCCACTAGAGAGAGTTCGCTACCCTGCCGAAGAAATGCCACCGGGGTGCGCTCGACGATCTCGACGTGCAGACGGTTCGGCAACGCGCGGCGCACGGTAGCCTGCTCGACCCACGGAAGGGTTTCGAGTTGGCGGCGCCGCGCATCGAGCGGGATGCGCAGGACGCTGTGGCCGCGATCGGCAGTGAAAACCTCCAGGATCTTGGCGGGGGACACGTAGCGCAATTGCGCGCCATCCCTTCCCCTGACAGCGACTTGATCGGGATGAATGAGGGCCATCTCTGGCGAAGAGTACAGGAAGCGGGCGCACGCGTATGTGGTCCAGGCACAGGAGAGGCCAAAAACAATCCATCCCGCGGCGCGAAGATAGGTCATCCAAGCTCTGCGGCCGAACTTGCGGCGCTTGATCTCCAGCGGCTTCTGCCGGCGAAGATAGCGCGGCTCGTCTTCCGCCAGAACCTCCTGGGGATAAGCCTCCGCTTCCATGGCTCTCAGTTTTTCCAGACGATCACCTCGTTCTCGAGGATGATTCCGTAAGCCGTGCGTACGCGCTCGCGGACCTGGTCAATCAGGCGCAGCATGTCCACGGACGTGGCGCTGTCGGCGTTCACGAAAAAGTTCGCGTGGCGGTCGCTCACCACGGCCCCGCCCACGCGGTGCCCCTTCAGGCCGAGCTCGTCGATCATGCGCCCCGCCGAGCCGCCGGCAGGGTTCTTGAAGATGCAGCCCGCGCTCTTCTGATTGAGCGGCTGGCTCGAGCGGCGCTTTTCGTTGCAGACTTTAATCCCGGCAAGGATTTCCTTGTAAGGCTTCGGCGGCAATTCGAGCTTGACGCGGAGCATAATGTCGTCCGGCGCGAAAGAAGTGTGCCGATAGTCGAAGCGGATGTCGTTGCCTCGCACGGTCTCGATCCTTCGCGTCGCTGCGCGGTAGAGCTCGACTTCGCGGACGTAGGAACCGATCTGCGTGCCGTAGGCTCCGGCATTCATGCGCAGCGCGCCGCCCACGCTTCCAGGAACGCCGATCAACCCCTCCATGCCGCCCAGATTGTTTTTCGCACAGAAGGTGACCATGCCGCCCAGGTCGGCGGAGGCGTCCACGTGGGCGATGTTGCCTTCGACCCGAAAGCCGGGATGCGCCGGCGGAAGGTGCAGCATGACCCAGGGAAGGTCGCCATCGGCGATCAGGACGTTCGTGCCGCCGCCCAGGAACTTGTGCGGGATGGCGGCATCGGCCAGGAGGCGCAGGACGTCTGGAATTGTGTCGTAGTTGTGAAGCTGCAGTTCGTCGGTGGCGCCACCGATCCCGAGGGATGTTTTCTCGGTGAGCGCGACGGCGGGACGCAGCTCGACACCCAGGTCCTTGAGCCCCGCGGCGATGGTATGGCTAACCCGCATCGTCTCGTTCACCCGCCTCAAAAATGCGCGACCGCGTTCTCGAACGGGGCGCAGCAAGCAGCGCCCCTGCCCACACCAGACTCAGACCTGAGCTACATTCACGCGCGCCTATCCCGCATGGTGCGAACTCACTTGCGTGCCCAGGAGCATGGCCAGCTGGTCCAGCACGCGCCCGATGCTGCCTGCGCCGATGGCGAGCACAGCGTCGCCGGGGCGCGCCTCGCGCAACATGTATTCCACGCCGGCCTGCATCGTGCTGGTGAACACGACATTCTTGTGACCCGCGGCGCTGACGGCTTGGGCCAGCCGCTCGCCGGTGATGCCTTCGATGGGCGCTTCCCCGGCGGCGTAGATTTCCGTCATGACGAGGATGTCGGCTTCGTTGAAGGAGCGGCAAAAATCCTCCCACAGGAATTGCGTGCGCGTGTAGCGGTGCGGCTGAAAGAGCGCCAGCAAACGCTTATGGCCGCAACCGCGCGCCGCTTCGAGCGTGGCGCGAATCTCGGCGGGATGGTGGCCGTAGTCGTCAATCAATGTGACGCCGGCGTACGTACCCTTGATTTCGAAGCGGCGGGCGACGCCTGAAAAGTTTGCGAGCCCCGAGCGAATCAGGTCGGCGGGAACACTCAGCGAGAGGCCGACGGCCGCTGCGGCTGTTGCATTGCGCACATTATGAATTCCCGGCGGCGAGGCCAGGCGGAACAGTCCGAGGTCTTCACCGCGATAGGTGAGACGAAACTCGCTGGCCAGGCCTTTCAGCTGCACGTCGCTGATCACGACGTCGGCTTGGCTGGATGCGCCATAGGTGATCACTGGGCGCTTTACGCCGGGCAGGATGGCCTGAACGTTGGGCTCGTCGAGGCAGAGAATCACCGAGCCGTAAAACGGAACGCGGTTGGCAAACTGCAGGAACACTTCTTGAATCTCTTCGAGCGAGCGGTAGTGGTCGAGGTGCTCGCGATCAATCGTGGTGACGACGGCCACCACCGGAGCGAGCAGCAGGAAGGAGCGGTCGCTTTCGTCCGCTTCGACCACCATGTATTCGCCCTGGCCCACCCGCGCGTTCGAGCCGGCGTGATTGACGCGGCCGCCGACCACGAACGTGGGATCGAGATTCGCAGCGGCGAGGATCGACGCCACCATGGAAGTGGTGGTGGTCTTGCCGTGGGCTCCCGCGACCGCGATGCCGTATTTCAAGCGCATCAATTCGGCGAGCATCTCGGCGCGCGGAATCACCGGAATTTTCAGGCGATGCGCTTCCAGGACTTCGACATTGTCGGGACGCACGGCGGAGGAAATAACGACCACGTGCGCGCCGTGAACGTTCTCGGCGCCGTGGCCTTCGTGAATCGCCGCGCCGTGGTGGCGGAGGCGCTCGGTGATCGCCGAAATCTTGAGGTCGGAGCCGGAAACCGCGTAGCCGCTGGATAGGAGAACTTCGGCGATGCCGCTCATGCCGCTGCCGCCGATGCCGACCAGGTGCACGCGCTGGAAGTTGCGAAAGGAAAGATTCATGCGCGCGACACCTCCTCGAGCAAGTCCACGATGTCCTCGGCGGCGCGCGGCCGGGCGAGCGAACGGGCGCGGCTGTCCATTTCCGAGATCCTCAGGGGCTGGTCCAAGAGGGAAAAAACTTCGTGCGCCAGCCGCTCGGGCGTCAGTTCCGGCTGGGGAAGCAAACGGCCCGCGCCGGCGCGTTGCATGGCCTCTGCATTGCGGGTCTGATGCGCGTCGGTGGCGGCGCCGAAGGGGATGAAGATGGCGGCGCGTCCAGCGGCAGAAACTTCCGCGACGGTGATCGCGCCCGAGCGGCAGACGATCAAGTCCGCCTGGGCAAACCGCTCCGCCATATTCTCGATGAAGGGCAAAACCTCCGCTTTGAGTTCGCGGCGAGCATAGGCCACGCGAACCGCATTATAGTCGCGTTCGCCGGTCTGGTGCACGATGAAAAGCCGGTTTTTTCGCGCCGCCAGACGGTCCAACGCATCCACGACGGCGCGATTGATGGGCGCAGCGCCCCGGCTGCCGCCGGTGATGAGCAGCGTAAAGGGGGCACGATGTTCCTTGCGGGCAACCTCGAAGAATTCGCGACGCACGGGGCAGCCTGTGACGACAGCTTTGCGCCCCAGGCGCGCGGCCGTTGCCGCGCTGGCCACAGCCACACGGGTCGCCAGGTCCGCGAGCACGCGATTGGTGAAGCCCGGCTCGACATTGGGCTCGAAGATGACGCTGGGAACTGATTCGAGAGTCGAGAGCAACATCATGGGACCGGACGCGTAGCCGCCTACACCAAGTGCAGCGTTGAAGGAATGGCGCCGCAAGATGCGGGCTGAATCCCAAAGACCCATAGGCAGCATGGCCAAATTGCGAACCAGTCTCGCGCCGCCGATGCCTTTCAGGCCCGCGACGCGAATGGTCTCCAGAGGCAAGCCCTCCTGTGGCACGAGTCTGGCTTCCAATCCGTCCTCGGTTCCCACGATCACAACTTTTCTCGATCCTGCGGTGTCGCGCGTTCCGCGATGCAGCCATTCGCGCGCCACGGCCATGGCCGGAAAAACGTGCCCGCCTGTGCCTCCGCCGGCAATCAGCAAACTCTTTGCGGCAGCGTCCACTTCGAACGTCACGCCTCATCGGCGTGCTGACTGATGTTCAGGAGCACGCCGGTAGCCAAGAGCATTGCCAGCAAGCTGGAGCCGCCATAGCTGATGAATGGCAGCGGAATCCCTTTTGTCGGCAGCAGGCCGAGCACCACGCTCAGGTTGACCAGAGCCTGGCCCACCACCATGGTCGTGACGCCGATGGCCAGCAGTCGGCCGAAGCGGTCGGGGGCCTTGGAGGCAGCGACAAAACCGCGCCATCCATACGCGGCGAAGAGCGCGACGACGACTGCGGCGCCGATGAAGCCCAGTTCTTCGGCAATCACAGCAAAAATGAAGTCGGTGTGCGCCTCGGGCAAAAAGAAGAGCTTTTGGCGGCTTTCCATCAACCCGACGCCGGAAAAGCCGCCCGAGCCAACGGCGATCAGCGATTGCAGCAACTGGAAGCCGTGGCCCTGCGGGTCAGAACCCGGCGAGAGAAAAGACTGCAGGCGCTGGTAGCGGTAGGGCACCCGGACAATCAGGAGATAGATCGCCGGCACCGCGGCGAGCACCGTCCCGGCCAGGTATCGCAGCGAGAGGCCCGAGACAAACAGCATCACCGCCGCAATCAGAGAGATCATGCACGCGGTCCCCATATCGGGTTCGACAACCACGAGCAGCGCGATGAGGATCACGGCGCCCAGTGCAGGGGCCAGGGTATGGACCGTGTCGTTGATGCCGAAGCCGCGTGGTGCGCAGCGTATTTCGAGGAGCCAAGCAAGATAGAAAATCACTACAACCTTCGCCAGCTCCGACGGCTGCAGGCTCAGCGGCCCGAGGCGAATCCAGCGATGCGTGGCGTGCGAGCGATCGAGAAACAACACGGCCACGAGGAGCACGAAGGTCACAGCAAGCCCCGTGAAAATCACGCGCGGCTGGCGCAGCTTGCGGTAGTCCGTTTTCATCAGCCAGAACATTCCGCCGATTCCCAGCGCTGCATAGAGAAGCTGCCGGACGAGGAAGATGTATCCGTTGCCGAACTGCTCGCGGGCGGTCATCGCCGAAGCGCTGAATACCATCACCCCGCCAATGAAGCAGAGCGCCAGGGTTACGACGAAGAGTTGCCGATCCGGTTGCAGGGTGCGCGGAATCGCGGGTCTCCTTTCAGGCCTTTGGCGCCGAAACGCCCGCTGCAGACGGGCTCCCGAGCTTGGCGACCAGCTCTTTGAAAACGCGGCCACGATGCTCGTAGTTCTCGAACTGGTCGAAACTTGCGCAGGCCGGCGCCAATAGCACCACGTCGCCCGGCCGCGCGCGCTCACAGGCAATCTCCAAGGCGCGGTCGAGCGTGCCCGCACGCTCGATCGGCACGGCCTCTCCGAGTTGCGACGCTATCTTTTCAGCGGCAGCCCCGATCACAAGAGTCAACCGCGCGCGCTGGCGCAGCGGTTCGCGAAGGGCAGCGTAATCGCAGCCCTTGTCCTTGCCGCCCAGAATAACCACCAGACGGCCGGGAAAGGCCTCGATGGCCTTGAGCGCAGCATCCACGTTGGTGGCTTTCGAATCGTTGTAAAACGCCACGCCGGCGATTTCAGCGACAAACTCGAGCCGGTGCTCAACGCCCGTAAACGTCTTCACGGCGTTCGCGATGGCTTCGGGGGTGGCTCCCGCAAGATAGGCGGCCGCGCACGCCGCTAGGACATTCTCGATGTTGTGCTGTCCCTTCAAGGGAATGTCGTCGCGCCGAGCAAGCACGGTCTCGCCGCCATCCTGGCGAAAAACAACCTGGCCATCGTTCAGGAATGCGCCGGCAGCTACACGCTTCTGGCGGCTGAACCAATAGATGTGCGGCTTCGACGGCATCCGCTGCGTCACTTGGGGATCATCGGCGTTGAGCACAGCGGCGTCACGTTCGAGCTGGTTTGCGAACATGCGCATCTTGGCGCTGGCGTATTCTTCGAACGAAGCGTGCCGATCGAGATGGTCGGGCGTCAGGTTCAAGAGCACGCCGATTTCCGGCCGGAATTTTTCGACGGCCTCGAGCTGAAAGCTACTGATCTCGGCCACCGTCACGCTAGCGTCTGTCGAGGATTCGACAAGCATGAGCAGCGGCGTGCCGATGTTGCCGCCAACCAACGCAGGTATTCCGGAGGTCTTCAGAATGTGGGCGACCAGCGACGTAGTCGTGGTCTTCCCGTTCGAGCCGGTGATGGCGACGAGCTTGCCGCGCAGGAATCGCCGGGCGAGCTCGATCTCGCTCCATACCGGGATTCCGCGCGAACGGGCGAGCTCGAGCGGCGCAAGATTTGCCGGCACTCCGGGACTCACGATGATCAAGTCCTGCTCGAGAAACGTCTCCGATCTGTGTGTACCCAGGTCGAGCTTTATCCCCGCGGCCCGCAACTTCGCAGGCGCGTCGCCCAGCTCCGGCTCCGTCTTTGCATCGGTGGCTGTGACGATGGCCCCGTAGCCTGCGGCGAACAACGATGTCGCAATTCCCGTGCGGGCCAGTCCCACCGCCAGCACACGCTTTCCAGCCAGATCGAACCCGGGCCTCACCAGAGCATTACCTCAGTTTCAAAGTAGTCAGCGAAAAGAGCGCGAACACCAGCGCCACGATCCAGAACCGCACGATAATCTTTGATTCGCTCCAGCCCCCCAGCTCGAAATGGTGGTGGAGCGGCGCCATGCGAAAGACTCGCTTCCCCGTCAGTTTGAACGAACCAACCTGAAGAATCACCGACAGCGCCTCCAGCACAAACACGCCGCCGATCGAAAGCAGCAGGATTTCCTGCTTGAGGATTACGGCGACCACACCGATGGCGCCCCCGAGCGCGAGCGATCCCACGTCACCCATGAACATCTCAGCGGGGTGCGCGTTGTACCACAGGAACCCGAGCGACGCGCCTACCAGCGACCCGCAGAACACGGTGAGTTCGCCGACGGCGGGTACCTTCTGAATTTCGAGATACTCGGCGAATCGGGCGTGGCTGGACACGTAGGTGAGCACGGTAAGGGCGCCAGCGGACACGAGAACACAGCCGATCGCGAGCCCGTCAAGTCCGTCGGTAAGATTTACGGCATTCGAGCAGCCCACAATCACGAGCACAAGGAACAAAACAAATGGAACGTAGGCCAGCACCCAGACGTAGTTGTACCCAAGCAGCGAATTCAGGACCAGATTGGGATGCAAGCGCTTGAGGAACGGTACGCTCAACTGTGTCGAATACACGCCCTCAGCCTGCAGCCCGGCCAGCACCGCGCCGACCACCACGCAGGTGATCACCTGCAATCCGAACTTTACCTTGGGAGTCAATCCCAGATTGCGCCGGCGCACCACCTTGTTGTAGTCGTCGATAAACCCAATGGCGCCAAATGCCAGCGTCGCTCCCAGGGCCAGCAGGACGTAACGATTGCGGAGGTCGGCCCAGAACAGAGTGGGAATCACGATGGCCGCGACGATCAGCACTCCTCCCATGGTGGGCGTACCCGCCTTTTTATGGTGCGCCTTGGGGCCTTCCTCGCGAATGTACTGCTTCACCTGCATGGCGCGCAGGCGCTCGATCATCCAGGGTCCTAGCAGCAGGGAGAGCAGCAGCGCCGTCCAGCTGGCTACCGCCGTGCGGACCGTGATGTAGCGAAAGACGTTGAGCGGGCTGAAGTAGGGCCGCAGCACGAAGAAGAAGAGGTAGTAAAACATCTCAGCGCTTCCTCGGCTCGACGCGAGCTGCGTGTTCTGCGTCCGCAACGAGCGCGAATTTCTCCTGGAGCGCCGCGACAATCGACTCCATCTTCACTCCGCGCGACCCTTTCACCAGCAACAGGTCACCTGGTGAAACGAAAGTAGCGAGAAGCTTCGCCGCCTCCTCCGATGAATCGAAAAACTTCGCCCGCTCGCGCGGATGTCCGGCTTCGATGGCGCCCTCGACCAGCTCGCGAGCATCGCCATCCACTCCCACAATCCAATCGATGGCCTTTCTTTCGGCTGCCGACTTCCCCGCGGCGCGATGAAGCGCGGCGGATTCGCATCCGATCTCGCGCCAAGCTCCCGCGACAAGGATGCGCCGGCGATGGCCAGGGGTGGCGCAAAGAAGATCCACCATTCTTTCGAGCGCGAGGGGGTTGGAGTTGTAACAGTCGTTGATCACCACAAAACCATCCGCAAATCGCAAGATTTCGCCGCGCAACGAACTTGGCGCCAGCGCCGGCAGGACTTCCTCGGCCTCCGCCGCCCCGACGGCCCACTCGCTCGCGGCCCCTAGAGCCGCCAGCGCGTTCAGCACGTTGTGCTGGCCTACCAAGAGAAGCTCCAACCGCGCGCGCTCCGACGGGCTTTCAAAATCGAACACAGATCCATCGATTCCGCGACTCTCGATCTTCCGGGCTCTGAATTGCGCCGCCTTAGAAAAGCCGAAATAGCGTACGCGCCCTTGAAAGACGTCGGCGAAACGCGCCACGCGCGCATCGTCGGCATTCAGCACGGCCACCGGGTCCTTGCCGCCAAGCCCTTCAATCAATTCGCGCTTGGCCAGCGCGATCTCATCCACCGAGGAAAAGAACTCCAAATGTACGGGCGCGACATTCGTCACGACGCCGACATCCGGCCGCGCGATTTCCGCCAGCCGCGCCAGCTCGCCGGCGCGAGACATCCCCACCTCGACGACGGCAACGTCGTGCTCTTCGCCGAGCCGGAACAGCGTGAGCGGCAGGCCATACTCGTTGTTCAAGTTCCCTTCCGATTTCAAAACGCGGAGCCTCGAGGCCAATAGCGCCGCAAGAATCTCCTTGGTGGTCGTCTTCCCCGCCGATCCTGTGACCGCAGCCACACGCCGCCCCGGTCTTGCCTGACGCCACGCATCGCAATACTTCCGGGCCAAGCGCTGGAGCGCGCGCAGCGTGTCGTCCACAGCAAACAGGCGCGGGCGGATTTCGCCCGGGTACTCCCCGAAACGCTCGCGCGCCACCACCCCTGCGGCAGCGCCGCGAGCCAGAGCGTCGGCGACAAAAGCGTGTCCATCGTGACGCGGACCGCGTATGGCGAAGAACAGTTCCCCGGGCTGGACAGCACGAGAATCAATCGAGACGCCGGCCAGCCGGGCCAAGGGGTCGAGCCCCGCGGCCGGCGGGACACCCAAGGCTTCAGCCACTTGAACCACGGTCCACCGCATCGCGTCTCCAATGGACTCCGTTGCACTCTCAAGCGCCGGTTCCCGCGAGCGCTGATTGTTCAACCGCCGCTGCCGACCGATTTCGAGAATCCCTTGCGCCGCAAGATTGCGCGGGCCTTTTCGCGGTCGTCAAATTCGTAGGTGCGATCGCGAAGAATCTGGTAGTTCTCGTGGCCTTTCCCCGCGAGCAACACAATGTCGCCCGGCCGCGCTTCTTCGAGGGCGATCTCGAGAGCGGCGTCGCGGTCTTGCTCGATCCGGTAGTTCGCGTTCACTTTCTGCAATCCCACCACCACATCGTTGATGATGCGCAGCGGATCCTCGCTGCGCGGGTTGTCGCTGGTCAGCACCACCAGATCGCTCCCCGAGCCGGCCGCCTCGCCCATCAGCGGCCGCGTGGAGCGGTCGCGCTCGCCGCCGGCGCCAAAAAGCGTGATGATGCGCCCCGAGGGATGGAGCTCGCGCGCGGTCGTAACCAAGTTTCTCAGCGCGTCGTCGGCGTGGGCATAGTCCACGACGACCAGAAACGGCTGGCCTTCATCGATGACCTGAAACCTGCCCGGAACGAGCTGGAGATTGGCAATTCCCTCTTCGATCTTGCCGGCCGGGATCTCGAGGCCGAGTCCCGCGCCAATAGCCGCCAAGATGTTGTAGGCGTTGATGCGGCCTACCAGCCGCGAACGCACTTCGATTTTCCCCGCCGGCGTCTCTGCGGCGAATTCGAGTCCTCCGAAAGTGAGCGAGAACTTCCTGGCCGTGAGATCCGCGCCGCCCCGGAGGCCATAGGTCATGGTGCGGCGAGCCAGGCCTTGAAGGCGGGGGGAATAAGGATCGTCCGAGTTGATCACCGCAACGTCGGGCGCTCCGGCGCCTGTGCCTTCAAAAAGGCGGCGTTTCGCGGCGAAGTATTCTTCAAAGGTCTTGTGGAAATTCAGGTGGTCGCGCGTGAGGTTGGTGAACACGGCCACGGCGAAGTGGCAGCCCCAGGTGCGTTCAAACGCCAGGGCGTGTGAACTCACTTCCAGCACCGCGTGCGTTCCGCGCGCATCGCGCACCTCGGCGAACATCTGCTGCAGGTCAAGCGACTCGGGCGTGGTGTTGCCGGCTTTGCGCGGCCCTTTGGGCGTGCGGTAGCCTGTCGTGCCGATCAAGCCGGCGACGAAACCGGCCGCCTGCAAAATGGAGTCCACCAGAAAGGTCGTCGTTGTTTTTCCGTTCGTTCCTGTCACGCCAACAAGCTTCAAAGCGTCTGCCGGCCGGCCGTAGAAATTTGCCGCCGCGCGCGCCAGCGCCCGGCGTTCTTTCCCTTCCGGCAACTCGATCCAGCTGATTTCCGGCCTTGTCTGCGACGGACGAGGTCTGCTGGAGGCAATCGCAACGGCGCCGCGCGAGATGGCCTCGTCCACAAATTGGCCGCCGTCCACTTTGGAGCCCGGCAGCGCAAAGAAGAGCGCGCCGGAGGCCACTTTGCGGCTGTCACACGCCACCGCGCGAATATCGGGCTCTACGGGCCCGCTGATTCGCAATCCTTCGATGCCCTCGAGTACCTCCGGCAACTCCATTTCCGGCTCCGTTGGTATTCTGCTCCCTGCGCGCGAATTCCGGGTGTCGCCGGTTGCCAAAATGTAACTCAATTCCCGTCTCCTCTTCG
>Ga0187846_10000862_pt1 | contig 17415 bp, 18 predicted proteins | sample TC_taG_FD_161473 | JGI IMG/M metagenome (GOLD analysis project Ga0187846, IMG submission 161473) | Biofilm microbial communities from the roof of an iron ore cave, State of Minas Gerais, Brazil - TC_06 Biofilm (v2) | ecosystem: Environmental > Terrestrial > Deep subsurface > Cave > Wall biofilm...
CGGCCTACGCACCATGATGGGCAAGGCGAGCACCGGTTGAGCCGGCCCCGAAGGTACGCCCTGGGTGCGCCAAGGGTGATCGTAGAGCGATACAGGACCGTTCTCCGCTTGTAAGAGCATCAATAAGTGGCCGTCCGTGTCGTCCAATTGCGCAATATCGTCTGCATTCCAGCCGTTCGACTCTTCGCGCACATAGACGCCATCTTTACCGCGCCGGAAGAGTGCAGCGGATGCGAGCTCGAGCGCCCGAACCGGCTCCTTGATCAACGCCTGCGCGACGTTCTGCGGCGTTGTCGCAAAAGGCAATGCAGCTGCATTTCTCGCGAGCTGGACTTCCGCGCGATGACGTTGGCGGAAAAACGTCGCGTCGACCAGAGAGTCCACGCGCCGATGCAGACCATTGAACCAAAGGCCAAACGCCACGACCGCACCTACCTCTGCAATCGTTCCCAACCGAGCCAGCCGCAGATAATCACCGAAGAACCAGTCGATGACGGAAAAGACGGCCACGAGCAGCGTCGTGAGCACGCCGTAGACAAGCGTCCGGCTCACGACAAAGCTCACATCGATGACGCGATGCTTGATGACCGCATAGGCGACGGTCAACGGCACAATAACGCTGGATAGCTGCAACACGTGGTATAGCCAGATCGGCTCACCAGGCCAGTATACGCCGAAGAATAGGTTCACAAACTGTATGACCAAGTTGAGGCCGAATCCGACGACCACCCACCGTATGCGCTGCCGATCTTCGCCGCGCGCGCGGACATACGTGTCCACGAACAGATACAAGACGATGAGCGACCACAATGCCTGATACCCGACGAAGACGCGCGTCAAAATCTCTCCCGGTGGGCCGCCGATCCAACCCCACCAGTAGGTGAAGAAAAAGCCGAATATGACCAGCGCGCCGAAAAGCCATGGCATCGTTCGGAGCGCCGAAGCTCGCCATCCGCCGAGCGGCTCATTGAGGAAGCACAATGCAAAAACGAGTAAGCCGACGATTCCAGCGGCGTTGAGGATCGTTTGCAGGGGATAGTACACATATGGCCAGGGGAACGGAAAGAATAGATTTATGGCGTAGAACGTAAAGGGAGCATTGGCCAAGCAATAGAGGAAGAACCCCCAGGTCATAGGACTTGGGCGAAGCAACACAAGCGCGGCGCCGAGGAAAATATAGAGCATGGCGACGCCAAGAACCGCGATTCGGTAGGCTGTGTAGTAATGCTCTGTGACTTGCGGTATCGACGTGAGCGTGACGGTTCGCAGAACGCCGCCATGCATGAGCGCGAAGGTGATGCTTTGGCCGGACTCTAGCACGCCCGCCTGTGCGGCGTTCCACCGGAAGCGCGGCGGCGTCGCTTGCAGGTCGACGGTATCGCCGATCTGCATTCCGGCCTTCCCGGCAGGCGACCCGGCCTCAACATACGTCACCACATCGTTGCCGTCCAACGCGTAACCGAAAACGCCGATAGGAATCCAGACACGCCGGAAGTCCAATCCGCCGGCCACAAGGACAAGCAGCGACACCGCGACGACGACAAACGTCCGTAAACCGGCTCGGTTCGATGATCTATCGGCGGGCATATGCGATCCTACACTCTGCATAAGCTGCAATAGCGCCAGGCCGAAGAGAGGAGGGCGCTATCGCGGCGTTTGACACGGAGCAAGACTTCTCTTACTCGCCATCCTGTCACGCAGGCGGTCGTCGGTCCGAGCCCGGTCAGCGTCGCGAGCGGATTTCATATCCATTGTTACACTTCTCAGACTTGTCAAGGGAAACAAGGTGTCGGCAGGGTAGAATACCCGGTGTATAGGTGCCGAGCGAGGGCGGGGCCGGCCGAGGGCCACGCCCCCTAGCACCTGTCAGAAGAGACTCCCGAGTTCGTGAGGTAGCAGCACAAAGGTCTCATCCATGCCTCGCAAGGCGCTCGGCGATCGCACGCTCATCGCACAACAGCGCAAGCGGCAAGTCGTTGCCAAGAGCGTGCGGCATCCCCCCGCTCATCATCGTGGTTTCACCGAACACCGTTGACGCGATCAACGCGCCCGTCTGGGCGGCTCTTATCGGCGTGGCCGGCGTTGTGATCGGTGTCGTGCTGACGAACCTTTTCGTGCAAGCGCGCGACCGCAAGAAGGCAAACCTGCGGCGAGCGACGGCGAAAGCAGATCTGCTTGCGCGTCTCAAGACCCACTGCGCCGATCTTCGTCCGGTGTTGCTGCAAGGGGTGATCGACCCGGATGCGTGGCAAGCAGAACACGGCAAGATCGAAGCACGCGCCCAAGAGTCCGATGTCGTCGAGGCCCTCGGCGCAACGTACGATTCGTTCATGAAAGCGGTTCACGACGAGACAAAGGCAATTCTCAGCCAGCGTCAAGCAAATGCCCGAATACGGGCATTTCTTCGCGAGCACACCGACGAGGGGAAACCATTCCGCAAGCGCGAGATCGACGACCACTACGACTACACGACCGAAAACGTCGCTGACGTCGTGATCGCGTATGCGCCGTTCATCCGTGAACTCGGTGACGCCGAAACGGCCGGCAGCCTCCTCGATGTGGCCACTCAGATGCGAGAAGTAGCTCGGGCTCGGCACTCGCGGCCCCACACATTCTAAAGTCCTGTCGCGAGCAGGAGGTTCCCAAACCAGAACAGGACCTTACGGGTCGCGTCAAATCTCTGACCCTCGCAAGGAGACCTCTCATGTCCAATCGGAAGCGCGCAACGCGTCACGTCATCGCTGCCGCGACGGCAATGATACTCAGTCTTGTCGCCCCTATCGCGACTCTCGCCGACGAACCGGGTCCAGCCGCACCTGGAGTTCCGTCCATTACCGCAGTTGCGCCGGCACCAGCAAGCGTCGCTGCTTCGGGTCCGACTCAGGGCCCGCGACCGGGTGGCGCCCCCGGCGCCGAGCTCACGCCCGCACAACTGCAAGCGCTCGCCAAAGAAACGCAAAACCCGGTCGGAAATATCGCGGTGCTGCCCTTTCAGAACAACTTCAACTACTCAGCGGGACCGAATCTCCTGCCGCTCTACAACCTCAACATCCAGCCCGTCATTCCGGTCATGCTCAGTCCGAAGCTGAACCTCATCGAGCGATCGATCGTGCCGATCGTCAATCAGCCGTCGTCGCTGCCGCCGTCTGCCTGCCCGCCGCAGTTCGGCTCGTCCGCCGGATGCGGTTCGCAGCTTGGCATCGGCAGCATCCAACTGCAGAACTATTTCGCGCCGAAGACAAAACCGAACTCACTCATCTACGGCTACGGCCCGATCTTCCAGTTTCCCACGGTGACGAAGAATTTCGGATCCAATCAGGTCGGCGCTGGCGTAAACGCTGTGGGCCTGATCATGCCAGGACCATGGGTCATCGGCATGTTGACGACCCAGATGTGGAGAATCGCCGGCCCAAGCGCGCCGCCTGCTCAGACGCTCAACACGTTCCTAGCGCAGCCTTTCATCAACTACAATTTCGGCCGGGGTTGGGCGGTGAGCGAAGCTCCGGTGATCACGTCGAATTGGAACGCACCGGGCAACCAGAAATGGACCGTTCCCGTTGGTCTCGCGCTCGTCCAAACAAACAACTGGTTCAAGCTGCCGATGAGCTTTCAGGTCGGCTATTATGGAAACGTCGTGCGGCCGAACTTCGCCCCGTATGGCCTCTGGCGGTTTCAATGGTCGCTGATTTGGCCGGTCATGCGCGGCCGCGGCGCGAGGTGAGATGGCCAATTCGCACATTCGCGCGACGCAAACGGTCAAGCAGCCGCTGGCCTGTCCCGAAAGAGGATGAACCGAATTGTGCGAATAACCGCGCGTGACCGGGTGCGCCCGTTAGCACGCCGGCATGATGGAGGCCCTTGACGATGAGAACTTGGTCAAAGCTTCTTGCATTCACCATTGGCTTCGGCGTACTGTGCGCGGCGCAGGGCGTTACGAAGGAGACGCCGATAACGGTGACGCTCCAACAGCAGGCCCCCCTTTCGGAAGCTCAATGTCCGCAGACGATGAACTTCACAGCCACGGTCCATGCCGCAGCCGGTGCAAAAATCACCTACAGATTCGAGCGCAGCACCGGAAACGAGCCGAACGACGAGGCGACGCTCGCCACGGGCTCGATGCAATTCGCTGATTCTTGGACGCGGGGACGAAGCGGCACGATATATGTGCGGTTCCACGTCCTCACTCCTCAAGACGTCGTTTCAAACAAGGTGACGTTTACGGTCCATTGCCCCGGCGGTACTGGGTAACTGGTCACTCGGCCTTGATACGGTGACGGCGGCACGCTCTACGCGCCGCCGTTAACTTTCTCGCGAGAATCTCGCTCTTGCATTTGCTCGTCAGATTCTTGCTGATCGTCGTCGCAACTGCCGCGTATCTCGCCCTGGCAGTACTCGGCTCGGGCGGACTTGCAAACTTCTTCTCCCATCCGCCACTGGTCGCACTCGCCGCCGTGACGTTCGCGCCGCGGGCGTGTCGCTGTTCGCTGGCGGAAATCTGAGCCCGGGCCAGCGCGAAGATCGCGGTAATCGGTGGGTCATCGCGGCGTTTGGACTGCTCGGCTTATTGTTCGGATATCTTCCCGCATACGCTGACAGACTTGGGTTCTGGACGATTGACGGCGATGCGATCCGCTGGCTGGGCGTCGTCCTCTTCGCCGGCGGTGGCGCGTTGCGTCTTTGGCCGGTCTTCGTGCTCGGGAATCGGTTCAGCGGATTGGTGGCGATTCAGCCTGGGCACACGCTCGTCACGGGCGGCGTTTATGGCGTCATCCGCCACCCCAGTTATCTCGGGCTGCTGATCAATTCGCTCGGGTGGTCGCTGGCATTTCGTTCCGGTGTCGGACTAGTGCTCATGGCACTCGTCATTCCAATCATCGTTGCGCGCATCCGCGCGGAGGAAACGCTGCTGCAGACGCAGTTCGGAGACGAATACAGCGCATATCGCGCTCGAACGTCGCGCTTGATTCCGTGGATTTATTAGCACTGTTGCAAAGCGTTCGCGCGTTACGCCAAACATTGCAATTCAGTACAACAAGGGAAATCAATCGCAAATCTCATAGTATGCAGCGTGTTGAGTTCTTCACGAGCCCTACTCTCTTGAAGTGAGGAGGCACGCTACATGGCCAAACGCAGAGCAAGGCGCAGGGCGAAACGCGCGGTGCGAAGGACCGTGCGTAAAGTCAGACGCGCTGTGCGGCGCAAGGTGAGACGAACGATTCGTAAAGCGTCGCGGTAGACGAACCGACATCAACAGCCCTCGTCAGAGAGGCAGAATCGGGGGCGAGGTTCCAGCGAACTAAGGGCCGCAAGAGCGTCTTGCGGCCCTTCTCTATTCCCCAGCGCGAAACGAGGCAAGAACCGCTTGACATGTGACTAAAAGGTCACATATAATATCAAGCATGGGCGACGTGTTCAAAGCCCTGGCCGATCCGACGCGGCGCAGCCTGCTGGACGAATTGTACAAGGCGGACGGGCAGACGCTGGGCGCGCTGGAGCGGCGGCTCCCCATGACGCGCTTCGGCGTCATGAAACACCTGCAGATTCTTGAGGCGGCCCACCTCGTCGTCACGAGACGGCGCGGGCGCGAGAAGCTGCACTTCCTCAATCCCGTGCCGATCCGTCTCGTCTACGATCGCTGGGTGAGCAAGTACGCGGAGCCGTGGGCTGCCGCGCTCAGCGACCTCAAACACACGCTGGAGGATAAGCAATGGAAAAGGCCTTCGAAATCTACATCAAAACGACGCCGGAACGTCTCTGGGAAGCGATCACCAACCCCGAGATGAGGCGCAAGTACACGTTCGGCGTCGGGGTCGAATCAAAATGGACGCCCGGTTCCTCATACAAGGCGGTGACGCCGATGTCGGCCGGGCCTATCTCGGAAGGTCAGAACCTCGAGGTCGACCCGCCGCGGCGCCTCGTCCAGACTTTCAAGGCGTTGTGGAGCGATGACGTCAAAAATGAAGGGACGTCCAGAGTGACCTGGGAGATCGAGCCGATCAAAGACACCTGCCGGCTCACCGTCACCCACGATCAACTGCGCGACGGCGCCAACGCGGAGCTCTACGGCGGCTGGCCGATGATCCTCTCAGGCCTGAAGACCCTGCTCGAAACAGGGCAACTGCTCACCACGCCTGGGTCGCTCATGTACGCGTCAACGCCTGCCGGCGAGTAAAGCGCGCGCGAGCAGGACTGCGACGGTGGCGTGAAACGCGACCGCCGGCCACAACAGCCACCCGACATACTCGCCGCGGATCCCTATGTAGGCAAAGAGGATCCCGGCGAGACTGTTGTACGTCAGCAGCCCTCTGATCGCGGCGTCGTTGCGTAGCCCCGGGTTGCGCGCAGGCCAGCATGCGACTGCCAAGGCCAACAGAGCGATGCCCGCGAGACGAGCGAGCGCCAGTTGCGATGATGGCACGGCGGTCGCCCATAAGAGCCGAACGAGAAACGTGGGGTCGACGATGACGGTCAGACCTGCTGCGCCTTCGACGGCAGCCGCAACTGCGATCAGCGCCGTGTCAGCAAACCCGCCCGGCTTCAAAAACTGTTTCAACTCGAGAGCCTAGTACACCACGGGCAGCGTCGTCCCATTTCGCGAGACCGGCTTTTTGGGGGCATTGGCCCACCAGGCAAAGAAATGAATTCGCGCGTCGTACGACAGGCAGGCCGCAAGAGCTCGCAGTCCTGCCGAAGTCATTTCTTGCATCTCGGTTGCAGAAAAGTGAGGAGACTTCGTCGTGATCAAAGCAATTTCTAGTAAGTGGTGGCTGTTCTTATTGCGCGGGCTTGCGGCGCTTGCCGTGGCCGTCTTCGCGTTCGTCAAGCCCGGCAACACGCTTCTCGCGCTCGTGTACGTGTTGAGCGCCTACTCCTTTATAGTGGGCGCACTCGCAATCGTCGCGGCTGTCACGGGCGCTGCCAGCGATCGCTGGTGGGCGCTGCTTGAAGGGATCATCGGCATCGTCGTCGCGCTGTTGATATGGTCGTGGCCGGCGACCAGCACGATGGCCTTCGTGTACTTTGTGGCCGCCTGGTTGATACTGACTGGAATCGTGCAGATCGCGGCCGGCGTGCACCTGCGCGACGTCATCAGCAATGAGTGGCTCTATATCGTCAGCGGAATCATCTCGATCGCGTTCGGCGTCTGGGTGTTCAGAGTCCCCATGCAAGGCGCGGTAGCTACTGCATATCTGTTCGGTTGGTATTTCGCACTGTTCGGAATCATGCAGTCGGCCCTCGCGTTCAGGCTCCGCACGCTGTACGGCACGCTGAGCGCCGCATAAGGCCTCAACGTCAGGACGGCGAGACGTCGAGTTTCGCCGTCCTTCAACCCTGAAGACTAGGTAATCGCCCGATGGCCGTCATTCCGCTTGCTGACGCATCGCGGCGACCTGCCGTTTTCCCAGCCGTCACGCTCTCGATCATCGTTCTCAACGTCATCGTCTTCATACTTGAACTGATCTACGGCGAGCCGTTCGTCACCAGATGGTCGGTGGTCCCCGCGGACATCGCCGCGGGCCGTCATCTGGAAACCATCTTCACCGCCATGTTCATGCATGCGAGTTGGTCGCACATCATCGGCAACATGGTGTTCTTATGGGCGTTTGGTCCTGAGATCGAAGACGCGATGGGCCGCTGGCGCTATGTCGTGTACTACCTCGCGGGCGGTGTCGTGGCGATGCTCACCCAAGTCGCCTTCAACCCGCATTCGACGGTTCCCAACCTGGGTGCGAGCGGAGCGATTGCCGCGGTGATGGGCGGCTTTTTGGTCACGTACCCCCGCGATCAGATACGCTCGTTGCTGTTCTTGTTTGTGTATGTCCGAATGACATACATCACGGCTGCGCTCTTGATCGGCGTGTGGTTCATTCTCCAACTGCTCAGCATCGGTTCGGTTGCGACGACGCAAACGGGCGGTGTGGCCTACCTCGCCCATGTGGGCGGTTTCATCTTCGGCGCCGTCACGGCGCGGCTCTTTGAGGATCCGAAGCGCATCGCTCGCCAAGAAGTAACCGGCGACTTGCCTGACTTGTAGTGGAGAGCACGTTATGAGACACGTCTTGCCTGCCGCGGCTGCTATCTGCGCCTTCGCATTGGCCGGTTGCGGGCCGGAGAAAACTCAGGCCCCGGCGTCCGGAAAGGCCGTGCTCGAAGCGTACGTGTCCGCTTGGAACCGGCATGATTTTGCAGCGCTCGACAAGCTTTTAGCTCCCGACTCGGTTCACGAAGACATCGCGTGGCGATTCGTCGCTCGCGGACCGGCCCAGATCAACGACACATTGCGGATGATGATCGCAACGGAACCGGATATGAATTGGCGTTTGACTAGAATCGTTGACGCAGGGAACCGTGGGCGCTGAATGGACGTGGACGAGCACGTTTACCGGCGACACGCCCGTTGGGCGTCTTGTCCATCAGCGAGTCTCGGTGCGTGGAGCCTCAGTCGTGGTCATCGAGGACGGGCGGATCAAGCGCTTTACGGACTATTATGATATGGCGGGCTTGGCCCCCAAGACTCCGACTGGCACAGCGAAAAACAACAGGTAGTCCTCACCGCCTGGCTGCGTTGTCGGCGAGCGCCAGCTACGGGTGGAAGGCGAAAACGCCGATCACACCACAGCCCAGGATCATGAGCGCAGGGTTGAGCTTTGTGCGCAGCATCAGCACGAGAACGGCTACGGCGAGCACGACGGCGAGCCAGTGGATCTCGACAGCCGACGTCGCCGTCTGCGCGAACCGAAGCGACGACTTGCCGAACGTGAAAGCTCCCGCCAGCATGAGGCCCAATGCGACGGGCGCGAGCCCGCGCTGGATCGATGTGCGCCACGGCCAATTCGTCAGCCGCTTCCACAACCGCCCGATGATGAGCGTGAACACGCCGGTCGGCGCGTAGAACGCGAGCACGACGACCAGCGCGCCGGCGATGCCGGCGACCTTCTCGCCGATCGCGGCGACCATGTTCATGTTAGGACCTGGCGCCATCTGTCCGACGCTGTAGAAGTGGACGAGTTGCGCTTGCGTCAGCCAGTGGTGTACGTCGACGGTGAGTGTCTCCATCTCGGGGTATGCCGCCATACCGCCGCCGACGGTGAGCAGCGACAGGTATAAGAATACGCGGGCGAGCGCTGGAATCTGGCTCATGCGGGTTTGCGCCCTTCGGCCGTTCGTTTCGGGCGATACGCCAGCGTCGCCAGCACTGCGAGTGCGAGCAGCGCGTACAAAACGGAGACGTGGAACCAATTCACGGCGATGACGGCGGCGATGATGAAGACCACGTCCAGCCAGCCGCGCAGCGTCTTCGATGCGAGCTGGATGAAAGTGGCGAGGATCAGTCCGGTCGCGCCGGCGGCGACGCCGCGCAGGCCGGCGGTGACAAGCACGCGGTCGCCATGCATCCCGTAGACGATGCCCGCGAGCGTCATGATGATCGCTCCCGGCACGATGATGCCGAGCGCTGCGACCACTGCGCCGAGCCAGCCGCGCAAACGGTCGCCGCAGAGAATCGCCATATTGGTCGAGTTCAGTCCGGGCAGCGATTGGCTGATCGAGAACAGCTCGACGAAGCTCACATCGTCAAGCCACTTGCGCTTGGCGACGATGGTGGAACGCAAATATGCGACGGCGCCGCCGCCGAAACTCGTCGCGCCGATCATCAGGAACGAGAGGAAGATGTCGCTGATGGAGACCTTCGCCTGCATACCAGATGCGGCCGGTGACGCGGAGGTCGGCTCGGGCTGAGGTGCTGCCGGCGGCGCCGGCGCGTCACTCATGGCCCTGCGGTGGGTTGCCTCTTGCTTGGTAGACGAGCCCGGTCTTCGTAGTCCCCAGATACAGCCAACCGCTGGCGATCAGTTGCAGTTTGATGAAGAGCTCCTCGACGCGCTGCCGTATCCTCGCCTGCACGTCTTCGCGCCGAGCAAACCTCGTCTGATACGCGAATTCCCCGCACATGACTTTGTGGTCGCCAAGCGAGCGCCACAGCGAGATGTTTGCCTTTGCACCAAACCCCTTGCCGAAGTCGATGGTGCCGAGATCCATGAGCACCTCCTCGACGAGCGTGGCATTCACCAATTCGACTCTGCCTTCAGCGGTGCCGATGAGCCCCGCCACGGCGGGCAAAACGCGCGCGATGGTCTTGAGGCTCGCCCGATCCGGATCGTGCACGGAGCTCAATGGGAAGATGCAATTGTGGGCATATAGCATCCGGAAGCCGCCGACCTGATCTTTGAGCGGCAGTGCTTCTGCTTTCAGCTTGACGCGATACGGACCGGCGATCTTCGGCCGCGGATCGACTTCCGTCGCCTTTTGCAGATCGGCACTGCGGTACTTGACGACGATCTCCGGATCGCTGATGGGGAAACCATCCTGGTACGTCGTGCGCCGGCGCAGTATCCACGAGTTGTTGTAGAGCCTGAAATCCGCCGTGTCGAGAAACATCACTTCTCTGATCCGTGGCCTCATCTTCGACAGATCGAACTGCGTGTAGGTGACTTTCGGTACTTTGCCGACCGCCTCAGCGACGAGGTCGCTGAAGATCTTAAAGCCGCGAACTGATGAAAAGAAGTCGGGCTTCAGGATAAGCTTGGCGTCGAAGTACTGCACCTGGTCGAACGGCCGGCCATCCGCATACGTCGCCGTTTTCTTCTTCGCCTGACCGTTGCCGCCTGACCGAATCGCAGTCGTGTGCTTCTTCTTCAAAACTGTTGCCATGATCGATCTCCAGATGCAGCATCAGCTCGATGCGCGAACTTCGCGCGAGAGCCGTGCGGGCACGGGGCCTTCGCCCGCAAACCTCGGTTTTCCCCGCGATAGGCAGCATCGTCCACGCAAGGCGTCGAACGCGCGCGCCATGGATACATCATTCACGCTCCCTGTAGAGCGTTTCAAAGGTTTTTCGGACGGCGTCTTTGCGATCGCGATCACGCTGCTCGTGCTGAAGTTCGCGTTGCCGCCCCTGCCCTTGAAACCGACCGTAGCTCAGGAAGCCAATGCCGTGTTGGTCATCTGGCCGCAGTACCTCGTGTACGCGATCGGCTTTTTCACGATAGGGATCATGTGGCTGCATCACAGCGCACAGTTCCGCTATGTCGAAAAGATCACGCACGGCATTGCAGTCGCCAATCTCGTGCTGCTGTTTTTCGTCGTGTTCGTACCGCTGCCGACTGCCGTGATGGAGCGGTTCGGATTGACGCGGGTCGCGGTGACCGTCTACGGTCTCACGCTCAGCGCCATTGTTTTGTCGTACTTACTTCTCCATTTCCAGGTACTAGCAGCGCATCCATCGGCGAGGGAGCGCTGGCCGGCCCGCAACATCGGGATGATTCTCCTCTATCCGGCTTTGACGGTGGTCGCCTACTTCAGTCCAATTACCGCGCTCGTGGGATTCGCACTGCTTGCCGTTTTGGCGCTGCTGCCCCATGCCGTTCGCTTGACGGCCGCTACCGGCCGCAGCGCAGCCGAAAGCGAAGGCCGCCTCGAAACGAAACGCTAGCTAGCGCGCGATCGAGCGAAGGCCGGCCTTGATTTCCTCAAGCGAGAGGGGGCCGCCGACGACGTACTGCCGGATGATGCCGTCGGGCCCCACGAACACGTGAAGCGGCAACTGGACGAGCCGGTACGCAGCGCCCACATCGCCTGTCTCATCCATCGCGATCGGGTACGTGAGCGCGTGAGCGCGCACGAAATCTAACGCATCGCTCTTCATATCGAGCTCAGCGATGCCTACGACGACGATGTCAGGCGCGCTCGCACGAGCGGCGCTTTCGATATCTTTCGCTTCCTCTTTACACGGGTCGCACCACGAGGCGAAAAAACTGACGTAGACGCCGCGGCCACGCTGGCGTTTGAGATCGAACGATCCGCTGCCGTTCGCGATGATCGGCAGTACGATCGCCGGCGCCGGCTCGCCGGCCATAGGCGGTTTCTGCACCGCCATGGCCTGCGGGTGCGCCTTGAGCCAATCGAGCGTCTTGTTCACGTTGCCGAGCGGGCTCCAGTCGAAGACCGTGAACAGAACTTTGCCGTCCTTGACCACGAACGTCACCCGCTTGGCAAATGTTTGACCCTGTTCGGTCATCGACACATCGAAGGCGCGCGCGGCCGCGCCGCTCGGATCTGAGACAAAGCGTTGCGGAGCCTGGTCTTGCGCTTGAAATCGCTTGAGCGTCTCGAGCGGATCGTAGGAGATCCCGACGACCGTGGCGCCGAGCTTTTCGAAGTCCGCCAACCTGGCGGCGTAGGCTTTCGCCTCGATCGTTCAGTCTGACGTGAACGCCTGCGGGAAGAAGTAGAGGACGACGGCTTTTCCAGTCGATGCAACCTTGAGGTCGAAAGCCTGATACGAACCGTCCGCGACAGACTGGAGGACCGGAATCGCGGGCGCGTCAGCGCCCGCCTCCGGCATCGAAGCCAACGCGGGAAGCGAAGCCGCGGCCAGAAGCGTCACGGCGAATGCGAGTGTGACGTGGGAGCTCATGAGCGGCTCTTCGCAGGCCGAGTCACAAATCCCGCGGCTGCGGGCCGAGCGAGGGAAAGGCGCGCAACGGCGGGTGCGCTAATTCTCCGTAGGTATGAGTGGGGCGGGTTACTATCGTTATCCGACGATCGACGGCGGCTCGGTCGTTTTCGTCTGCGAAGACGACCTGTGGTCGGTCGACGCGACCGGCGGCGTGGCCAGGCGCCTCACCGCCGGCGTCGGAGAATGTTCGTCTCCGCGCTTTTCGCCCGACGGGCAATCCATCTCGTTCATCGGTCGCGAGGAAGGGCACCCCGAAGTGTACGTCATGCCCTCAGCCGGCGGCGACGCACGACGGCTGACGTTCCTTGGCGCTGAGGTGTGCACGGTCGCTGGCTGGTCGCCCGATTCCAGCGAGATCCTGTTCGTCACGGACGGACGGTCGCCGTTCCTGCGGTTCACTGAAGGATTCGCGGTCAATCGAGAAGGCGGAAGCCCTCGCGATCTCCGGCTCGGTCATCTCCTTTCGCTCGACGTCGCCAAGAGCGGCGCCATCGCCCTTGGCCGCAACAACAACGACCCCGCGCGCTGGAAGCGCTACCGCGGCGGCACGACCGGCGAACTGTGGGTGGATAGGGCAGGCAAGGGGCGTTTCCAGCGTCTCGTGAGGTTGCCGGGCAACACCGTGACGCCGATGTGGCTTGGCGAGCGCGTCTTCTTCCTTTCCGATCACGAAGGCATCGGGAATCTCTACTCGTGCGCGGCGGACGGCAGCGACGTGCGGCGGCACACGGACCACGACGAGTACTACGTGCGGTTTCCTTCATCTGATGGACGGCGCATCGTGTATGGCGCGGGCGGCGATCTCTACCTGTACGATTCGAAATCCGATTCGACGGTTCGTCTCGACGTGCAAGCGCCGTCGCCCGCCACGCAAACCGCGCGCCGTTTCGTCGAAGCCGCGCCGCACTTGGAGCACTTCGCGCCACATCCGGATGGACGGGCGATCGCGCTGATCGCTCGCGGCCAGCCGTACACCATGCCGTTGTGGGAGGAGGCGGTCATCCATCACGGCCTCGGCAGCCGTGTCCGTTACCGCCACATCGAATGGTTGAGCGACGGTGAGCGCGTCGCGGCGGTCAGCGATGAGGGCGGCACCGAACGCGTGGTGATCTCATGGGCTGACGACAGCAAGCCGACCGAGGTCGCGAGCGATGGCGATATCGGCCGCATCACCGAGATGGCGGTGTCGCCCACCGCTGATTGTGTCGCGCTCGTCAATCATCGGCACGAGCTTCTGCTTGTTGATCTCGCGACCAAGAAAGCGCGAGTCATCGACCGCAGCCCTGGTCGCCGGCCGTGCGATCTTACCTGGTCGCCCGACGGCCGCTGGGTGGCGTACGTGTACGCGCCGACGAGCGACCAGTCGTTTATCAGGGTCGCCGAGGCGTCCGCGGGGGCGACGCACGACGTCACCGCGCCGCTTCGCGTCGATCTGTCTCCCGCGTGGGATCCTGACGGCAAGTACCTCTACTTCTTGTCGACGCGCGACTTCAACCCGGTCTACGACGCCCTGCAATTCGATCTCGGTTTCCCATATGCGATGCGGCCGTTCTTGGTCACGCTGCGCGCCGACGTCCCATCGCCATTTGTGCCAAAGGCGCGCGCATTCAACGGCGTCTCGAAGCAGCCGGCGCCGCATGGAGCATCGGGTCAATCGGATGCGGACCGCAGTCACAAGCAAGCCGCGAAACCACGCGCGCGGTCAGAATCGCCACACGCCGCTCGCAAAGCCGTGGACACGCGCCAGATCACGCGCGCCAGCGCGGCGCCTGCGCCACCGGAGCAGCCGGCTGTCTCAGAAACCCCAAAACCGCCTGTGCACGTCGAGATCGATTTCGAAGGCATCAGCGGTCGCGTCGTAGCTTTTCCGGTCGACGAAGGGCGCTACGAGCAGATCGTCGCGGCACCTGGCCGCGCGCTCTTCACGCAGTACCCGGTCCGGGGCAGCCTCGGCCACTCCTTCTTAAAGGAAGATGTGCACGATGATGGCACGCTGCTCGCGTACGACTTCGCCGAACAGCGCTGCGCGCCGCTGGCGCAGGAGATAAGCTCGATTCGGCTCGCCGCGGATCATCACACGCTCATCTATCGCTCCGGCCTGCGGCTGCGCGCGATCGACGCGAACGAACCGCTTGGCGACGGCGAGCAGAGACCGCCTGTCGGCAACGAGCCGAGCAGGCGCACCGGATGGATCGATCTCGCGCGCGTTTCGGCGCCGGTCGAGCCGCGCGAGGAATGGGCGCAGATGTATTACGAGGCGTGGCGCTTGCAGCGCGAGCAGTTCTGGGATAAGTCGATGTCACAGGTCGACTGGGATTTGGTGCGCGATCGCTACGCGCACCTGCTGCCGCGCATCCGCACGCGCAGCGAGCTCTCCGACCTCTTCTGGGAGATGCACGGCGAGCTCGGCACATCGCACGCGTACGAGTATTTCGGCGACTATCGCCGGCCGCCGGTCTACAAAGTCGGTCTGTTGGGCGCGGACCTTGCGTTCGACCATGCAAGCAAAGGTTACAAGATCGTCAAGATCTTGCGCGGCGATTCGTGGAATCGCGACGCTGATTCGCCGCTGGCCGAACCCGGTCTCCGTGTGCGCGAGGGCGAGGTCATCATCGCCGTCGGCGGACACCCGGTGAGCAAAGAGGTGCCGGTCGACGCGCTGCTCGTCAACCAAGCTGGGCGCGACGTCGCCTTGACGCTGCTTGACCTCGAGGGCGTGCGCCGTATGATCGTCGTGAAGGCGCTCCGCGAGGAGCGGCCGTTGCGCTACCGTGAATGGGTGGAGGCGAACCGGCGACTCGTGCACGAGCGCACCGGTGGACGCGTCGGTTACGTCCACATCCCCGACATGGGGCCGGCCGGGTTTGCGGAATTCCACCGCGGCTACCTCGCCGAATTCAATCGCGAGGCGCTCATCATCGACGCGCGCTTCAACCGCGGTGGTCACGTCTCTGCGCTGCTGCTGGAGAAGCTCGCGCGCAAACGAGTCGGTTACGACGTTCCGCGCTGGGGCCTGCCTCGGCCGTATCCCGACGAGTCCGTCGCCGGGCCGATGGTCGGGCTGACTAACCAGTTTGCAGGTTCCGATGGCGATATCTTCAGCCACTGCTTCAAGCTGTACAAGCTCGGATCGCTGGTCGGCAAGCGGACGTGGGGCGGCGTCGTCGGCATCTGGCCGCAGCATCCGCTGGTAGACGGGACGGTGACGACGCAGCCGGAGTTCTCGTTCTGGTTCGTTGACGTCGCGTGGAACGTCGAGAACTACGGCACCGATCCGGATTACGACATCGATGTCGCGCCGCACGATTACCGCGACGGCAAAGATCCGCAGATGGAGAAGGCGCTCGAGTTGGTAGCGGCGGCGTTGCGCGATAACCCGGTCAAGCTGCCGTCGTTTGAAGGCCGCCCGAACTTAGCGCCGCCAAAGCTCCCGCCGCGTACTAAAATGTAGTGCCGCGCTAAATGTAGTGCCGCGCTCTTGAGCGCGGCGTAGTCCCGGCCTTTTGAGGCCTGGCTAGACGTAGTGCCGCGCTCTTGAGCGCGGCGTAGTTTCCGGCCTCTTGAGGCCGGGGGCGTTAAGAGAATGAATCCGGTCGCCCGCTATAGGGGTACTCTGCGAAATCGCTTACCAAATGCGCCCTTACGGGATTGAGCATGACGTAGTTGACCATTTCACCGGACGTCTCGTTCTCACGTAAGATCCTGTCGTGAAATCCATCTTGCCATACGACGTCTCTGTTCACTCGCTTGCAAAAATGTCGCGCAGCGCGCTTGATGTTGCCGACGACATTTGAAAGACCTGGTGAGCCCTTTTGAAGTCCGAGCACGAGGTGTACATGGTCCGGCATGACGCAGTAGCCGTAGAGATGGTACCAGTCTTTGCGGCGATAGAACATCACGGCATGGATCATTGCCTTCGCGGCCTGCCTCTCTGAAAAGATCCGCGTCCTATCTCGTACGGCGAAAGTCACAAGATACGACCGGCGCTGACGATAGTCGAAGCCAGGTAGTCGAGGACATGTATTCTTACCGCGCATCTCCTGTAATGTCACGCGAGGAGCCGGTGGTGTCAACTGCGCCCGGCCTCCAGAGGCCGGGACTACATTTCGAGGTTCGGCGACTACACTTCGAGGTTCGGCGACCAAATTTCGAGGTTAGTGGATGATCGGGCCGGTTTGGACGACTGTGATATATGGAATGAGACTTGATCAGGAGAGAGGCCGGGACAAGACCAGTTGGCTAATTAAGGGAAACTACTCTCTTGAAGGAGGTTCCCAGATGTTGTTGTCAGGATCGAACCTATCGCGACGGAGCTGGTTCGCGCGATTTGTCACAGCCAGTTCGGCGTCTGTCGCGGTCTTAGCCGGCGCGGATCGCGCTCTGGCGGCGCAACCCGCGACCTCGACGACGATAGCCTTGCCGAAGGTCCCGCCGCCGCCGCAGCCTCCGCCGCCGAAGATACCACCAATGAAAACAGTTTTAACCGCTCACCCTAACCTGCCACCGGTGCCGCCGACGCCGTCGCCTACCGACCTCCAAAACGAGATCAAAAGCTTGCAGAGCCAACTCGACTATGTCTACGGAGTACTCGCCAACGATTGGTCCAACATTCAGGAACTGTGGAATGTTCACTGGGGCCACTCCCATCAGTACAGTTGGTATAACTACCCGGATCAACGGTGGGAGACGTGGCGCACGTATTACCCCTAACGACTGATCCAACCCGGCCTCAAGAGGCCGGGACTACGCCGCGCTCAAGAGCGCGGCACTACATTTGGCCAGGCCTCAAGAGGCCGGAAACTACGCCGCGCTCAAGAGCGCGGCACTACATTTTGCTCGCGTGTGTTATTGCGCGGTGACCGGCTCTCGGACGGGCTCGGCTTCTGCCTCTTCTTCGT